>Ga0209175_10001717_pt1 | contig 10745 bp, 8 predicted proteins | sample JI91814C2DNA_FD_187506 | JGI IMG/M metagenome (GOLD analysis project Ga0209175, IMG submission 187506) | Wastewater effluent complex algal communities from Wisconsin, to seasonally profile nutrient transformation and Carbon sequestration -... | ecosystem: Engineered > WWTP > Effluent > Algae...
CGTGCAACTCGCCGCCACGCTCGCGTCGGACGTTGCCCGCCTCCGCCATTGGCGGGCCACGCTCCGCGAGCAACTCATTCGTTCTCCAGCGTGCGATCAAGCCGCGTTCGCGAGGGGCTTTGCCGCGGCATTGCACAAGGCGTGGGAGGAACGCGTGTCGAGCGTGAAGTGACGCTGCCCCACCGCGCCGCTGACCTCTCCGCTCTACGCTTCACCGATGTCGCAGTCGCTCTCCAAAGTCCTGCAGGCCGAGGCCCTCTTCCAGCAGGGCGACGCCGATGGTGCGAAGGCGCTCCTGACGCGTGCCCTGCACACCAAGCCCAACGACGCCGAAGCGTGCAATCTGCTCGCGCTCATTCAAGATGCGACCGGCGACCGTGAGCGAGCCGTGGTCTTTGCCGAGCGGGCCTACTCGATCAACCCGCGCGACTGGCGCTTCGTGAACAACTTCGCGACGATCCTCTCTCGCAAGGGGCATCGCGCAAAGGCTATCGACGTTCTCAACAAGGGCGTGCACGCGATTCCCGACAACGCCGACCTTCACGCTGCGCTGTCGAGCGAGTTGAGCATCGACAGCCACTTCGTAGCCGCCGCCGCACGTGCTCGTGAGGGCCTCCGTCGGGCACCCCACCACGCCCGCCTCGCGTCGTCGCTCATCTCAATCCTCGTAGAAATGGGGCGATCCGCCGAAGCGGTGGAAGTCGCGCGCGACGCCGTTGCAAAGCACCCCGACAGCCCGCTGCTCGCGAGCCAACTCTGCCACGCACTCAATTACCTGCCCGGCGTATCGCGGGAGGACGTGCATGCGGTGCACCAGCGATTCGGCACGCTCCTGGAACGGCTCTATCCAAGCAAGCCGCCAGCATTCGCGGGCACTCGCGATCCCGACCGTCGCCTGCGCGTGGGACTCGTTTCGGGCGATCTGCGCACGCACTCGTGCGCGTACTTCATCGAGTCGTTTCTGCGGCACCACGACAAGAACCATATCGAACTCTTCTGCTATCACACAGCCGTTGGTGACAACGTCACACAGAGACTGCGCGCCCACGCCGCCCACTGGCGCGAGTGTGCTGGAGTCTCTGATACGACCCTCGCCAGCACGATCCGCAACGACGCTATCGACGTCGCGATCGACCTCTCCGCCCACACGTGCGCCGCATCCCTGCTCGCGTTCCACGCCCGCGTCGCGCCGGTACAGATCACCTACCTCGCCTATCCCAACACCACCGGCGTCTGCGCGATGGACTATCGCATCGTCGACTCGCACACCGACCCCGTCGGCACAGAACGCTGGTGTGGCGAGCAACTCCTGCGGATCGATCCGTGCTTCCTGTGCTACACGCCACCCTCAGATCTTCCGGCGGTGGCGCCGGGTCCTTCTGCCGGCGATGGCGTCGTCCGCTTCGGCTCGTTCAACGCCGCCGCCAAACTGAGCCCGCAAACCCTCGAACTCTGGGGCCGCATCCTCGCCGCAGTCCCCAACTCGCGACTGGTCCTCAAGGCCTCGAGTTTCATCGACCCGCTCCTGCGCGATGAGGTCCGCGCCCAACTCGTCTCCTGGGGCGCGCCCGCCGGCCGCCTTGACATCCTCTCCCCCGCGATGGCAACGAGCGACCACCTCGCGATGTACTCCAGGATCGACATCGCCCTCGATCCCTTCCCCTACCACGGCACCACCACCACGATCGAAGCCCTGCTCATGGGCGTCCCCGTCGTCTCGCTCGCGGGCGACCGCCACGCGGCGCGCGTCGGCGCTTCGATCTTGAGCGCAATCGGAGCATCAGAACTCATCGCCGATTCAGAGGCGGCATACGTCAACATCGCCCGCGACCTTGCCTCTGACAAGGCGCGCCTGGCGACGCTTCGTTCGAGTCTCCGCGCATGCCTGCTCGCGTCGCCCCTGTGCGACGCGCCAGGCCACACGCGCCTCTTGGAAGGCACGATTCGCCAGGCTTGGCAATCCCATTGTGCCACCAGCAAATGAAAACCCCCGCGACAGCGCGGGGGTTCTGTGAACTGCCAGAGTGTTGCCGCGACAGCCGCAGCGCTATCTGATTACTTGCCGCCCTTGTACTGCTTCAAGCGCTCCTCGAGTTCTGCCGCCATCGGCTTGTACTTCTCGGTCTTGTTCGCGAGTTCCACGGCCTTGGCCTGCATCTCCGCAGCCTTCGCCTTGTCACCCTTCACCCAGTACACGCGAGCCAGCGTGTCGAGGATCGCGGGGTCCTCGCTCTTGCTGAACTCGTTGGCCTTCTCGGCGGCCTTGAGCGCGAGCGCGAGATCGGGCTTTTCGATCTGGCTCTCGGGGTCAACCAGCATCCACGCGATCTCGTTCAACTTCATCGTGTCCTTGGACGTGATCGCCTCGTCGGCCTGCTTGCCCATGAACGCGAACAACTTGTCGAACTGCTCGGCCTGCATGTAGAGCGTGTACTTGATGCTCTCCATGATCTTGCCCGGGCCCGGATAATCCTTTTCGAACGCTTCCCACGCCGTGATCGCGGCCGCGGGGTCGCTCTGCATCTTCTCGAAGACGGCCTTCTGCGCCTTCTCGCCAGCCTTCACCTTCTCGGTGAGCGCGTTCGCCTCATACTTCCCGCTTATCACGTCGGGCAGCACGGTGTCGAGCCACATCGGGTGCCCGACCCACGCCACCTTCGACTCGCCATCGACCACGAAGCAACTGGGAATGCCACGACGGCCGGCGGCCTTCATGAATCCCTCGTCCATCTTCTTCGCCGCACCGTCGTACGCGACGGTGTAAGCCATCTTGTCGCCCATCTCCGCGACGAACGTCTCGACGTTCTTCAGCGTCTCGGCGTTGTACTTGTCGTCTTCCCACACGTTCACGCCGATGATCGTCAGGCCCTTGTCCTTGAACTCCTTTTGGACGTGCGAGATGTGTGGCATGCTCTGCACGCACGGGCCACACCACGTCGCCCAGAACTCAACGACGTACGTCTTGCCCTTCTCGTACCCAGTGACCGGCGTTCCCTTCAGGAACTTCTCGACCTCGATCGCCGGGGCCTTGTCGCCCACCGACAACTTGCCGCTCGCGGCCGATTTCTCAGCGGTCTTTTCGGCCGGCGCTTTCGCGTCCTGAGCGTGGACAGTGCCCGCAACCAGCGCCAACAAGGCCGCAACGGCGATCGATTTCAACATAGTTCTACTCCGCATGGATGCCCCTCCGCGGCCGCCCGCTGGCACCAACCAGCACGCTACCGCCGTGCAATCCATGGGAGATCGTAGGACGCCCGAAGAACGCCCCGCAAACCAGCGTTTTCCTGCGTGATTGGCCTGTCTTATGCCATCGACCGCTCAAGGTCCGCGATCAAATCCTCGACATCTTCGATGCCCACAGACAATCGCACGAGCCCGTCGCTGATGCCCAGTTTCGCGCGGGCCTCGGGCGGGATGCTCGCGTGCGTCATGATCGCGGGGTGCTCGATCAGCGACTCGACGCCGCCGAGTGATTCTGCAAGCGAGAAGAGCCGCACCTTCTCCAGCATCTTGCGTGCGGGCTCGAGCCCACCCTTGAGCACAACAGAAATCATCCCGCCGAAGGCCTTCATCTGCTTCTTCGCGAGTTCGTGCTGCGGGTGCGACGCGAGGCCGGGATAGATCACTTTCTCGATCTTCGGGTGCTTCTCCAGCCACTGCGCGATCTTTATCGCGTTCTCGCAGTGGCGCTGCATGCGCACGTGCAGCGTCTTGGTGCTGCGGAGCATCAGGAAACTATCCATCGCGCCCGCCACCGCGCCCACGGCGTTCTGCACATACTTCAGCCGTTCGCCCAGCGCGTCGTCATTGGTCATGAGCGCGCCCGCGACCAGATCGCTATGCCCGCCGATGTACTTCGTGCACGAGTGCAGCACGATGTGTGCGCCCTGCGACAACGGATTCTGCAACGCCGGCGACGCGAACGTGTTGTCAACCAAGAGCAGCGGCTTCTCGATCGGCGTGCCCAAGGGCCCGAGGTTCGTGTCACGCGCCCCGCCCGCCTTCGCGGCCTTGGCGCCCCAAGCATCCACGATCTTCCGCGCGCCCGCGATGTCGATCACCTTGAGCATCGGATTGCTGGGCGTTTCGAGCCAGACCAATCGCGTCGTCGGCTTCATCGCGCCCTCGATGTTCGAGAGCGTCGTCATGTCCACGCGCGTGACTTCGATGCCGTGGTGGCGGAAGACCTTGTCCAGTTGGCGGAACGAGCCGCCATAGACGTCGTCAGACAGAACGACATGATCACCGGTCCGCAACTGGTGCAGGACGCAATCCATCGCCGCCAGGCCGCTGGAGAACGCAAGGCCATGCTTCGCGCCCTCAAGCGACGCGAGGTTCATCTCGAGCGCATTGCGCGTCGGATTCTTCGAGCGGGCGTAGTCGTACCCATCCTTGAAGACGCCCGGGCTCGCCTGCACGAACGTCGACGTCATGTACACCGGCGTCATGATCGCGCCGGTCGTGGGATCAGGAATCTGCCCGGCGTGGATGCAGCGGGTGCCGAAGCGGTCGTTGGAGGACGATGAGTGGGCGTCAGCCATGGTCGAGGATCGTAGCCCAACTCACTCAGATCGTGCTTTCTTGCGCCAGTCTGCGACCGCACTTTCAAGATCCTTCATCCGCTGAGCGATGTCTTGTGCCACCGCGAGATTGATCGCCATTCGACCATCGGCACGAAAGTTGGACGGCTCACGAACGACCTCGCCGAGCCGCCGAACTTGCTCACGGACACGGTCCGACGCCGCTGCAAGTTCGGGTCGAAGTTCGGCCGTTGTCTGACACAACCACTCTAAGTGATCGAGGTCTAAGAGTTGCGATCGACGACTGCCATTTGCCCATTCAAACGTCCAGCCGCGTCGCCAGGAATCCACGAGTGCAATTGCGCCCGACGTGTCTCCAGACGACATCGCCTCCTGAAACCGGGCGACACGCTCCGCGAAGCCGCGCCTTCGGTACCCAACAAGCCAGCACAGCCGCGCCAGGAGGCTCATGGGACCTCCGCTCACTTCACGCGCTTGCCCATGAACTCCAGCACGTCGATCTTCCCGATAATCCCGACGATCTTGCCGTTGTCCACGACGATGCCCACCTGGTCCGTCTCGAAGATCCGGAAGAGTTCCTCGATCCGCGCCTTGGGATAGATCAATCCACCAATCGGGTGTGCGACCGCCTTGGCCGGCGACGTCACCGTCACCTCGCCCGACTGCAACCCACGCAAGACGTCCACCTCGTGCACCATCGACACGGGGTTTCCCTTCGCGTCCACGATCGGCACCTGCGACACGCCCTTGCTCTTGAACGTCTCGATGATCTGCCCGATCGGCGTCGTATCGCTCGCGGTGATCACCTGCTTGGGCGTCGTCTTGAGGAGGTCCTCAACCAATCCCAAATCACGATCGCTGCCGAGGAAGCCGTAGTCCTTCATCCACGCATCGTTGAGGTACTTCGTCGTGTACCGCGTTGCCGAATCGCACAGGACCGTGATCACCGTCTTGCCCGGGCCAAGTTCCTTGGCGATCTTGACGGCGATGTGCACGTTGCTCCCGCTCGATCCGCCGCAGAAAAGGCCTTCCTCGCGCACGAGCCGACGCGCCATCAGGAACGATTCCTTGTCGTTCACCTGGTGGAACTCATCGCACACCGAGTAGTCCATCGCGTCGCACAGAATGTCCTCACCGATGCCCTCGACCTTGTACACGTGTGGCGTGGGCATCGTTTTCGTATAGAAGTAGTTGTAGTGAACGCTGCCGATCGGATCGACGCCCACCACGCGGTACTTGCGGCCGGTTTCCTTCTCTTTCTTCTTCAGGAACCGCCCAACGCCGCTGATCGTGCCGCCCGTGCCCGAGCCCGCGACAAACGCGTCGAACTGCCCGCCGGTCTGCCGCCAGATCTCCGCGCCCGTCGAGAGTTCATGGGCGTTGATGTTGTCCTGGTTGTGGTACTGGTTCACATAGAACGCGCCGGGCGTCTCGCGCGCGATGCGCAGAGCCGTGGACACGTAGTGCTCGGGACTGTCGCCGGGCACGTCCGTCGGCGTGATGACCACCTCGGCCCCGAACGCCTTGAGCATGTTCACCTTTTCCAAACTCATCTTGTCGGGCATCGTGAAGACGCAGCGATAGCCGCGCACGCACGCCCACATCGCGACGCCCTGCCCGGTATTGCCGCTGGTGTTCTCGACGATCGTCGCGCCGGGTTTGATCTTTCCAGCCTTCTCCGCCTCGTTCAGGATGTGCACCGCCATGCGGTCCTTGATCGAGCCGGTCGGGTTCATGAACTCGCACTTGACGAGCACCGTCGCACTCCCGGGCGGCACCACCTTGTTCAAGCGAACCAAGGGTGTGTTCCCGACCGCTTCCAGTATGTTGTTCTTGAAGTCCATGTGAAAACCCTTCTCCTCTCGATCGCGGGCATCGCGCACGAGCACCAGAGGTTAGGCCCAAACTGTCACTTTCCCTGACACGCTTTCGCGGCAAAGTTACCGGGCATACACACCGCAGGGCGACCACGTCGCCGCCGGGCCGCCCGAGATTCCCACGGGCGGCACGATGATCGACACTGGCTTGCCGTCCACACTCAGTGTGGCCTTCTTAGCCGCCGCCTCGACGCCCTGCTGCCAGAATGGTGGCATCGCCGCCGGCGCACGATGGATCAGTTCCGACGTGCCCAGTTCAGAAAGTGACGTCTCGAGCACGTGCCCGCCGACGGTCACCTTCGCGCCGCACGTTCCCGCGCCGGAGCGGATCTGGATCGTGCCCGTGAGGGACGGCGCCTGCTCGAAGGGCGTGCCCGCGAAGATGTTGGGGCCGAAGTAGGCCGCCACCTTGGAATCGGTGGACAAGAACCCCATCACCACAGGCAACGCGCCAGCATCGGGCTGCCACAACACCATGCCCGCGGGAGCAGACCCGACCGGCGTGTGCACCATGCGCGCCACATGTACAATCACATTCGGCATCGACAAGCCCGGCTTCGTCACCGCGACCAGGTCCACGCCGCCTTCCCAACTCATCCATTTCGAAATCGACATCGCTCTCTCCTTGTTGGAGCACGCGCCAGAAATCAGGGCGGCGTGCTCTGTATATGTTCGACAGTACGTCCCGTAACGTCCTTCATCATGGTGCGCGATCGCTTCTTGACGCGTGATTTGTCCATGTCACATCCTCGACACTGGAGATCTCATGTTCCTGCGATCGATTCTCATTGTGAGTTGGGTAGTCTCACTCGCGGCCTCGGCCCGCGCCCAAATCCCATTCACCACCACCACCTTCGACCCCGCCAACAACGGCTCATCCAAAGCCTTCGCCGATCTCGATGGTGATGGCAAGGACGACCCCGTCATCGCCAGTTACTCCCTCGTCTGGTACGACGCCGGCAACAACTTCACCAAGTACACCATCCGTTCAACTCAGGTCTACGAAGAGTTCACCACCGACATGCAGGCCATCGACATTGATGGCGATGGCGACATCGACCTCCTCGCGCCCGATGGCCCCGGCACCGGCAATGTCATCTGGTTCGAGAATCCTCGCCTCAACACGCCCGCCGGACTCAATGCCAACATGCACATTGGTTCCAACTGGTCCATGCACACCGTGGGCTCATTGGGTGGCTACGTCCACGACATCGAGTGCGCCGACCTCGACAACGATGGCAAACTCGACATCGTCGCCAGTGGCGATGGCATCACCAAGGTCTGGCAGCAAGTCTCGCCCACGCAGTGGACCGTCAAGAACCTCAACGCCCTCGGAACCTTCGCCGGCGTGTCACTGGGCGATATCGATCGCGACGGCCGTGCGGACATCGCCACCAACCGCGGCTGGATCAAGACGCCCACCAACCTCATCACGGGCACGTGGACTCTCTTCCCCATCAACAACGTGACCGGCGACGAGGTGCTCACCGCGGACTTCAACGCTGATGGCCGCCTCGATATCGTCATGTGCAACGCGCACGCCCGCGGGGCATTCGTCTGGTTCGAAGCCCCCGCAACACCGACCGTCGCGACATGGACCCGCCGCACGATTGACGGGAGCATGGGCAGCCATCATCCCGAGGCCGCCGACTTCAACAACGACGGGCGCCCGGACATCCTGATGGGCCTCGAACGCACCGACCTCTCCATCTACTTCAACCAAGGCGGCACGCCCACGACGTTCTTGAAGCAGCAGATCGACACCACCGCCGCACACAACGCCCGCTCCGGCGACGCCAACAACGATGGCCTCCTCGACATTCTGGGCTGCGACTACAACGAGTTCCCACCCGCGAAGATCCACATCCAGCAGGGAGCACCGATCAACTGCCCCGCCGACCTCGACAACGGCTCGGGCAACGGCACGCCAGACCAAGGCGTTGACATCAACGACCTGCTCTACTTCCTCCGCGCGTTCGAACTGGGCAACTCAAACGCTGATCTCGACGACAACGGCCAAGACCCCGCCTCACCCGATGGCGGCGTCGACATCAGCGACCTTCTCTTCATGCTCGCACACTTCGAAGCCGGCTGCTGAAGGGAACAACAGAACCCACCCCCCGGGGGACAGGCGCGTGCCTGTCCCCTTTTCATTCCGCGACGCCAAGATCTCTTTTCGTGAACAGCGCCTCAAACAAGAGCCCCGCCTTCTCGACGTTCTCCCTCGCGCCCTCAAGCCGATCGATCGTCGCGATCACGCCCAGCACGTTCGCACCCGCCTCGCGCAGCGACTCCACCGCTTCCAGCGCCTGCCCACCCGTTGTCGCCACGTCTTCCACCAACACGATCACGTCGCCCTTCTCGACAACGCCCTCGAGTTGCTTGGCGGTGCCATAGTCCTTCTTCTTGTTGCGCACGAAGATGCATGGGTGCCCCGTGTGCAGGCACGTCGCGGTCACGAGCGGGATCCCGCCCAGTTCCGCCCCCGCCAGCCGCACGACCTTCTTCCCGGATTTCTTCTCCATACGCCCAAGCCTCTCAGCAAAGAGCGGCGACAACTGCCGCAGCAACTCGGGACGCGTCGAGAACAGGTACTTGTCCAGGTAATACGAACTGACCTTTCCAGACCTCAAAGTGAACGTGCCCCGCAGAAGGGCGACATTGGCAATCTGCTCCGCGAGCACGCTGGCATACGCAACTGGTGTGGACATGCCCGAGCGTACCCAATCCGGCTCAGGCAAGCCCGAGAACCGCCAACAGCCCAGCCTAAGCCACCCCTACACCGCCCCCACGCCCCGGGAATGCCGATGGATGGGGTTCCTATCATTCTGCCCGCAACCTCGTTGACCCCTTGCGGTAGCACTGGCGTATCCCAGGGGTGGCCCGATTTCACGGTGGAGATGTTTCGATGACCCAGACCAAAGCCCTTGCCGTCCTCTCGATCCTGTCCCTCGTCGGCGTCGCCCACGCCCAGTTAGTCACCCCCCCCACCGAGGCGCCCGCCAAGACCGAGCCTCTCCCCCTCCCCGCCGAGGACATGACGGCTCCTGCCAACAGCCAGCCCCAGATGCCCCCGATCCGCCAGGCCCCGCCCGCCGACGTGATCCCGCCGGACCTCAAGTGGGAGTCGCTGGTCAAGAAGGATGACAAGGGAACTCTGGTTCGCCTTTCGATTCCGGCCGAGGCCGCCGCGATCAGGGTCAACCCACTCCTGAACGACGACGCCAAGAAAGCCGCCAATGACTACCTCGTCGAGCGTCGCAAGACCTTCGAAGGGCTCGTCATCGCCAACCTTGACCTCGTCGAGGACCTCGACTCGAACAAACTCCTCAAACTCGACGTGATGGACAAGGAACAACTCGCCTGGCTCAAGAACGCGATCAAGCCCTTCAGCCAGCCCGTCGCGCCCGGCCCGATCTCGATCGAACTGACCAAGAAGGGCGTGTTCACGCTTCTTCAGCAGAAGGTCAACCAGAAGATCGCCAAGGAGTACTCGGATGAAGCGCTCAAGGACGCGATCAAGCGTGCCGAGTCCGCTGCGGGCGGCTCGATGAGCAAGATCCAGCAGGTGCCCGTCATCCTTCGCGAGCAAGCCGTTGACGAGACCCTTTCCGTCCGCCGCGACCTGCTCATCGAAGCGAGCAAGAACCTGTCCGCGATCATCGCGAAACTGAACCTCGCGGGCGATGCCGCGGCGAAGGCCAATAGCGTCGCCAAAGTCATGACCAAAGACAAGCCGGACGCGGAGCGCTTCGTCGCGATGGAAGGGCTGCGCGAGGGTCTCACCGTCGACCAGCGTCGCGAATTGCTCCGCCAGACCATCTCGCTTCGCGAGAAGAAGTAGTCAAATCACGCGTTGCGGGCCATCTCCACGCGCAGCCGCGTGACGAGCGCTTCCCGCTGCGCGTTGGTCATCGCGCCCCGCAACTCCTCTGCACTCCACCCCCACACCGTCTGCGTCGGCGTGGGATCATCCGCGTGCCGCGGGACCACGTGCCAGTGCACGTGCGGCGCGACATTGCCCAGGCACTCATAGTTGATCCGCACGGGTCCGCCACCCTTGCCGTGCGTGGGAAACACGCGTCGAATCGCTCGCGCCACGCGTGACACCTCGTCGAACACCTCGCCCTGCGCCGCGATCGACAACTCGTCCAAATGCTCGACGTGCTCCTTCAAGAGCAGCGTGCACCACCCCGCGCACCCCTGGTTGTCGCCGAGCACGACGAAACACCGCGCGAACTCCGCGATCATCATCGCTTCGGTCTTGCGATTCGCCACTCGCTCACACAACAAACACGCCACTTCGGCTCTCCGTGTTAGAACGCCC
>Ga0209175_10001724_pt1 | contig 10693 bp, 7 predicted proteins | sample JI91814C2DNA_FD_187506 | JGI IMG/M metagenome (GOLD analysis project Ga0209175, IMG submission 187506) | Wastewater effluent complex algal communities from Wisconsin, to seasonally profile nutrient transformation and Carbon sequestration -... | ecosystem: Engineered > WWTP > Effluent > Algae...
GAACACCGCGCGCCGCACCTCCCCTTCGGTAACGAACGGCGCGAGCGCCCGTTCCTTGATCCCCCACCACATGTAGTTGCCGCCCGCGCCAATGCCCAGTCCCTTGTAGAGCGGGAATTGCAGGCAGCCGCCGAGTTGGCCGATGGTCTCCGTGGAACTGTTGAAGATGGGGTTCTTGAAGGAAACCGGCAGGACCAGCTCTCCTTTGAACGTGGGGCTCACATCCGGCAGTTTATCACCCTTCTGCGCCTGCACAACCAGCACGGTACAAACAACCACGGACAGCAGCAGGGAACGCTTCATGCCTGTTGGAGACGGAACTGTCGCACGGTTCGTTGTGTGCTGGTTGCCAGTTCGATGTAATACAGGCCATCGGGCAAGGCGGGCATCGAACGTTCCAGTTCGATGGTGCCCGGTCCCCTCTTCTCCGGTGTCCACGCATGCAACATTGCATGATCGGCCGCAAGCAAGGTGGTCTTCAACTCTTGTTTGCCCGGCACATGTACGCGAACGCGCAAGCGAACGGGATGGTATGCCACTTCCACCTGCAGCAGTTCGGCATGGGAGATCGCCGGCATGTCCCGCTGCATCGTCCGTCGTTTGAACCGGATGAAGAGCACGATCACCAGGAGGATGGAAAGGGTGATGAGCAGTACGGTGCGAAGCGTGATCAGGTCCATGGGTCACAAGGTGATCACACCCGGGATCGCGGCGGCACGGTCGTACCGGTTTATGACATCCTCCGCGCTCATCATCACCTCCTTCACGGTCACGCTCAGGTATTTGCCACCGGCGGAATAGCGGCGCAGCACTTCGCTTTCGGCAGGAAAGAGCGCAAGCACGGCTTCCAACCGGGTGGCTTCGGGCTCGAAGATGAACTTGAACATGTACACCGAGGGCCAGCCATGCACTTTGTCCAGGCTGTCGCGCAATCGCGTCTTGGCTTCCTCGCTCAACATGGCGCACCTTTGGGCATGCGGAAGATGCCCTTGCGACAAAAGTACCCCGCACCATCGAACCCATCGGGGCATCGCGTGTACAGCCATTCGTAGTTCCTCCAGGATCCATGAAGCTCCGATCCCTTTCCATCAGTCTATTCCTCCTCACCTGCCTTGTGCAGGCGCAGGTTTCCGCTCCCGCACAGGATAGCGAGCGCAAGCGCGACACCACCGTGAAGGATGCCGTGCAAGGCGGCTGGTCCTATTCCCGCGCCGAAAGCAGGGAGGCGATCGATGCGGACGATGCACAAGCTCCTACCCCGCAGGACCGCTTGGACGACCTGCGCGCCGTCCGCAACGAAGCCTTGGTGAAGAACCAAGGTCAACTAACCCCCGCCGATCGCGCGGAACTGGAGCGCATGGCCGGTGAGGTGAACACCGCCTTCCCGCAGTCCTTCGAGGCGCACCTGGCCGGGTTTTATGCGGAATTCCCCGCTCCTGCATCATTCACCCATGTGGACCTTGCCACCGCTCGCGATCCGAACAGGGAGGAGATCATCGCCCCGCAGCTCGTTAACTCGGCGCGCAAGGACCAGCGTGAAGAACTCGTGCGTTGGAGCAGCGCCATGAAGGAGCGGGGCGAAGTAGCGCCGGCCCTGTACCGCCTGGCGGAGGACATGCTCGCAAGCGTGGAAAAGAACGGTGTGCTCATAGCCGCCGGTGAAATGGATGCGTATCCCATGTGGGTGGAACAGTACGCCGATGGAAAGCGCAACGACGTGCTGGTGATCGATCAGCGCCTGCTTGGTGACCCGGCCTATCGCTCGCGGATGTGGGAGCGTACCAAGGCCAAAGGCACCCTGCCCATCGACGGGCCGACCTTCATCGAGCGACTGCCATCGTCGATCGAACGGCCGGTGTTCCTCTCGCTCGCCGTGGGTGCCCAAGTGGCAGGCAAATACAAAGGCAACCTGAGCGTTACCGGCCTGGCCTTGCGGTTCGGAGCGCCCGCGCAGGACGACATCACCAAATTGGAAGACCGCTGGAAGAAAATGAACAAAGCGCTGGATGCCGGTCCACTGGCGCGCAACTACCTCGTGCCCGGTGCTGTGCTGCTGAAACACTACCGGGCCATCGAGGATGAATCGAAGGCTTCGGCGATGGAAGCGGAACTGCGGGCGATGGCAGCACGAACGGGCGCAACAAGGCTCTTGTTCGAGAACGGTGTCCTCCTTCACTAGGATCTATGGGGCTCTTCAGCAAGGAATACGAGCGGCTGGGCGATGAGCGCCTGATGGAGCTCGTGGTGCGCGGTGATGAACGCGCCTTTGCCGCCCTGTACGATCGTTACCATGGCCGCCTGCTCAATTACTTCCACCGCATGCTCTGGCATGATCGCGAGCGCGCGCGGGACATGCTGCAGGACCTCTTCACCAAGCTCGCGAACCGCCCGGCGAGCTACGATCCGGCACGGCCCTTCCAGACCTGGCTCTTCAGCGTGGCCAACAACATGTGCAAGAACGCCTACCGCCACGAGGAAGTGGTGCGGTGCAGGTGGGCGGCGATTGCGACGATACGAACGCCGCGCTCCAAGGCGGTGTCATTCTCTACGTCGCGAGCGAGTTCGGTATCTCCGGCGGATCGGCCCACTACGTGATCACCCAAGGCGGCACCACCCATGAAGGGGACATGGTCCTGGTCGATACGGGTGATGACTACGCCGAAGGCAGCGTATCGGTCTGCCTGGGCGCAGGCTGTTTCAGCATCTCGGTCACACCGAACGAGGTGCCGCTGGCGGAGTTGGCTTTTATGGAGACCCCGTTGAACCCCGGGCAGAACAGTGCCTTCGCGGTGATCGACGGGTTCATCGGCAGTGCGACACCCCCTGTCGCAGAACTGTGTGATGGACTGGACAACGACTGCGATGGCGCCGTGGACGAGGGCTTCCTGTGGTACGCGGATGTGGACGGCGATGGCGTGGGAGACATTTCCACGGTGCAGTTCAGCTGCACACCCCTTCCCGACCACGTGCAGGTGCCCGGCGACTGCAACGATGCGGACCCCAACCTGACCACGCTGGGCGCCACTTGCGACGACGGCGACCCGAACACCATCAACGACCGCGTGCGCACGGATTGCAGCTGCCAGGGCTTCGTGCCCGGTGACTGCCCCCCCGGCGAGATCGCCGACTGCAACGGCAACTGTGCACCGGCCGAGTGGGTGGGCGACGGCACCTGCGATGACGGTTCCTTCGAACACAACGGCATCGCCATCTTCTTCAACTGTGGCGCGTTCGGCAACGACGGCGGCGATTGTGGATCGCCCTGCGACCCTGAATTGTGCGACGGCCAGGACAACGATTGCGATGGCGAGGTGGATGAGGACTTCCTCTGGTACGTGGATGCGGACGGCGATGGCTTCGGCTTCGAGCCCTCCGCGCTGGTATTCTGTGCTCCACCCAGCGGACGGGTCCAGGTGAGCGGCGACTGTGACGATACGGACCCGTCCATCAACCCGGGTGCGTTGGACGGCTGTGATGGAGTGGACCGCAATTGCGACGGTGAGGTCCCAGGGACCACCGGTACCGAAGTGTACAGCCCGGACTGGACGGCCACGTCCACCACCGGCGGGACCGTGAACCTCTTCGCCCTGCTGGCCCAAGGCAAGACCGTGGTCGTCGACCTCTTCGCGGCCTGGTGCCCACCGAGCCAGCAGATGCTCAGTGCCAATTTCCTGCAGGACTGGAACGCGCACATGGGCCCCGACGGCACGGACCAGATCCGCATCGTGGCCATCGCGGTGGACCAGAGCGCCGGCAACCTGACGCCCTTCATCAACACCGCGCAATGGCCGGTGATCGTGGACAACGGCGAGTCCTTCGGTCCGCTGTACAACGCCATCGGCATGTACAACAATGCCGTGCCGACCCTCCTGATGATCTGTCCTGATCGTTCGGTGACGATGCTCTATGGCGGACCTGATCGGCTGCCGTACACGGGCCTCTTCCAGTACGATGCGGCTGCGGCCACGCCGTTGCTGAACGAACGCTGTGCCTGCCGAAGCGCCTGCCTGACGAACATCGGCTGCATGGACGTGAACGCCTGCGACTACGACCCCACGGCCACCTGCCCCGGCCCCTGCGCGCAGGCCCAGGAGTGGTTCGTGGACAACGATGGCGACGGTGTGGGTTCCACCTCGCTTGGTACGCAGTGCACGCAGCCGGCCAACTCGGCCGCCATAAGCGGTGATTGCGACGATACCAACGCCAGCACGCAAGTGGGCTTCACCTTGTCCATCCTCACCAACGACCCCGGCGACTTCGGCACGGCACACTACCTCATCCAACAGGGTGGCACCACCATCGAGGGCGACCTGGACCTTCCTTCGGAGACCGAGGGCATCGGTGAGCTGCCCGTGTGCATCGGCAGCGACTGCTACACCATCACCATCTCCCAGAACGATGTCCCCCTCTGGCAGGAAGCTTACCTGACCCTGGCCAGCGCCCCCGAGGAACCGATCACCATCTCCATCCTGGAGACCTACACCGGTGGCGGCAGCGCGGAGGTCTGCGACGGCTTGGACAACGATTGCGATGGACAGGTGGACGAAGGCTTCCCGCAGCAGTATGCGGACAACGACGGCGATGGCTACGGCGACCTGCTGCAACCCCTTCCCTGCGACACGCCCGGCGTGGCCAACCCGGACGATTGTGACGACACGAACGCCAACATCTTCCCGGGTCAGGGCTGTGGGGGTTGCACCGCCCAGGACCGCTTGTGGATCCTGGCGAACCAGGCCGAGCTGGACGATCTTGCGGGGGGGGCCGTGCTAAGCTGTAGCGGCGACCTGGTGCCCTGTCTTACCGAGGTCTTCCTACAGAACACGCCACTGGGTGCGGGCTGCGCCACCTGTCTGGCACAGCGCTATGCGTGCATCTTCAGTTCCTGCCAGCTACCGTGTATCGATGGCCTTGGGTCAACGAACTGCCAGGCTTGTGTGAACGCCAGTTGCAACGCCGCCTACTTTGCCTGCGCGGGCTTCACCGATGCCGACGGCGATGGGGTGGTTGCCGAACTGGACTGCGATGACAACGCACCCACCGTGTACTTCGGCGCACCGGAGCTCTGCGACACCATCGACAACGACTGCGATGGCCTCATCGACGAGACGCCGACCACCTACTTCGCGGACCTTGATGGCGATGGCTGGGGGGACGAGAACAACACCGTGGAAGGCGGCTGTGATCCACCGAACGGCGCCACCAGCCAAGTGGGCGACTGCGACGACGCCGATGCGGAGCGGTATCCCGGAGCGCCGGAATTGTGCAACGGCATTGACGACGATTGCAACGGCACGGTGGACGACAACGCGGGCCTCCAGTACTTCGTGGATGCGGACGGCGACGGCTTCGGAGCCATTGGATCGGGCATCTTCTCCTGCACGCCCATCCCAGGGCGCATCACCCAGGGCGGCGACTGCAACGACGCCAACCTGAACATCCGTCCGGGCGCACCGGACCCCTGCGACACCATCGACCAGAACTGTAGCGGTGGCCCGTTCCTCTCCACCTGGTACCAGGACACTGATGGCGACGGCTTCGGCAACGACGGGGTGTTCACGCAGGATTGCTCCCAGCCCCCGGGCTTCGTGGCCGCCGGTGGCGATTGCGACGATACCAACAGCGCTGTCTTCCCGGGCAGCGGATGCGGCAACTGCACCACCACCGAACAGCAATGGCTGGCCGCGAACCAGAGCGTGCTACTGGCAGCGGTGAACGATTGTGCTGTTACCTGCTTCGGTGATCCGACCTGCATGGCGAACTGCCTACAAAGCAGCGGCGTACCGCTGGGCGCCATCTGCTTGAGCTGTGTGGACGAGTACCTCAGCTGCACCCAGGACAACTGCTTCTTCCCCTGCCTGAACAGCCCTGAGGTGTGCTTCGGCTGCCAGGTCCAGTCGGGCTGCCTTGCCACACTGGCCACCTGTATGGGCCAAGTGGACGCCGATGGCGATGGCTGGTGGGCCGGCAGCGATTGCAATGACAGCGATACGAACACCTTCCCAAGTGCTGACGAGATCTGCGATGGCGTGGACAACGACTGCGATGGCAACGTGGACGAGGGCCTCACGGTGACCTATTACACCGATGCGGACGCCGATGGCTTTGGTGTGGACGGCACGGAGATCACCGGCACCTGTACGCAACCACCCGGTACTGCCACCCAGGGCGGCGACTGCGATGATGCGGATGACACCGTGTTCCCCAATGCGCCGGAATTGTGCGACGGCATCGATAATGACTGCAACGGAGAGACCGATGACAACGCGGGCATCCTGTACTTCACCGATGCCGATGGTGACAACTATGGCGATGACGTGAGCGCGATCTTCTCCTGCACGACGATCCCCGGCGCGGTGACCGTGGGCGGCGACTGCGACGATGGCGACGCCAGCATCAACCCCGGTGCGGCCGACCCCTGTGATACCATCGACCAGGACTGCAGCGGCGGACCCCTCCTGAACACGTGGTTCCAGGACAACGATGCGGACGGCTTCGGCAACGACGCGGTCAGCCTGAACGATTGCGCGCAGCCCAGCGGCTATGTGGCCCAAGGCGGTGATTGTGATGACACGAACAACACGCTCTTCCCGGGCAATGGGTGCAACACCTGCACGGCGACGGACCAGCAGTGGCTGGCCGTGAACCAACAGACGTTGCTGAACGCCATGAACGGTTGTGCCTTGGAATGCCTTTCCGGCGAGCCGGCCTGCATCAGCAGCTGCCTACAGGATGCGGGGATACCGGTGGGTGCCTTCTGCCTGACCTGTGTGGAGGACTACATCTCCTGCACGCAGACCAACTGCCTGATCCAATGCCTGGGCAGCGAAGAGGCTTGCCAGGAGTGCCAACTGCAGAGCGGCTGCTTCGCCACCTTCGCCAGCTGCCTGGGCATGGTGGACGCGGACGGCGACGGCTGGTGGGCCGGCAGCGATTGCGACGACACCGATCCTACGGTACACCCTGGAGCGACCGAGTTGTGCAACGGTATCGATGACGACTGTGATGGTACCGTGGACGACAATGCCGGCACGGCCTACTACCCTGATCTGGACGGTGATGGCTACGGTGCCGATGACGCGCTGGTGCGCTCTTGCACCCCGGTGCCGGGCTTGATCACCACGGGCGGTGACTGCAACGACAGCGACCCCGTCGTGAACCCGCTGGGCACCGAACGCTGCAATGGCCTGGATGATGACTGCGACGGCACGGTGGATGAGGACTGTGTGCTCGTGGATGTGAAGGTCTTCCTGGAAGGCCCGTACGACCCGAGCACCGGCCTGATGGACGATGGGCTGCGCGCGCTGGGCCTGGTGCCCACCACCGAACCCTATACCGGCCTTGGCTACGTGCACGTGGGCGGTGGGGGCGAAACGACAACACCTGTCGTACTGGCGGCCAGCGGACCCGATGCCGTGGTGGACTGGGTGGTGCTGGAACTGCGCCTGGACGTGGACCCGACCATCGTGGTGGCCAGTCGCTGTGCATTGCTGCAACGCGATGGCGATGTGGTGGATACCGACGGCATCAACCCCGTGAGCCTTTCCACCAGCCCGGGAGACCGGTTCATCGCCGTGCGCCACCGCAACCACCTGGGGGTGATGACGGCCGTGCCCTTCGTAGTGTCCAACAGCGCGCTGGAAGTGGACCTGCGCACGGCGCTGGAGGAGACCTTCGGCATCGGTTCCCGGCGGTCCATCAGTGGCACCTTCCCGGCCATGGCACTTTGGATGGGCGACGTGAACGGCGACGATGACATCCGCTACACCGGACCTCAGAACGACCGCGACCCCGTGCTCTTCATCATCGGCGGTTCGGTGCCCACCAACACCGTGAGCGGCTACTTCCCCGAGGACGTGAACCTGGACGGGACCGTGAAGTACACCGGACCCCGCAACGACCGCGATCCCATCCTTCAATCGGTGGGAGGCAGCGTACCCACCAACGTGAAGGAAGGCAGTGTGCCCTAGCGCACGTTCGTGGAACGCAGAGCGCCCGGCACATCGGTTGCCGGGCGCTTGCGTTCACGCTCGAAGATCGAGCGTGCGCGGATAGGAAGGTGGGGAGTTCTAACCCACCTGTCCCGCCGTCGTGGACACGGGTTCCTCCTCTTCACACAAGAAGGCCGCCGCATGGTGTTGGAGGAACGAGGTACTGAGCGTTCCGGCCAATACCGCTTGTCGCAACAGCTGCTGCGTGCGGGTCAACAAGGGGTGCTGGAGCGTTGGCTCCGATCCTTCGTTCGGGGTCTCGGGAAGTGGGGGTGTCGGTGTCATTGGAGTTCGGTACGAAGTGACGGGCTTCTGGAACGATCCGCAACGTGAGATCCCACGGGGTGGTACCCGTGTAAAAACACGGGGTGGGTACCCGTGTAAGAACACGGAGTGGGTACCCGTGTAAGAACACGGAGTGGGTACCCGTGTAAGAACACGGGGTGGTACCCGTGTAAAAACACGGAGTGGCGCATCGTAACGGCCGCTTACTTAGTGCGCATCATCCACACCGGAACATGAACCCACGCACAGCCCACCGATACTCCTCGATCACCACCACCTCCACGACCCTCCTGGGCCGATCGCGCCAGGTACTGGGTGCCGCCCTGCTGGTCCTTGGCGTGGCATGTAGCACGGCACCGCCTCCACCGGAGCAGCACCAGGAGGACCAAGCGAAAGCCTTGGCCACCAGCCTTCCACCTTCGGCATTGGACAGCGCTGCCTGCGCCAACCATGCGTTGGGCAGGTGCATGCTGGACAGCCTCACCGCCCAGTTCGCCGCACAGTTCTGTACCGGGACCGTGGCCAAGTGCAACGCGCTCACACGTCCGAACCTGCAGCTGGATGCCGTGGCGTTCATGGACACGGTGAAGAGCGTGATCGTGGCCCCGGGATCCATTCGGGGAGTGTGGATGGAGTATGGCCTCAACCAGGACCTCTCCTTCACCGCAGGCTTCCGGGTGGTGGAGATGACCCCCGATAGTACCGGCGCATACGCCTACGATACCACCGGGACCGCGTTCCGCACCCCTGATGCCAACGGACGCCTGCAAGTGAGCAACTACCCGGCCTTCGTGAGCAGCGCCGCTCAGCGCTACCTGACCAAGGTGTTGGTGCGCCGCACCGTGGGTGGAGGTCCCACGCCGCTGGATCCAGTGACGCGTAACGACCGCACCAGTTACCTACTGCCGTGGGAGTGTGTGTTGGAGTCCATGTACGTGGACAACGCCACCGCCGTGGCCAATGGCGCCAAATTGGTGGTCGGCTCCATCTCACGGCCCTTGAAAGTGGCCAGCGACCCCAGCGACGACATGCGTCACCTGTTGGCCCTCTACCTCTTCGATAAGAACCCCTTGGTGGACGATGTGATGTACCAAGGGAACGCGTTCGAAATGAAGGGGTGTGACGATAGTGTGGGATGTCCACCGCTTTGCCATTCCTTCGCTTTCGCGTCAGGTCCACTGCTATGTCCTTGAGCTTCCATTAGGTGATACCATGAAAGCGATCGTCATCTTTGGGCTCAATGGACTGGGTGAAGGTGCTTTTGCCTTGGATAGGGAGCTTAGCGCTCGCAGTTGCACTTTGCGCTTGGCTGTTGACTCCGCGCCCGTTATCACTCCCCCAACGTCTATTCGGCGCTCTGCTTATTGTAGGCTTACTCACGGAGATCCTTATGCGACTAAAGGGTCTTTTTGCCTTCCGGTTAGGGTTTTTCAGCACGATCCACAATCTGTTGGAATTGGTCCTCGTGGTGCAACTGGTAAAGGCCCAACTACCTCAGCTGCGGCGTTGGGCGCATGTGTTGGGAGGGATCGGGTTCTTGTTGTTCCTGATCGCTGTCGGGCGGCAGGAGGACCTGACGCTTTCCGTGACCCAGGGATCCATGGTCACCGGGGTGGTGCTGAGTATACTGATGGTGCGGGCCCTTTGGGAGCGCTTGGAGACCAAGGAAGGCGATCTGTGGGGGCACCCGGAGTTCTGGATCTATTTGGGCTACCTCCTCTATTTCGTCACCCGGGTGCCGATCATGGGTTCGGTGATGTACATCTGGGAACGCTATCCGGAACTCTCGCGGAGCATGTACATGATGTTCCAATTCGTCCTGGTGGTTCGTAACGTGCTGTTCGTGGTCGCCTGCCGCAAATACCGCCCCGCCCATGCTTGAGGCCCCTCCGAACGAAGCGGTGGAGCTGGTGCTCACGGTGCTGTTCGGCACGCTGCTGATGCTGGTGCTGAGCGCCGTGGTGGTGGTGCTGATGGTGGCCAACCGCAACCGCCAGAACCGCCACCGCGCCCAACTGGCGGAGGTGCGTGCCCAGCATGCCGAGGAGGTGCGCCGGGTGGAACGGGAGATGGTCCAGCAGACGCTCACCGAGGTGGGCCGTGAATTGCACGACAACATCGGTCAACTGCTCACCGTGGTGCGCATGGGCCTGGGCAAGTTGACGGCACAGGTGCCCAACGACGCACCGGCACAGCAGGTGAAGGAGTATTTGGACACCACCATCACCGAAGTGCGCCGGCTGAGCCGTAGCCTCAATGTGGACCGTTTCGCGGATCGGGCCTTGGGGGATGCCATCACCGAGGAGTGCGAACGCGTGCGCCGCATCGGGTCCGTGGAGGTGGATCTGAGGATCACTGGCACCGAACCTGCTTTCCCGGCCGACCGCAAGCTCGTGCTCTTCCGGCTGTTCCAAGAGGCG
>Ga0209175_10001726_pt1 | contig 10685 bp, 13 predicted proteins | sample JI91814C2DNA_FD_187506 | JGI IMG/M metagenome (GOLD analysis project Ga0209175, IMG submission 187506) | Wastewater effluent complex algal communities from Wisconsin, to seasonally profile nutrient transformation and Carbon sequestration -... | ecosystem: Engineered > WWTP > Effluent > Algae...
GACGCGCCCGGCAGGCATGGAGCAGAACGCGCTGATGCAGGCGCAGGAATTCAAGCAACGCCAGGCGCAGAACGCGTTGATGCAAATGCAGATGCAGGCCGCGCAGGAAAAGCGCGCACAGGATCAGCAGAACGCGTTGATGCAGCAGAACTTCATCAACTCGATTCCGTCCCCGCAGATGCAGGCCAGCCAAGCGGCTTTGGCTAGTGGCGGCGGGCCGACTGTTGCCAATGCAGCGCAGATGAAGCCGGTGGACCCGCGTACGCAGATGCTGCACGACGCCATGCGCGCTCGGATGGTGTCTCCGGTGGACTACATCAACGCGGCGAACCCGAAAGACGAGTTCGTGACGATGAAGCCCGGCGAGTCGCGCATCAACACACGGACAAACCAGCCTGTTTTCACGGCCCCGACAGAACCTAAAGCGCCGGATGCGCCAAACGCGGTACGCGAATACCAGTTCGCTGTGAGCCAGGGCTACAAGGGCACGTTTGAGCAGTGGGACACGACGCGCAAGCGCGCAGGCGCAACCAATGTGAGCGTAGGAGAGAAGCCTCCGGCGGGCTACAAATGGAACGCAACTGGCGGACTTGATCCCATCCCCGGCGGCCCGGCTGACAAGTTGCCGGAGAAACAGCAGAACACCGTCATCGGTGCGCAAAACGTGCGGGCTGCAATTGCTGACTATCGTTCGGCACTTAGCAACTTCTCAAAGTGGGACACGCTCAAGCCAGATGAACGGGCCAAGATGGGGACCAAGTACAACAACATGATGTTGCAGGCTAAAGAAGCCTACAACCTTGGTGTCCTGAACGGTCCAGACTTGGAAATCCTCACGTCGGTTATCACCGATCCGCGCTCGCTCTCTGGCGCGATGACAAGCAAAACCGCGCTTGATACGCAGGCGGCAGAACTTGACCGCATCATGCAGGGGATTGCCGACGTTGCATCGCAACCAAGGCCGCGCGGCTCTGAAGCGAAGCCTTCACAGGCGGCACCCAAGGCGGGGGCTGTGTTGAAGTTTGACGCCAACGGAAACCCGGTGAAGTAATGGCTATCACTGCTGAGATGCACGACGGCACGCGGCTTGAGTTCCCGGATGGGACCGACCCCGCAGTGATTCAGTCCACGGTGCAACGGGTGCTGAAGTCGAAACAACCACAAGCCGCACAGCAGGCAGGATCGGCTATCCGCGACATTCCGCGACAAGTCGGGCTCACTGCGCGCTACGGCATCGAAGGGCTTGGCAACCTTGCAAACGTGTTCACAGAACCCGTTCGCCAGATGGTTGTGAATCCGCTCATGCGCGCGGCTGGTGCTGGTGAAGCAAACAGCACGGGGCAGCTTGCGACATCGCTTGCTGACGCTTTCGGCCTGCCGCAACCGCGCACCGCCAATGAGCGCGTTGTCGGTGACATGACCCGCACGCTTGCTGGTGCTGGCGGCATGGTGGCTGGCGCTTCGCGGGCGGCTGCAAGCATGGCCCCCGGTGTAGCTAAGAACGTGGTCAGTGCATTGGCCGCAAGGCCCGGTGTTCAGGCTGCGGGCGCAGTTGGTGCTGGTGGTGCGGGCGGCGCTGTGCGCGAGGCTGGAGGCGGCGACCTTGAACAGTTCGGCGCGTCACTGCTTGGCGGCATCACTGCGGGCTCTGCCGCTGGTGTCGGGTCGAATCTTGCGCAGACGGCCACTCGCGCGCTGAAGTCTGCTGTTACGCCAAAGGCAACGGAACTGGCCCGCGCGGATCAGACTATCAATCTGACGCTGCAACGCTCCGGCGTTGATTGGAGCGCTGTACCTGAACGGGTGCGGCAGTCCATGCGTGAGGACGTGGCGCAAGCCATGAACACCGGCCAGCCGCTGAACGCTGACGCAATGCGCCGCTTGCTTGTGTTCCGCAGCACCGGCACGACCCCGACTGTCGGCCAACTGACGCAAGACCCCGGGCAGATCACGCGCGAGATGAATCTTGCAAAGACCGCTGCGAACATGTCAGACCCTGCGTTGCAACGGTTGCCAGCGCTTCAGAATCAGAACACCGCGCAGCTTCTGCGTGTGCTGGATGAGTCTGGCGCTGCACGCGCGCCTAGTGCAATGGGCGCAGGGCAATCGGCCATTGAATCCCTGGATGCTCTGCGTAACCGCGCACAGGGCCAGATTGGATCGCTATACAACGCAGCGCGCGACACGTCAGGCCGGAGTCTCCCACTAGAGGGCGGCACCTTCACGCGCCGGGCAAATCAATTGCTGGATGAGGCCAACGTCGGTAGTTTCCTCCCCGCCGACATCGCAAAGAAGATGAATGCCATTGCTCAGGGGCAATACCCCCTGACTGTGGATGTGGCCGAACAACTCAAAACCAGCATCGGCAACCTTCAGCGCGGCAGCAATGACGGCAATATGCGCCGCGCTCTTGGCATCGTGCGTCAGGCTCTAGATGAAGCCCCGTTGCAACCGGCGCAGAAGGTCAACCCCGGCAACTTGCCAGCGGTTCCCGGCACGGTGCCGCCATCGCCTGTTGAAGCCGGTCAAGAAAGCATCAACGCATTCAACGCAGCCCGCCGCGCAAACCGCGAATGGATGCAACGCGTTGAAGGAAACCCCGCACTGCGCGCCGTTGTGGATGGCGTCGAGCCGGATCAGTTCGTGCAGCGCTTCATCATCGGCAAGGGCGCAAGCGCGGCGGACGTGCAGAACCTTCGCGGAGAACTTCAACCGCAGGCCGCGGAGTCAATGCGGCAGTATCTGGTGCGCTATCTGCGCGACGCGGCCACAGGCGGCGATTCCGACATCGTGAAGTTTGGCGGGAAGTCTTACCGCGATGCTTTCCGAGGCGTTGAAGACAAGTTGCCCGCCTTCTTCAGCCAAGAGGAAATCCGAAATCTCCGCAATGTGGGGGATGCCGCCAAGTACATGCAGGCGCAGCCCGCCGGTTCTGCTGTGAACAACAGCAACAGCGGGGCGCTTGTTATCGGCAAGGGTTTGGACATCCTGCAAGCATTTGGGCAGAAGGCCCCGCTTGGCTTGAACGACACGATAACCGGCATCATTCAGGGCGTGCAGCAGCGGCAGGTAATGGCCCCGCGCAACGCGCTAATGTTGCCAGCGCCACGTCAAGAAAACGCGCTGACAATCAATCCGCTACTAGCTGGAGCCGTCGCCGCCCCCGAACAAAACCGCAAGAACAAGGCACGCGACTAGCCAACCAACGGGTATCGGATCCATAACAGAATATACGCCACAACAGGTAACACCATGTCAGCACCATTCACCGGCACCGTCTGGACGATCAACGATTCCGCAGGCAACCCCGTAAGCGGTGCGCAAATCTACACCTACGAAGCTGGCACGCTCACGGCTAAGGCGGTCTACACCACAGCTGCGCTGACCACGGCAACCAGTAACCCGGTGGTGTGCGATGCGTCAGGCCGTGCGCAGTTCTTCATGGGGACAGGCTCCTATCGCTTCCGCGTGTTCGACAGTGGCGGCGTGGAACTGACGGCATACGCTGCGGACAACATCAGCGGCGGCGATGATGTAGCGGCTGACCTTGCTAGTGTTGCTAGCGCGTCACTTGGCTCTGGCATGGTGGGCCACGATGGCTCACTAGCCTACGCTGCCGGGACTGTCGGGGCTAGGCTGCGCGAGGTCATCAACGCAGTGGACGACTACGGCGCAGCGACAAACGGCACCACAAGCGCCACGGCAGCGATTGAAGCCATGTTCCTAGACGCGGCCACAAACGGCGTTCGGGAAATCTTCTTTCCGGCTGGAACATACCTTCTGGCGTGCGACCGCACCGACTCTGACTACACCTGCGCGGTGGTCATCAGCGGGCTGAAAAACTGCGTCATTCGCGGCACAGAGGGGACCAAGTTCACGCAGAACACGTCAGGGGCTGGACCTGATGAATACGGCATGTTCCGCATCGAAAAATGCGAGGGCCTGACCTTCCGCGACTTCGAGATGGACGGCAGCGGCATCGTGTCCAACGGCACGGGCGCGAACCGGTCCCGCGGTTTCGTGTTGTCGAATATCGACGTCAACAACAAGACCACGGAGTACACGCCGACAAACAAGCGCATCACGTTCTGCAACATCTACGCGCACGACATGGGCGGCTTTGTGGGGACGACGACGCGGGCAACTGCAACAAGCGGTGCTCCTCCGTTCCATGAGCAACTGCGCGTTCAAGACTGCTTGTGCGAGGACATCATCGGGCAAGACCACCCGGTCGGGGTGAACTACGTGAAGGGCATCGTTGTCGAGGGGTGCCGGTTCCTGAACGACACCAGCGTCACGCCAATGGATAACATGGCGATTGACTTCAGCGCAGACACGCACCAAGCCATCGCGCGGAATAACTACATCCGCGGTTTCATGTTCGGGGCGAAGTGTGAAACCCACACGGGCGGCGGCGGCGGCGACGCGGTGCGCGACTCCATGCGCGTGCTATTCGAGAACAACACGCTAGAGGAAATCGGGCTCACTGACTCGCTGACCTATCTCGGAACCGCGACGTTTGGCCTGCGGCTGAGTGGCCGCGACGTGGTGGCCCGTGGCAACACCATCCGGGCGCGCACTGTCGGTGTGACCACTGGCGGCCTGGGCTACGGCATGGTGGTGACAAACGCCACCGACGCAGAGTCGCATTACCTCATCGAAGGCAACGTCATCACCGGAACGGATGGCGGCATCAACCACGACGCGCCTACAGACAGCGCGGAGAAGTTCACCTGCGTCATCCGCGACAACAAGATCAGCGACACTTCATCGCAGGGGATCATTGTCAGCAACGGCGCGACGGTGGTGGACAACCGCATCTATCGCAGCGGCGGGCCTGGCATCGAAATCCAGACGCCGAACCAGACGTTCGTTCACCACAACCTGCTGGTGGACTGCTGCGATACGGCAGTGGCTGCGCCCGTGAGTGCGACGGTTGCGGTGTTCATGAACGACACCGGAGCAGTCGGCTACACAGAGGTCACGGACAACATCATCATTGACACGCGCGGCGGTAGCGCGGCGGCCTACGGCTACTGTCTGCGAGCCTTCGCCACCTACACGAACCCGTATGTCTTCCGGCCCGGCTACTCAAGCGGGCTGGCGACGTCCATTGCCTTCGACAAGTACGTTTCGGTCATCGGTGAGAGCCGCCAGCTTGACGCCACGGCGGTTATCGAGCCGCGCGTGTTCTACGTCAGCAACAACCCGCAAACCACATCGCCGTGGTCCGGCATCGCGTGGCGCGTCGGGGATCGTGCGTACCTGCAAGGGCAGACGGCGGGGCAGAACGATGGATGGCTCTGCACGGTGGCGGGCACGCCTGGGACGTGGGTGCCATTTGGCGTGTCGCAGCTTGCCAATGCCTACACGGTGACGAACCCGTCAACAGACCGCGCGCTGAACGTGTCGGCTGACACCACAGCACAAGTCGCGGCAGTGCTCGGCACGCTCATTGCGGATCTTCAGGCGGCGTCGGTGCTGAAGTGAACGCCATGAATCACGACACCGCAGTCACCGTCGAAAAGGCGGGCGCAGCATGGGGAGCCTACGGAGTGAGCCGTTACCTGGAATGGCTGGGCTTCGGCTCGTGGTCTGACGTTGCGGCCTTCTTGGCTGCGGTCTATTCGCTGATCCTGATTGGCGAATGGGCGTGGAAGAGGTGGAAGGCGCGATGAAACTCGTAACGAACTGGAAGCGCGCACACCGCATGCTGTCCGTGCAAGTCGCTGGCGCTGCCGTCATCTTCGGCAGTCTCCCCGCTGACCAGCAGACCGCGATTCTTGGCTTCATCGGCATCACACCAGAGCGCATCCCTGCGGTGCTGGGCCTGCTGTTTATCGTGGGGCGGCTGGTCAGTCAGCCGAAAACGCAGTGATAACGCTGGCCCAATACTACAAAGGGCACGACCTGAAGTATCAGGCGCTCTTAGGCACAGACCTCCGCGCAAACGCTGGCCGCACGGTGGAGGCCGCGAACAAACTGCTTACGCTGGCAAAAGGTGCGGGCGTTCGGCTTGTTCCTAACGCTGAGTGGGGAATGGTGCGCTCTGGATGGCGGCCCCCAGCAGTGAACGCGGCCACGGCAAACGCGAGCAAGACAAGCCTGCACATGCAGTGCCTCGCGGTGGACCTTGAGGACGTGGACCGCAGCCTAGCCCGCTGGTGCTTTGCCAATCAGAACGTGCTGAAGGACTTGGCGCTGTGGCTAGAGCATCCAGACGCCACGCCGTCATGGTGCCATGTTCAACTGAAGCCGCCCGGTTCGGGTAATCGGGTGTTCAGGCCGTAGAAATGACAAACCCGGCGCAAGGGCCGGGCTGTCGGTTCGGTGTCCACTTCTCACGGCAGACAAAGTGAATCTTATCAGGAATCGCACGCTATGCAAACCTTACTTGCAATCTGCGTATGCCTCATCTTGGCTTTCGGCGTGCAGACCTTCCGCATAGGCGCACTGAAAGAGGAAGCCGCAGAGCAAGCCGCAGCGCTGGCAACCGCCACAGCAGCAGCGGAGAAGGAAGCCCGCACCCGTGAGCAACAGATGGCAGACAACGCTAGGAGAGCAGCCGATGAGTACAGCAAGAACCTTTCCCGCGTTCGCGCCTCTGCTGACGGCGCTCGCTCTGAGCTTGACGGCCTGCGCAACACCATTGCCGCAGCCGGTCCAGCCCCCGAAAGTCCCGCCTCCGCCGCAGGAACTGATGACGCCACCCGAGCCCGGTACGTACTCGGACGCGTTTCAGAATTTGCTGCGCAAGTTAGTGCCGCTGCTGACGCCTGCGAAGTCCGTCTAGGCGCTCTCCAAGAGTACGTCCGGGGGGTTCTGAAGTGAGCAAGAAACACGAAGGCCCGTCATGCGCGGGCTGCAAGTTCTGGGCTGCCATCCCATCATCGCGCCCCCGCATACGTAGGCACCACCGTCGCCAAGTGCCGCATCAACTCACGCGGCGCGGCGTGTGCGTGTTCCTTGCCGTCGAGGTCGATTGCCCGGAACCGCCTCATGTCGCGCATGTCCTGCGGTAGCGTCCAATCCAACTCGAAGAATGGCAGCACCACCAGCACCCGGCCGATGAATCGCGTGGGCCGCTCGTATGGCTCACGCTCGCGGCTGGGTATCTCGTCGCGGTAGCTGCCCGCCCATGTGGCGCGGCTCCGTCCGTAGTGGATCATGCTTAAACTTTCAGCAGAGTTTCCGAGGATGCAGCCTAGAACACGTTCGGCCTCAAGTCGCGGGGTGCAGCTTCTCGGCGTACAGCCGGGTGCCCACGGGCGGGCAGCCGCGCTCCTTGGTCCAGCGCACCATCGTGAAGCCCTCGCTGCCGTCAATCGGGCTCGGGCCGATCACGACCTCGCCCACCGGCACATTCGCGCCCACGCCCATGCGCCCACGCCCCGAACGTGGCGTGCCGGCCGGCGACGGGTACTCGCGGTCGAGCATCGCGTCCCACGCCTCGCCCAGCATCTGCTGCGCGCGACCGTAGCCAATCTCCTGCCCAATGCGCTCCAGCGTTGCGCGGTGCGCTTCGTCGCGGGCGTCCATCAATTGCATTGCGTTCATAGTCTTCCTTTCGCTTCGGCCGCAGTGAGGCCGAACTGTCGGTTCGAGGCGAGGCCCAACAGCCTGGCGCCAGTGGTTGGGTTACTCGTCTGCCTTCGCGGGCTGTTGGTCCCGCCTCAACCTAGCGTTATGCGCCTATCTCGGGATGGGTGAGCTTCACCGCATGCCAAGTGCCTAAAACCTCGTCTGCCGCCGTCAGCCAGTCTCGCGGCAGCGCGTGCCGCTGGGCGTGGTAGCGGATGCGCTTCAGCAGAGCCAGCGCGGCGGCACCTTGCTCCACCGGGTTCACTGCGCTGCGCGCAATCTCAATCAGCAAGTCTCGGAACTCAGGTGGCGTGCCGTTGCGAATCGCAGTTTTATCCTTGCCGCCCACCATCGCCATCATTCCAATGCGCCGCGCCTTCTCGTAGCCGTGCAACTCCACGGCGCGAGGGTGCAGCCGCTGCGGCGTTTTGCCCCAGCGCAGTTCGGGCAGCAGGCGCTTTGGCACGCCAGCCACGAGCAGCCATGTTCCTTTGCCGGCAAGGTGTCCGTAATGGCCCTGGTACACGCAGCACGTCCACAAGCCTGGCGCGGCCTCAATCCACCCGCCTTTGCGCGGCGGCTTCTTCAGCCTGAAATACTTCCAAGCATGCGAGTCCATCGGGTGTTCAAGCACCCCGCCATTCAGGCGCAGCGCAGCCAGTGCGGCAGCAAAGCACCCGCCGTCGTCGCCCAGCTTGTACTGGTGCGGCTTGCGCGTGCTGCCGTGCCAGAACCTGCCCCAGCGCTGGCAGGGCGGGTGCGCCACTACCGGGTGCGGGCCTGCATACGTCCTGGCGTCTCTCGCCTCATCCCACGGGTCAACACCCGGCACGCCCACATAGCAGCCCTTTGGCTCCACGTACAGGGCCGCCACCGTCCCAAGCGGGGCAAGTGGGCGCATAACACTTCGCTCAAGCAGAGGCCCAACAGGCTCCACCGTGGCGGCTTCATAGTCTTGCATGTGTTGGTCCCTGCTTAGCTCAAGCGTTAGGTTTCACAACAGCCCCTCCTGCACACATTCGCGCGGGGGGTCTGGCGGTAGTAGCGTGCCTTGGGATTGCGCTGTCGCAATCCGTTCGTATGCCACGTCGAAATACTTGCGCTCGCGTTCTATGCCAGTGAAGGCCCGTCCCATCAGTGCGCAGGCAACGCCCGTGCTTCCACTGCCCATGAACGGGTCCAGCACGGTGGCGCCAGCCGGGGCCGCTGCAATGGCCCACTGCATCACTGCCACGGGCTTCTGTGTCGGGTGTTCCTTGCCCCGGTAGTCGCCGCGCGCCAGCGGGTCATGCGTCAGTACGCGCGCGTTGCCGTCCCAACTGCACCACGCGAACTCGCACTCGGCAAAGTCCCGGTTCTTGAACCCGGCGCCCTTGTCCCACACCAGATAGGCGCGGCTCGGCGGCAGCGAAAAGTAGTTGCCGCCAAAAATCACCTTGTGCGCGGCCTTCTCCAGCAGCAGCAGCACAAGCCACTGCGGCGGCGTGTCGGTGTCCCAATCCTTCTTCTCCATGCGGGAGGTGCGCCACTTGCCCAGGCTCATTTCACCGGCACCAATGCCATAGGGCGGGTCGGTGCACAGGAGGTCGTGCATGGGTAGCGTGGGCAGCACTTCGCGGGCATCCCCGTGGTACAGCGTCGCGTTCCCTATCACCACTTTCTCAGCCATCTTCATCCTTGGTTTGTGCGCCACCAGTGAAACCTAACCCGTCGCTCGAACGGACGGCCTACGGCCGCCGTTCAGCTCCCACGTTAGGCGCCCAGGCCAGGCCGTAGTTCGCCATCGCAAATTCCACGCTGTCACCTGCGCGGATCGTGTCTGCGCAAGCATCGAAAACCTTGGCCGGGCCGCCCAGCTGGTTTGCCCGCAGGTACGTGGCAGCCGCCCGCAAATCCTTGATGGCCTCGCACATTTCCTCGTGCGCAAGGCGCGCGTCTTCGTCCAGCGTGCTGCCAGTCCACCGGCCTTCCAGGGTGTGGCATTCCTTGAGGCTTTGCGCCTCCACGGCAAGCAGCGAAGCGGCGCGTTCTAGCGTGTCAAGAAGGCTGCGGGGTCGCCTAACCCCTCGCTCAACCTGAGCCCCAACAGCAGACGCGGCCTGTGGCGTTTCGGTAGCAGCGTGGTCGTTCATGTCTTTGCTCATGCTGTTGGGTCCAGGTTAGCTCGAACGTTAGGCCCCATTCAGCACGCGCCGCAGCCGCTCGGCCACTGCGCGGTGCTTCTCCAACGTCGCGGCCATCGCCGCCTGCCGGTCCTTGCGCCACTCGCCCCACTGCACCGTGCGCTCGTTCAGCAATTCGGCGCTGTCCTCGATGCAGTAGTCCAGTGCTTCCAGCGCGCAGCGCAGATCGTCGGCGTGTCGCAGCTTCTCGCGCGCCGCAGCCATCGCCGCGCATTCGGCCATGAGTGCCCGCACCTGGCTCTCGGTGTAGAGCCGGTCGCGGTTCAGCCATCCGAGTGTCTGCACATGCTCGCGCGTCTGCAAGATCAGATCGCTCACCTCGGCCGGCGAAGGCGGCAGTGGCGGGAACGAGATCGCGTCGCGCAGGTCTGCGGCGAGCGTGGCGCTGCGTCGCTGGCTCTCTTGGTCAATCGCGTTGGTGTCTTTCATGCGTTATCTCACTCCGGTTACAGGGGCCTAACCCCCGGGTCGAGCTGACCCGCCAGAGGCGGGCAGCTCACCCGGCCCGTTAGGCGCTTTTGGCGGCGCGGGCAGTGGCATCCAGTAGCTCACGGTTCTGAACCGCTCGCGGCCCTCGTCGTCAACCCACATTTGCAAGTGCTTGTTCAGCTTGCCTACAAACACGATCCCGCCATCGGTGCAAAGCAACACCAGCAACCCATTTCGCGGCGCTGTGGCTATCGGCGACCACGCGCCTAACCCCTCGCCCAAGCCGAGCCCCAAAGGCTGGCTAGTGTCCGGGCTCTCGTTTACCTTGCCTGTCATGCTTGCTCCTGTTCGGCCTTTGGGCCCGGCTTGCCTCGAACGTTAGGTTTCACAACAGCCCTTCCTGCACAGGCTGTCTCGGTTCTTCGGGCGGCAGTAGCGTGCCTTGGGACTGGGCGCGGCTGATGCGCTCGCAGGCGATGTCGAAGTACTTGC
>Ga0209175_10001731_pt1 | contig 10680 bp, 7 predicted proteins | sample JI91814C2DNA_FD_187506 | JGI IMG/M metagenome (GOLD analysis project Ga0209175, IMG submission 187506) | Wastewater effluent complex algal communities from Wisconsin, to seasonally profile nutrient transformation and Carbon sequestration -... | ecosystem: Engineered > WWTP > Effluent > Algae...
CCGCCACTGGGCAAGGACTTCCGGATAGCCATCCTCGACGCGTGCGCGGTCGACTGGTCCAGTATCAGCCCCGCCATCTTCGGCTCGATGTTCCAGTCAGTCCGCGACGCGGAGACCCGCCGCGCCCTCGGGGAGCACTACACCTCGGAAGAGAACATCCTCAAGACGCTCAACCCTCTCTTCCTGGACGAGCTCAGGGGCGAGCTGACTGCGGCCCTTGCCCGCGACACCCCACAGAAACAGGTCAACGCCCTCAACAGGCTCTGGGACCGACTCGGCGACATCCGGTTCATTGACCCCGCGTGCGGATGCGGCAACTTCATCATCGTGGCTTACCGCGAGCTACGTGAGATCGAGCTCCAGGTCATGGAGGCGCTGTACGACCTCCGCGACAAGCACCAGCTCTCGCTCGACGCGAAGTCCGACCTCAAGGTCACGCTCGATCACTTCTACGGCATCGAGATCGACGAGTGGCCCGTGCGAATCGCCGAGACCGCGATGTTCATGATGGACCGTCAGTGTGACCTCAAGCTCCAGGAGCGTTTTGGGCAAGCGCCAGAGCGCCTTCCCATCCAGCGCGAGGCGAAAATCGTTGTCGGTAACGCGTTGCGCACTCAGTGGGAGATGCTCCTGCCTCCCACCCAGAACGTTGTCGTCGCGGGAAATCCGCCGTTCCTGGGCATCTCAGGAAGGTCTGCCGAGCAGACGGCAGACCTTCAGTGGGTGTGGGGGTCCGGCTACCACGGCAGTCTCGACTACGTCACCGGATGGTACGCCCGCGCGCTTAAGTACTTCGGGGAAGCGCCCGGCCGATTCGCCTACGTCTCCACTAACTCGATCACACAGGGGGAGCCTGTCGGGCCACTGTTCCGGCCGATTCTCGGGGCAGACTGGCGGATCAGGTTCGCACACCGAACGTTCCCATGGACATCGGACGCCTCGGGCAAGGCGGCTGTTCACTGCACGATCATCGGTTTCGACCGAGGCGGGCCACCCGCGCGTCTCTTCGACTACCCCAGTTCCAAGGCGGGTCCCACCGAGTTGCCGACGAACGGGTCGATCACTCCATACCTGACCTTCGGGCCCCCCGTTATTGTCGACCCGTCCGGACATCCACTTAACCCTCAGGTTGGGAAGGTGGCCTACGGGAACAAGCCGACCGATGGAGGTTGGCTGATTGTCGAGGGCGATGAACGAACTGGCGTCGAGTCGGACCCCATCGCGCGAAAATACCTGCGACCCTACGTCGGGGCACGAGAGCTCCTGCACGGCGGCGACCGCTACTGCCTTTGGCTCGTTGGTGCGCCAGCGACCGATATCCAGGGGAGCCCGGTCCTGCGCGAGCGTGTTGAGGGCGTGCGTACATTCCGCCTGGACAGCGACGCTGCGAGCACGCGTCAGGCTGCCAGCACGGCGCACCTCTTCCGACAAATCGCACAGCCGGACACGTCGTACCTCTGCATCCCCGCCCATGTTTCCGAAGAGCGGCCCTACTTCCTCGCTGGCCACTTTGGCCCAGAGGTCATCGCAAGCAATGCCAACTTCGTCGCACCTGATCCCGACGGCCTGGTTTTCGCCCTTATATCGTCGTCGATGTTCGTGGCATGGCAGCGAGCGGTCGGTGGGCGGATCAAGTCCGACCTCCGCTTCAACAAGCTCCTTACTTGGAACACGTTCCCCGTTCCGACACTCCAGTCTGCTCAGCGCTCGGCCATCGCCGGAGCAGGAGAAGCAGTGCTACTCGCCAGATCTCGTCACAGCGAGGGCTCACTGGCAGCCATGTACGCGCCGGGCGCAATGGGCGAAGTGTTGGCCAGCGCGCATGCGGCCCTCGATCACGAGGTGAACGCCGCCTTCAACATTCGAGATGACGCAACAGAGCTCCAGCGACAGTCGCACCTGTTTGGCCTGTACGCCACCGCAACCTCGGGCTTGCTCGCTGGCCTGGCCTCGAAGGGTCGTGTCGGTGCCAGACGCTAGGGACCAGTTGCCGGTGGTCTTCGACCTGTTCTTCTCCAACCCCGACTTCCACGTCTCCCTCGTCCGATACCTCTCCTGCACCTAAGACGAGTTTCGCCAAGAATGGATCGGATGAAGCGGAGGCTCAAGACATGACTGTGTATTCCGACATCACCTCGTGGGCGGCGACGAGGCCCTGGTGGCAGCAACAGGCTTTGGTGACCCTGGCGTCCACCGGAGACGATGCCGCCTTCGACTACGAAGCCCTCGTCCACTCAATGTTGTCGACACCACCAGCCACGCCACCCGGTGGGTGGCTGGCGGGCATTCAACAGCCCCTAGAACAGCCCGCCTCGGCGGTCTCGCTCGTCTCAATCCACGGAGTGGATAATGTAAACCGGCTGGTGGCCGGACAAACGCTCACGTTCGCGCCCAGCGGTGTGACTGTCATCTATGGCAACAACGGCAGCGGGAAGTCCGGCTACGCGCGCCTGGTGAAGAGCCTGGTAAGGACCAGAGACGCGGCGGAGGTGCTGCCTGACATCTTCAGGTCCACCAGCGGCTCTGTGACTGCGGCCCTATCGTTCTTCGAGGGGGGCACGGTCGCGACGGTGCGTCTCGGAGATGAGGCCCCTCCTTCGCTACAACAAATCACCTTCTACGACGAACGCTGTGGCGACCTGTACGTCAGCAAAGAGGGAGAAGCCTCCTATCGTCCTTCCGCGCTTGCCCTCTTTGATGGCCTCATTCGTGTATGCGACACGGTTCGGGCGGCTATTGACTCACGCCTCGCGGACCTGTCACGGAACCGCGTCGCTCTGCCTGAGCTGGATGCGGCCACCCCCGCAGCGCAGTTTCTAAGCAGCCTAAACGCTGATACTACCGACGATGAGATTGCCAGCGCTTGCACGGTCTCCCGAGATGCCGAGGCGGAGATCGAGAGGGCTCGGTCCGAAGAGGCCCGACTGAGGGCGACCGACCCCACGACGGAGCGCACGCGCATCGAGGAACTGAGCGGCTCATACTTGCGGGCGGCGCAGCTTCTGGCCGAAGCCCGCACGAGCCTCGACGCCGTCGCGGAGCGTCAGCTGCGCACCCTGCAGTCGGAGGCAGCCGAGGCTCGCCAAGTTGCCCGCGCGATGGCGGCTGAGCGGACCATCTCAGATCCATTGGACGGGGTCGGTTCAGCTCTCTGGCGCACCCTCTGGCTCGCTGCGGAACGGTACTCCGCCACCGAGGTCTATCCCGAGCATGAGTTTCCCAACACAGATGAGGGGGCTGCCTGTCCGCTGTGTCAGCAGCACCTCGACTCAGCAGCCCGCGATCGACTCACCCGATTTCAGCGCCTGATGACGGACACAAGCGAGAGCATTGCTCGCCGACTTGAGGAACGACTGGACACAGAGATGTCCGAGTGGCTCGCCGCCGGCCGTGACGGCGACTCGCTGGCTCTGACGCTGCGGGATCTCGACGAACCCCTAGCAGCGGCCGCTGCGGCGCAATACCGAGTCTGGGGGGAGCGCCGAGATGCTGTGGAAGTGGGGCGCGACGCCCTGCCTGATGAGCCAAACGATGAGCTTGAGCAGAGCCTGCGAGCCAAGTCCGCCCAGTACGCGGCCGACGCCATACTGATAGACACCGACACGTTCAACCAGAGAGTTCACGGATTGGTGACGGCGCAACGCGAGCTTGCCGCCGCGATCGCGTTGGCCGGAGCAAAACGGCTGATCATGGGCGAGCGAGATCGCGTCCGGCAGGAGACAGCGCTGCGGGAGGCTCGCCGGGACACGGACACTCGGGGAATCTCCCGCACCCTCGGTGACCTAACTGCCAAGCACGTCACCGTGGTCGTCCAAGATCGATTCTCACGGGAGTCCCAAGACTTGCAGGTCGATTCGGTGACACTCCGAGGACAAGGTGTGAGGCACGGATCCGTGTTGCACAAACCCGAGTTCGTGGGTGCTCACCTTGAGGCCGACCTTCCGCGCGTTCTATCCGAGGGCGAACAAACAGCACTTGGGCTTGCCGGCTACTTCGTGGAGGCTCATCTCGACGCCTCTATGTCATCTTTGGTCCTCGATGACCCAGTAACCAGTCTCGACCACCTACGTCGCGAGCGAGTGGCCCGACGCCTGATCGAGTTCGCGAAGAGCCGGCAAGTCATCGTGTTCACCCACGACGCCGTATTCGCGGGGGACCTCCGACGTGCAGCCAGCGAGGAGGGTGTCGAGTACACAGCGCGCTCCGTCGAACGTCGAGGCCTGGAAAATGCTCCGGGCTACTGCCACGACGACCACCCATGGAAGGCCAAGGATGCGGCGTCTCGGCTTCACTCACTGCGGGAGGATCTGGCTCGAATGCGGCGCGAGTCGACAGGATGGGACGACGACACCCGCGAGCGAGCGATAGGTTCCTGGTCAGGGAGGCTGTCCGAGACGTGGGAACGCATCGTCAGCCAGGAGATCGCGGGACAACTGTTCGACAGATGCACCGAAGAGGTCCGTCCCACGATGCTCAAGGTGCTCGTCAAGTTCAACGAGGAAGACGACAAAGCGTTCCAAGAGGCCTACAAACGGGTGTCAAGGTGGGCCACCCGTCACGACAAGTCCACCGCGTTGAACTACGTCCCACCGAGCTTTGACGAACTGTCGAAGGAACTGGACATTGCCAAGGCTTGGTTCGAACGCGTTAGGAAGTTCAAGTAGCCACTACCAAGGGCACCTGTCGAGGGCGGGGTCAACACATAACACCAACTATCGGACACGCCTGAGGTGCATAACGTCGGCTAATTCTTAGAATCAAGGGCCGTTCTTACAAGATTCAGTGCATCTCGACACCAACCCGGACGGGCTGGGAGTCTTTGTCGAGATGCGGTCGAGATTGCGCGTCGTCGTGCGGGGTATCTTGCACGACTTGGCCCGTCGCGCAAGGTCCTGCAAGTTGCGGTGCACCGGCACCTCAGCCGCCCCGAACTGCGAGGACCACTGGTCGACGACCAGCGGCTGGCCAGGGCCCCAGAACGGCTGTTTCCCCTGGTCGGCGCGACTCGTCATAGCTTCTCGGGCGGATGGGTCGCAGGCTGGGGAGCGCTGGGGAGCTGTGACGAGTCGCGGTGGGGGCTCCCTCCCTCGTCGCGGTCGCGTTGCGCCGCGGCGTTGCGCCGGGCTCGTCGATACTCGGTGTGCGCGGTCCGGCAGTCGTCGCATCGGCAACCTCGTCCGTACGACGCGACGGTTCCGCATGGGAAGAAGTTGGGGCGTTTCGCTTCGTAGAGCCGATCGAGGGTTGCCTGCTGCTGCTCGGGTGTTTTCGCATCCCAGGTGCGGGACTGTCCGATGAACGGTGTTTCTGGCGTTCATCTTGTTAGAGGTTCTCGGCAGCCGGCATGCGGTCGGCGAAGGTGACGGCAAACGCGTTCAGCGCGGGCTTCCACCTCATGGTCCATCGTGCCTGCCCGGTGCCCTTGGGGTCCATGCCGCGGGTGACCAGGTACAGGCACTTCAGTGCGGCTTGCTCGGTGGGGAAGTGCCCACGCACGGTCACGGCCCGCCGGTAGCGCGAGTTCAACGACTCGTTGGTTATCTTGAGCCACTGGCCGGGCTGGTGCCTTGACCTGCGGTTTTTCGTGCTGGACGTGTCCGGGACGAGGGTGTTCGGGGGCGTGTCCGGGCTCGTCGTCAGGGGCGGTTTTCGAGTGGGTCTCGGGCGTGTCGCGCGCGCTGGTCGCCGAGGGCTTGGGCGAGGGCGTGCCGCAGTTGCTGGTTGTCGGCCTCCAGTTCGCCGATCCTTTGGTGTGCGAGTTGCAGGCGTTGCCTGAGGGAGCTGTCGCTGGCGGCCTGCCGGGCGGGCACGGCAGGGACTGTCGTCCGCCGTGGGCGTTCCGCGCGGATCTGGGCGAGCAGGTCGGCCTGGGTGTACAGCCAGGATCGGGATACCCCGGCGCGCTGCGCGAGCACGCTGACCGTGATGGTCTGCTCGGTGGTGGCCAGGTGCCGCAGGGTGCTGACGGCACGGCGACGGGTCTGCTCCGCGCGGGAGCGGGCGGCCTTGGCGAGGTGGCGGCTGTTGTCAGCTCTCATCGTTCTCCTCGGGGTGTTCGAGCGCGGTGATGATCGACTCGAGGTTGCTCAGCACGTCCTGGTTCATCTGGGCCACTCGGGTCCGGCCTTGGGCCTCGGCGCGGGTGATCAGTTCGATGACCTGGGCGCGGTGCTCGCGGTGAGCGGGCAGGTGGGTCGCGGTGGTCAGGAACATCGGGCAGGTCAGGCACGCGTTGGCGTGGGGACATGCCTTGTGGATCGGCAGGGCGCAGTGCCCGTTGGGCAGTGCCTGGGTCGCGGCGGCGAGGCGGTGACCGGTCCAGGCGGCGTCGGCCAGCGGGCTGCCCGGTTCGCTGGGGATGGCGGCGCCGGTGATGTCGACCTTGCGGGCGGCGTCCCAGTGCCGGCGGACGGTGTCGTCGTGCAGCCTGGCGTAGTGGGCCGTCATCTGTGACGAGTCGTGGTCCAGGATGCGGCGCACGACCTCTTGGGGCACGTCCCGGTTGATCAGTCGAGTGCCCAGGGTGTGCCTCCACTGGTGCGGGGTCAAGTGCACGCGATGGGCGTGTTCGTCTCGTACGTCGAGGGATTCGAGCCACCGATACAACGCGGCCCGGTAGGTGGAGGTGCTCAGCGGGATGGCCCGGTCGGGGTTCTTCGTCGGCCGCGGGAACAGCACCGGCGGCGCGGTGGCCTCGGCGGTGAGGCGTGCCTGTTGGGCACGAATCAGGGTGTGCAGTTCCTCGTCGAGGGGGACGAGGGCCTCACGGTTCATCTTGTGGTTGACGTAGCGCAGGTAGGGCGCGCCTTTGGGGTCGGTGACCAGGCAGTCGTAGGACAGCCTGGTCGCGTCGCCGACGCGCAGCCCGCAGCGGATCAGGATCAGGGTGATCACCGCCCCGGCAGGGTCGGACCAGGCCGCGATCGCGGTCGGCGCCTCGAGCTGGGCCATCACATGCTCGGCCACCGCGCGCGGCCCGCGCTGCGGGCGGGGCGGGTTGTCGTCGGTGAACAGGGCCGCGGTCGGGTGCAGCGGCGCCCAGCCCCGCTGCCGGACGGCCTCGAGGAAGCCGCGCAGCTGCCCGATGTGGACCTGGCGTCGGTGGGCGGTTGGGACGCCGGTGGAAAGGTCGGCCAAGTAGCCCTCGAGCACGACCCGGGTGAGCGCCTGCGGAGCGTCGATCCGTGCCTGCTGCAGGTAGCCGGCGAGCCGGGTCACCGCGGTCAGGCCGCGGCGGACGGCCTCGAGCCCGACACCGGTGGCCAGCCGTTGCCGGGTCCACCGTTTGGTCGCCTCACGCAGCCACGGCTGGGCGATCCGGGTGAAGTCGAGGGTGAGGTTGCCGGGATAGCCGAGCCGGCGCAGCTGCCATACCTCGCGCGGGTACTCGGCCACCCAGCCGCTGCCGGCGGCGAGGTCGGCGACCCGTTGATGGGCGTACACGAGCAGGCCACGGCCGTTGCTGTCGCGTCGCCCGGACGCGGTGAACGCCTTACGCCAGGACCGCTCGTCCCCGTCGCGCAGGCTGGGAACGTCGGCCTCGAGCAGGAACGACACGAGGCGCCCTACGACCTCCGGAGGTGTCCGGCTGGCACGCTCGTCGTGCCGACACTGGATGACGTAGGCCAGCTCCCAGCGCAGCGGCTCAGGCAGCCGGGCCAGGACGATCACCTGGTCCGAGGGAACCCGGAGCGCGGCGAACTCACGAGCGAACACCACCGGGTCCGGGCGCCCGTTCGCGCGCCACGTGCTGTGGTGGGCGTGACATAACGGCCCGGCCGCTTGCGGCCACAACAAGCATCCCGGGACGTGGCACGCCTCGGCGACCGGCGCCTTGATCGGCGGTGGCCCCGCGGCGAGCCACTGCTCGAAGTCGGGGCGCCCGGAACGTTCCCACCCTTGAGCATGTAACTGGCACAGACCTTTTCGTGCTACCCCGTACCCGCACGCCTCGACCCGGCAGGCCCGGTTCGGGCGCTGACGTGCCCAGCCCGGATCGGTGCTCGCAACGAACTCGTCCACATCGGGCCGGCCCGCCTTGGCCCACCGGTGGTGGTGCCCGGCGCACATCCCGTGCCCGCGGGCCAGCCGCTGACAGCCTTCGACCAGGCATGGCCCCGCGGAGTAGGCCGGGTCGTTCACGCCGACCACGATCCGGTCGGCCGCGAACTCCGGCCGCAGCGCCGTGCGGACCCGAGCCGTCCACGCTGCCTCGCTGCCGCGGCCGGTGCGTAGCGGCAGCACGATAGCCGAGGTCACGACACGTCCTCGGTCAGCACACCGGCACGGGTGAGCGCGGCCCGGGTGTCGGCCACGGTCAGGTGCGCGTACGTGCTCGAGGTCGTGGCCACCGACGCGTGCCCCAGCAGTGAGGAGACGACCTCGACCGGCACATCGGAGCGCAACAGCCCGGTCGCGTACGTGTGCCGCAGCCAGTGCGGGTCGAAGTCGATCCCGGTCCGGGCACGCAGCCGCCGGACCAAGTCGTACACCGCCGCGTACTTCAGCGGTGAACCGACGCGCCCACCCCACAGATTGACGAAGACGTAGTCACTGTCGAGCTCGCCGTACTCCTCGATCAGGTAGTCGGCGTAGCACCGGACCAGCGAGGCCGGGACCGGGATCGTCCGCGGGACCAACGATTTGGAGCGGGCCCGGTTGTCGTTGTCACGGGCGATCACCCGCACCTGCCGCTCGGCCGCGTCCCAGTCCTCATGCCGCAGCCCGAGCGCCTCACCGACTCGCATCCCAGTGCTCGCGAGCACCTCGAGCAGCAGCCGGTCCCGGCGCCGCTGGCACGCCCCGATCAGCGCCTCGACCTCCTGCCGGTCGAGGGTGCGCGGTGTGCGCCGTCCAGCCCGGACCCGCACCACCGGCGCGGCGACCGGCCTGGACTTGCTCACGTGGTGCAGGAACCCGCGAGCCCCGCCCCGCCGGCCCGCAGGGCGCCACACGCTCAACGCGGCGTGCACCGCAAGCCCGGACCGGCTCGCGTGCTGGTACATCGACCCGACCGCCGCGAGCTTGCGGTTGATCGTCGCAGCCGAACAATGCTCGCCCAGCGGCAGCACCGCCACCCCTGCGCCACGCGCTGAAGGTGGCAGCCGCAGCCACGCCACGAACGCCGCGACGTCCTCGACCGACACCGCGGCCCAGTCCAGCGCACGACCGGCGAGGAAGGCGAACCAGTCCCTCAGGTCATGGGCGTACGCCTTGACCGTGTTCGGCGACCGTCCCGCATCGGTCAAGAACGACAGGAACCGCTCGGCCGGCTCCACGAGCTGCCCGTCCTCACCGACCACCGTCCACGACTCACGCCGCGAGCCGGACACCACCACTCGAGCAACGAACACCGAACCTCCCACGACCATGCCTGCTGGACGGCTGCAGATAAGCACGTCCAGCACGCACGATGGGGGACCGATCCAGGCCATCGGCTACATCAACGACACCCTGAAGCTGGCTCAAGATAACGATCGCGTTCGTGGAGAACAAGACTCGCCGGATCTCGACGTCATAGTCCAGGAACGGGATGAACGTCGACCATGCGTTCCGCCAGAGGGTGGAGATCGCCGGGTAGGGCTTGCCCCACTTCTCTTCGAACTCCTCGAACGCCGCCCACGCGGCGTCCGCGTTGGGTGCGGTGTAGATCCGCTTCATGTCGACCGCGAGCTGCTGCCAGTACTTCTTCGAGGCGAACTTGAACGTGCCGCGGATCAGGTGGATCACACACGTCTGAACCGTGGTGTCCGGGAATACCGCTGCGACAGAGTCGGGTAGCCCCTTCAGCCCGTCACAGACCAGGAAGAACACGTCCCGCACGCCGCGGTTCTTCAACTCCGTCAACACGGCCAACCAGTACTTCGCCGACTCGCCGGAGCCGTGGGTGCCGGCCCACAATCCGAGAACGTCACGGTGACCGTTCAGGTCGACCCCGATGGCGGCGTAGAACGGCCGGTTGGCGACCTGGCCGTCGCGTACCTTGACCACGATGGCGTCGATGAAGATCGCGGCGTAGACGGCCTGCAACGGCCGCGACGCCCACACCTGCATCTCTTCGATCACCTTGTCGGTGATCCGGGAGATCGTGTCCTTGCCGATCGAGACCCCGTACACCTCGGCGAAGTGCGCGCTGATCTCACCGGTCGTCAACCCGCGTGCGAACAGCGACAACACCACCGCGTCGACATCATTCAGGCGGCGTTGCCGCTTCTTGACGATGACCGGTTCGAACGTGCCGTCCCGGTCCCGTGGGACCTCGATGGTCACCTCCCCGGCGGCGGGGGTGGTCACGGTCTTGGTGCGGGTTCCGTTGCGGGAGTTGCCCTTGTTGCGGCCCTCGGCGGCGTGTTTGTCGTAGCCAAGGTGCTCGGTCATCTCCTCTTCGAGAGCGATCTCGAGCACGTCCTTGGTCAAGACCTTCAACAGCCCGTTCGGGCCGGTCAGGTCCTCACCACGGGCGCGGGCGGCCTTGACCAGCTCCCGCACCGCGGCCCGCTCGGTCTCCGAACGGGAGACCCTCCTGGTCTTCTTCGCTTCCTTCGGCATCGAGCTCACGCTCGGCAGTGTCTCGGTCATCACTGACCTTCCTCGCCAACCTCGTTGGCGTGTCGGGCCACTTACACCGTTGGTCGGACAGTCTCAGGATGGAGCCATGGGAACCAAGAGCACGTCGGGGAG
>Ga0209175_10001745_pt1 | contig 10631 bp, 7 predicted proteins | sample JI91814C2DNA_FD_187506 | JGI IMG/M metagenome (GOLD analysis project Ga0209175, IMG submission 187506) | Wastewater effluent complex algal communities from Wisconsin, to seasonally profile nutrient transformation and Carbon sequestration -... | ecosystem: Engineered > WWTP > Effluent > Algae...
GGAAGAGGATGAGGACGAGCGGCTGCGTGCGGCAGCGGTCGAGCATGCTCTCAAAGACGGCGAGCGCGGCGACCTGCTCGCGCTGCTGCGCCTGATGATGGCGAAGCGATTCAGCAGCAGGGTTGCTTCGGAGATGCTGGAGAAGGTTGAGGAGGCACACTCGGTCTATCGGAATTCCCCCGATGCGGCGTGGGGCGTGATTGATGTGCCGGGGGAGTTGAGGGGGCTTGAGGCGAGCGAGATTCAGGTGTGCATTGATGGCTGGGACGCAGTGCCGCTCGCTCGGGTGAAGGATGGTTCCAAGCCGCAGGAGTTATGGAAGAAAGCGCACGCGAAGGCGTTCGAGGCGATTTGCTCTGGGGACTGGGCCGGGTTCCTCGATGCCGGGATCGCAAGCAAGTTGCTGGGGGGAACGCTGGAGTTTTCGAGGGCGACAATATCAGACGCCGTGATTGCGGCGTATGACCCGCTCATCCGCCACGCTCGGTTCACGCTCCTGACACATCACGTGAAGGGAACGCACGCCCTGCGCGAGTTGCTGGCGCGATTCGACGTGGCATACTCGGCCTTGAAGAAGCAGCATCGCGCGTACCGTTTTGATGATGTACCACGCGCATTGGCGGCGGAGAAGGGTCTCACGCTGGACGAAATCGCATTCCGACTCGATGGAGCGATCGATCATGTGCTGCTCGATGAGTTTCAGGACACTTCCACCACGCAGTTTGCGCTTTTGGAACCCCTGCTATCGGAGATTCTGTCTGGTGGCGGCGGGCGCGATGAAGAGCCCGAGGCTCGTTCGGTATTGTGCGTGGGCGACTTGAAGCAATCGCTCTATCAGTGGCGCGACGCAGAGCCGGCGCTGTTCGGAGCGCTTGGGACGCGCTGGCCACAGATGGAGCGGACGGGGCTGCACGTAAGTTACCGCTCGTCACAAGTGGTACTGGATGCGGTGAACAAGGTGTTCACGACGATTGCGAGCAATGCGGCGTTGGACAAGTTTGGAGCGGCCGGGCAGCGGTGGCAGAGTTCGTTTGTCACGCACGAAAGCGCTCCGACGTTGCGGGGTGTGCCTGGCATGGTGCGGCTGAGCGTGGCGCCGCGGAGCGATTCCGGCGAGAAGCAGGCGATCAGCACGCTCCGCGCGGCGGCGGCTCGCGTTGCGGAGATGGTGCGTGAATGTCCGGGAATGAGCATCGGCGTGCTGGTGCGGGGAAAGAAGGCGATTCCGCGAATTATCTTCGAACTCAAGCGGCTGGGAGTGGAAGCGAGCGAGGAGGGCGGCAACCCGCTCACGGATTCACCCGCGGTGGCGGCGGCATTGTCCGCGCTGCAACTCGCGGATCATCCGGGAGACACCGCGGCGGCGTTCCACGTGGCGACTTCGCCCCTCGGCGAGGTGGTCGGCCTGACGGGCTGGACGGACGAGGCGGCGAGGCTGCGCGTCGCGGAAGCGATCCGAGTGCGCTCCATGGAAGGGTTTGCATCGCTGCTCGAGTATTGGCTGGAGAGGCTCGCGCCCGCGTGCGACGAGCGCGATGTGCGTCGGTTCGAGCAGTTGATCGACCTGGCGACGGCGTTTGACGCGCGAAAGGACGGGAGGGCGGAGAACTTCGTGAAGATGGTGCGGTCCAAGCACGTGGAGGATCCGGCGTCGCATGCGGTGCGCGTGCTCACGATCCACAAGAGCAAGGGGCTTGAGTATGACGCCGTGGTACTGGCAGATCTGGATGGGCTGCTCGGTGGCAGGCCCAAGGGCATCCTGTGGCGGCGGCGCGATCCTTTTGGCGCGATTGATCTGGTGACGCGGTACCCGAGCGAACTGTTGCGCAAAGTCGACTCGCGGCTGGATGACGTGTACGAGGAACATCGGGCGCGATCTGTATCCGAAGAGTTGTGCGTGCTGTACGTCGCGATGACGCGGGCAAGGAGGCGCCTTGACATCATCGTCGCGCCCGACCCGCTCAACAGAAAGAGCCTTCCTTCATCGCTCGCTGGAGTGGTGCGGCAGGCTCTGGCGCCAGACGCGCCGGTGCCCGTGGAGCCTGGCGAACTGTCGCGTTCGGGTGATGAAGAGTGGATGAGGGGATTGGGTCAGGCAGTCGAGGGCGCGCTCGCACCGACGCTTCGAGTCTCCTTCGCGCGCGGGCGATCGCCGGCGCGAATGGGACGACATCGTCCGCCAAGCAGGAGCGAGCATGTGGCTGTAGCAACTGCACAGCGCATCACCCAGCAGCCTGTGCAGCGGGACGGCACTCGGCGTGCCACCGATCGCGGCGAGTTGCTGCATCGCTGGGCGCAGGAGATCGAATGGCTCGACGAGGGAGAGCAGCCGACGGATGCTCGGTTGATCGAGATCGCGAGGATGATGCGGCTCGATCCCACAATCGATGCACAGGCGGAACTCTCGTGGTTCAGACGATCGATGCATTCGCCCGAGATGCGAGCCGCCCTTTCCCGAGTGCGGTACCAGGAGGCGGGCGTGGACCTGCGTCGAGAGATGCCGTTCGCGCGGACGGTGAATGAGTCCGGCACGTCCCAACTCCTGACTGGGCGGATCGACCGACTGGTCCTGTGCAGTGCACCGGGAGGCCGGCTCATGCGTGCGGAGGTCCTGGACTTCAAGAGCGACCGGGTAGCCGGGGCGGAGGACATCGCGCGGCTGGTTTACACCTACCGGCCCCAAATGGAGTCGTATTGCCTTGCCATACAACGACTTACAGGTCTTGAACCTGGGCAAGTCAAGGCGACCCTGCTGTTCTTGGCGGCGGGCCGGGTTGTTGAGATTGCGGCAAAGGCGTGAGCGTGCTGTGGGCGGGTGCGTTATTGGCCGATAATTGAGCACCATGAACCACACGCACTCGAAACTCTCGATGTCCACGCTGGCCGCATTCTCAACCCTCTGCCTCGCGGCGATCGCGGGCCTAGCGACGGGGCAACCCGGCACGCCCCGAACGACGATCGCCGACCTTCCGATGAGCGAGGTCTCGAAAGCGAAGATCCTGCTCGATGGGGATGTCGCCGACTGGTCGCAGGAGAGCGCGGTCACGGCCGATGCGAACTACCTGTACTTCCGATTCAGTTTCGGCGACGGGACGTTCACGCTCCAGCACGCGCCCAAGCCTGTGCTGGTGATGGTGGACATCGACGCCGACGCGAAGACGGGAATCAACCCCAGCGCGTCGGGGCTCAAGACGATGGGCGTTGACCTGCAGATCGAGTTCTCGGCCACCGCCAAGAAGGGCGTGACGGCATCGACGGTGGACTCGACGGGAAAACGCACGAGCATCAATCCGTACGACCTTGATGTGGTGGTCGCCCCCACTGTTGCAGCGCCGTGGTATGAGGGGCGGATTTCCCGCAACTCGCCCGCGATCGCGAACCTGCCCATGAAGGGACTGCGTTCGAGTGGCAAGGCGACGATCGCCGTGGGGATGGCCAATGAGCAAGGAAAGTTGAGCGCGTACTCGGATCCCGAGACGATCACGCTCTCTGCCGCGGCGAAGGCCTCGCGCGGGGCGGATGCGCTGCCCCCGACTAAGCCCAAGAGCGCGGTACGAGTGATGACGTGGAACATCGAACGTTCGGCACCCGTGAAGAACCCGCAGCCTTTCCGGCGTGTGATCCAGGCCGTGCAGCCCGACGTGATCCTGTTCCAGGAATGGGAAGCCGGCTCGGCGACGGACGTTCTAGCGTGGATGACGCAGTGGATTTCGAGCGAGAATGAATGGCACGTGATCAAGGCCGCGGGTGACTTGAGCGCTGGTGGCGGCGTCGCAGTGGTGAGCCGATTCGAGGTTGCGCCGCAACTCTCGAGCCCGCCACTTGGTGGCGAGGGTGGCACGCCGGTGCGGTTTGTCAGCGCGAAGGTCGCGGCTCCGTTCGGCGACATGCTCGTGGGCTCGACGCACCTCAAGTGCTGCGGCTTCAAGGACAGCCCCGAGGACCAGAAGCGCTTGTCCGAAGCGGACACGATCAACAAAGCGTTCCTGTTCGAAGGTGCGCCGGCGTATCGCGTGATCACGGGTGACATGAACCTCGTCGGCTCGATGCCTCCCCTGGAGCGACTCGCGGCTGGCCTCGACCTCGATGGCTCGGCCCTCATGCCGGCGTCGGCGAAAGTGCTGGGCGATGCAACGATGGTGACGTGGGCGAAGAGCGGCGATGCGTTCGCGCCAGGCCGATTGGACTACGTCCTGTACAGCGACGCGAGCCTCGAAGCGATCAACTCGTTCATCATCGACACGCGGAAGTTGTCAGACGAGGCATTGGCACGGCTGGGCCTTGAGCGAGAGGACTCCAGCGCGAGCGACCACATGCCGGTGGTTGTCGATTTCCAAGTGAAGTAGGCACATCCCGGACACGCCGAATACCTCAACGAGAACACGCCGAGGGCCACTCGCCCTCGGCGTGTTTGTTTCCGTACCCTGTGGTCATGAGTGTGAACGAATCAGGCGTTGCGGGTAAGGGCACGGCGGGCGACGGGTCTGGGGGCGTGGCGATGGACTCGCTGGCACCCAAGATCCTGAAGGCCGTGTGGATGTCGATCGCGCTGGGTTTGGTGGTGCAGGGGTTGGTGATGCTCGCGATCGGTGCGTTCCCCAAGCACCCGTGGGCCGAGGCGGCGCAAAAGGTGTCGTGGTCGGTCGTGGTGTGTTCCGCCCTTGCGATCGGGAATGTGCTGTCGAAGGCGAGGCCGACGGTCGTGGGATTAGTGGGCCTGCTCGCGGCGCCCGCGGCGTTTCATGCGGCACGCATGGTGCAGAAGAGTCTGGCGCAAGGATTCTCGGGTGGCAACGTCGGCAGCGTGCCGACAGTGAGCGAGTTGGCGATGGCGAAGGCGATCCAGTACCTCGCGTTCGGGTACTGCATTGCCCTCGCGACCAAGAAGGGTTCGCTCGGTCGACATTTGTTGGTCGGCACGATTGCGGGCGTGGCGATGGGTGCGTATCTCTGGAGTCGCCAGGTTCTTGGAAATGAACCACCGCCGTCGTTTGCGACGGTGCTGCCCAAGGTCGTCAACGAAGTTGCGTTCCCGATCGGATGTGCGTTCGTCCTGTGGGCGACGACAACGGTGGGCAAGAGGCTGGCGCCTGTGATTTCAGACGCCGCTGCGAACGGAACGGCTACGCCTCCACCGGCCCCTGCTTCACCACCTTCACCCCCCAAGGCACCTGTTGGCTGAGGCAGTGGATCGAGCCCAGACCCCAGATCAGTTCGAAGCAGTCGATCGGGACGATCTCGTGCTTGGGCAGAGCCTTTGCGAGGATCTTCGCGGCGAGGGCGTCGTTCTTCTTATTGCGATAGGTCGGCAAGAGGACCGCGCCATTGACGAATGAGAAGTTCATGTAGGTGGCGGGGAGGACCTGCCCATCGTGCTCGACGTGTCCCGGCATGGGCATTTCGATGATGGTGAACGGGCGGCCGTCCTGATCTTTCGCAAGTTCGAGGCGACGGCGGGCCTCACGCAATGGCTTGAAGTTTGCGTGCTTGGGATCCTGCTCGATTCCAATGACGATTGTGGTTGGGTTGATGAAACGGGCGAGATCGTCCACATGGCCATCGGTGTCGTCGCCCTCGATGCCCTCGCCGAGCCAGAGAACATGCTTCTGGCCGTAGTAGTCCTTGAGGAAGCGTTCGATCTGTGCACGCGACTTGGTGGGGTTGCGATTCTTGTTGAGGAGGCACTGCTCGGTGGTGAGGACCGTGCCCTTGCCATTGAAATCGACGCTGCCGCCTTCCATGACGAGCGCTGGATGGAAGACCGGGAGTTTCTTGCGACTCGGCCCGACAACGACCTTGGCAATCTCGCTCGGCACGGCGTCGTCGGCATCCCACGGCGGGTACTTGCCACCCCACGCGTTGAAGGCCCAATCGACGATGGCGAGTTCACGCTTGCCGTTACGCCCTTCGCGGACAAGGAAGGCGGGGCCATGGTCGCGGCACCAAGCCTCGTTGGTCTTAATGTAATGGAAGGTGACGCGCTTCGCGAGGAGCGCGGGGGGCACGCCGAGCGGGTTCTCCTTGGACTTCACGATCTGCTCGCGCACGATGCGCTCGTAGTTCTCGTTGGGGACATTGATGTGCAAGTTCTCGCGCCTGGCGATCTCGTGGAAGATGTGCGAGATGTTCGCGGGAACGGTGTGGTACTTGCCGGGGAAAGAGATCCCTTCGGGGCGCGGCCAGGAGAACCAGGTGCCTTCATGGCGTTCCCATTCGGCGGGGAAGGAGAAGCCGAGGGACGCGGGCGTCTTGCTGGATGCTGATGTCATGATGACTCCGAAAGGCGAACCACAGAGGCACAGAGACACAGAGAAAAGAAGATGAAGGAGAGAACTCTAAGGTCCTATTGGATCGATTTTGTCAACATCACTGCGTCAAAAACCGCTGCTTCAGGCCGTCGTACGCATCGATCCTTCGATCCCGCAGGAATGGCCAATGCGTGCGAGCGAACTCGACCTTGTCGAGATCACACTGGGCGATGACGATCTCGGAGTCTTTGACATCGGCGCGGTACATGATCTGGCCGTTGGGCTGGGCGATAAAACTCTGTCCCCAGAACTCGATGCCGTCCTTGGAGAACGGCTTGCCGTTGGCGTCGAGGACGAACTCCTTACCGATACGATTGGGAACGCAGACGTAGCAGCCGTTGGCGATGGCGTGCGAGCGTTGGATCGTTTCCCAACTCTGGTGCTGGGCTTCGCCGTACTCTGCTTTCTCTGATGGATGCCAGCCGATGGCGGTAGGATAGAAAAGGATCTCGGCCCCTTGCATCGCGGTGAGGCGAGCGCCTTCGGGGAACCACTGATCCCAGCAGATGAGGACGCCGATGGTCGCGTGCTTGGTCTTCCACGCGCGGAAGCCAAGGTCGCCGGGCGTGAAGTAAAACTTTTCGTAGTAGAGCGGATCATCGGGGATGTGCATCTTGCGATAGACGCCCATGAGCGAGCCGTCGGCGTCGATGACGGCCGCGGTATTGTGGTAGAGGCCGCTGGCGCGCTTCTCGAAGAGGCTGGCGATGATGACGACGCCGTACTTCTTCGCGATCTTGCAGGCGGCGTCGGTGCTGGGGCCGGGGATCGTTTCGGCGAGAGAGAAGAACCGGTGATCCTCGGCCTGGCAGAAGTACTGGCTCGCAAACATCTCCTGCGTGCAGATGATCTTGGCGCCCTGCCTGGCGGCCTCTTCGATGAGTTCCATCTGCCGCGCGCGGTTGGTGCGCGGGTCCTCAACGCAGGCCATCTGGGTGAGGCCGACGGGGACGATGCGGGAGGAGGATGACGCCGCGATGGCGGAGGACTTCGTGCGCTTCGCGGCGCGAGGTGCGGCTTTCTTGACTGTAGATCGGGCGGCGGATCGTGCGGTGCTGGATGCCTTCTTGCGTGCCACTCGTGCTCCTTGGCTGTGGGCGAACGTTTGGCCAGGATTGGCCGAGGGCAAGCATAGGAAAGGGATCGGGCCCGTTGCATGGGCCTCAAGTCCGCAGATCATCGAGTGGGAAGGCCGGTCTTGCGATAGGGCGGAGGGCCAGCGCGAGCAGAGCGCGCTCCTGATCGTCGCCGGCGATGCGATTAGTCTTGAGTTCGCCGCAGGCGGTGCAGCGGTGGACGATCGCCCACTCACCATCGCGGCGAACTTCGATTGCGATCGGTTCCATCGGGGCGCGGCAGACATGGGCGCGATCGCCCGGCTCGTCGTCGACATGACGCGACCAGAGGCAGCAGGGGCAGTGGTTGCGATGCCGCGTGCCAAAGGACTGGGCGGGGATGTGGAACTTGCAGCGGGTGCAGGTGAAGTCTGAGTCGTGGCGTGATTTGTGTGACATGGGTGGATGTGTGTGAGAATCGGGCCGTGGCCTTCGGCCTCGTGTTTCGTGTGGACAAGTGGATACCCGTCGCTCGGCGCGGGGCGACGAGCGATGAACGCTGACGAGCGCGAGATGCGGTGCACGTGGCGCGACTGCGCGACGTTGCAAAGCGACGCCTGAACAGATGAGGCCAAAGAGGACTCATCCGTCGCGACAGCGATCGGTGCACCTGCACGTTGAGTTGGAGGGGTTCATCCTGCGGCCAGAGCGCGACGTACCACGATCACTGCGACCTCGCTTGGTCAGAGTGTTTCGTCGATCACGCGCGGTTCGAGCAGAGTCGAAGCGGCCGAGGATGGATTAGGCAATGGCGAGCATCAGCGGACAGTCTACCAGATTCCCGCACGAAATCAAGTAGTTTCATCGGCGGCGGCGAAGGGCCACGAGGCCGGCCAGTCCGGCAAGAGCCGCCGCCCCGGGCGCGGGGACGTTCTGCACGTACACGCAGAAGTTGTCGTATTGCGAGGACGTCGTGAACGCGGTGCCGGCGTTGCGCTGGATGCTCACGAAGCCGAAGCGAACGGGGGCCGCAGACCCTGAGAAGTCCGGCATGCCCGCGGCGCCGTCGGCGCGGACGAAGTCGCTCGCGGTGTAGCCGACGTGCAAAGCCTCGGTCCACACATTGGGCGTGACATCGAAGCCGGTCGCAGCGCGATAGATCACGTTGCCCTGCTTCAGGCCGAGGTAGATCTCGGGTCCTTCGCCGACGAGACTCGTCGAGAAGAGTTTCACGTCCATCTGCAAGTCGATCGAGTTGATCGCGCCCGAGACGATGGGCTCGTAGCGTGTCGCGGTCGTGTTGCCATAGCGGCTGAAGATCGCGACGGTATCGCCGAGGTTGGCACCAGTCGTGATGTCGATCGCGCGAGCGGGGCCTCCGTTGCCGGTGCCGATGGACTGCGACACGGCAAAGGTGCCGTTGGTGCTGATCGTCTCGGTGACCCACGTCGTCGTCTCGAACTGCGCATCGCTGAACTGTACCGTGGCGTTCGCGACGCCCGCGGACAATGCGAGGGCAAGGGCGGACCCGATCAACAACCCGTTCTTCTGCATGTTCATGGCAACTCCCCGTGGGCGGCCGGGCCGCTCCTCAAAGAGGCCACAGGAATGGGCTCCGTGCCAGCAAACCAGCGGGAATTGGCCGCAAATGAACGACAGCCTGTGCGGGCGGTGCGGCCTGCACGGGCTTTGGGGCTGCGATGTCAATGTGGGAAAGACGGCCCAACGACGCGGCACGATCGGCCCGCGAACCGCCTGCAATCAGGACCCGAACGCGTTCCGCAGCGCCGCCAGGCTCTTGGGCAGGGCCGTCTTCCAGTCTTCTTTGCCCTCAAACTCGAGACTGATCCAGCCGCGATAGTTGTGCTTCTTCATGATCCCCGCAATGCGCGGGTAATCGAGGTCGAGCGTGTACCACTTGCCGCCGCCGTAGTAGGTCTTGGCCTGCACGAAGACGGTCTTGGGCGCCATCATTTCGAGCCGCGCGTACGGATCTTCAAGGAAGTTGCCCGTGTCGAGCGTGCATTGCAGCCAGGGCGAGTTCACCGCGTCCACAATGCGCAGCACGCCCTGCGGCGTCAGGCCCAGGCCCCAGTGGTTCTCAAGACCCATCGTCACGCCACATTCGGCCGCCTTCGCGATGCACTGATTGATCGAGTCGATCACCCACTTGAAGGCTTCGTCCTCAGAGACGCCGGGGATCGCAGGCTCGACGCCACGGTCGGCCATCAACTGGTCGAAACTCTTGGTCGTGTTCCAGCGGCCGGTGTTCAGACGCATCGTCGGGATGCCGAGTTTCGCCGCAAGTTCGATGCACTTGATCGTGTGGTCGATGTTCTTCTGCCGCTCGGCCTTGTCCTGATAGACGAACCCCTGATGGATCGAGAACCCGACGAGCGGGCACCCTTCGACGAGCGAGATCTGTTTGAGTTTCTGGAGGTACGCGTTCTCCTCAGATTCCATCTGGCGGTGCAGGATCTCGACGCCGTCGAAGCCGAAGGCCGCGGACTGGCGGATGCACTCTTCGATCGAGACCTTGGAGTCGTCGTTGAAACGCCAGAAGGAATAGGTCGAGGTGCAGATGGGGTTGCGGCGACGCGTGGCGGCGTCGGGCTTGGTGGCCGCAAGAGCATTCGAGGCTTGCTGGGCGTGCGCGGTGCCACTCAAGCCGCCAACGGCTCCGACGACTGCCATCGCCCCCACTGCCGTCGCCCCTGTCGTTGCCAAGAACTCGCGCCGCGTTGTGGACATGGGATGCTCCAGTTGCTGTGTGAACTCGTGCCGACAAACGCCATCGACGCCAGGCTCGTCTCATTTCACCGCATGCTGCGCGACATCGTTCGCGACGGCCAGCACCGCGTCATAATCCGGCTCGCTCGCGATCTCCTTGACGATCTGCTCGTAGCGGATCACGCCCTTGGAATCGATGACGTAGACCGCGCGGGCGAGGAGGCCGTTTTCCCGCATGCGCAGGCCGAACTTCGTGCCGACGTCGCGGTGCTTGTAGTCGCTGAGGGTGAGGACGCGCTCGATCCCGTGCGTGCCGCACCAGCGCTTCTGGGCGAAGGGGAGGTCCATCGAGACGGTCAGCACGACAGTCCCGGGCGAGAGGCTCGCGGCCCTTTCGTTGAACGTGCGCGTCTCTTCATCGCACACGGCCGTGTCGAGCGACGGGACGACGGACAAGATCACCGTGCGGCCGACGTACTCGCTGAGGCGGCGTTCGGAGAGATCGTTCGCGACGACGGTGCATTCCGGGGCCGACTGC
>Ga0209175_10001747_pt1 | contig 10625 bp, 6 predicted proteins | sample JI91814C2DNA_FD_187506 | JGI IMG/M metagenome (GOLD analysis project Ga0209175, IMG submission 187506) | Wastewater effluent complex algal communities from Wisconsin, to seasonally profile nutrient transformation and Carbon sequestration -... | ecosystem: Engineered > WWTP > Effluent > Algae...
GACTCGGGGACCGGTGGGGTTGACCCCGAGTTCGCGCAGCAGTTGTCTGACTTGCGAGACCATGCCGCGCGCACCGCATTCGCCAAACGTCTCAAGTGCGGACTCGAGCTTTACCACTGCGGATTCCCGCTGATCCGTGGTCGCGAGAATGCGCCCTTCGAGCAGGAGAGATTGCGCGAGTTCGTATGGCCTACCTATGCGCTCGGCGGCGCTGACCGCGCGCGACGCGCAAGAGATTGCACTTGACCACTCCTCGCACGCGGCGAAGACTTCGGCGGCTGCCCTGGAAGCCGCAGCAGTCGACAGGTCCGTGTCGATTTCATCCGCACTTGCTGTGGCGAGGTCGGACCAGTGGCGGGCGGCATCGACGCGGCCTTTAGCGAGCTCCGCTGTGACGAGCCACTCGTACAAGCTCGCGCGCTGCGTCTTTGGTATCTCAGCCATCCCGTTATTCGCGGAGGTCTCCACGAATTCGCAGATCGCTTCGTCATAGTGACCAAGCGAGACGAGCGCTGGTAGAGCCAGGCCCAACGCCATCAGTTGCATGTTGCTGTCGGTTACGACGCTGCGGTAGGTCAAACAGTCTTCGAGTTGAGTTCGCGCTGAAGCGAGATCGCCTCGCTTCACAGAGATGTTTGCCGCTAGGCCGAGGCTGACACTGATGAGTCCGTTGTTCACACAGACACGAGCCAACTGCTCCGCCGACTCCGCTGTCTCTCGTGCAGATTCCAGTCGCCCGAGTGAGGTCAGTGCGATTGCAGCAGCGAGGGTAAACCAGAACTCGGCCATTCGATTCCCAGAGTCGATCGCGGCAGACCGCCCTTGGTATGCGCATCGCAGCGCTTCTTCGCTGCGGCCGAGCCAATCCTGAGCCGAGGCAAGAATCGCGATTGTATCGACGCCGAGTTTCATTTGCTCGGCAGAGAGGTTCTCCAGAAGTTGCTCTGCGGCGACAGCAGCTGTTGATGCCTTGTGGGGGTCCCCAGCGAGCGCTTCGCTCATAGTGATGACGATCTGGACTGCCAGCGTCATGAAGGGCTGCGCGCACTTCTCGGTGTCCACGATTGCTGCTGCATAGTGGCGCCGCATTTCAGATGTCTGACCGATGCGCGCGTACTCCATCGCTAGCGTCCCAGTCAGCATTGCGCGCTCGAACGACTTGTCGTCTGGCAGTGCGTCCAGCGCACGTGTCAGGGTTGGTATTGCGCTGTCGTTGTGGCCCATCCAGCGCTGTACTCGCAGCAAGGTAACAGTGAGCCAAGCGAGCGCGATGGTGTCATTCGGGTCCAGGTTTGCTAGTGCGTACTTGACGGTTCGTTCAGCTTCGGGGAAGCGCCCGGTTCTGATGAAGCCGTCGGCCTCGATGGTCTCCAAGAAAGGGCGCTTAGCCGTGAGGGGTCCGCGTTCGGGAATCAGAGCCAGCGCAGCCTCGGTGAGTTCGACGACCGTCCTCGGGGCAACTCCCCGGCAAGACAGTGCGGCGAGAGTGATCTTCTCGATAGCTTCCGCGTCGCCGATTTCTGCAGACGCAACAATGTGGAGTGCCGCGGCAACAGGGTCACCACCGCTGGTTTCGATTAGCCGCGCCGCGCGCCGATGCAGATCGATCCGAGTGCCGGGGGCAATGGACTCGTAGATGACGGATGCGACCAGCGGATGCCGGAAACGGAAGCTTGCGTGTGGCAGCTCTCGAATGAGCGACAGTTCAACTAGCTGGTCGAGGGCAACGAATCCTTCACTTTCAGTGATCTCAGCTAGCTTGAACGCAACTCGCGTTCCGAATCCGTCCCCAAGGATTGCGGCTGCGCGAAGCAGGGCGAGTGCCGGTTTGGGCAAGGCAGAGACCTCATCGAGAATCGCATCTGCAACAGACATCGGCAGCGCGGGCAACTCGACGCGATCAGTCGGCGGCACTGATGTCAGGCCGCGGCGATGATGGGCCGCCAACTCGATCGCGTAGAAGGCGTTCCCGTCCGCTACATCGAGCAGTTGCTCCTGGGCGGGAGCCGGGATGTCAACGACGAGGCGGGCCAATTCATTTCGGTCCAGGGGAGTCAGCGCTATGGCGATGCGGGTGCTCACTGAAGCCGCTAGCTCGTGGCGCAGAGCACCGACTCTTGTTGCGGCAACGATGAGCAGCGGAGCACCGATACCGCGACGGCACACGTAGGACAGCGCAGCGAGTGTCATCTCATCGACGAATTCGATGTTGTCAACAAGGATGACGAGGCCATTTCCTAGCTCGCCGATCACGGTCAAAACGGCATGAAGCGCACGCAGTGATTCGATCTGTGTAACTGGCTCGTCTACGTCATTGGCTGGGTCGCGGATTCCTGGTAGCACGGACTTCAGGATGGCAGCGTCGTAGGGATCGATTAGGTCATCGAGTGATTCATCGGTGAGAGTCGTGCTGAGCAGTCGAGTAAGTGCACCGTTGGGTTGGTTCGATTCTTGACGGAATCCGGACACCGTCAGGCAGGTGTACCCGCGTGCGGTGGCCTCGACTTCACACCATTGCAGCAGAGAGGTCTTTCCGATCCCTTGAGGACCAGCGACATCCACGAGGATGGACCGAGACTCGGTGGCAGCGGCGAGGGCCTCGACCAGGATTCTTCGCTCATGCTCGCGCCCCACCATCTGGCGGCTCTGCGAGGATCTCACCTTCCTCATTATTGGTCGTCGGACGGCCTCCATGCGCAGACGGTGTTCCGATAGGAGCAACGGACCGGCGCTGGTGAACCGGTTCACGCGCCGCATGACCTTTGGCCAACGCATGGCTGGGTATAGGTAGTTACGAAACGTTGCGCGAGGGCACCAACACTGCCTCGCTGCCTGACCTACGGAGGATTGTCATGACTGAGAAAGCACTAGCAACATGCACGGACCATTGCTGCGCGACCATTGCGGAAGACCTTGAGCCACGCCGGATCTACGTACCCGAACCTGGATTCATGAGGTAGCTCAAACAGCCCCATCGCTGGTTCACTGCGGCCACGCATCGGGACCGGTTTGATCTCGTAACGCGGTGTATCTCGCGTAGACGTCCGGCGCTGCCTCGGCTGTGATCGTGGAACGCGACCCTTCATTCCACTCGGGTCGTCCACCGGTCAAAGCCCACGCAGCTTGCGCGGCGGCCCCTTCGGCAACGTACTCCCCGGGCGCAGGAACGGTCACCGGAGTATTAACGACCGAGGCGACACAGGTCCCAAGTGCGTGCAACTTCGCGCCGCCGCCCACGAGCAGGATCCGGCCCACGTCCACACCACACTCCACCACTGCGCCAAGACCGTCGGCAAGTCCGCACGCAATCGATTCGACGGAAGCGCGCGCGAGGGACTCCGGCGTCAGATTCGTCAGGCTGATCCCACTGAGGACACCGCGAGCATGCGGTCGGTTGGGTGTCCGCTCGCCCGCGAGGAATGGCAGTAGCGTCAGCGCGTCATCCGCTGACATCGGGGCGCGGGCAAGTTCGTCGAACGCCTCAAACGTCACCCCAAGCAGTGCGCGCACCGAATCCAGAACTTGTCCAGCATTCAGAGTGCACACCAGCGGGAGGAATTCGCCCGTCGCATCGGCGAATCCGGCCACCTGTCCACTCGGATCAGCGGTGGGAGTTGCCGACACGACGCTCACGACACCCGATGTTCCGACGGACATCACGACGTCACCAACGACTGCACCAAGGCCTAGAGCTGCCGCCATGTTGTCACCAGTTCCGACTGATACGGCCAGACCAGCTGGTATCACTCCCGATTCCACTGTGTGCCCCGCCAGCGCATCTGGGGCAAGCACAGTAGGCAGGTGCAGGTCACCGCGGTCGGTCGCCAACTCAAGGAGGTCGAGCCGGTACTCGTCAGTTGCTGGTGACCAGTAGCCGGTGCCGCTGGCGTCTCCGCGATCGGTCACCAGTGCTTGCAGCCCGCCGCCGACCAGCTTCCACGTTAGCCAGTCGTGGGGCAGACAGACGGCTGCAGTCTTTGCCATTGCCATCGGCTCATGCCGGGCGAGCCAACGAAGTTTGCTGACGGTGAACGCAGCAACAGGAACGCTTCCCACTGCCTGCGCCCACGTCTGAGCTCCAAGCTCGGAGACTAAGTCCGACGCCGCAGTGGCAGATCGGGTGTCATTCCACAGCAGCGCAGGTCGGACGACATTGCCCGCGACGTCGATGCACACCATCCCGTGCTGCTGACCGCCGATTCCAACGGCGGCAACGTCATCGAGCCCGCCCGCATCGCACACGGCAAGCTGGAGTGCGTTCCACCAAGCTTCCGGATCGGCCTCGGTCCCGTCCGGGTGTGAGGCACGGCCAGATCGGACGATCGTCCCAGTCTCGAGCTCCCGGATGACGACCTTGCAGCTCTGAGTCGAGGAGTCGACCCCAGCAACAAGGGCCATAACTAGCGGGCGCCGAGGATGTGTTCGATCGCCAACTGGTCGAGTCGCACGTACCCGTATCCACGCTCCGCCAACTTGTCTGCGTCAACATCTGCCACGGCGGGAAGGTCCCGATAGGTCTCGTTCGCGGTAAGCGTCGGTTCCGCCAGCTCACCCCACCCGGAAGCCGCCATTGCTGCTTGGACCTCGGGATCCGCGCGGAAGGCGGCGGCCCGTTCCTTCAGCATGAGGTAGGTACGCATATTCGCCGCGGCGGATTCCCATACGCCGGTCATGTCTTCGGTCCGCATGGGCTTGTAGTCGAAATGGCGGGGCCCGTCGTAGCCAGCATGCTCGAGGAGGTCAACGAGGAAGAAGGCGTTGATGAGGTCGCCATGGCCGAACACCAAGTCCTGGTCGTACTTCGGCCCATGCTGGCCATTGAGGTCGATGTGGAACAACTTGTCGTGCCACAACGCCTGCGCTATCGAGGCGACAAAATTGAGGTTCGCCATCTGTTCGTGCCCCGTCTCAGGGTTCACGCCGACCAATTCGGGGCGTTCCAGGTTCTGGATGAAGGCCAGCGCGCTTCCGACAGTGGGGAGCAGGATATCTCCGCGTGGCTCGTTCGGTTTTGGTTCGATGGCGAACTTGATGTCGTACCCCTGGTCCACGACGTATTGGCCGAGGACGTCGAATGCCTCCTTGTATCGATCGAGCGCCACGCGGACATCCTTGGCAGCATCGATTTCAGCACCTTCGCGTCCGCCCCAGCACACGTAGATCTGCGCCCCAAGGTCAGCGGCGAGATCAATGTTGCGGATCGTCTTCGCGATGGCGAAACGACGGACGTCCCGATCGTTTGAAGTGAATGCGCCGTCCTTGAACACCGGATGGGTAAACAGATTTGTGGTGACCATAGGAACGGCCATGTTGTTCTCGTCAAGTGCCTTCTTAAACTGCAACAGGGTGGATTCTCGGTCGGCGTCACTGAGCTCGAAGGGAACAAGATCGTCATCGTGGAAGTTGACGCCATACGCGCCCATTTCCGCCAGGCGTGTGACTGACTCAACTGGGTCCACCGGTTCGCGGGTGGCGTCGCCGAAGGGGTCACGCGCCTGCCAACCCACTGTCCAAAGTCCGAAGGTGAACTTGTCGGCAGGTGTGGGTTCAAGGCTCATAGGTGCTCCTCGCGGCGTGGAAGTCCGTCACTGGCAGAGTGCCGATCTTGACCTTGAGTCGCAATTGCTGGTCACCTGCATGGGTCGAAAATCACCAAACACGGACCTAGGTCCGAGGAACTTGCTCCGGTGGGGGATTAAATACCCGCATGGCTAAGAAACTCATCGCCGAGTTCATCGGCACATTTGCTCTTGTTTTCCTCGCAGTCGGCGCGGCAGTTGCTGGTATTGGTGCGGCCCGTGACGCCACTGCTAACGCAGACTTCATCGTTCCGGCCTCCGGCGTCCTCGGAGTTGCGATCGCGTTCGGATTCGTCTTGATGTTCCTGGTGTACGCGATCGGAGGGATCTCTGGCTGCCATATCAACCCAGCCGTGACGATCGCGATGATGGCAACCAAAAAGATAGAAATCGGGCTTGGGCTCGCATACATGGTGGCCCAGGTTCTGGGAGCAATCCTCGGTGGAGCGGCCCTGAAGCTCATGGTGAGCGCGTTCGGCGTGGTTGACACATCCGGTGGTCTCGGAACGAACGGCTACGGAAAGAACATCTCGATGGGTGGCGCGTTCTTCCTCGAAGTTGTGCTGACTGCGCTGTTCGTCTTCGCGATCCTGATGGTTACTGACAAGTGGGCGGTCCAATCGCTGGCCGGTGTGGCGATCGGCTTCTCCCTGGTGGCCGTTCACCTCGTTGGTATTCCGCTGGACGGCACGTCGGTCAACCCGGCGCGCTCGATCGGCCCGGCACTGTTCGCAGGTGGAACGGCCCTCAGTCAGGTGTGGCTGTTCATTCTTGCTCCGCTGGTTGGTGGGCTGGTAGCTGCAGGTCTTTGGGCGATCACGCGTATCGCCAACGCGTCGGAAGATGACACCGCGCTTTCCGACATCCCAGAAGAAGCAGCGAAGGCATAGTCCCTGAAGGTTGTACCAATAAGTTGGGCCCCCACCGAATGCTGGTGGGGGCCCAACTTATTGCCTGCAAATGTGGCTACTTGCGGACGAGGTACACCTTCGTCTGCTTGTAAGCGGCAGCAGTTGACGTTGCGGGTGCCGAGTAGGTCACTCGCAGGTAGAACTTGTTGCCGTAGGTGCGGACTGACACCTTGCCCTTCTTCGTTGTGATCTTTGTGTAGAGCACCATGTCGCCGCGGTTGTTGTACCCAGCCTTGCTGCTCTTTGACAGCGTGACCTTCACGCGCTTGCCCGCGCTGGTGTACGACTTCTTCTTCAGCAGTTGTGTCGTACCCGAGTACTTGATCTTCGTCGGGAACGGTGCGTTGAAGGTCTGCGCAGCTAGCGGTTCGGTGGTGAACGTCTGGGGTGACGAACCATTAAACGTTGTCGCACCCTGCACGGCGAAGACGTCGTAGTAGTACTGGGTTCCCGCAGCCAGGCCCGTGAACGGGCAGGTGAACGCCGTGTAGCTGCTTGAGCCACCCGTGACGTTCGAGGGTGTTGCCGTTACCTGTGTGCCGGAAGTGGTGTCCTCGGTGGTGGCGATCTTGCAGTAGATGCTTGACACCGCCGAACCACCGCGCGGGTTCACTCGGCCATTGCCTGTTGCAGTCGTAACGCTCACCGCGGTGGGTGCGTCATCGAGCACGACTGCAGTGTTGGGAACGACATCGAGCACGAATGAGCTAGAGGTCTGATTCCCATTCGTGTCCGTGACCGTGAAGCTCAGAGTTGCCGCTCCGTTGGCAGAAGGAGTGCCGGAGATCGTTGCAGTCCCTGCGTCCCAGGTCAGGCCCGCCTGCAGGTCTGAAGGATTGTTCAGCACCCAGGTGTACGTCCCGGACCCACCGGCTGCCGCCAACGTCGTTGTGTATGACTCACTGTTCACTGCATCCGGCAGGCCAGTCGTCGTGATGTCGATCCAGCTCAGCGTCACCTTTCCGTTGCCGGTGGCGCCGCCACTGTAGGTCGCGTTGCTGACGCTGCTGGAGACATAGGCGTTGCCGGATCCAGCTCCGCCACCGCCACCGGATGACAGCGTTCCGCCAGAACCGCCGCCACCGCCTGTGCCGCCAAGCGCTCCGCCGCCGCCGCCGCCACCGCCGCCGCCCTTGTATCCGACCAAGGGGGATTTGCCGGGCACGCCAGCGCCACCGTTGCCACCTGACACGTTGGCTGCCGCGCCGCCGTCTCCGTCACCCTTGTCGTTGTTGGTGCCAGCGGAGCCGGCCGTTCCAGCCTGGTTACCGTTTCCGCCGTTGCCAGCTTGGCCCTTCTTTCCGGCGTCTCCGCCGCCGCCACCACCACCGGGAGCGATGAGCACGCGGGTGTCAGCAACACGTACGTCGCTGGCACCGCCACCGCCACCGCCGGAGTTGGCCCCGGTACCGCCATTGCCGCCGCCGTTGAAGCCGCCGGTTGCGCCTGAGCCCGCGCCACCAACCCAGACGTCCATCGTGGTTGCCCCACCGAGGTCGACCGTTCCCGATGTGATTCCGCCTGTGCCACCAACCGCGCCACCCGCAGCACCTTGTGCACCTTCGGCAACAACGGAGAGTTTCTGGACTCCGCCGAAAGCGGTGTACGTCTGCTGTGCGCCAGTGTAGGAAAACGTCTGGCTGGTCGCGGCATTCGCTGGACCAGCGGGGGAGACGGCGATCATGGCGCCGGCAAGCAGGGCTGAACCGGCGGTGAGTGCGCCGATGCGCTTGAGGGTGGGTGAAGTAGCTGTTCGCACGGGGGACCTCTCGTCGTGATTCTTCATGTCCTTTGCATCCCGATGACGGGATGCAATGAAACCTAGAACAAGATCGAGGTTAATGCGCGTCGTCAGCCCTGCAAGCGGTACCTAAAGGTGATCCCCAAGGGTGAATCCACGCGGCATCACCATTCCCGCCCCCCTACCTTGGTAGCTATGGCAGCTACAGATGATGCAATCGCAAAGGTTCAGGCGGCAATTGAGGCAGCTCAGGTCGCAGCGGCGAATCTCGCGGCCGCAGTGGGTGAATTGCCGGAAAAGGCAGTTGCGGCACTTCCCGATCAGGTTGCTGGAGTGGCCAACACGGCCACAGATCAGGCGACCTCGGCGATCAACGTCGCCTCCGATCAGTTGAAGTCCGGTGCCGCAGCACTTTCAGCCGCGGCGAAGGCTGCAGCTGACAAAGCCTCAGGCGCGGTCACCAAATAGATAAGCGGTTGGTCAAAGGTTCGACCAACCGCTACCTAGTGAAGGCGTTGCGACCGCTCAGGTCTTGACGCTTGCCCACTTGGCGTAAGGGATGTTCCACAATGCGCCCGGGCCATTCCACGTTTCCATCTTTCGCCCAGTGCCGGTGGTGATGACTGGATCGCCGTACTTGACGCGATTGAAGAACCAAGATGCAACGTCGTAGCTGAGGTTTGAGCAGCCATGCGACGTGTTCGCATATCCGATGTTGCCGTTCCAGGGTGCCCCGTGGAGGAACTCGCCGGTGTCCGTCATTCGCATGGCGAACGGGACCTGGAGGTCGTACTGCTCAGTGTTGGTGACACCTTCGTTGGTCATTCGCTGAACGCGAATGATGTCGGTGATTGTCTTGATGCCGGAGCGTGTCGTGAAGCCCGGACGACCAAGGCTGATGCCGAACTTCTTGACCTTCTTGCCGTCAACGGTTGCGTAACCAGATGTGGTGCGACCGTTCAAGTTGATGATCATCGCGCGGGATGTTGCGAATGTCGTGGCGACGGTTCCTTTGCCCCAAGAATCGGACTTTCCCTTAGCACCCGCGATGCGAGCATTGGTGAGGTCACCGGACAGCGTGATGGTTGCGTGCCCTGGCCAGAACTGCGTTGTCGGCCGGAATGCCGCAGTGGTCGAATCGAGCCACCGCCAACTGCCCGCAACAGGCGCGTTGTTGGCCGTTGCAGTGATGCGGTCAGTGATGGCCTTGCGGCTCGCGGTTGGTACCTCTTTGCTGAAGTTCACCTTGGGGATGATCCCGACGCCGTAACTGGTCGGGCCCTTCTTCGGAAGGTCGGGAGTGAGGTCAGCGGTGAATGTATTCGTTGCCGGTCCAGAGACAACCTTCTTGGACAAGACAGTGGTCTCACCTGTCGATGAGTTGCGCATCTTGACTTGGTAACTGGTCGCCTGCAGTGGCTCAAGGGGGGTTGAGCTCCAGGAGTCGGGGGCCGTCACAGTCGAGTCTGTGTCACCCGTCGCGGTACCGACTGTCACGCGTTCAATGACCCAGGGGCTCTTCGCTGTGACCTTGACTTTTTCGCCGGCCTTGAGGTTCTCGGTGTTGTCGAGGTTCGTGACTGCCGTTGTACTTGGGTCAACGTCGGAGGCTTCGGGGGAAACTACGTCGTCGCGAGTGGACGCGGTGAGCGTCGAGCAGCCACTCAGCGCGAGCGCGCCGATAGCGATCACTGCGGTGGTGGCGATGTTCTTGTTCATGGCGGTCCCTGTTGTCACAGTTGTGGAGACCTAATAGTGCGTCACGCAGTACCCAGATGTCCTACGCAACGCCGATGGTCACTGTGCGTGTACTTCGGTTCTGGTGCCAACTCAATTGTACGTCCGCAATAGCCATTCGTCGCCGGTCAGAATTGGCGCTCAGTGACCAGCAGGAGGGGTTGTTCCATCGGACTTCGTGAGGTGCCCGTCGAGGATTTCGAAGACCTGGTCGGTGTACTCGACCATGCGCAGGTCGTGGGTCACCATGATTCCGGTCTTCCCCCGCTGCTTGACCTCACGCGCCAGCAACTGCACGACCTGGCGCCCGAGCGCAGTGTCGAGTGCCGCTGTTGGCTCATCAACGAGGATGAGGTCGGGATCATTCATGAGTGCGCGCCCAATCGCGACCCGCTGGCGTTCGCCACCGGACAACTTCTCAGGAATGTTGTTTGCGCGGTCAGACAAGCCGAGTTCGCCGAGCAGCTCGTCGGCACGTTTCGCAGCAACCTTGCGGTTGTGGTTCTTCGGGAGGCTCGCTACGTAGAGAAGGTTTTCGCGTGCTGTGAGAAACGGAACCAGGTTGGAGGACTGAAAGACGAAGCCAACTCGTTCTGCACGCAGGCTGGTGAGCTCCTTCTTGGTCATGTCCGACACCATCTGGTCGCCGAGTCGGAT
>Ga0209175_10001748_pt1 | contig 10611 bp, 7 predicted proteins | sample JI91814C2DNA_FD_187506 | JGI IMG/M metagenome (GOLD analysis project Ga0209175, IMG submission 187506) | Wastewater effluent complex algal communities from Wisconsin, to seasonally profile nutrient transformation and Carbon sequestration -... | ecosystem: Engineered > WWTP > Effluent > Algae...
TTCTTGATTCACTCAAGCATTTTTTACCAATTAAAGAATTGATTTAAAAAAATATTTTTAAAAAGCAAGCAATCGAGTTTATTTCATTGAAATAATTTCTTGTTTTTGCTTTAAGATTGCAAAAAAGGACTTCTTCTTTTGTTAAAATATTAGTAAGTTAAAATTTGAATACAAAGAGGCTAAGAATTATTATTCACATGTAGAAAATATAAAATGAATTCTTAAATACACTTATAACAAAATTAAAAAGAAACAAATTCTTATACCTATTAGTATTAAGAAAGTAATTTCATTTATCCGCATTATACAAGAATTAAAATGAATAATAGAAATTCCTCTAGTAGAAGAGGTTTTATCTACTATTTCAAAAATAATATTTTCTAAGCTTACGTATAATAGTTTACTTTACTTCCATTAGCCTCCTATTTTAATTAGAATCAGGAAGGAAATTATGAATATTAAAAAACAGAGGACGATCTTGATTGTAGACAATGACCCGATCACATGTGCTGCCTCTGAGCAAATTGTTAAAGACTTTGGTTATTCGACAGTAACCGCATTAAATGGTGCTCAAGCATTTCATTTTTTCCAGAGTATCTCTATTGATTTAATACTGATAGATGTTGACCTTGGTAAAGGAATGGACGGAGCAGAGGTTGCGAGGCAAATCCTTGCTATCCGTGAAATTCCTATACTCTTTTACTCTACCCACACTGAGCCTGATATAGTAAAGAAAACAGAGCAAGTCAATTCATATGGCTATTTACTAAAAGATTCACCTAACATTGTGCTTGCCACTTCGATTCAAATGGCTTTGAATCTTTTCAACACCTGCCGGAAATTAAAGGATGAAAAAAGGTATCGAGAATTAATTTCGAACTTAGATGCGGGTGTAATTGTACATGCCCCTGATACTTCCATTATTCTAACAAATTCTAGGGCAGCCGAACTATTAGGATTAAGGGAAGATCAGATGATAGGCAAACGGGCAATGGAAACGGATATGAAATTCATAAGAGAGGATAATAGTCCTTTGCTTCTAGATGAGTATCCTGTTAACATAATTCGTTCTAATTTGAACACCATAAAAAACCAAGTCATTGGTGTAAATAAGCCCAATAATAATGATATTAGATGGTTTTCTGTAACGGGATTTCCTTCCTTCAGCACACACGGTAATATGGAAGAAATAGTCATAAGCTTTGTTGACATTTCGGAAAGAAAAAAGTCAGAGAGAACGTTACTCGAAAGTGAAAAGAAATTTCGCAGTTACATTGAATCTGCACTCGATGGTGTATTCGTTACGAATAAAGAAGGTTTCTATCAAGAGGTAAATCATGCAGCCACTCAACTATTGGGCTATTCAAGAGAAGAATTATTGCAAATGCATTTTACCAAAGTTGTTCCAACGGAAACACTTGAGAACGCTAAATTTGCATATACCACGCTTCTCGAAGAAGGAGTGTTTACAACCGAAGTTATCTTCCAAAGAAAAGATGGAACTAGGTTTATAGGAATTCTTAGCTCCACAAAAATTAGCGAAGATCAATATCTAGGTCTAGTAAAAGATATCACCGAGCGAAAAGAAGCAGAGGAAAATGTTCATAAGCTTCTAGCTGAAAAAGAAATCATTCTAAAAGAAATTCATCATAGAATCAAGAATAATATGTACAGTGTGTATGGGCTTTTGCAATTGCAGTCCAATACGTTAAAAGAAGACAATGCAGCTGCCTGCGTTCTCGAAGATGCAGCTATACGGATACAAAGCATGATGCTCTTATATGATAAATTATATCAGTCAGAACGATTTACTGACCTCTTAATTGAGGAATACATTTCACCACTAGTAGATGAAGTCATTCAAAACTTTCCGAACAATGTGCCAATCCAAGTAATAAAAGAAATTGGTGACATTGTGCTAGATGCCAAAAGACTCTCGAGCATAGGAATCATTTTAAATGAACTTCTTACTAATATTATGAAATATGCCTTCAAGGGAAAAAGTGAGGGACTAATTAGAGTATCCGCTCAGATGGAAGATGATAAAGTAATCATACTAGTTCAAGATAATGGAATAGGAATACCCGCAGGCATTGACTTTGTAAATTCCTCCGGCTTTGGTCTGAAGCTTATTGCAATGCTAACGAAACAAATAGAAGGAAAAGCAAAAATTGAACGTAAGAATGGGACATTGGTGTATTTAGAATTTATCAAGTAAATTCAAACAACATCTGCCTACCAGGGGTAAATCGAAAGTAGCCTTCGGGTGCAAAGTTTTCCCAGATTTCCTGGAAGGCATCCCAGAGCTGGCGGGTGTAATAGTCAATATCATAAGGACAAATAGAAGAGCCTAGACTAAGTTTTGCGATTTCTTCCGCAAGATAACGTTTTGATTTATCAGGATGGTTTTCTTTTAAAACAATATAGCGAATTTTTTCTCCTGGCTCGACTCCGATTTTCACTGCTTCCAATTGCTGCAAAGAAAGAAAGCTAGCATTTTCGACTGTGTATTCCTCGATTGATTTGCCAATTGTTTTACGAAAAAGTAAATCTTTCCATGGAACGTTTCCTGATTCTAATTTTTCTTGCCAGAGCCCAAAAGTATGATGCATTTCTTGGTGCAAATTCTTCAACTCTACAATCGTATCTGCTCTACGCATAATGTCGAGTAACTCTAACTGCATATCTTTTACAAAATTAGGTGTATCTTTTCTTCTCGCAGCAAGTCCACGCATTTTGATTTCCCCATTCGCAAATTTTCCGAAGTAACGATTAGAAACAGGTAACAGTGGATCTATTTTAGATGGGGGATAGACTAGCCATTTATAAATCCCCTCGATGGCCATTGTGATATTAGTCTCGCGAGTTATAGTATCGCATAATTCAATAAGCTCAGATTCTAAAATTTCAGATGAATCTCTTCTCTGTATAAAGATACAATCTGTGATAGCATGGGATAAATAGTAATTTGCCTCTTCTGCTTTCTCCTTCGCGGTGAGTAAAATATCCCGACCAAAAGCAGTCACTGACTCATGACTTTCAATTCTTCCAAACTTTGCATTACGGTATCCAAGATAGCCAAATGAAGTTACAAGCATCCACTTTAAGCTATTTTGTTTTGCATCGGCAAACGCGTATTCTTCGCCGGTAGTAAGTTTTTTTCTTTCTTTATAATACTTTCTTCTTGAAAGTAATTTTTCTAAAGCAATCGAAACGACTCCTCTTCTCTTACTGCAAATCCGGTAGCCCGCACCGGGAACTCGCTTACTCACCTCTTCCTCCTTACAACATTGACATAGAACTGTCTCGGGGGATAAGTTGTGTAAGACCATGATTGTTGGATACATCTGGGCAAAATCAAGCTGTGCCATGTTTTCAAACACAATTCCCAATGATGTATCAGGCTGAAATATTAAACCACCTTTATCAATTCGAAGAAGCTCGTAAAATGTCTTGGGGTCTTCGACTTTTGATTTCTGCCAGGGAACTAAATAACCCTCTTGCAAAGCTACATCTGTCTCTATTGCGGTTAACGCTGTTCCTGTAGATGCCCTCGCCATTCTTTGCATGGGTAGCCTACTGATTCGGGATAATTCCATTATGCCTCTAAGCTCTGCTTCTTTATAAACAAAGCTATTCGCGCGATCTATATGCCAGCGTCCTAAAAGCGGATACGAAGGCGCACGATAGATCATAGCTCCATAGGTATTAAAGCTTGTGCCTTTGCGGATAATCTGTCTTGTATGTAGGGAAGTTTCATCCCGGTCTAATTTCAAACGGATTCGAAAACTCTGAGCATACGAAAACAAAGTCGGAAAAATTACCTGATCCCCATAAGAAGACAATATCACATCGGGATCTTCCTGAACCATTATCTTGTTTAACTCCCACAAACTTTCTTTGGGTCTCTCAAAACCTAATTCGTATTTTCTATCGGTAATTTTTATAACTAGCGGATTATTCTTATTTAACGTTAGCCTGTGATTTTCCTTTAGAGAAAATTCCATGATTTTTAACTTTGGAATTTCATACTCACAGGCATCAATGTCATCACCCGTTTCTATTTTTAAAATTCGATTCACACTCCCCTTTTTCTCGTATTCGATTTTTACATGTGCCAGAGGAAATACTTTCTTATAATAAGAATACCCCGTCGGAACTTCAATGTCCGTGTGGTATATATCCATTTTCCCGTAAAAGGCATAGAGTCGATTTAAAATCTTACGCATGACCGACGGCTTAGAAATTACAACCTTCAAAACCCGAACTTCCCTGTTCGCATAAAAATGCTTTTTTGTCACCCATACAGGTCTCTCCTTCAAAGCATTGTAAAACAAGATCCGCTTGACGACCTTCTCGAGTAATACCCTCGGTCCATCTAAATATATCTCGGGATAATATGTGTCCAAAAAAAGTTGCGGCTTTCCGTCCTTATCCAACACCCAAACATATACCTGCTCTTCTACATTGTATATATCAAATAAAAATCCTTCTATTGTATTCATGGACATTTAAAGACTGCCACGGAGGCACAAAGACACAGAGATAAAATGAGTAAGGCGTTTAGTTGTTCATCTATTTCACTTGGCAGTCGTGATAATAGCGGAAGATATTTCGAGGGTAACATTCGTAATCCCTTCCCCTTTACTCTGTGTCTCGGTGACTCTGTGGCAAATATTCTCCCTTCTTCAACCTCTCAATTTCAGCGAGTGCTACGTTGAGCTTTTTGGCAAGCTGGATATGCATAATCATAGACATTGAATCAAATGGATTGGGGCTAGCTGCCATTACCCCCGCTTGTATCTGGGTTTTCGCATATCGTATAAGATCGTCAAATATCTCCCTGTCATCTCGTCTAAGCGCTCGCCTAAAATCGTCTAACCTGTCACCAGTCGCGTCCACCGCTCTCGAATAAGGCATTACCGTTCTCCCCATTCTCTCCTCCTGCAATTTCTAATCTGTATTGTGTATGTCCTACTACCGTGTTTTTGTAAGAGACCTCAAATCGCTGAAAGGTCTCCCGTCCAATGGTTAATGTGCTGTATTCCCAGTTCGCATTGGCAGAGGCAACAAGCCTGGGAAATAAAAACTGAAATGTCTTGTGCTTGTATTTTCTAGATTCAACGGCTACTATCGGTATTCCGCTAGCTTGCATTGCTTCAAATACGGAAATTAATTTTTGCAAAAGAAAAAATCCCTCCTGCGTCTTTACATCCCCATCAAAAAATTGCTTCGACGGAGCTAATACAAAATAAATGTCCGAAGCAGACTTCCGCCGATTCAATATTTCGAGGCAAACATCGAGTATCTGGTATGGCGTAAACGCTCGCTGCACACTCCCCGTATCCAAAAACAACTGCACATCCCCACCGAGTAAACTCACCTCCTCCATCATACGATACACATTAAAACGAATCGCACAATCAATCACATGCACACGATAACCAATCCCAATCAAATTCGCAATCCAGGAATGCGCTAAACGATATATCTCCGCATTGCCCGTAAGCACACCAAGACTCGACATGTCCCAAGTCCGAATCACTTTTCCAAGAGCCAACCTGTCCGCCCGATAAATAGATACACCTTTCATATGTTTAGCATTTCATATGTATATACAAATGTAAAGCTTTTTTATTCGGGCGTTGCGTGAAATTCGTAGTTGAAGGCGCGAATTATCGAAGGAGCAGAAACGTTTCTGCGCAATCGCCTTCAACCACGAATTTCACGCCGCGCTCGCCTTCCTGAGTGCGGATGATACTAATTATCCACACTCATCCAGTTGATCGCTAACGCATCGTTCTAAAAAAATCTCCCCTTTTACACAGTCCAACCGATTTTTCCCTACTTCCCCCGCTCAAAATCAACAATTCAAAACCCAATCTTAATATGAAAATATTTAAAAAAACTAATTCCAAAATAGAAGACTTAAAACTTTACAAAAGAACTCCCTCTACTCTTCTTCTTCCCAATTCCATACTCAATCCCTTCCTGAAACGACGCCTTCAAAGATATAAGGGGAATACAACTGTTTACCTCCGAAATCTACTGAAACTGTATCGCTCCCTTAACTACGCAGGTCTGTTCCCGCCTCCCGCTAAAGTGAAAAGCGAATACCAAGAAGAAAATTTGGACCTTAAAAGAATAACATTTCGTCCCAATAACTCCGACTGGATAGAACTTGGTTCACTGGCTCTCGCATTCGGAAAATCCCGCTGCTGGATTTTCACCTATCTAGTAGAACTCGACCTCAGTGGATTCACAGAAATCCTTTCGACTTTCCTTCCTTCTCCATCAGTTCCTACAACTCCAGACCTAGAACTAAAAAGCCTTTGGACTTTAGAGCCTTACTACGATAGCTTCACACGCTCTCTTCATGTCAGAGTCTAGCAAAAACAGAAACAAGCCTTTCCAATATAAAGTATCTCAAAAAAACAAAAAACCCATCGGCGAAGCCATACACAGTCAAAGCTGAACCAATCAACCCACCACTTTAAACGATTCACTTGACTAGAAAAATTCAAAATTTAGAACAGTCCTACATGCGTAGCACAATACTTGTATTAAGTCTCTTTTTATTATTCTGCAAACAACAGACGATTGCAATTCCGAAAGCTGAGGCTGGAGTTATAGATTTACGCAATTGGGATATTCGGAAGAACGGAATCATTCAACTAGATGGAGCATGGGAATTTTATTGGAAAGAGTTTTTAGAATCAAAGGATTTCAAAAACCAAGACAATTCAAATCCGATTTATATTTCATTTCCAAGCGTATGGAACCAGTTCAATTATAAAAACGAGACGTTACCCGCAAGAGGTTATGCGACGTTTCGAATGAGAGTAAATTTTGCGAAGAACTCACCACCTATAGCACTTCGAACGAGAGAGCAAGCCACATCTTATGCAGTATTTTGGAATGGGGAAAAAATACTAAGTGCAGGAGTTGTGGGGAAAAACGAAGAAACCGCTCGAGCGCATTACCAAAATACTCAAGTCTTTTTAGGAAGCCCTACGGAGGAAGTAGAAATCATTTATTGGATTTCAAATTACGATCATCGAAGTGGAGGAGCATGGCACAGTTTACAACTTGGAACGCACGAAGACATAGGTAAAGAAACCAGTTTCTTTCGGGAGATGGATTTTTTTCTTGCCGGAATTATTTTTATCATGGTTCTTTATCATCTATTTCTTTATTTTTATAGGAAGACAGATGTTTCTAATATTTTATTTTCCGCGTTTTGCTTTGCCATATTACTCCGTTCTCTTTCTACGGGAGAGAGGATTATCAATTCTTATTTTCAACTTCCATTTTGGTTTTATATAAGGCTCGAATACATAACGTGGTATATGAGTATGCCGCTGGGTTACCATTTTCTCAGCACACAATTTTCAAATCACTATCTAAATAAATTCACTACCTTAAATTATTTTATTAGTAATATAATGAGTCTTGGACTGATTTTCCCTCCATTTATTTTCACTCAATTTGTTCCTTATTACCAGATAATCTACTTTGCATTCTTATTTTTGGGTTTTGGATATTTAATTTATTTTGTTTATAAAAAATTACAGGGATCTCGTTTACTTCTTTCCGGGTTTTTATTTATGCTACTTACGGCTATTAATGATTTGCTCTATACGAATCAATGGATTGATAGTTTTTATTTATCCCATTACGGTTTGGCGTTTTTAATATTCAGCCAGTCGCTTAGTATTTCGATTCGATTTTCAAAAGCATTTAATTCCATCGAAGGCTTAACGGAAGATTTACGGCTTGTAAATAAAGCTTATAGTCGCTTTGTCCCAAAAGAATTTCTAAATTTTCTAAACAAACAAAGTATCACGGAGATTTTTCTAGGAGAGCAAGTGCAAAGGGAAATGTCAATCCTATTTAGCGACATACGCTCCTTTACCGAGCTATCAGAGAAGCTGAGCCCAAAGGATAATTTTAATTTTCTAAATTCCTATTTAAGCAGAATGGGACCGATTGTAAGAAGTCATGGTGGGTTTATAGATAAATACATTGGCGACGGGATAATGGCTCTTTTCCCCGGAAGTATCGAAAATGCTTTAGACTCTGCAATAGCAATGCAACAAGAAATTCGAATTTACAATCAACAAAGAATGAACTTTCAATATGATTCCATTCGAGTAGGAATCGGAATTCACACAGGACCTATGATTTTAGGAACGATAGGCGAAGAAGAAAGAATGGAAAGCACAGTGATTTCAGATGCAGTCAATTTAGCATCTAGAATCGAAGGACTTACCAAAACATACGGGGCGTATATTTTAATCAGTGAATTCGCACTTCAGAACTTAGCAAATACAGAAAAATATACGTATAGAATCTTAGACAGAGTAAAAGTAAAAGGCAAATCTAACACAATCGCAGTGTATGAAATCTTCAACGGCATGTCAGATTACCTTTACGAATTACACTCGCAAACCAAGACAGACTTCGAGAAAGGATTGCATCACTTCTGGTCAAATGAATTTTCAGAAGCAATAGAATCCTTTCAAAGGGTAATTGATATTTTCCCCTCAGATATAGCTACTTTACATTTCTTAGAGCTTGCCCAAAAGCGACAGTCCTAGAATGTAAATACATAGTTCACATCTTCCAATTCAAATCCATTAAACTTAGAAGCTGCTGCAATTGTATAGGCTCCATGGTTACGAATGATTAGCCAGTTTCCGCAGACTAATTCAGGAAGCATGATCCCATCGGCAATTTTATCCATACTATCGCAAGTCTGACCAAAGATGACAGATTTGTAAAGGGGCTCATTCTCTGCTACTGGCTTACGAAGTTCAAAATGAGGAGTTGCTTTATCAAAAACAATATTATTAAAGACACCATAGAGATTCGAGTTAATATAATAATGTATAATCTTTTCTGAGTCCGAGTTAATGATGATTTTGCGCCCAATGACGTTAGTCACCAGAGTTCCACAACTAGTCGCAAAAAATCTTCCTGGCTCAGCAATCACTTCAACATCAGGAATATCTGAGAATGATAAAGCTAACTGTCCATTAATCGCATTGGCAATTTCAATGAACTTATCTTCCAATTCAGGTGAGTCATGACCAGGAAACCCTCCCCCAATATCTAATAACCTCATTTCAAACCCGTAAGTTTTCGCTGTATTAAATACTTCTCTTGCGAGTGCAATTGCATCTGTATAAGCAGAAGAACTTTCACATTCAGAGCCAACATGAAAGCTAACACCGATTATATTCAATCCCAAGGTCTTTGCTAAATCAAATACTTCCGGTAAATTGGAAGTTGGACAACCAAACTTTGTTCCGAAAGGCATTCTTGACTTTGAGTCGTCCACTAAAATTCGTAATACTAATTCAGCATTCGGATGAAATACTGATATTTTTTTTAATTCATCCACGTTATCAAAAGTTAATTTTTTAATTCCTTCTCCTTCTGCAAATGTGATATGGTTAATTTCTTTTACAGGGTTTGCGAAAATCATTTTATCAGGATCTACATCCAATTCCCGCACAGTAGAAATTTCTACCTTGGAAGCAACATCAAACCCGACACCCAAGTCAACTAACGTTCCAAGTAGTAGTTTATCGGAATTACACTTCACCGCATAGAACATTTTTACATTCGGCATGTGTCTCATCCAGAGTTTGTATTTTCTAAAAATAGCACCAATGTCTAAAAGAAAAAAACTACTGAGTGAAGCACGACTTTCAATTACACTTTTAATCACATCGATCATTGTGTATTCTTCATCGTCATACATTCTAATATTATTCTCGTTGATCATTGAAACAAGTCCAGGAACATCAACACCAATCTTTACAATATCTAAATCCTCTGCGCCTTCTTTTAATTCCTTTACAACTTCATTTTCTACTTTTATTGTTTTGTTCGCCACGAAAAATACCTTTTCCTCAAAATAGTCTGAATTTTTTAAAACTAGATTACCATTCATGGAAAGACTTTGTTTTGGAAAGAAAAAATTAAACTTACCATTATTTGATAGAATAAGTTATTGTAGAATTTAAATTTGATTGTTTCAAATAAATTACAATATAAGCACAAAAGATTTTTTTCCATTTATTTAGTATAGAGTAAATATTTCTGTCTAAAACACATTGATAGATGGGTTAATAAAAATAAAGTAGTCAAAAGAGATTCGTCTAAGTTTTATTTCAGGAAATCTATGAATTGAGGGAGATAAAGAATGCAAAATTGGATTTGGAATTGGTCAATCAATGAGCTTTTAGTTTATTCTTTCATTTTAAATACTTTTGTATTCTGGGGAAGCCTCACAAATGGATTTGCCTTGCAAAAAATATTTGAGGACAATCAAGCTTATCCGCTTTTTATAAAATCTATCTCCGGAATCGAAATAATTTTAGCCACTGCAACAGTTATCATCAATACTATCGTTATGATTGCAGGTTGGTTTTTATGGAAGCAGGGATGGATTTACATTCAAGAAACAACCTCTATACTGACTGCATTTTTTGATTCACTTGTTTTATTTTTTACAATGGATGCATTCATGTATTGGTTTCATCGAGTTGCACATATTGAAATTATTTTTAATTTTGTTCATAAATTACACCATCAATTTGA
>Ga0209175_10001752_pt1 | contig 10591 bp, 9 predicted proteins | sample JI91814C2DNA_FD_187506 | JGI IMG/M metagenome (GOLD analysis project Ga0209175, IMG submission 187506) | Wastewater effluent complex algal communities from Wisconsin, to seasonally profile nutrient transformation and Carbon sequestration -... | ecosystem: Engineered > WWTP > Effluent > Algae...
GTGTATAGGCACTCAGGGGTATTTCATACCCCATCATGCCTCGACCCACTGCCCTCTCCCAGAAAATCACCTGTGTACCCCTACCCACAGTCCTGAAAATAGCTAGCAAGAAACCCCCCATACTCACCTATTACCATATAAGGAAATACCCCATCCCACACCAACTCACCCAGTCCATCCCCTACCCACAGTCCCAAAAACAGCTAGCCAGAAATCCCACCCAAACTCACTCATTACCATATTAGGAAATACCCAATCAACAACCAATCAACACCCAATCAACAACCAATCAACATCCCATCCCCACACCAACTCACCCAGTCCAATCCCATACCAACCCAGTCCCACCTCAACCAACCCAGTCCCACCAACAGGCCCATCACTAACAATCCTTACCATCCTTACCAACAACCCCCCACCACCTTCCAAATAAGGAATAAAAATAGATGGTTAGTTTCCCATTATACACAACCCTCACCTATTAAAACCCAGCAACTCAACAACTCAACAAATGAATCCCAACTACGATTACTACATTACCAAATCCGAACTCGAAGTCATCGAGACAACTCATATGTCAGTCAATGTCGAGAGCCTCCATGAACTCCTTAACAACGTCTACCAGTTCGCTGAAGCTGTCACATCTGAATACCTAGACACCGATGTCAGAGAGAGACTCATCACCAACTTCCCAGATCCTGAAGAACGCTTTAGCCATGACATGGTTGATGACTTACTCGACAACGACCCAACCGAATTCTTCGAACACTTTGAACGACATGAACCTGAGCTTTTCCAGGAAATTGTCAATGCCAAGACAGTAGCCCTTTACCTGATTACTATCTACAATGGATATGCCAAGTTCTTACAAAGCTACAAGAAGATCCGTGATGCTAACCGATATTCACTAGACGAGCTAGTAGATATGTATGCTACCCAAATGGCTCAAGCAGCTCTACTTCAGAACTACGCATACATCACAGACCTATTCAGAGTCCCTAGAAAGGCACCAGCAGCTAACATGTAAGCCGAATATCAGCTATTTTTTTCTAAAAAATATTCCTCATATTCACTCGATAATTCGTAAGTACATATTAGATGCCATCCGTTTACCCTGCAGAACTTTAGCTCTTGCAATACACTCAGCCTTTGACATCCTCAGCAAGGCTAGGTACTCCTTCATGAGCATACCATCAGCATATCGTGGGATCGAGTTATCGCAAAGCCAGCAAGCATATTCATCAAGTTGCTTCCGAGGTATAGCCGATATACGAGTTCCCTTGTACTTCCCAAAGTCTGGTGCATATGAGCCTAACTTATCTCTGTAAGCAAGTAGTTGCAATGCAGGCTGTTTTACGAAAGCACCAACCAGTATTTTCTTGAAATGAGTAGAGACAGAGAGAGCAGTCATTCGACGTTGTTGTACTTTTCCCAATCTATCGTTCTCGATTCTTAACCTTACTGTTTCTCGAGCTTCTCGTGCTAAGCGTTCTTCTCGTAATCTAATACCAGCCAGTGTGGATTCACGCATCTGAGCTTCGTAAGCCCGTCTTCTCTCTTCCTTTTCATTATACAACTGAGCTTCTTCGAACAAGTCAACAGGAGGGAGTACTTGGACAACAGGCTTCATTAGTTTAGGATCGTTCTTTCCTAGTGTGGTCTTTTTATAACAGTAATGACAAACCCGTTCACCAGTACATAAGCGTGAGATCTGCGATAGACCACACTTATTATCACACTGCTCGCAATCACCAGTATCGTATCTCTTGTTAAGTGAATCAAGCAATCGCGGGAAGTAGTTGACGCATGAAGTCCCTACATAACCCTTTCTGCCACTTGGCCCGATGAATACGAATCCTTGACGAAGGAGCGTACATCCGCATATGCACGTTCCTATACCATCTTTAAGCAAGCCGAAGTTTTCACACAATTCTAATTCGTGATGAAGGTCTTTCAATGAGGGGCTACTAACTGGAACACAGTCATCAAGGTTTCCGAAGAACACCCTCAGTCTATGTCGTGGTGCCCTGCTTTGTCGTTTATGATTTGTCTCGAATGTGAATTCAGAGCTAACACCTTTGTAGTAGGAGTACACGTTCGTATCACCGTTCATGACTGCTTGATGCTTTTCAAGTATAACACGTTGAAGGCTTAATCCAGTACTCATACTGTTTATAAGCACTTGCTAGCCTTCAATCGACTCATAATTATTTTTCGATGTAACAAGTTGTACCACCCTAAAACGATGGACGCAATCGGAACAATCGGTGAACCTAACTGGTCATACAAAGTCTCAAAAATCCTTTCAGATATTCAGAACGAATTTCACGTAGTTGGTCAGTCAAGTGTCAACATCAAAGATGCAGTAAGCAATTTCCGATCATTTGAGGGTAATAAGTATTGGTCAGAATACTTTGATCAGGTAAGAGCTATTGAAGATCTCGCTAAGGCCGTTCATACACACTGGGAGGTGGAAGGAGATGACTTCGATAAGGATGCTGCAAGCAAGCTAGCAAATGATCTAGCAACACTTATCGTTATTGAGAGAGCCGCTACCTATGTTAAAGTGGTGGGGAAGGAATGTGTAACACTCGAGGTGGCACTAGCCAAATTCGAAGCAGACAAACAAGCAAAGACAGTTAATCGACGAAATCAAAAGTCAACCAGACCACAAGAACCAGCCAGCCAATAATTCAATTAATATAATTACAAACATTTTTTCGCTGACCAAATGTCTCTCTCGGATCTCCTTGCTAACTACCCAAAGCCTTGGGCTAATGTCCATCTCAACTCACTCAACAGCAACTCAGTCACTACCAACACCCTCAACGTTACCTCGTTCACCCCAACCGATATCGATACAGCCCTTGTCAAAGCTACCAACATTCGAGGACAAGGAGCTGGTACTACTCCAGTCACCCAAATCCGAGTCACTACCGTAGCCGATCCAGCTCAGAAAGCCACTGACGTATGGGCCACCAATATCGGTACACAGGCCAACAAGACCACCAACATCCATGCTACGAACCTCTTCGCCACGAATTTGGGGTCACCAGCCAACAAGGTAGGAGTCGAGTATGCCACAACCATCATTACCGATAGTCTCAACACCATCAACCCGATCATTGCCAACTCAGGAGTTCTAGTATCGAGCTATCACTTCAACGACTTCTATGCAGAGACCCCGTTCAACTTCACATTGTATGGAGGCTACCTCAACACCAACTTCGATACCACTTGCCGGATCGTTGGAGCGCAAAGACAGTTCGTCATTAACATGAATCGCTTCGACGTCCCATCATCCTACCAATCAGGCTCAGATGACAAAATCTACTTCGAGATCCCTTACCTCCAATCCTTTGAGATGTCAGGCTACATCCCGTTTAGCACCTCTAATGACACAGAGGCCTACAACATCGCTGTCGTTTATAAGCCAGCAGGAGCCTCGACAGTCAGCTTCTCCCCACTCAACAACAGGCACTTCCAGTACGGTACTTATGCAGGCCAAGACCTCTACTTCAGGCCTGGGCAGATTTTCTGTGCCGAGCTCTAAGAGGATTGGATGAAGGGTGATGAACCGGCCCAACGGTTAATTAATTACGTGAATTCCGATTTCTCTCAGAGTAAATGAGTCTCAGCGATTTGCTCTCGAACTACCCGAAGCCTTGGGCCAACCTCTATGTCAACTCGATCAATGTAGCTGAGCCTATTCCAAGCCAGACCTTCACACTCAACGTCCTAGCACTTACAGTACCTCCAGTAGCAGGCATGCCAGTCTCAATCAACGATGCACCCTTCCAAGTCCCGGGCTGCTCCATCGAGAGATTCAGTGATACTCTGTACCTCTTCACCACTCCTCAGTTCACCATCCCAGTTGGCGATCAGAACAATGCAGGTGGCATCTACGCTGACCTATCCAACAGTCCTCTAGCCGGTACAAGATTCCAAGGCAGTGAAGCTGGATTTGTTAGGCGTATCAATCCGGGTACAGCTGGCAACATTGTTTCCACTACTGGAGCAGCCTATGTCCAACTATCCAACAGACTATCAATCATCGGACTTAATCCCGTTGCTCTCGTCATTGACGGAGACATGGTCGTCGAGCCCATCAACATCTGGCTCAGACTCAATTAATTGTTTCAGAAGTTCTCGGTCGTAAAATGTCGCTCTCTGATCTCCTCACCGACTATCCCAAGTCATGGGCCAACCTCAACGTCAACTCAGTCACAGCATCTGATCCAACCAAAGGACTATTCCCATACACTGCCAACGTTACCTCAAAATTCGTTGCAACACCGACAACACTCAATACTGCTGATGAGATCCATAACAACACCTATGTCAACACACTTGGATCTCGCACGTTCATCATCACCCACAACGAGTCCATCCTTAATGCTGGTCAGAGAAGCACAGGCACTCTTCTTCTCGAAATCGGCTATGAGCTACCACCAGCCAAGCATGCAGCTGGATCAGTCACATTCCTCTTAGGTACTGGTGATGGGTCAGGGTTCAACTTCTCAAGTGCTATTACCCCTATCCCGATGAGTAACCAAGCAGTAGTCCCTGGATCAGGCGTTACACGGTTTGAGAGTCTCATTTCACTGACAAAGTCTGCTGGTGTTACATCCAAGATAATCACTCAAGCACCAATTCTCATTTAGCCACATATCCCCTCCTATAAACATGGAAGTCAACATGCCTACATTCTACGCTCAAGGAACTCATACCTACATCAGCTCACGTACTCAAGCCTTCACCAAAGTCTTCAACCAATGGCTAGCCTACATCGGTAGACCAGAGAGAGCCAGATGCCAGATTACTGAACGTATGATCAAGGCCTCAGTATCCAGAGAGATGACAAGGAACAACGACTCTATCATGATACCTCCCACCGTCGACTATAGCAACATCCATAAGCATACACTCAACTACGGTACGATCATCATGCACAGATCCTTCTTCTACAACAATCTACAAGTCGGCACATTCTACATGCTACTACCCGAAGTCAGGAAGAACCGTGAAGTAATCATCCAGTACTCGGAGACGATTAAGAGCCAAGTCGAATCTATGCTGGGTCAGTATATCCACTGTAACATATCCTCATTATACAACCAGCATCGACTCAACTCGTCTTACATCGATACCTTCTACTCAGACTACTCAGCATTCATCCAACCAGATCACGTACTCACCACAGAATTCACCAACTACCTAGATTCCAAAGAAGGAGCTTAGTTTCCCATCGTATTTTTATGGTTGTTCTAAAATGTCACCCGACACACTCAAAGCTATCAGAACCGCCCTATTTAAACGAACTGATCTTACGTTCTACTTGCCAGTCATACTTACCACCACCGACTTCCGTACTCTTGACTCTCTCTACATCACTATTGTTAGGCTATGTGTTAAGGACAAGCGAGTCTTATTCGTTCCAGCTTCACCTAATACTGTTATGACCTATAGCCATGTTAAGCCAGCCATACTTCAGACTGTCATGCATATCCATAAGGTATCAGGTGAAGAGGTCATCATCCAACATAACGAGCCATTCAACTACAACAAGTTCTTCGACATCGACGACGTCGAGATAATTGACAATACCGACAACATCAAGTTCATGTACGTGCAAGGAGCTTATGATGAGATGAAGAAACGTGAGAAGGCCCAAGCTCAAGGCAAAGTCTTATGTGCTGTACCAAGACGATCACCCATATCATCTGAGCTTAACATCAAGATCACTGGCACCAAGCAACTAGTCCTTGACGCTCTTACAGATCACGGGATACCCAATCCTATCGGCAAGATCATATCTAGGACAGGCATCTTCCTGAAGAACCCAGACTATAGTCAGTGCACACCAGACCAGGTTAAGGTAGCCGAAACTATCAGGACTTACTTTAGGGCTCATCCAGGCAGGCAACTCACACTACCAGTACTCATTGACATCATCGAAGGAAGGAGACACTGAACAGACACCCCTATTTTTTCATGTTTTGCCTTAATTACTCTTCTAAAGTATGTCCACCACTTAAAATGACAGATCAAAAGGTCGAAGAGTTCTACGAGTACGTCGATGAGGCATACCCGGAGTACTCAGGTGATCCGAGACTACACGACATTGCTACTACCATTGTTACTGATATGGCTGGAGACAACGCTTTCCAGCTAGCCGACTCTGAAGCCCACATGTACGCTGAGATGCTGCAAAGGTCTCAACTAGCCATGCAGGATCTACAAGCTAAGGATGCTAAAGCCGAAGCTGAGAGAAACCAAGAAGCATTCCACGAGTTACCATTTGATCTCAACGAACCAGCTCCAGCAAGAAGAACGACCACTAGAGCTAAGGGTAGACATGCCAAGATCGGTGCCAAGTTCTCTGGGTTCCAACACTTCAAGGAGACCTACTACTCTAACATCACCAGCAACCCAACCACGTCTACGCTATCTGACACTCCATCAGGTCAAGTAGATGTATACTGCCCAGAGAATTCTTACTGCCTCTTCCGATGTGCTGAAGTGTATGAGACTCTCAAGCCCGGCTTCACAACTGCCAAGAACCTTCAAGTCAAGATCAATCGACACGGCATTAACCCATATGCAGCTGTCAAGACCAAACTACTTAAGCGAGTCAAGGATCACATCCCAGACTTCAACATCAACATCAGGTATATCGAAGTCAACGCTAAAGGAAGCTTCAACTATCCGCTAGTGAACAAGAACGATAAGGTGGTTGAGTCTTCATTCTTCATTGGGCTATACCCAACCAGCATAGCTGACACTTATCATGCTATACTCATCAGGTCAACCATCAAGCATCTCCTAACTCCAGCTCATCTTAAATTCAGGATGACTAGAACCCTTGAGCTTACCTCTGAGTGGAAGCCAGTTGACAAGATGGTCCCATCAAGACGTGAACACTCTGTTATTGTATACGACATCGAGACCTACTCACACCCAATCGAGATCAAAGGAGTTGTCAGGAGACTCCAAGTCCCATACTCCATCAGCTGGTGCATTCTTGACCTGACAAGGGATGCTAAAGAGAACCTAGAATCTGCTAGACCATCCGAGATCTACAACATCTCAGCAGATCCAGACGATGACTACATTACTGACCTTAGGATGTACGATAGATTCCTTGAAGACATTTACCAGAAAATGGCCCTTCGGAATCCACAAGCAATCAAACCGAATGAAGCTGGACTCGAAGCATTCAACGGTGATCTCAACATCCAATGCTATGCCCACAACGGATCCAAGTTCGATAACCTATACGTTAAGAATGCTAGAACTGCCAGACTACTCAAACAAGTAGGAGCCAACAGTCAGCTCAAATCGCTTAAGGTCGAGTACGTCAAGCATCACGAACCCAATGTCAAGTACGATAAGAAGCGACACTCCTCCAACATGGTAGTCCACTTCAAGGATACCTGCCCATTCATCTTGGCTCCACTATCATCTCTTAGCAAGCGATTACCCATCACATGCCGTAAGAAGGAGTTTGATATAGCCAACAAGTCCAAGTTCTGGTTCACTGATAATGATCATGCCGAGAACGAGAAGATCGTCCAAGCCCTCATCGAGAACACTGAAGGTGATAGAGTCCACTTGGAGAACGGTAAGACCATAGCCAAGTCCATAGCATTTACTGCATTCCAACTCAACCATCTACTTACTGGCAGGCCTGAAGACTGGAGAGACTACCTCATGTACGACATCATCTCACTAGCTCTTGTATTCGAGTTTGCCGAGAAGGACTTTAACACCCTAGGAGTCTCCATGACCAATGCTTGTGGCTTGCCAGGTCTAGCTTGGCAGATGATCGTCAAGACTAGCTTTGCCATCCAACAAGACCAGATCTACTATCCGGTACATCCATCCATGATCGAGTTATGCCGTCAAGCCACTATGGGAGGTAGAGTCATCTGTGTCAAGTCATACTACAAGGCAGAGAATGCTGAAGATGGCCTAATCTGTGGTGATGCCAACTCGTTATACCCATCAGCCATGTGTAACTCATTCCCTGTAGGAGAGCCTCAACTGCTTAAGAAGAAGGACCTAGACATCGACAGGCTATTCATCACCAAGCCACATTTCCTGGTTGAGATCGACTTCGTTATACCAGCCAAGGACAACTCAGGCAACGATAAGCCATTCAGGTTCATCCCATATCGTGAAGAGAAGACAGGCAACCTCTTGTATCCAGGTGAAGGCACATACACTGGAGTCTATAACGAGGTAGATATCAGTGAGATGATCAAGGAGGGCTACATCGTTACCAAAGTCCATAAGGGCATCTACTGGGAGAAGACAGCAGCATTCATGAAGGATCTTGTTGAGTCGATGTACGCTATCAGGAAGCAACTCGTCAGAGAAGGCAACCCATCAGAGTACGTATACAAGATCATGCTCAACTCGATGTATGGTAAGTTCTTGGAGACCATCAAGCAGACATGCAAGTTCTATGATGCTGAGTACGATGAAGACTTGCTAGCCCTACTTAAGCCTCAGTTCGAAGGAGACAAGCTACACCCATCAGGCCAATACCAGCACATCAACTACTTGGAGAACTATATCATCAAGAAGCCAACCTATATCGGCTCATACGTCTTAGCCCACTCAAGGAGGATCATGAACGAGTACATACGTAAGATCGGCATTGAGAACATCTTCTATTCAGACACGGACTCCATCTACACCACTAGAAAATGCTTCGAGGAATCTGGTATCGTGATCAGTGAAGAGCTTGGTGGCATTAAGAACGACTATGGTGAGGGTTGCTTCATCAAAGAGGCTATATTCCTTGACCAGAAGAAGTACTTGCTCCGTAAGACCAGACTCAGAGGACTAGGTAAGGAGATACTAGAGCATGGCCCAGAGTCACCTGATGCTGAGCCAGTAAGGTATACATACGAGGAAGAGTCAACTGGTGCCAGATTCTTAGGCATTGGAGTCACTATAGGTGAGAAGATAGCCCTGCAAGTATCCACACGGATTGGAGAGAAGCTAGGCCCTGTAGAGAAGTACAATGCAGTCCGTGACTGGTATATCACCATGATGCACAAGAGTCTATGTAAGCCAGACACGAATGACCTAGCCAGCTGTACCAAGATAGCCAGAGAGTTCTGGAAGCGAGATACGGCTGACGTAACCATCTTCAAGAAGGAGGTATGTGTGAGCTCAAACCCACTGAAGCGTAATGAGCTGGCTAAGAAGTCTGGCTTGTGCTACCACTACATGAGTAGGCCTTCCTCAGTTGCTCCTATACTACCCAAGCCAAAGCAGTTCAAGTACACACCGAGTAAGAGAGGTGGAGAGGTCTTCAAGACATACCAGCATATGATAGGGACCGAAGTCACTCGTACATTCTCCTGCTTGCCACTCATAGTCAATAGCCAGGACGATTACGATGAAATGACTCTAGAATCTGGTGAAGCTGAATGGGATCAAGGACCGACCATCAACGAGATCTTCAGCAACTACGGTATGGACGAGAAGAGGGAGGTATACTATATCAACCGAGAGAGGGTTAAGCTCACCCAAACCAAAACGAAGAAGAGTGGAGAGGTAATAGAGGGCAACATACCAGACTACGTGCTCGACTTCACTATTCCAGATAGGTACAGCATAACTGGCAAGCTCATCAAGGCTCGAAAGTGGTATATACCATCACAAGAAGCATCTGTAGTCAGGTATATCAGGACAGTAGACAGTGATGAGAAGCCGAAGTACTTCAAGGAGGTTAACGTGGTATACGACGTCTGTAAGTTCGGACCAAGTATCAAAGCAGAGAGGTTCGCTGGTACACTCTTTGCCAATACATTACACCCCGTCCTATTCATGGATGCAGATGTGAGAAAGCATGTTGCACTTGGCACAGTAGCAGATCCTACATTAGTCGGGATAGCGTTCACTGGCTGGTTCAAGCTACACCAGATCCTACATCCATCTGAAGACAACGAAGAAGCCGAACCAGAATCGGATTAATTACACAACTATTTTTTCGTATACTATAAATGGAACTCACGCTTGACAAAACACCTTACAAGATTGGTAGATCTGGTAAGACATACTTATCGATAGCAGACCCTAAGAAGACAGCCTCATCTACGGCAAGTGGCTTCTCATCCAAGCAAGTACTACGAGAGGAGACTAAACGTACTGCTGCTAACAAGGCTGACAGGATATACAGGGATTTCTCAGCTGACTTCATGCCATACCCAATCAAGCCTGATAGGAACTGTGTCTACATATCTGGGCCTAGTGGTGCTGGTAAGTCGTATCTGGCAGCCCAGTTCATCAAGGAGTACATACGCAAATACCCAAAAAACAATGTGTTCATCTTCCAGCCAACTGAGACTCCTGATCCAGCCTTCGAGCCACTCATAGACATGATGAAGGAAGATACAGACAGTGATAGTGAGGCCGAACAAGATGAGTACTGGTCTCCTAAGAAACAGCCTAAGAAGGGCTCAATGTACATCATACCACTAAACATGGTTAGGGATCAGTTGAGGACAGGCGAGATGGAGGACTTTACAGCAGAGTCATTCAAGAACTCTTGTGTGCTCTTCGACGACTTCTT
>Ga0209175_10001756_pt1 | contig 10580 bp, 6 predicted proteins | sample JI91814C2DNA_FD_187506 | JGI IMG/M metagenome (GOLD analysis project Ga0209175, IMG submission 187506) | Wastewater effluent complex algal communities from Wisconsin, to seasonally profile nutrient transformation and Carbon sequestration -... | ecosystem: Engineered > WWTP > Effluent > Algae...
CCCCCTTCGTCGCCATTGGCTCACCTTGACGAAAGCCGCGCAGGCATTCGTCGCGAACGACCCGATGAGCAAAGCGGCCACCATCGCCTACTATACGGTGTTCTCCATGCCTGCTGTCCTCATCCTCACGATCATGGCGGCCGCGACCTTATACGATGAAAGCACCGTGCGGGCTGCGCTGCTCGGCCAGGCCGCCAAGCTTATCGGGCCGAGCACCGCCGTGCAAGTGGGTGAGATGCTGGAGCAGGCGCGCGTTACGGAGACCCGCTTCTGGGCGAAGGTGATCGGGTTCGTGACCTTGGGTGTCAGTGCGGGAACGGTGTTCGCAAGCTTGCAGACGGCGTTGAACGATGTCTGGAAGGTGGAAGCCAAACCAGGTAGGGCCATCTGGAAATACCTCGGTACGCGTTTGCTTTCCCTGGCCTTGGTCGGTGGTTTCGGATTCTTGATGCTCGTTTCCCTGGTATTGGACACTGCTCTGGTAGCCTTCGCGGAAAGACTCACGCTATGGTTGAGCGGCATCGCGGCGGTGGTCGTGCCGCGCGATGCGAGCGTCTTGTCGGCGGACGGGCTCTTGCGCGCCGTCGTCGAGCGTTTCGCGGTGCGTGGCGGCACGCCCGAGGGTCTCGTCACGACGCGGTTCGCCTACGACCCCATCACGAAGTGGGTCACCGAGGTCTACACGACCAACCCGGCCACGGGCTCGGGCCAGCCTGCCGAAGTCGTCGAGACGACCAGCTACACGTTCGACGCGACGGCGACCTGGAGCCCGCGTTGGATCAGCCAGCACCAGACCCCGGACGGCACCACCACGTTCACCTATCCGAACCCGATGGCGCGCTCTTCGCCGCTCAACGGATCGATGCAGGGGAAGGTGGTGCAGACGTTCACGGCGGTGCGTCGCCAGACCGACTTCAACACGCAGGCGACCACCGACATCGTGCAGACGGTGGTGCACAACATCCCCGGCAACCCAGCCTTTCCGTCCGGGATTTCCTACTCGGGTCCACCCTCCAGTGCCCCGCAGGGCCAGTTCCCGCGCGGCCAGGCTCGCTTCTCGACCAACGGCGATGGCGTCGAGGAGAACCTACAGTACGACACGACGCATGGTCGCCTGAACAGCGTCTCCGGCGGTGGCACCACCACCATCTTCGTGCACGACTGGTGGGGCAGGCTCCAGACGATCCAGACGTACGTCGGCAGCGCGATCTCTGCCACGTGGACGATCACGCAGGGGAAGCAGTTCCAGACGCTTACGGAGTCCCTGTCGGGTGGCAACGTCGAGACGCATTACCACTACGACCGGTGGGGCAACCTCGCGGTCGTGCTGCGCAAGAACGCGGCTGCCAGCGGCGGCAGCCCGGTGCGCCACGGTGGTTCGACGACGGCCCGTTCGTGGATCCGCGAGGAGTACCACTACACCGACACCTGGCTGACCGAGACGCGCGTTGATCGCCGTCCGGTCGACGAGGGCGACAGCACCCCGTTCAGCACGAGCAACCCGCTGTTCCTGGTGACGCGCTACGAGCCAGAGTACGCCTCCTCGATCATCAACCTTGTGCCTGCGCGCCAAGCGACGATGCCGAACGGCGCTGTTGTCCGGGAGCAATTCGACGGCTTCGGCACCCCGTTCAAGACCAGCGTGCTCGAAGGCAGCGGCGGCTCCACGGTGCTCGAATCATCGCGCATCTACAACGACGAGTACCTGCGCCCGGTCGTGCTCGTGAAGGGCTCGCTCGCATCGACGGCCGCGATGCGGGTGACGCGCATCACGCGCAACGCCGCCGGTGCCGTCGTCGGTCTGACGGAGCCGTCGGCTCCGACGCCGGCGATGCCGGCCAACTTCTCGTACACAGGTTCGCTCGGCGGGGCCGTGCACGAGTTCGACATCGACACGATGGGGCGCACGATCGCGCGGCGGCTGAAGAACGGGTCGACGCTGGAGGGTCAGTGGGCCTACGCCTACGACCAGCTCGGGCGCACGATCCGCACCGAGACTTCGCTGTTCGGGACCACCCCGAGCACGCACCAGGCGATCGTGACCTACAAGGCTGGCAAGCTGAGCCAGGTCGAGTCGAACAAGGCGACCGACGTGCCGTTGGTGACGCGGACCTACGATGGCAACGGCAGGCTGTCGACGGTCACCGACGCAGCCGGCAACGTGACGACGTACACCTACCTGTCCGACACGGATCTGGTGGCCAGCGTCACGCAGGTGATGACCGGCTCGCCAGGGCAGACGTTCGTGACCAGCTACACGTACGACAACCAAGGTCGGCAGACGAAGACCTCCGTCGGCGCGTCGAGCCCGCTGGAGACGACCTATGCGTACACGTCGCTCGGCCACGTCGAGCAAGTGACCGACCCGGCGAGCCGCGTGCAGAAGATGCTCCACGACGCGCTCGGGCGCCGCGTGGACCACGTGCGCCTTGGTGATTCCAGCGCGTTCATCCGCAACTCCGCCGAGTTCGTCGACAGCGGCCTCGCCAACAGCAAGAGCTACCTGCGGCAGTTCGACGGCCTCGGCAGCGAGACGCGCACGCACTTCGACTTCGCGGGGCGCAAGTTCGCGATTCAGTACCCCGGTGCCGACCTGACGACGATGCCGACGGCCAGCGTGCCGAAGTCGAACACGGAGCTGTTCGTCTACGACGCGCTGTCGCAGATCCAGCAACGCTTCGACGGCGAAGGCGGCGAGACCGCGATGGTGTACGACGGCGCGGGCCGGCTGATCGCGCGCTGGCTGACGAAGTACCGCACTCACATCGCGGCTGGCTACAACGCGGGGGACGTTCTGAACCGCGACGTGTTCGGGCGGATCGGAGTTGCGGACTCGCTCGGCATGACGAATTCCAGCCCTGCGCCGGGAGACCCGCTCACCTTCGGGATCATCGTTCGGTCCGATTCGAAGTTCGACAGCCTCTCACGGGTGACCGAGGAGTCGCTGGAGACGTACATCACCAGCCCGCAGGTGCTGAAGACGAAGAGTAGCTACTCGGGCGCGAGCCGGTTCCGCACGGGGCTGCGCTACGAGGAGGCCGACAACCTCCAGAACCTCGACCTGAGCTTCACGCCTAGCACGTTGCAGCAGCTCGGGACGGTTTCCTGGCAGCGCCAGAGCGTGGGGACTACTACCCACCAACTCGCTAGCTACAGTTGGCTCGGCAGCATGCGGCAGCAACGCACGTCGACCTACGGTGGCACCACGACGCTGGCGACGGCGGTGGAGAGCTACACGTACGACCAGTACGGGCGCATGACGCAGATGAAGGACGTGGTGACGCCGACCGGCGGCTCGGCGGTCGAGAAGAGCAAGTTCGACTACACGTACAACTTGGCAAGCAACCTCGTGAAGGAGGAGTACGCCAAGGTGGGGGGCAAGGTCGGCGACCGCTTCACCTACGACGCCTACCACCGGCTAAAGGCGGCCTACATGGGCGTCGACTCCACGACGATGACCGCGTCGAGCGACCCGACTGGCTACACGTCGGCGATGGACCAGAGCATCGCGTACAACCTCGATGAGGCGCAAAACCGCACGTCCGTCGTCGAGCAGGTGGACTCAAGCGGTTCGGTGACACACAACTACGACCTCGAGACGCCGGCCTCGGGCTTCTCGTCGAACCGCTACGAGACGGCGCACGGGTCGTCCCACCTCTACGACGAACGCGGCAACCTCGCCTTCGATGGACGCTTCTTCTACGTCTACGACTTCCTGAACCGCCTTCAGGAGGTCTGGCTCGTCAGCGTGGAAGAGTCGATGCAGCAGAGCTCGATGCAGGGTGAGTCGATGCAGAGCGAGTCGCTGCAAGGCGACTCTGTGGAAGCGGAGGCCACGCCGAGCCCGCAGCAGCTGATGCTGGAAGCGAGCGCGCGAGCAACCGCCACCGGGTCGGGCGACACGATCCTCGTTCTCGATGGCCTCGACGGGCTGCGGGAAGCGCGGAAGCAGGTGCAGGACGAGGTGAACAACCTGATGCGCCGGCTGCCGTTCGAACACAGGGATCCAGCGTTCCGGGCACGCCTGCGTGCGACCATCCCAGGTGGCGCGATCCAGGTGCCGGCGCCGGCAGCCAGCTCCACGAGCGGCGGCGGCATGCCGAGCCTGTTCGTGACGGTCGAGCTCCAGGAGCTGGGCGCGGCCTTCGCCTACGACGCCTACAACCGCCGGGTGGCGCAGGTCTACACCGATGTCGCGGTGACGGCGTCTACCTACGATGGCTGGCGCGAGGTCGGCGAGTACGTCCTGATGCCCTACACGGGGTTGCCCTACGGCGTGCGGTTCGAGCCGTGGAAGCAGTTCGTCCATGGCGAGAGCCTCGACGAGATGCTGGCCTACCGGTTGAACAACGGCGGGACGTGGGAGGACTACCATGTGCTGCACGGCGGCCAGGACACGGCCGCGAAGCTGGTCGACCAGAACGGCAACGTGGTCGAGACGTACGAGTACGACCCGTACGGGATGCCGAAGGTGTTTGTCGGGTCGAGCACGACGCCGCAGGGCTACTCCAGCAAGAGCTTCACGCACCTGTGGAAGGGCCTGCGGTGGGACGCGCCGATCGGCAAGATCTACATGCGCAACCGCTTCTATGACCCGGTGACGGGGCGGTTCATGACGCGCGACCCGCTGGGTGTGCACACGGATTTCGGGAACATGGGCAATGAATATGCCTATGGGTGGAACCGACCGTTGGTGGTGGGGGATCCGCTAGGGCTGCAGGCTCCCCAAGCTGAGGCCCCTGAAGCCCCGACGGGGCAGTCTTTGGTTCTAGATCATCAAATCGTCCCCACCCGTTATGGCCCCAGGGACTATAAGATTGTTGTGCACGTGCTGTGGCGCGCAGTTCTACCGGCAAACTGCTGGGAGATACGCATTGATATCCGTGGCAAGAAGGGCGGCAAGACTGCTAGCGGCGCGCCAATAGATGAAACAAATGGCGCTAGTGAGATTCCCTCAGATGAGGAGCGCCATCGCAGGGGCGCGAAGTCGACTCATAGAATGCCAAATCCGGATACGAAATCTGATACGGACTGGGCAATGGATACATACGGAGGATCGCTCCTCGCTGAGGATAATGGCGTGCGGGGCGCTCTACAGGCTGGAGGGAATAATCGCGAGGCCGCCATTAGGTCCAACTGGGCCTTCAGGGACTTCGGTGGAAAGCTCAAAATGTCGAACAGAGAGCTATACGATAGAGTTTTGGATAAAGCTTCTGGGAATGCGAATGGACTGGAGTATACATACCTCGACTCGGTGGTGACAAACTACCACGAGGGCGACTCCGTAGATATCGACTTGCTCTTCCGCATGGTGGCAATTCACAGGTGTGACGGGAGTGAGGTCGTTCTTTCAAAGGCTGTGGTGAAAGTTACTGGAGTGATAACAAATGGCAAGCTCGTCCCTCCGTCGAAGTAAGATTGTTGGCATTGCCTTCGCCTGCATGTCGTGCTCTGTGTTGGCGTGGGGGTTATTCGTCTACAAGGATGGATATAGGTCTACTCGCGCGGTGCTAAGGAGCATTGTTTCCGCGAGAATCAAGGTTTCCCCTCCGTCCCGGACGATACAAGACGCTTTCGAGCTATGTCGTCTTTCAGTTGCGCAAGACCTTGGGGCTGATGACGTTGTTGACTGCTATGTTGCTGAAGGTGTGCCTGTTACAGTCGACGGAGAGATTATTCATGCATGGTCGGCGGCGGTCGAGATTCGTTCCCCGCAAAGCTTGAGGCCGCCGCCCGATCATTTGGTAAAATACTGGCGTCAAGAGTGGAGCTACATGACCGTTAGTTCTGGGGCTCGTGGTGTGTACGCTTGGGTTCTTGGGGAGGGGGCGGAGAGCTCTACTATCGACGACTATGTGAGCGAGGTTATTGCTATTGAGCACAATCGCCTCTTGCGAGATCTGCTGAGGCCGTGGGTGTCGTGGCGTGCTGTGCAAGAGAGAGCTTTGAGTTTAGCGAAACTCGGACAAGAGTATGGCGTCTCGGAGATCGTGGTGAGTTGCAATGATATGCTCAGGACAATTGATTTCGTAGGGGCGGCGGATGCGGCCTTCGTTGGCGGGCGCTATTCGGAAGAGTTGGCGATTGTTGTCGCTGAGATTAATGCTGGCGATGGGTTTGTGCGAGATCGGCAATTGCATAAAGTTGATGGTTTCTATTCCGGCGCATGGGCGTTGCGACAGGCTGCAAGAAGGGGCTGCGAGTGGCTGTGTAAGTATTGGGATTCCGAGTTGATGACTCGATACGTGATTGAGGTCCACGGAGACCTGTGGCGGCTGATGACGATTGGCGACATCATTCGCCAAGTTGCTGCAATGGAAGTTGGTCCGCTCTTGGGCGAGCGCGATTTCGAAGATTGGCTTCGTACTAATCGATAGTCGCTCGTAATCGCGGGGAGCGTGGTGTCCGAGACTCGAACGCGCGCATTCGTGCTCGTGCTCGTGCTCGTGCCGTCCGAGAACTGGAACGCGCGCATTCCCAGGAACAGATGCCGAGTTCGAGGTCCATTCCGGATGCCGGCTCAGCCGTCGAAGCTGGCCGCTCGCGGACCGGTAGCTTGGTAGCCGCGGCGAAACGAAGGTCGATCACCCTTTCCCGACTGCCGCGCAGGGACTCCCCGACCGTTCGTTGTCGCTACGGCTCGCCGACTGCGCCCGCGAGCACCGCCATCGCCTTCCGCATGGCCTCCCGCAAACGTTCGGCTTCGGCGTTGCCCTGCGCCTGCAGCTTGCCGACGACCTGCTTGATGAGCGCCTCGGCATCGACGGCGGGTTCGGGAGCGCGTTCGCGACGCAAGCGGGCCGGGCGTTCCGTTGCCGGTGCAGCCGCCGGTTCGGTCGGCACCACCGTCTCGCGCTTCGCCATCAGGTTCCGGGCGCCGTTGATCGAGGCCGCCGTGATCCGCACCCCGCGCATGGCAGCCCGTGCCTTGGCGTCGTCGTCGGTGATGTTGGGGTCGGTGAGCAGCAGGTTCAGGGCGGCGAGGATGGGCTCGCGCACGTGCGGGTAGCGGGTCTTGAGGGCGGCGAGTTCGTCGGCCCAAGTGTCGGTCGCGGTGGTCTCGGTCGTGGTCATCGTGTTCTCCAGGTCGTGTTCCGTGCCCCGAACGTCGGGGTGCGGTCGGGGGCCATGAGTCCTCGTTTCGGGGCGAACATCAAGGCGATCCAGCCGGGCTGGGGCGGCTTCCTGCGAGGCTCTGGCGGCCCCGCTGCGGGCTCGATGGCGGAGTGGCTGCGTAGCTCGGCGGGTTGCCGGTGGCGGCACCTGGCGGCGCGCTGGGGGCCTCTGCGGGCCGCGTCGTGGCCCGCGTGGCGTGGCGAGTCGGTAGCCCTTGCTGCTGAACGAGTTGGGGCCTTCGGACCGTCCGGCCCACACCGTACTGGCACACGTACTTTGGTGCCGGTGGCGGTGGCACGTAACCAACGCACCACGCGCACCTTATGACTCGGTGACGGCAGGTTCGAATCCTGCAGGGCCTATTTTTCCGCGTGTGTGCTCGTGCTCCGGCCCCGAGCGGCCAGCATCGGCCAAAGCCGGCCAGGAACCCCGAGTTTGGCCGCCATTCGCCGATTCGCCATTGTGCGTCGCAGCGGCCACGAGCGGCCCAGTGAGGCCCCGATCGGCCCCAGTCGGCCCCTGGTTTACTTGCACTGGTACTGACACGCACTCGGCGCCAGCGGCCATGCGCAGCGCGTTCGCCACCGGCAGGCGTTCGAGTTCGCGGCGCAGTTCGGCGTCCTCCACCTTGTCGTAGGTGCCCATGGTCAGGTCGGCCGTCTTGTGGCGCATCAGCCGCATGCGCAGGGCCGGGTCGGTGGCGTTGCGCCGCAGGGTAGTCGCGAAGCCGGCCCGGATGCCGTGGATGGTGGTGGACCGGCCGCGTGCGTCGAACAGCCCGATGCCGGCCCACTCGGCGTCGAGCTTCAACCAGCGCAGCAGCGAGGACGAGACGTGGAACACCCGGTCGGTGTTGCGAACCGGGCCCTTGCCGCGTCGGGTGCTGGCGGCGCAGTCCATCGATCATTGGCATCAATGATGACAGTCAATGAATGAGAGGTCTGCGCGACCAGGGGCCCACTTGAAGTTCGAACAAATAGCCGGTGTCGCATTTCCTGCCGAATGCGACACTTCACGGAGGCGCCCTGCGTGATCGGAGTGTGGGCTTGGCTGTTTCCAGAATCCCAAGGCGGGATTCCATGATTCGCTGCATCGTGCGCGGACGGCGTTCTTGTTTGGTCGGCGACCGCGACGTCGAGGCCGACCTGGCGGCCGACGACGTAGAGCACGTCGCCGACGCGGCCGACCAGGCGCGGCGGGGCGACGTCGATCGTGGTGCGCTTCCAGCCGGCGTAGGGCGCGCCGGAGAAGTTGGCGACGCGGACGATCTGTGCGGGGAGCGCGCAGGCCAGGAGGAACAGGGAGAGGAACCAGCGGGATGCGGTGTGCATCCGGTGGCGTCTACCGGGGGCGGCAGGCGACCAGCGAACCCACCGAGGCCGGGGCCTTGCCGGCCCCAAGCCCCGCTGGTATGGGGATCCCCGGCGAGGGGATGGTCCCTCACCGGAGAAGAAGTGAGGTCGAAGTGCTCGGCAAGACTTGCCGCTCGGGAGGGCCTGGCCCCTCGTCACTCTGCCCTTGGTCGAGGCTGTGGGCGTCTCTCGTGCGCTGGCTGCGTCGCCGGGTCTGGGCGCAACTCGACCCAGAGGATGTCGCCAGCGAGACGGTCCTGCGGACCCTCCGAGTGCACGGCCCAACGCCAGCCGCGCCATGGGCCGCAGTGTGGTCCTGGTCCGTTGGGGTAGCCAGGCACGTCATCGCCGAGGCCCGCCGGGCCATCCGTCGTCTGTCGTCACTTGAAGAGGCGGACGAGCTCGCTTGCCCACAAGTCGAGGAGTCGCCCTCTGACCCTGCCTGGCTCGAAGACCTAGCTGACGTAGCAACCCCTGCCCAACGCCAAGTGCTGCTCATGATGAGCAACGGGGTTACGAGGACACAGGACTTGGCCGAGCAACTTGGCTGCAGTGTGCGGGCCGTTGAGCTTCGAAGGGAAGGTCTGCGAGTCACAGCATCGCACACAGGGAATCTTTGCCGACACCTTCGGTCTCGAGTCATTCTCTAATTGGAGGCCAGCGCGTCGCTGCCCCGCCACCATCGAGGAAAACATGCTGATCGGACAGAGCGTATTGATCCCTGCTTCAGGGGATCCTGGCGTCACCTACTACGGTCCCTGGACACCAAGACAGGGGGGACGCGGCACCGCGATCCTGGAGATCATGAAGGCCTCCTCCTCTGGGTGGGGGGTCATCTACGAAGTCGAGACCAAGAACGCAGAGGATCCAGACTCGGCCGCAGACAGGATCGGCTATGTCAACATCTCGGCGGTGGGGACGCACTTGGCCCATTTCAGCGACTGCCTGGAATTGGTTCGGGTGAAGCACAAGTGCACCGGCAACGGGACTGCACGCTGGATCACATGCGTAGCAACACCATTCAGTGGCAGACCAGCTGAGGAACCCAACCATGGATATGATGCTTCTTGGGGAGACGTTCAGCGGAAAGACTACGGCTAAGACCTTCGTCGGGTTCTGGATGCCTGCTGGCGGCAACGCCGGAGTGGCAGCAGTCGAGGTCTTCCACAACTCCACCGCGAGTGCGTTCAGCTGGGTCTTGGAGACAAAGTCGTCGGACGAGCCCGATTCGGCAGCCGAAGAACTGGGATCCCCCGTGGTGGTGACATCGATCGGCTCGACTGTGACAACCTATCAAGCCGCTGTTTCTGGCGCCAAGGACCAGGTGCGCTACAAGCTCAAGTTCTTGGGGACCACGGCAGGCAGCATTCACCTTCAGTTCGCTCAACCCCTTTGGCAACCCAACTGAGGCAAGTCCATGACCAGTCAAATGCAAGGTGAGATCCTGTTCGACGGATGGTCCGGAACCGGAGACGGAGATTGGGTGTACACACCCTGGATGCCTGTTCGCGGGAACTACGCGATGTTCGGCGTCCAGATGCTTGCCAACGAGGGTGGCATCACCCTTGGGTGGGAAGTGCAGACTCGAACGGCAGAGAGCCCAACCGTCGATCCTACGTCGATCGTCCCTGCTCAGACCATGACCAGTGTTGGCATCGGGCAGGTCATGAACACCACCGCCTGCAAGCAGATGGTCCGGTACCGCTTCAAGCTGACGGGGACGGCTAGCACCGACAGCTACGTCGTGATCCGCGCCCTGATGCCCTCCTGGCAGACCGACCGGTAGCCGGTAGACTCCCTCCCACCAGCCCACTCACCCAAGCCCCGCGCCGAGCAAGGCCATGATGGACATCCTGGACACGCCACGTCAGTTTCCCCAGTTCGGGAAGCACCTGAGTAGCCTTGTTCGGCCGCGGAGCGAGGTGTTCAAGGGTAAGGAGAAGGGCTCATGTGCGTGTGGTGGAGGGAAGGGCTCTTGCGGGTGCGGGGGCGGCAAGGCCTCTTGCGGATGCAAGGGCTGCGGCCATGGTCCAGCGAAGGGAAGCGAAGGTCACCTCGGGGTCTATGCTCGAGGATCAGAGGCCGGGCGAACGGTGACTGCGCTCGACCTAG
>Ga0209175_10001758_pt1 | contig 10578 bp, 11 predicted proteins | sample JI91814C2DNA_FD_187506 | JGI IMG/M metagenome (GOLD analysis project Ga0209175, IMG submission 187506) | Wastewater effluent complex algal communities from Wisconsin, to seasonally profile nutrient transformation and Carbon sequestration -... | ecosystem: Engineered > WWTP > Effluent > Algae...
GCCGGGCGGCGTAGTCGGCATGCTCGGCGGTCTGCCGGGCATAGGCTTCTCCGTTCTCGCGGGCCTTGGCGCTTTCTTCCAGCAGCCGATCGGCAGTCGCTTCGATGCCGTGGCCCCAGGAGAGCGCGATCTTGCACCAGATAAAATCCGCGCTGGTGCGCTTGGGATTGCCGCCGGGGCCGATCGGCGCCCCTTCGAGGCAGCGCGCGTAGCTGGGCCATTTGCGGGTCCGTAGACCGCCGGAGGGCACCACGGCGGATGGCGACGCCGCCGGAACCGGCCGGGCCGGCGCGACCACCCCCATCGCGTCGAGGGTCTGCGTAGTGACGCTCAGCCCGGGCTGAGCGGCGTCGATTCGGATCCGAGGGAAGTTCGGGGCGTAGGCGGGTTTGAAATTGGCGGTGCCGGCGACGCGGGTGGCGCCGGACGCTTCCTTGTCGGCGCCCGTCCCTTCCTTGAGCCGCGCGGCGAAGCCCCGGGGAGCGTTGGTGACGGCCACCCAGGCCTGCTGTCCCCTGGGACTGGTGCGCAGGATCAGGAATGCGGCCGGAGTGATGTGGGCCAGGGCATCTGGCGCGAGATCGTCGAGCTGCACCAGGGTGACGCCGTTGCCGGCGCGAGGTCGAACGATCAGATTGTTCTGCCGCCGCGCAGCGCTGGGCACCAGGTAAGGCATGGACTGCTGGGCCTGGGCTAAGCTCTGCGCCGGGCGAAAGCCCCGTTTCTCCTGCTGGAGGTTGGTGTGGGTGATATCGAAAGCCTCGGCCCCCACACTGGCAAACAAGTCGAGCAGGCGCAGCGCTTCAGCGATCGGTTCGCCTGCGTCGTCAGACCCCTTCCCGTTCATGACCGCCCCCTGCCCCCCGCCGTGGCTTCTAGTTGTTTTTCCTGTCCTCGAACCTTTCCGGAAAGTTACCGGCACAAGGACTGGCTCTTAGTTGAAAAATTGTGTTCGCGTGAGTGGGCGTTTGCTTGCGTGGCCCGCCTGATCGCGCCTGTGTTGTTTGTATTCTGAGGCCGAAGGCCGATCACTTCGAGGTCGTGCGGTCGTCAAGCCGTTCGGTGTCGGGGTGAATTTGGCGCGGAGCGGCAAAGAGGGGCGGAGCCCCTGCTCTGAGGTGCGTGCAGCCTAACGGGCTGCACGATTCTTTCCGAGCGAAGCGCGCTCGATGGGGTCGTTTGTGCCAATGTACCTCTAAACACGTGCCATTTTTTGTAGCCCTTTCTTTTAGATTAAAGAAATATTAAAAGAATATTAGGGCAAATGGTTATGTATGTGCATGTGGTTGATACAAGTGGCGTTTTTACGGTTATCCACAGGGGAGAATGTACCTCTAAACACGTGCCGACCGTACCTCTAAACACGTGTGCACCGTACCTCTAAACACGTTAGGCGTACCTCTAAACACGTGCCACCGTACCTCTAAACACGTGCCACCGTACCTCTAAACACGTGTCTTTTCGTCACGATTTGCCAGATAGCGAGCTTGCGCTTGTGAGGGCGTTCGCATGACATGAACCAAATCTGATTTGGGATCGATGCTCCAACCGGTGATTGCCGCGATGGCCTCAAGCTTGCGCAGGGCGGCCCTCAGGCTTTGGCGGAACTTTCGTAATTCCTGCGTACCGCTTCCTGTTACCTCGTGCAGCCATGAAACGCTGACGGGCATGGGCTGCGCGTGACTGGAGTAATAGAGCTGTAGCCATTGTGCCAGGGGGCTGCGTTTGAGCTGGTAACGTTGTTCCCATTCAACGCGTGTGAAGCCGCGGCCGAAGAGCTTTGCAAGGTCGCGGGAGATTTCGACGATGTACTCCCCGGTCTCGTTGTCGGTGGCGCCACGGGGCAGCAAGGAGCCCCAGAAAACGCGCTTGTCTCCTTGATTGATGCAGACCGATGTCGCTGTTAAGTGATTCAGGCGGGAGAGCAGCCACTTGTGCTCATTGCCGCCGGTCGATCGGCCGATGAGCTTCAGAAGACGGTGTCGACTGAAGCGGACCAAATTGCCTTCGTGCACGCCGCGCGCGAAGTGCATGATGCCTTCAAAAATATCAATGTGACCTTGGTCGAGTTGGTGCCCGGTGTAGGTAATGTCAAAGCCGGCTTGCGACGGAATGATCGCATTGTCGAAGGTCTTACGGGGGCATTTGTCATCGATCGCGGCGAACAGGGCCGAACGGCTCAATTCGTTCGGAACACCCATGTCTTTGTCGGGCCACAAGGCGAGCTGATGCATCTTCGCGGCTTCGCGCTTATCGAGCGTTTGCCGCATGAGATCAAGACTAGTTTCGAGTTTTTTAGTGGTCACTTTATAACCCCCTGCCCCGCCCGGCTGTTTGGGGGGATGCCAGGTGCTGTCTGCGTGTCGTGTTGCATGCGTGTATACACGTCTAGGAATATAGATGCTTAGTTGTCACCCGCTTGAAGAACCCGGCCGAGTCTAGCAATCTCCGGCTTCCCTGCCCTGGCAAAAATGGTGTTCAGCGCGTCGGCCAGTAACTCTTGTAAGGTGATGTCTCCTTCGACGGCGATCATCTTCAATTGCTTGTGCACTTCCGGGGCGAAGAAACCTCCGATCAGCACCTGCCCCTTGCGGGCACCGGGGCGGTTCTGCCCACGCCCCTTGACGGCCGGCGCGGACAGCGCAGCTGGTGGCGGAGTGCCGGGCGCGGTGAATTTTTCAAGCCCTCGCGCGAGTGGGTTCGGTTTGGCCATGGTTTGCCTCCTTCTTTAATTTGTCTATAAGCTTACGCGTAAACTTGTATAACTGTATAACTTCGGCGGCGGCTTTTCCGGAAGGGTCGAATTCGGTGGGACCTTGCCCTACATTGGTGGCGTGCATGTGGGCGGCGCGCTGATGAAGCACCGTTGGCGCAACGGTGAAGCCCATGTCCCGAATGGCGGCGGCGGTCTGTTGGGCTGCGGAGCCCTGCACGGGAGCCTGATTGATGACGACCAGAGAAGGGGGCTCGCCTGCCAGTTTGAGAAGGTCGCGCACGGTCTTGAGCGTCTCAATATCGAAGAGATGCGGGCGAACGGGTATCAAGACTAGGTCGGCCACGCGCGCGGCCTCAGCGGCCTCTTGCGAGGCGTGCGGCGGTGTGTCGATCAACAGAAGTTCGACGCCTTGAGACAACGCTGCGGCGATCGCTTGTTTGATGCGGGCGACGGGCGAGGCGACAACCCAAGGTGTTTCGGCGTCGCGGCGGTCAGTCCAGTTGGTGGCGGTGGCTTGGGGGTCGGTGTCGATGACGGCGGCTGTTTTTTTGTCCTGCATGGCGGCAACAGCCAAGCCAAGCGCAAGCGTGGTTTTTCCGGCTCCGCCCTTTTGCGCGATTACAGCAATTGTCTGCATGTATACACCTATAGGATTATAGAAGTCGGAAAGACTAGAGGTATTCGCGTAGACCGTCAACTGATTCGGTTCGGTTAACGGTTTTGAGCACCTCCACCCAGCGCGCCAAGTAAACGGCATGATCCGCCCGGACTTCCGGCGTGATGCCGAGATCGGCGCACAGGAAAGCCGCGCCCAATTTGTCACAAGCCTTGTGACAAATCTCGGGGCTACGGTTCGCGGAGGCCTGGAAGAAACTGCTTCTCGGGGTACATACACCAAACACTCGTGTCACCAGCCACCACCTTGGAGTAAGCCGGAGCTTCATTTGCTCATCCACGTGGGCAGCAGGCGCTTTTTCAGGGAGGCGCGTTCCTGCGGATTACGTCCCTTGTGGTTGGCGATAAGCGCTCGTCTTGCTTCAGTCTGGGGTTGTAAGCCCAAACCCCAGAAAATTCAGTGAGGCAACTTTTTCCGTCTTTCTCGCCAGAACTTTCTGTAATTTGCCCCATAAACGGAAAGTTTTGAGATCGACATGAGCATTCATGCGGGTTCCACGCCACAGAATCGCACCCCACCGACCATCGAAAAGCGGAAAGTTTCCGTTTCACTGTGCAAATTTCGGTTGACGGAATTTTCTGGGGTTTGGGCGTACACCCCCTGTCTGGACCCTTGCGCATTGGCACCTACCAGGCAATGCGCTGGTCGAATTCGTATTTCGGCACCGGTTGGGACTGCGGTTCGTCCTCGTCCAGGGTGGCGCCCTGGCCCTGCATCTCCCAGAGCGAGGGCGTACGGGCTTTCATCAGGCGTGGCGAGGAGGTCGGTTCGCCCGTGTGCTTTTCGGCAACGCTGCAAAACCCACGCAACCCTACGCAAGCCGCCGCAACCGCGGGAGAGATCTCGCTCCTGGAGGATTCTCTGGTGTGCAATCACGGCCTTGTTTGCCACAGACTGCGCGCGACCTCGGCGATGTCGCTGCTGGCCGCACGCGGCAGTTCGATACGTAGCGGCCCGGCCGTCCCGGTCAGAGAGGACTAAAGTGGTCGTGGCGGTGGGCGCAGCTGTTGTGGTGGCCAGTCGGCGTTTCAGGCTGGTGTAGTCGAGTTTCAGGGCAACGGTGACTTTGGCGATGCCGTGCCGCTCGGCGAGTTCGATTGCTCGCGACCAGAGGTCTTCCGAGATACGAGAGCTGCGCGGGCGGGTGCTCCACCATTCGGCAATGGCGGCGGCGGTATCGGCCAGTTGGAGATCGGACACGGTTAGGGACACGGCGGCATCGGGAGGCCCATCGATCAGTGAACACGGGTCTGTCACGCTATCAGACCGCCGTCGCGATTTCATGCAGCGTTGCCGAAGGGATACTCCCAATCAGACATCTGGGCGCTCCCGGCGCTACTTCGCGGCCGGAAGGTGCTCATCGTGGGTGACCACAAGCAAGTCTCACCATCGGCAGTCGGCATGGCCGAAGAGAGGATCAAGGAACTCATCAGCCGGTTCCTCACCAACCAGCCGCATGGCTCGGAAATGACGCCGGACAAGTCTATCTACGACCTGGCTCGCGTCGTATTCGCCGGCAACTCGGTGATGCTGAAAGAACACTTCCGCTGTGTGCCCGCCATCATTGAATTCTCGAACCGTGAGTTCTATCAGAACGACATTCGGCCGTTGCGCGTCCCGAAAGCGAACGAGCGTCTCGATCCACCGCTTGTCGATGTGTTCGTCAAAGGTGGCCATCGCAATGGCGACGTGAATGCCGGTGAGGCAAAGGCAATCGTTGACGAAATCGAGACTATCCTCACTGACCCGCAGTTCGACGGCCGCAGCATTGGGGTTGTCACGCTACTGGGCACCGCCCAAGCCGCCCACATCCATGAACTGGTCAGCGAGCGGATCTCGCCGGTCGACGTTGTAGCGCGGAAGATTGCCATCGGTCCGCCACCGGTGTTTCAGGGTCGGGAGCGAGACATCATGATGGTCTCGATGGTTCTGGGACCTGGTGACCGGTCCGCAGCCAACCGGGCAGACATACACCAGCGATTCAACGTCGCTCTGTCGCGTGCTCGGGACCGCATGTACCTGTTCCGCTCGGTCACCGAGACAGATTTCAGGGAGGACTCGCTCAACGGCAAGGTCATCAGCCATTTCAAACAGCCGTTCCGGCAGAACGCCAAGAAGGTGCAGGCATTGCGCGAGAGGTGCGAGTCAGGCTTCGAGCGGGACATGTTCGACGAATTGGTAAAGCGTGGATTCCGTGTTGAGCCGCAGGTGGCCTGTGGCGGCTACCGCATCGACTTTGTCATCGAGGGCAACGAGGGACGACGTCTGGCCGTTGAGTGCGACGGCGACCGCTTCCACGGCCCAGGCCAATGGCAGGACGATATGGCTCGCCAACGCGTGCTTGAGCGGGCGGGCTGGACGTTCTGGCGGTGCTTCGCGTCCAGCTTCGTCCGGCGGCGCGAGGCGGTGCTCGGCGACCTGCTGCAGACGCTCCAGCGGCTGGGCATCGAGCCCCTGGGGGCGGAGTCTGTCGACAACACCGTCTGAGTCCACTACAAAGAAGTCGACCCGTACGGAGTTGAAGAGGAGCCGGAGCAGGAACAGGAGGCCTTAGAGGTATGAAACGCCCCTTGATGCGCCAGAACATCGCGCAGCTAGAGGCCCTCTTCGAGACATTGAGGGGAGACCCTGGGACGCTCAGGCAGTTGGAGCATGAACTGCAAAACCGGCATGTGCCCCGAGCAGTAACGCTTCTTGCCGAAGTGCAGGCGGCGATGTCCAGTGCCGCGCTGCTGGCCCCGGCGGAGGTGGTTCCCGTGCCGCCACCACCGGTGAAGTCACCGGCGCCTCCAGTTCGGCAGCCAGAGCTATGGGAGCGGGCGCCGCTGCCCCCGGTTGTTTCGCCACCAGTTGTCACGCAGCCGCGGCCTCCGGCACCAGAAGCCAAGCCACTGGTGCCGCGCGCGGCGGTGCCAAAGCCCACGCCTCCAGAGCCTCCCACCATGCCCGTCGACGACGCATACAAGTTGCTCAAAGCCACACCGGGCTCCACGTGGGAGTCGATAGAGCAGACTAGGCGCGAACTGGTGCAACAAGCATCGCCGGCGCGAGCGAGCGCCATGAACGCGGAGAAGCGCGCCCAGCTTCAGGCGGAAGCCAAGCGGGTAAACACAGCTTATGCCGTGCTGTCGCGGCAGAGGATCGGCGGCTGATGCAGGAAAAGTCATTGGCGCTCTCTCATCAGCCAATGTGACCAAGCAATTGGTCGATGATATCGCTCGCTTGGCGCTGCCGTAACGCCCTTGCCTCGCGCTGCTCAGCTTCGTCGCCTTCACCGAGTTCGAACTTCGCCACTGACACCGGGCCGTCTTTGCGATAGCCCTCGATCACGTCGTCTTGCGTGAAGCGATTGCGCAGGATTTCCAGCGAGGCCCGAATCACCGCGCCGTGCTTGCCGTCGCGCGCCTTGCGGAAGGCTTCTGCGACCACGTCCATGCCCTCGGGGGCGTGTTCGATGCAATAGATCAGGTCGTGAGCGTCCTTACGTTCGAAGCGCTGATCGAACGCGAACGACTTCAAGCACGTGAAACTGACCAGATTGGCGTGCTTGACCTTCTCGGTCGCAACCCCGTTGCCCCCCAGCAGTTCAGCCCGGATCTCGGTAACTTGGTGGAGGTCGAAAACGATGGACGAGTGCGGGATGTTGAGCGCCGAGATCGTGCCATCGGTTGGTAGTGGCTGCACCTTTCCACCGGCGATGTCTGGCGCATCGGCGAGCAATTCGAGCACCATCAAAGCCCCATGTTCTGTGCGGGCCTGCCAGCGCCAGGAGAGCTTCTGCTGCTTCTCGTTCTCGGCGCGCTCGAAACCCATCCTTGTGAGGTTGTTCTCCAGTGTGTGATACGCATCGGTGTCGGTCAGGATTTGCAGGTCAATTACGATGTCGACATCCAGGGTACCGGCATGCGCAGGGACAACGGGTGGCCGGGCGGCGACCAGATACCTCGGCGTGAGACCGCCGATGAGGTAGACGGATTCCTTCCACGGACCGAGGCCGCGCAGCAGCGTCACGAGGACGCGTTCGCAGTCGAGCGTGTACTGATCGCTGTAGCCGTCGAGTGTCGCAGGTTTGGCCATCAGAAGCCGATCCTTTCCTTACGCAGGTGCTCGGCCATTTCCTTGGCGCGACCTTCGCCACCCAGCAGATCAAGGTAAACCTGGATCGGGCTGGCCAGCCAGATACTGCCCACTTCCTCGCGGAACAGCAGCTCACCAAGCGACTTCGCTTCGATGATCGCCAGGTTGGCGCCTTCGTTGACGGGACGTGCGCCGAGGTCGCCGATAGCGTTGTCGGCATTGGCGCCGACCAGCAACCGGACGCGTACCTGGGAGACACTGGAGAGAAACGGAGCATAGCGTTGCGCTGCTGCTTCGTGGCTGATCGCGTACTTAACCTCGTGACTGGCGAAGACCTGGCCGACATGTTCCAGCAGCTGATCCGCCTTCATGGCAGGCACGTAGTAGCGACGCAGATCGGACAGCCGAATCGATGCGAGCTGCTTCACCCAGGCATCCAGCAAGGCTGAAGGTTCGGAGAGGTGGCGCTCCTTGCTCGGCCCCTGTCCGCGAGAGACCAGCCAGTCGTAACGTTCCAGCTCCGTCAACACCTGGGAGACCGTAGCCGGTGACACCAGCGCCCGTTCAGCGAGGCCTTTAACCCCGAACCAGTCGCCATGATGAACTAACATGGCATGCAGAACTTGCGCGCGCCGACCGGAAAACAGTGACCGCACGGACTTCACCTGGCTCTTGGATGGTGGCTTGTCGATGTAAAGGTAGGCACCAGGTGCGGGCAGATAGAGGCTACCGCCGCTGTCGTAATAGCCGACCCGCTCGTGCCTGAGAAGCTCCTTGGCTCCGGGAGAGATGGACTCGGCGACTAGCAGCCACACGGGATCGTGCCCGGATGGATTGGGTGTGCGACGATTGAGTGCCCTAAGCTGCCACAGCGCCTCACGTACGTCTCGCGGGTACGCGGCCTTCTTGGCCTCGATCAGCAGGGTGAATGACTTGCCTGCGACACGCAGATCAATTCGAGCGTCATGGGCGCACTCGCCGGCCGGGCCGGCAGGCTCCCAACGATCGAGCTCGGCGTGCACTTCCGGCAGCTCCCGAAGGGCGTTGAGGAGCTGATCGATCAATTGGTGTTCAGTCGTAGGCGACGCAAGCATCGTGGCTCTAGGGAATTCTTTACTGGACAGTGAATATAAACATACTAGCGTATATTCGGCGGTTTAGGTATATTCACTGTACAGCGAATTATAAAGCATACTGCCGCACCTCAGTCTCGCGCCCCTTCGCTGCGTCAAGAGAGGCTTCGCCAGGCTGCAAAAAACCGCGGCCTGCCCTTGACCCAGCTCCGAGGTTTTCCTGCCGCACGCGCCAAGCGCATCCATTTACCGTCAAAAAACCCCCGTCGGACGGAGCGTGTCACCGTGCTGCACAAACGTGCTCAATTGCAGCCGAACTCAACCCATAGTGGATAGTGATCCGATAAGCGATATTGCATCTGCGCTCGGCTCATACCTACATCGCGGTACAACAGTGGCACGAAGTCGAACCCACCCGCGTTCAGCAGGTCCAGGCCCAACAACTGACTTCTGCCGCTGCCGAACCAGGCAATCTGGTCGTAGAACTTGCCCAGCGTGGGTTCGCCCGGGTCCGCGAAGATCGAGCGGCGCACCTCATGCAACGCCGGCGGAACCACCAACCCCGTTGACGTGAAGGCCCGCCAGAGTACATCGCCTTGTCGGTCGATGTTGAAGTCACCCAGCACCACCAAATTGTGATGCCAGCGGTTCTCTTGGCGTGCCCACTCGGCCAGCCAACGTGCGATGGCCGCAAGCTCCGGTTCCCGATCGACAGCGGCCTTACCGTAGAGAACATGCAACGTCACCAGAATTACCGTGGTTTCTCCGGCCTGGAAGCTCACTGCATACGGCGTGCGCGCGAACTGTCGCTTCAGAGCGTCTGGCGCGATTTCGGCCAACCACTCCGGCGGAACGACGAGTTCCCCGGCCAGTCCCGACAACTCTGTGCGCGCGCCATCGAACACGAAGACCATACGCTCGCCTCCGCCTGCAGCACCCCGAGTCACGTCCGTCATCAGGAAACGCCAGCTTGGCCCCAGCGTCTTCATCAGAGTGCGCAACGCCGCCAAATCGCCCCCCACCTCTTGCAAAGCCACCACATCGAAGCGCGAAACGATCTCTGCGATCGCCCATAGGGCGCGGTAGTCGCGCTTTGGGCTGTCCGCCGCGCCGGCCTCCCATTTGCGCGTCAGTGACCCGAAATCTTTGAGATTCCACGTCGCCACCAGCAAGTTGCGATCGAGCGAGCGTTTCCGTGGCACCGCTGCATCCAGTGCTGCGCGAAGCGCAGCCATCTCTTCGCGCACGGCGATCGGAGCCGACAGATCACTAAACGAGGGTAGGGCAGAAGACATGAACACTCTCCGCGGGAGACCCGCAACTCTTGGTCAAATTAGCATGCAGGCCGACGAGCCCAAGCGCAAGCGTCACCAAAAATGATAAGCCATCCACCGTGTCGAGCACGGCCAAAAAAATACCGGCCCACGCCCGGGCAGGTCTCGTCCCCTCAGCAAGCAATGGATTGCTCAAGTTCCGGGCAGATTGCTTCGAGACACTCTGGCGTTGGCTTGCCGGGCAGGACGCACAGGGTTATCCCCGATTTGTGTGGACAACTGGGATCGCACGGCCGCCGAGGTGGAAGACGAGGTGGCAAGGCTTGCGCTCACGCGTAGGTGCAACAGCTAAACAGGCACCCGAACGTATCCGCGGCGAGTTCGAACCTTCTCCACGGTCTCGATCATCTTCATGCCTTCCTCTTCGCTTGATACGAAAAGAGTCCGGAGCGCACCAAGACGATTGGTCTTTCCGCCCCTGGAAACGACGAGCACCCAATGCTGAAGCAGGTCACGCATCAGACGGACCTCGTAGTACCTGGTACTTGTCTCCCAGCGAACGCGCATCGTTGCCTCTCCTCCACGCTGCATTGCAGGCCATCATTGAAAAGCAGAAGACGGTGAAACGGCCCTCCATCGAACGACTACCGCCGTCCGGCACCGCAACGTCAATGGTGAAACGCTGTCCCCACGTCACGAGCACTGTGCAGGACACGCGCAATCCAAACTACGTCCTCATTTGGCCGGTAGAAAATGAGGTAA
>Ga0209175_10001765_pt1 | contig 10559 bp, 23 predicted proteins | sample JI91814C2DNA_FD_187506 | JGI IMG/M metagenome (GOLD analysis project Ga0209175, IMG submission 187506) | Wastewater effluent complex algal communities from Wisconsin, to seasonally profile nutrient transformation and Carbon sequestration -... | ecosystem: Engineered > WWTP > Effluent > Algae...
TAGTCACCGAAGTCGAGCGGTTTCTCACTGTCGGTCATGGCGCCCTCTACGGGTAAGTGTACCCACGATGTACCCACTATCACCGACGATGTCAAGCACTAGTGTGGACTCCGCATCATTCGGAGAGCGAGTACGACTTCTACTCTCACGCTCCATTTAGTGACCAAGACCACCGACGAGATGCCACTGCCGAGCTCGGCTATGTGGACAGGATGTGGACACTGGCTGCCAAGGTCGCTACCATCCGGTATCATCCCCGAGGGCACGCTTGTGAAAATGTTCCAGGTTGCCCTTCGTGGCCGAGGAGCAATTCTCTGGCGGAGTAAGCAAGGTCCCGATCCCCTCGATGTCCCGAGCTAATCGACGGAAGAATAATCCTAGTTCCTTGTGTCCGTTTGCCTGCAGTGGAATTGCGATGTTATTGTTAACCAAGCACCGGAGCTGCCAAAATAAGGCATGCGCTGGGATTTCGATATGAGCGCCAGTTGTCCGGTCATACCATGTGATTGTCGTGTTTCCGCTATACGGCCCCGCGCTCCGACGGAGCATTACCTCGGGAAACTCGTCATGCGAATACCTACGAGGCGCGTCCTTTTCCTCCATTTCGGCCAGCACATCGCTTGATTCGCTCATCGTCCATCTCCTCCTTTCGTGCACTCACCCCCATACGCCAGCCAGTCAAATCCCGGCGCGGCCTACTTGACCACGAATATAGGATTTTGCCCGACGAACTCCCGAGCCAGCTGCTTATTGGCATCGGAAAGAGCCGGGCCATATATCCTGTGCCGCCCGTCGGAGTCCGGCGGGCATTGCACGACAAACTCGTATGCAACCCCGCGAACCGTAAACTTTGCCGCGGTAACTCCGGTGTAGTCGCAGTGACTGCCACTTCCATTGACCCAGGAGAAGTCCTTGAATTTCTCGTCCCGGGCACGCCTGGCTGACTCGCGATCTATGTCAGCGACGCGCTTCCGGCTTTCCAATCTGGCGAACTCGACCTCCAGATCCGCCTGCTGCCGACGCGAACGAGCACTGGACGAGGCCATGAAATCTACGGGGCAATATTGACGCATTTCAGTCTCCTTTGTGGTCTATCACCGCGACGATGCCGCAGTGTCCTGCAATGGAGCCCCGGATGCCGGGGAACAGTTGCACCCATACGCCAGCCAGCACGGGCTCACGTTGAGCGCGGCGGCGAGCTTAGCAGAGTTTCCGATGCTCGGCTCAGCCCGCCCAGCCAGCCAGATCCTGACCGAGCTGTGTGACGTTCCCGAGGCGTCAGCTAGGCCCTGCAGGCTCATGCCGACGGCCTCGCGGGCTTGGGCGAGGCGGGAGGCGAAGGTGCTATTCGTCATTGTCGGTGGCCGGCAACTGGTCTTTCATCTCTTCTTGGTCTGGGCATTCTCCCGCACGAAGGACCGGACATTGCCCGCCACACCACCCGGAGATCCCAGCGGTAAAGCAAGGAGACATATCTACCGGCAGGCGCTTATCGTGCGATGTCAAGGGGCTATACATCTTCATTCTCCTTGCCCCGGCGGACCGGGGAACCGTGCTTGTTATTCGTCGCACCAAATGACGCACCGGCAGCGCTTCGACAGTTCCGGCGCTCCGTCAGCATAAGCACACCTCGACCAGGCTGTTGGTCTCGTCGATCGTCAGCTTGGCCTTGCCACGCTTCGCCCGGCCTACTCGCTCAACATCGGCCCAGGGGTTAGACCTGACCAGCCCCTGCTTGACTGCCCAGCGCCAGCACTCCTTGGCGCGGTCGAGCGCCGCTTGGTGGGTCGCCGCTGCGCAGGTCGGGACGAGCCGCTGGTAGCAAGCCTTGGCCTTGGCTGCGGTCACGGCGGCGGCTTCGAGGTCGAGCAAGGGGCCCAGGATCTGCAGCAGCTTGTTGCCGACACCGCGCACCGAGATCGGCAGCCGGTCATTGTCGCGCAAGTGCTGCAGATATCCCTCGCGCAGGTCCGAGACGAGGATCCCTATCTCTCGCTGGTAACCCGCGACCGTGAGTTCTGCGAGCTCGCGCGCCTCTTGTTCGTCCTTGCCCATCGGCCCCCAGCGGACACGGCCCGCTCCCGCGCTGAGTCGGTGGCGGTAGCCGCTTCGATGGCGGTAGGCTCGGGCGCTAATGGTGACTGCGGGCATGGGTCAGGATCTGCCGCATTCGCCTTAGTAAGCGCAAGGCCAAATCGTTCGCGGATGGCATCGGCGACGCCGCGACCGAACTCTAGGCCGCGCTCGTAGTCGGTTACCATTTCTTTCCTTGGCCGGGGCATCTGGGCAAGGTATCAGGCGGGCTCTTGTGGGAAAAGAGGTTATTTTTCACAAGCCCCGAGGCATTGGTGCTCCTATCGCGGCTGCCATCGCGAGAACCATGCCCAGCCGAGCACGCGCCATGTCTTGCCGGCGCTCCTCGGCCGTCTGCCGTCCGGTGAGTCGCCTATGTTCCGCACCCGCTCGCCGGCCAATCGCTACCCAGCTATCGCAGAAGTCACGCCAGCGCGCCGCCGCAATCCTCGCCGCCTGCCTGTCAGCCTTCCGTCCCATGTTCTACCTCACCCTTCGCAATCAGGACGGGCGGCTTGTCGGCCGCATACAACTGCTCAAGCCGCGCCCTGTCGCTCTCATGGAAGCCGATGCCCAAGGTGTCAACCGCGCCTCCTACGAGCAGTGCTGTGCCAGGTCGGAACAAGCGGTTGTATTCGAACCAACCTTGCAGGTTCGGCGTGGCGCCTGCTCGTCGGCTTCTTACGTCCACCACGCTGTCGCCGTTCGGATAGACGCGTCTGCATTTGATTTCACTCACTCCCCACCTCCCCCAAACGGGTCCGCTGACTTCTCTCGGTCATGATCTCGCCAGACGCGCGCTGCTCCTCCGAAGGCTTGGCGACACATGCGAATAAAGTCCTCCTCGCTCACTCTCATCCGCGCCGCATAGAGGGCACCCACGGATACGGGCACTGCCACGCAGTCTGCTGGGCCTGGCTTCGCGGTCGCGATCACATTCAGAATATCGTCTCTCAGATTACTCATGGTTCGCCTCTTTCTTGAACGGGACAGAGAACGTCCCGGTCTGCCATCATACTGCGGACCTCCCGCACCAGCTCGCGCCCGTTCCGCTCCAGCCTCCGCGCCGCAAACCTCGCCTTGCGCCTGCGACCGCGGCCGGGCTGACCCCACTTCGGACGCGCGGGCTTTGTCAGAACAAACAAGGACGGCATGCCATAGTTGCCCGCGAACCCCTGCCGGGCGGCTTGCATCTGCTTTTTGGCTACTTCGGCGTGCGCCATCGCGGTCAGGTAGGACCCGCAGACCGGGCTGGGGTCGAACGGCTGCGCGACCTCTGGCCCGAGCAGCACTTCGCAGATCAGCCGGTCAGTCCGCAGGGCGAGCTCGGCGAATAGAGACGACACCTGGCCATCCTGGGGGGGACGAGAGCAGCGGCAGATCGTCGCGCGTCAGGTCGATATGCCACCGCGGTGTGCCCGTATCAGAGAAGCGGACAATCTCCGTCGATGGCTCGATAGAACGAGGCGTCGCAAGGATGGATGCTGTTGCGAAGTCGCCAGCGTCGTAACCCTTGAGCGCCTCTGCGATGTCCGACGGTAGCAGAGGACCTGCGTGCTGTATGGCCATCACTCACCTCCCTTGAACGGATCTCTCGGCACCGTGCGGCGCTGCCAGAGGGCGCCGGTGAGCTGCGACGTGAATAGGCGAGTCCTGCTTGGCTCCTCTATGACATCGCCGCCCGCGTCAATGACGATCCGCAAGGGCCGTTTATCATCGAACAGACCGATCCTCTTTTCCGGATGCAGACTCAGCCACCAATCGCCGGGCCCCGGCTTCTCATCCTGCCACGCGCCGGAGTCGAGCAGGGCCAGGAGCTCGCCGCGGTCATCGTGAGCCGCCTGGGCACTTTCGATGAGACCAGCATGGCGACCAAGCCGCGCCAGCTTGCGCGTCAGTTCCTCATGCCGCTTCCGAATCTCGTCTATCTTGCTCATCGTCTAATCTCCACCTTCTCGCCCTGGAACCCCGGGGTAAACCAGACTCCGTCGTCCGCCGAGAAGTCGCGCTTGACCTTGACGTCCTTGCCTTTGACTATGAGCACGGTCCCGCTTCCGGTGTCGCCACGGTAGCCGCGATAGTTGACTCTGTCTCCTGGTTTCATCGTCTCGCCTTTCTGCGGGCGGGGAGGAGGCCGGCGCCGGAGCAGATCGGTTTCGTCAGCTCTTCCCATTGTCCGCTGGCAACGTAATTCTCGCAGACGCTCAGTGGGTAGTGCTCTGCTGTCATGCTGCGGCGCATTCCCCCTGAATACTTCCACGCCTTGCCCGGCACGCGGAACATCCTGCATCGACCAGGCCGATGCTCAATGAACGCGGTCCCGTCTTCGAAGCCACCGACTCTGCTAAAGCGCCGAACTCCGCACGCCTTGCACCCCGGGCAGGGTCGCAGGCGCTCGGCGACTCGATTCAGGTTGCGAGCCGCGCGATAGAGGTCCCGGCCGATGGGGTGCGCTAGTTTGGCAGACCAGTCGATCAACTCGCGCTTGGCTCGTCGCCTGTCCCAGGTCTTGGTCTCCTCGCCATAGATCGCCTTGAGCAAGTCCACTCGGGCGATCCACTTCCGGCACGAGTTGCTCATGCCTGGCAGCGAGCGCGGGGTGAACGGCTTGGCGGGCGGCGGGTTGGCAGGGATGCCGGCGCGGTGCCTTCGATCGACCATGGAAACGGTCCCGCTATACGCAGCGCGCTGATCTCCATAACATTGCTTGCGCCGGTTCTTTGCCCACTTCCTCCACCGCCTACGTCCGTTGCTCGACATACTCTCTCCTAAATCCCCAGCTCCCATCATGACCACATACCGCCTACAGAGTCAAGACAAAGGAGGCGGGGGTGGAAGGTCTATGACTCGCGTTCGGAATTGTCCCAGAGCGGACAGGAACGTCCTGATTTCTTGGGCTCGCCGTCTCGATTCTGCGGGCACTGCGACCAGTAGCAGTCACCATCCTGACCGGCGTGGCAGCGCGGCAACTCCGAGCCATTCAGCGCGCGCTCAGCTATCAGATGATCTAGATCTGCCTGTGCATCTTCGCGGTTCCCATCTAGGCTATCCCATCGCCAGCCGCGATCATCGCCCAGGGCGCGCATCTGTTCTTCCAGTTCGGCAATGCGAATCTTCGCGGCTTCGATATCATCTCTCGGTGGCACGGCATCCGGCAACTCTCCAATTTTTTCGGATAGTTGCGCCACGGGCCTTACACCAATCGCCACCGCCGCCTGCTCGCGCTCATGCTCGGCGATGATTCGGAGGACGTCCGCCTTGTCGATGAGGTCGTGCTCCTCTTCGGCTGGACCCCAGCTGACCACCAGCTGCAGCCCCTCTATCCTCTCCCGCAGACTCTGGCTCATCGTGTCACCGTCTTTCCTTCGCCGTTCTCCCAGACCTGCGCGGCCGTGTATCCGCCCGTCCGATACGCCGCGATGCCATTCGTAAGCACCCGCGCTCGCTCCTCTGCGACCATGAGTTCCTGTGTTCGTGTCGCTACCACCTGCATGGCTAGGTCCGCCAGTCCCTTCTGCTCGCGAGCGTTCACTTCAGACGCCACCGCCCTCTCCCGCTGCTCGGTGGCCTCGGCGCGGAGCTTGAGGATCGTTGCGCCGGTCGCGGTCTTCTCGGTAAGCAGCCGAACCCGGTCGCAGTTCACCACCTCTGGCTTGGTTGACATGCGGTCGCTCATGACCTCGAAAGGCGTTCGCCCGCAGCACGGCATAATGCCCGAACCCTTGGGCGGGCAGGCGTGGATCGTCACGCCGGCGTCATCCTTGGCGGCGCGCTCCTTGGCCGTAGCTAGTTCCGTCGCCAACCGATCGGCCATCAGCTTCTCTGAACCCATCATCTTCAGCGCCTCGGCCTCGCCATGCTGCATTGTGCGCACGCGATCGGTCAGTTGGGCGACCTCGGCTCGGGCTTCATCGCGCTCGATCTCCGCCCGCAGAGCTCGCGATTCAGCCGGCCGACGCCGCAAATCGGCGATGATCCCAGCCTGGCTATGGACTATCGCCAAGAGGTCGACGCGGTCCTTCTCTGCCTCTTCGCAACGCCTGGGCGGGCATCCGTCCCAAAGGTGCGCCTCGTCTGTTCGCTGCTGAATGCCCACCACCTCCCCCGGCACCGCGCTGTCGATGACGGCCAGGCGCGTAATAAGTGGCTCGGCAAATTCGAGCGCGCCGGCAAGGGCCTTCAATAACGTGCGCGTGTCGTACGGGTGGTCATGATTGCATGCCTCCTCGTAGCCGCAGACAATCAGTTTCTCGGCGGCGATCATGTCCGCCAGTTCTTTCGCTCCCTTCATGGCTGCTGTCCTTTCAGCTTGGCAAGCTCGGCCAGAGCTTCGTCGCGCTGATAGCAAGCCAAGGCCCGCGCCTCATCCTGTTTGTTACGAGCGGTTGTCAGTTCAGAACAATGTCGCTCGGCATCCTCGGCCCTCCCCCGCTGCTCCTCCACCTCAGCGCGCAACTTGAGGATGGACGCGTTGGCGGATGCGAGGTCGGAGGTTTGCTGCTCGGCTAGGTCGGCGAGCGGAAGCACGAACGACCGTAAGGACGATGCGCACTGACATCCATCGTACCAGAATGGGCACTCGTCCATGTTGTCATGGCCAGCAGCTAATAGACTCTGGCCTCCCACCTTCGCGACGCAAGCCCGCGCCCTCTCAGTCAGATCTTTGCTCATTCGCACACCACCCACTCGGCGTCTTTGATGGCCGGCGTCTGCCACCCGATGATCGACCCATCGGCGGCGACGTTGAAGATAATGTAATCGCCGTAGCCGTTGTCGCCAACGCAGAGCAGGTCATTGGGGACGTAGTAACCCTTCCATTTGGCCAGCTTCTTTCCGGTGGAGTCAGCCAGCCAGTACGCGCCGTCGTCGCATACCTTGTAGTGAATCTCGGCCGGCGTTCCCTGCGGCCAGTCCTTCACGTGGCCAGTCGCAAGCTCGATGACCGGGCACCAGTCATTACCGCGGCGGAACGGGATCAAGCTGCCGTCCGTGTCCTCCTTGCCGTTGACCGTGGAGTCCTCCCAATAACGAACGCCCGCTTCAACAATCAGATGTGTCCTTGCTGTCGTCATCTCCTCGTCCTTTCGCAAAACGTCACCAGCGCCCGAAAGTCCGCCCGCACTGCATCCCCGATCCACTGCTGCCCGAAGTAGGCGAGCACGGGGCGGAGGTGGGATCGTAGCCGCTCGTGGTTCTCCTTTGTTTCATCGTAGAACCGTATCGAGGCATCGCGGATAGCCAGAGCCTCGTCGCGCTTCTTCGTCATCGCCGCGAGCTCGCGCTTGATCGCCGCCAGTTCCGCTTGCAGGCTGGCCTTGTTAGGAGTCATGGCTGAACCTCAATGTTCATGTCTGCCAGGACGTATGGCCCGCCCTGGTACCAGTTCTTGCTTGCGCCGAAAATCGATATGAACTTCCATATCTGCATCGTGACCTCGGTTTCATCTCCGCTCTCGGTCGGATTCCAGTCCTGTCCATAGAAGTGTCGCACCATCGCGGTCTTCTGTTCGATGTGAGCCCGCCAGACAGCTCTACCCTCGGGCGATAGTTTGAACGTCGCTCGGTCATTCAGATTTATGCAGACAGCCGGTTTTTTTGATTCGGTGATACTCATCTCCGCGCGCGGGCTGGCCAGGGTGGGCTTCATGGGGTGACCTGGACGAGGCTTGATATGCACTCATCGATCATCGCTCCCATTTCTGTCGGCGGCGCCCCGACAACCTCCATGCTGCGCCCTATCCACTTGTGCCAGTGCACCGCGAACCCGCTCGGCTTGTGCTTGAAATTGGGCCAGCCGAACGGGCAGGTTTCTGCGCAGGGCTTCTCTTCCTCGGAGTCCGCTGCGCCGCAGTTGCAGACCGGGTTTTCGTCATGCGGGTGCATCGTGAAAACCGGCGTGTCCATCTCGACGCCGTAACCGTCAGCGCCGCCCATCCCAGTCCAGAGGCGTCGCCGCGGCTGCGCCTTAAGGATCTCCCGCGTCAGTCGGCGAAGTTCATGGGACAACTGGTTCATCTCGGTCGCTGGCAGTACCACCGTGATTTCGCTCATCTCACCCTCCATCCCCGCGCGAGGGCGGGGTGCTGGTCTACGGTTTGGCTTTCATCTCTTCGCAGCGGCGGTAGTAGAGCTTGTCGAGCGCCGCACGGCCGGGCGCGCGCACCGGCAGCACCTCGTTGATCTTGAGCAGCGCCGCTTCGAGCTGCTGCGGCGTCGTGGCCTCCTGCAGCATCGCCTCATAGGGGAGCGTATCGATGGCGGGGGGCTCGGGCTCGGGGGGCTTGCCCTTGGCTGCCTTGGCCTTGAGCTTGTCAATCAAGGAAGTATCCGGCTCCTCGGCCGCGTCCGCGGCTTTCTTCTCGGCGACTAGCTCGCGCCAAGTGGTCTCCCGGCTGACGATGCCTTGGCCGATCGCGCGCAGGGTGGCCATGTCCTCCCAGCCGACCTCATGTCCGAGGTATTCCTTGATCTCTAGCGCGGTGATCCCGAGCTTTCCGAACTGGTCAAAGATGATGTTGCGCGCCGCTTCGGGGTCCTTCTTGTCTTTGTTCTTCTGGACGGCGACCACCCGATCCATGGCTTCGTCTACGAGGTCACGCGGGATGAGCCGCAGGCCCACGTTGCGCCGCATCTTGCTGATCAGCGCGTTCTGCCTGGTCAGCAGCTCGTCGTCGGTAGGAACGACTGTGTAGGTCGTACCGCCGTTGCTGTTCTGCCGAGTCGATATGACGTCGCGACCACGGGCACTGGACCGCTCGATTTCCTTGGTCACGATCACATCCGCCTGGTAGGTCAGGTTGGATTCAAGATCGGTGATCGTCACGCGAACGATGCGACAGGATGCGTCATCATAAATGACCTGTTCCTCGGGCATGACGTTGCCGAAGCAGCGCAGGGCGCTCTCGACAAAGCGAACAGAGGGCCCCTCTATCTTTCCGCTGCCCTGCGGCTTGGAGTAGCGCGCGATCTCGGCGAACGCCGGGCGGTCGCACTCCTTGAGTAAACGCTGGCGGACCATGTCCATGTCGCGCGGCCGGTTCATGGCGAGCAGGTAGCGCGCCTGCACCGCGGCCTCAACCTGGGCCTTGACGGCCACGGATATCGAGGTCTCAATCGCCGTCCGCGGCGGTGCCAGAGTGGCCTGATTCGGCTGAAACTCTGCCAGGGGTGCATTGCTTGGTTCCATGGTCACTCCTTGATGTAAACGCGCAGCGGTCTCTGCCCTGCGCTTGTGTGTTTCCAGCTCACTCTACCGCCAGGCCAGAACAGGCCGGCGCGGTTGCCTATCGCTAGCCGCATCGCGTTCCCGATGCTCTCCCGCTTCTCTTTCAGCCCTCCGAGCTCATCGCCCAGCCGCTCATACTCGCGGGCCATCTCGATGAACTCCGGCACCGCCTCGGCCATGCCAGCGGTCGCGCTCGGGAACCGACCTTGCAGCGCCATCCGCGCCGACTCACTCCCATCGACCTCGGGCGGCGCATCTCCTATAACATGATCGCGCCACCACCGGGAACATATCTCGACGAGATAGCTGATTAGTTCCTCGTTCCGTGCGACCTGGAAGATCTGCGGGTCGGTTCCGCCGAGCAGTGCCACAACCTCGGCGGCCGGCAGCTCGGCGACCCACATTTCCCAGCCGACCTGAGCGTGCACATAGTGCGGCGGGCCATCGTCCCAGCGGTGCATCATCCGAGCGCCAACTACCTTGGCTTGCACGTCGAGCTGGCCCGCTATCGCGTCCGGCGTGCAGCTCGCCCAGCGCCAGGTCGGATGGTATACGGTTCCAACCTGGCGCAGCGCTCGACCCGTCTTATCCGCGTACCACTGCAGCAGCACCGGTTCTATCCGGTTGCCCATCTCCCCCGCGTCGCTCTCGGTCTCCTGTCTGTAGCCCTTCTTGACCGCCCAGATATCCCAGGCGCTCTTGAACGGGTCCAGCCCGCACACCGCGGCGACCTCGGATGCTCCCAGGCTCTCCCGGCGCTTGGATAACCATTCTGCGCGGTCCATAAGTCCTCCTAAAACCACCCCCGCCCATCGCGCACTTACGCGATCCCGTACCAAGGCCGATGGGTCACCGTCTGTTAGCGGGTCTCCATCAGGGGCGGGGGCTAGAGTCCTGCGGCGGAGTCGAACCGCCGTTCCCGGTCAGGGCTGGGTGCTATTCGACGACCAACCAATCCGCGGCCAAGATGTCAGTCTGGCTGGCAAGCCACGGCACCAGCGTTCCCTTGGCTGTCCGCATCAAAATGAACCCGTCCGTGTCAAGGTCAAATTCTCGCTCGTCCATCTGGTAGCTGTCTACGCTCCATTCGGGTCCATCGACGAGGAGGATATACATCCCCTTCCCGTTCCAGCCAGACCGCGCTACCCGCTTGCTGTCCTGCAGATGGTCCAGCGCCGTGCCGAAGTTGAACATCTCTTGCTCTGCCATATATCCGTCCTTTTCTGCCCGCCCGTCCGAGCGGGGTTGCTTAGGTTACTTGG
>Ga0209175_10001768_pt1 | contig 10548 bp, 12 predicted proteins | sample JI91814C2DNA_FD_187506 | JGI IMG/M metagenome (GOLD analysis project Ga0209175, IMG submission 187506) | Wastewater effluent complex algal communities from Wisconsin, to seasonally profile nutrient transformation and Carbon sequestration -... | ecosystem: Engineered > WWTP > Effluent > Algae...
TGACGAGCGATCAACTCAGGACGGCTCTTCGGGAACTCAATGGCGAGCGCGATCTGACGCTCGCGTTCGCGGAGGTTCCGTCGCCGGCGACTGGTGCCCACTACCTCGAGATCAAGAAGGCGATCCTGATACCGGACGAGGCGGATCACCTTGTGAAGGTCACGGATGGGAAAGCGGTCTATGTGGTCGATGCGGCGCGGGTCGCGTGGCTGAAGATCGGGTTGAAGTAAGAAGAGATTTACCACGGAGGGCCACAGAGGTACACGGAGGAACGCGGGAACAGTGGGCAACGACATTGACCCGCGCTTGCATTTTCTTCTCCGTGTCGCTCTGTGGCCCTCCGTGGTGGAAGAACGAAGTACGAGTTACAGAAAAGGAACAGAACCATGGCAGCAAAGTCGATCGCGTACAACAACGACGCCCGGGAGCGCATCCTGCGTGGCGTTCAGAAACTCGCCCACGCCGTGAAGGTGACCTTGGGTCCTTCGGGGCGCGTGGTGGTGCTTGAGAAGTCGTTTGGCGCTCCGACCGTCACGAAGGACGGCGTGACTGTCGCGAAGGAAGTCGAACTCGAGGATCAGTACGAGAACATCGGCGCGCAGATGGTGAAGGAAGTCGCGAACAAGGCGTCGAAGGACGCGGGCGACGGCACCACGACGGCGACGATCTACGCCGAGGCGATTTATTCTGAAGGGCTCAAGGTCATCACGGCGGGCGCGAACCCGAACCTGGTGAAGAAGGGGATCGACCAGGCGGTCGAGGCGATCGTCGAGAGCCTCAAGGGGATGTCGAAGAAGGTCGAGTCGTCCAAGGAGATCGCGCAGGTTGGTACCTGCTCTGCGAATCAGGACAAGACGATCGGCGACATCATCGCGAAGGCGATGGACAAGGTCGGTAAGGACGGCGTGATCACGGTCGAAGAGGGCAAGAGCCTTGAGACCGAGGTTGAACTCGTCGAGGGCATGCAGTTCGACAAGGGCTATCTGTCGCCTCACTTCGTGACCGACCAGAACACGATGGAGACAACGCTCGAGAATCCGTACATCCTGATCCACGAGAAGAAGATCTCGTCGGTGAAGGACATGCTCCCCCTGCTCGGCAAGATCGCCGACGCGGGCGCGTCGCTTTTGATCATCGCTGAGGATGTGGATGGCGAGGCGCTGGCGACGTTGGTGGTGAACAAGATCCGCGGCGTCCTGAAGATTGCGGCCGTGAAGGCTCCCGGCTTTGGCGATCGTCGCAAGGAACTGCTCTCTGACATCGCGACGCTGACGGGTGGCAAGGCGATCATGGAAGAACTCGGGCTCGAGTTGTCCAAGGTTGATCTTGCGGACCTGGGTCGTGCGAAGAAGGTTGTGGTTGACAAGGACAACACGACGATCGTGGAGGGCGCGGGCTCGTCGGCGGAGATCAAGGGGCGCATCGACATGATCCGCCACCAGATCGAGGCGACGACCAGCGACTATGACCGCGAGAAGTTGGAAGAGCGTCTCGCGAAGTTGGCGGGCGGCGTTGCTCAGGTGAACGTCGGCGCGGCGACCGAGGTCGAGATGAAGGAGAAGAAGGCTCGTGTGGAGGATGCGCTGCATGCCTGCCGTGCGGCTGTTGAGGAGGGCATCCTGCCCGGCGGCGGCGTGTCGGTCCTTCGCGCTCGCAAGAGCCTCGAGAAGTTGCGCAAGAAGTTGGATGGCGACGAGCGTGCGGGCGTGGACATCATCTTCCGCGCGGTGTCGGCCCCCGTGAAGCAGATCGCGGCGAACTGCGGGCTTGATGGCTCGGTGATCGCGAGCAAGGTCGAGGAGAGCAGCGAGCAGAACTTTGGCTACAACGCTCTGACGCACGAGTATGGCGATCTGGTCAAGATGGGCGTGATCGTGCCGACGAAGGTCGAGCGGGTCGCGCTGCAGTTGGCGGCGTCGATCTCGGGGTTGATGCTGACGACCGAGGCCGTGATCGTTGAGAAGAAGGAAAAGAAGAAGGCCGGCGGGCATGACCATGACCACGGCGACATGGACTATTGATTCGATGGATTGAACGCACGGACAACGCCGAGGATCGGCGGGATCCACGGATGGAACCAAAGCCACGCTCCGCAAGGGGCGTGGTTTTTTCATGGAGACAGCGGAGTTGGTATTGCGGCTATCCTCGGGGCATGTTCGAGACGGTGCCGACGCTTCGCGGATCGCATGTCACGCTCCGGCCTTTGGAGGTTGGGGACGCGCGGGCGTTGTTTGAGGTGACGCCACAAGAGACGTTTCGGCTGTTTTTGTCGTGGCCGACAGAGTGGACGGCGACGGGGTTTGAGGCGTGGGTCAAGGCGAAGATGTTTGGGCCGAGGCAGCGGGCGATGGTGGTGACGCTGACGCGCACGGGCGAGGTGGTGGGGTCGACGTCGTTCCTGGATATTGATCCTGTGAACAAGGCGGTGGAGGTTGGCTCGACGTGGTACACGCCAACGGTGCGCGGGACGATGGTGAACCCGGAGTGCAAGTTGCTGATGCTTGCTTATGCGTTTGAGGTGGAAGGGTGCGAGCGCGTGACGCTCAAGACCGATGCGAGGAATGAGCACAGCAAGCGGGCGATGACGAAGTTGGGCGCGGTGTATGAGGGGGTGCTGCGCAAGCACAGGATTCAGCAGAATGGGTTCGTGCGCGATACGGCGTACTTCAGCGTGGTGCGCGAAGAATGGGCGAATGTGAAGGCGGGATTGCGGAAGCGGCTCGGCGAGAGTGGGCTTTGAAGTCGGAGGCACAACGAATGGCGACGGGAACGATGGTCAATACCAAGAAGGTGCAGGGGCGGCGATCGCTGAGTTTCTCGTCGCTGGATGCGGTGGTGGCGGATGCGGAGCAGTTGGTGGAAGCGGAGGAGGCGGGGCGACTCAAAGCTCTTGGCAACTGGACGGTTGGGCAGGCGTGCGGGCATTTGTCGACGTGGATCAACTTTGCGCTGGATGGGTATCCGCCGGAGGTGAAGGCGCCGTGGATCGTGAAGTTGCTGGTGAAGCCGCTCAAGGGGAAGTTGCTGTCGGGGAAGATGCCTGTTGGTGTGCGGATCAAGAAGTTCGCGGAGGGGACGCTGGGGACTGAGCGTTTGGCGGCGCGCGAAGGGTTGGAGCGGCTGCGAAAGTCGTGCGCGAGATTGAAGGTGGAGGCGCCCAGGAATCTCAATCCGATTTTCGGGGCACTCACTCATGAGGAGTGGATCAAGATGAACATCGGGCACGCGAACTTGCACCTGAGTTTCTTTGTGGTGAAGTGAGTCGGTTGGGGCTATGCGGCACGGTGACGGAAGGGGGCGATCATGGTTCGGATGTGGCGCTCGGGTGTTCTGGCGTTCTCGATGGCCGTGGTGGCTTTGGCCTTGCCGACGGGCGCTGCGATGGCGCAGGCGACGGCGGTACCGGTCGCGGCATCGACGACGGTGGATTGGAAGCAGGCGATCGCGCAGCGCGTCGAGCGCGAGATGAAGGCGCAAGGGCTGGTGGGGCTATCACTCGCGATCGGGCGGGGCGAGGCGGTTGTGCACGAGGCGTCGTTCGGGTTTGAGGATCGCGAGGCGAAGGTTGCTGCGAGCGAGAAGACGATGTACCGCTGGGCGTCGGTGAGCAAGCCGGTAACGGCGGTCGCGGCGATGCAGTTGTGGCGTGAAGGAAAGTTGGATCTCGATGCGGATGTGCGGGTGCTCGTGCCGGAGTTTCCGGAGAAGCCGCAGGTGGTGACGGTGCGTCAGTTGCTGTGCCACCAGGGCGGGATCGTGCACTACTCGAATGGCAAGGTGGTAGTGACGAAGAGGGAATACGCCGAGGAACATCCGTTTAAGAGCGTGATTTCGGCACTCGACACGTTCAAGGAGTCGCCCCTCGTGAATGAGCCCGGCGCGGCGTACTCGTACACGACGCACGGGTACATTCTGGTGAGTGCGGCGGTGGAGCGTGCGGCGAAGCGGCCGTTTGCGGAGTATGTGAAGGAACGGATCGCGACGCCCCTGGGGATGGAATCGTTCCGGCCGGATTACCAGTGGGAGGTGATCCCGCACCGCGCGAAGGGGTATCGCAAGGGTGAGAAGAATGCGATGGTTCCTTCGACGGATACGGACGTGAGTTGGAAATTGGGTGGGGGCGGGTTTATCTCGACGGCGGGGGATATGGCACGGTTCGGGATCGGGATGCTGGGCGAGAAGGTGGTGGATAGGGAGACGAAGGCGCTGATGTGGACGCCACAGGCCTTGAAGGACGGGAAGACGACGAACTATGGGCTCGGGTTCAACGTCGCAACGACGCCAGACGGGCTTCGTGTGAGCCACAGCGGGTCGCAGGAGAAAGCGCGGACGCAGTTGCTGATTCTGCCGGGGAAGAAGGCAGAAGAAGGCAAGCCCGCGACGGAAGGCTTCGTGGTGGCCATCATGTGCAACACGGAAAGTGCGGAGTTGATGCCGCTGGCGGTGGATGTGGCGAGGATCGTGCAAGAGCAGAAGTAGGAGCGGGCATGGAGCGGTACGGGGCGATGGTGGGGGAGGCGGAGATCGCGGAGTGCGGGCGGCTGCTGTCGCTCGCGTTTGCCGGGCCCAGGGACAGGAGTGAAGAGTGGATTCGCGTGGGCGGCGCGGAGCACATGCGCGTGCTGCGCGATGGTGAACGCGTGGTGGGATGCCTGATGCGGATTCCGATGGGGCAGTACTTTGGCGGCAAGAGCGTGCCGATGGTGGGGATCGCGGGTGTGGCGGTGGCGCCAGAGGAGCGAGGGAAGGGGCATGGGCGGGCGCTGATGCAGGAGTGCTTGCGCGAGTGTGCGGCACAGGGAGCGCCGATCTCGACGCTGTATGCGTCGACGCAGGAGTTGTATCGGCAGGTGGGGTATGAGCAGGCGGGGCATCGGTTCACGACGATCGTGCCATACACGCAGTTAGAGGTGGACAGGCGTGATGCGGCAGAGGATCGCGGGGTGGAGATGATGGTCGCGCCTGCGACTGCGGCGGATGACGACGAGATCCGCGCGTGCTATGACGAGTTTGCGCGGACGCGGGACGGGATGCTCGATCGAGGGGCGTACGTGTGGCGGCGCACGCGGCATATGCGCGATGTGATGTATGCGGGTTGGGTGGTGCGCGTGCACGGGAAGGTGGAGGGATACGTGTTCGTGTCGCAGGAGCGCGATGCGAAGACGGGGCGGCATGACCTGAGCGTGTCGGACTATGCGTTCACGACTGCGCGTGCGGGGCGAGGGCTCGTGCAGTTTCTGGGGAATTTCGGGTCGATGATGCAGGAGTGCGTTCTGCCCGGCGGGCCCTTGCATCCGTTGGCACACTTCATGGCGCAGCAGAGATTCAGGGTGGAGAAGAAGGACTTCTGGATGGTGCGCGTGACCGATGTGGTGCGAGCATTGGAAGCGCGGGGGTATCCGGCGGGTGTGGGCGCGCGGCTGGTGGTGGATGTGAGAGACGACCTGATCGCGGCGAATCAAGGACGGTTTGAGTTGTCGGTGAGCGGCGGAGCCGGCCGTGTGAGGCGTGTGGCACCCGGTGAGGGGGGCACGGGACTCGGGGTTGACGTGCGCGGCTTGGCTGCGCTGTTCGCGGGCGTGGTGACGGCGCGTCAGGCGGTCGGGCTGGGCTGGGCGAGTGGATCGAGCGAAGTGATCGATCTGGCAGCGGCCTTGTTTGCGGGTGGCACGCCCGCGATGACCGATCACTTTTAGGGGTTGGGCTTTGGTGTGCGGCGGGATGGGGGGTGAGGCATGGTGTTCGTTCCAACGGGCGCGATGGGTGGCGGGCAGCCGGTCAAGGATCCGAAGCAGGCGGTGAACGTGTCGCGCGTGATCGTGGGGGCGATGATGCTCGCGGTGGCGGCGTTCGCGGTGGTTGCGGAGTTTGTGCTCAAGGGGAAGGCGACGACCTCGGGACTGTCGCCCGATTTGTTGTTGGGGATTGCGGGGATGCTGCTCTTGAGCGGGGCGGCGGCGGGGACGTTCATTCCCGCGACGATCATGGCGCGGGCCTTGGAGAAGGCGAAGGGCAAAGAGGAGAAAGAAGTCGCGTCGTTGGTGGCGCAGGCATACTTGTCGGGATGCGTGTTGCGGGCGGCGATGCTCGAGGGGCCGGGGTTGTTTGGGGCGGTGGCGGTGCTTATGACCGGCAACTCTCTTGGATTGCTGGTGGCGGGAGCGGCGCTCGCGATCATGCTCGCGACATTTCCATCGCATGATCGGCTGGTACGGCATGTGGAGAAGGCGATGGGGCGGAGCGTGACGGTGTCATAGGGGTCAGGCTAGACTGGTCGCATGAAAGCGATCGTGTGCGCGATTCTCGCGGGATTGTGCTGGGGCGTTGGAGAGATCTTCTCCAAGTGGGCGCTCAACACCGGGCAGGTGGGGCCCATGGCGGTGCAGATGGTGCGGGCTGCGGTGACGCTGCCACTCACGATTGCGGCGCTCGTGGTTGCGACGAAGTTTGCCAATAGCGAGGTGCCGGGCTGGTATCGGCAACTCGATGGCAAGGTGTGGCTGATGCTCATCGGTGGCTCGGGATTGCTCGCGGGGTTCGCGGGCGTGTTCTTCTTCTATCTTGGGCTGAGTTTGCCGGGCGGGGATATCTCGAAGTTGCGGCCGATTGCGTTTGCGCTCGCGCCCGCGACGGCGGTGATTCTGGGGTGGTTGATCCTGCACGAGCCGATGTCGTGGCGCAAGGCGTTCGCGGTGGTGTTGATCGTGGCGGGGATTCTGCTCCTGGCGGGCGGGAAGGCGCCGCCCCATGGCAAAACGGCACGGTCGGCGGAGGGGATGCCGACGAGCGGTGAGGGCTGAGTTGGAGTTGAGTTCATTGGAGAATCACGGATGGCGAAGCAGTTTCTGACTGGGGCACAGAAGTCGATTGTGAATCGGTACTACGCGAACACGGATGCGCGGGTGGCGGGCGCGTTGCAGGAGGTTGTGTCGGACCTGGCGCTCAGCGAGCCGGGGAAGGCCGACAAGTTGTGGAAGAAGGCGGGGGACTTGCTCGTGAAGTGTGGCGTGGGCGGGGCGGACCTCGCGCGGAGCGTGGATAAGAAGGATGTGAGGGCGCTGGCGGAAGTGGTGGGGATGTTGATCAGCAAGCCGGGCGAGTTGGGGCACAAGCCGAAGCCGAAAGTGTGAGCGCGACGATTCGCTCCGAAGACTGCGCTCATCGTGGGCGCGCGTGTCACGCCTGGGCGTATCCCTCGCGGATCGCGTAGCGGACGAGGTCGGCGCGGGACTCGATGCCGAGTTTCTTGAGGATGCGCTCCTGGTGGCCATCGATGGTCTTGGCGCTGCGCGAGAGTTCCTTGGCGATCTCGACGCGTGACAGACCCTTGCCGATGAGGCGGACGATCTCGATCTCGCGAGGGGTGAGTTTGCTGGTGCGCGTGGCGAGAGCGTCGTCGCCGGCGGCGTTGGTCGCGACGGGCGTGATGCCGCAGCGTTCCTTGACTTTGGGGCTCATGATGAACGTGCCACGGGGCGCGCGGGCGAGGTCGTGGATGCCCTTGACGATGTCCTCGACGTTGTCGCTCTTGGCGAAGTAGCCTGACGCTCCGCAGTCGTAGGCCGAGGAGAGGAACGTGTCGCGGATGTGGGCGCTGAGGAAGATGAACTTGGCGTCGGGGCGAGCGTGGCTGAGTCGGTCGGCCATCTCGAAGACGTCGGGCCCGGGCATTTCGATGTCGAGGAGGATGACGTCGGGCTTGAGGCGTGCGACTTCGTCGAGGAGTTTCTCGGCGCTGGAGAGGCTGCCGACGACGGTGGCGGAACCGTCAATTGAGAACTGGGCCTTGAGCCCCTCGATGAGGACGGCGTGGTCATCGACGCAGAGCACGCGCACGGTGCTTGAAGCGTTCGATGGTGGGGGCGAGTTCGTCGGTCGGCGAAGGGTCATGTCGCGGTGCCTCCCAGTTGAGAAAGAACGCGTCCGAGGGCGGCGCGGATGCTCCCGAAGTTACGGGTGTCCGTGATGGTAACAGATTCGAGTGCGTCCCATGCGGGGTTGGTGGAGGCGCCAAACACCAGCAGGCGAGACAGGGGCGAGGTTTCGAGCCAGCGGCGTGCGTCGTTGGGCTTGACGATGCTCGGATCGACGATCCAGAGATCGGTGTTGCCCGGATCGCGTGCATCGGGCGACTCGCTGACTTCAAGCCCGGCGGACTCGAGCATCGATTTCAGGATCGCAGCGGCTCGCCCGTTGTTGAGCGACATCGATGCGACGCGTTTCGTACTGCGGGCGGTGGTTTGCACAACGGCAACTGGGAACTCGAGAACGACGGAGGTGCCCTTGCCGGCCTCGGACTCGACGTCGACCTTGCCTCCGGCCTGATCGACGATGGTGCGGACGAGCGCAAGGCCCAGCCCGGTGCCCAGGCCTCGCGGCTTGGTGGTGAAGAAGATCTCGAAGGCGCGCTGGCGGACTTCGGGGGTCATGCCCGTGCCGTTGTCGGTGACGGCGAGTCGCACGCGCTGGCCTGCGTCGTCCTGCACGAGTTGGGCGCGAAGGCGAACGATTCCTTGGCGGCGCTTGCGCTGGCTGGGAGGCGGGATTGCCTCGCCCGCGTTGACGACGAGATTCAGCATGGCCTGGGTGAGTTGGTGTGTTGGCAACGCCAGGCGGGGCAAGCCTTCGGGGATGGAGGCCTGGACTTGCACGTGCCTCGGCACGGCTTTGGAGAGGAGGCTGCCCACGTGGGACCACCAGTTCTTGAGGTCGGTGGTGGCGCCGCCGCCACGGACGTTGTCCTTCGCTTCGGGATCGAGGGCGAGGAAGTGGAGGCCGTCCGCGAGTTGCTGGAGATAGGCGACGCTCTTGGCGATTTCCTCGACGTGCTTTCCCTCGGCTTCGGAGAGGCGGCCTGCCTGGACGGCGGCTTTGAGGGCGTTGAGGCGTGCGCGGACGGGGAGGAGCACGTTGTTCATGTCGTGCCCGAGGCCGGCGGCGAGGGTGCCGATCGAGGCCATGCGGTCGGCCATTCGAAGGCGAAGGTGGGCGGATTGGAGGGCGGTGGTCTGGTCGGCGAGGAGTTGTTGGTACTGCACGCGTTCCTGCTCGCGCGATCGCTCAGCGTCGGCGACGTCGCTCATGTCGCGGATGATGCCGACGAACAGGGGTGCGGACGCGCCGGGAATGTCAGCACGGGAGACGCACAGTTCGATGGGGACGAGCGATCCATCCTTGCGCTGCGCGTCGAAGCGGCGCGGGCGGTTGAGGATGTTGGTCTGCCCCGTGCGGTGGTAGTTGGCGAGATAGCCATCGTGTCCGGAGCGATGCGGCTCTGGCATGAGGATGGAGACGTTCTTGCCTTGCAGTTCGGCGGGGGTCCAGCCGAGGACGCGCTGAACGGAGTTGCTGGCGGAGTGGATGATGCCGAAGGCGTCGATGGTGACGACCGGATCGAGGGCGGCGGCGAGGGCCGCTTTGTCCCAGGAAGCATCGTCCCGTTTCGACACGGATACGCGGCCGCTCTTTGTGGTCGGCGCCTTTCGCGCGGGGCTTGCAGGCGTGGCTTTGCGTCGGATCGGCATCGGGTGATTGTATCGAAAGGGCAGCGGCCTATCGGGCCGCGGTGTGTGGTTCTCGTTCTTCGGTCGCTGTGGCAGTCGCCCGGGGGATAGGGGAAGTTTCCGGCCTAGTCAGGGGAAGCCCGATCGCCGACGATGGACTCATTAACTGCGCGGCGGGCGGGAGAGCCTGATGCGCCGGGAGTGTCGGTCGTGGCGACGGGCAGTGGCATCGCGGATCGGAACGGGTCGGCCCTTGGCCTTGGAGCAGCGGGTGTGCGCGACGGCGTGGTCAGAACGGAGTTGCTGATCTCGGGCATGCGGGATAACGCCTGCCGCGAGCGCGTCGCCGAGGCTCTGCGGCGGGTCGAGGGGGTCGTTGACGTCAGCGTGAGCCTGCTTCGGGCGAGGGCGATTGTGCTGCACACGGCGTCGTGCGACAAGGAGTGGCTGGTGCGGGCCGTCGGGAACGCGGGGTATCAGGCGACGCGGTGAATCGATGCGGGGTGTGATCGAGGAGGCGAATGTGTCTGGAACAAAAGCACATCTCAAGGCGCGGGACGTCATGAGCGTCGATCCCGTGTGTGTCACGCCCGGCACGACGATCCGCGGGCTCGCGAAGACGCTGGAGGAGAATCAGGTTTCTGGCGCGCCGGTGGTGGATCGTGATGGCCGCGTGATCGGCGTGGTGTCCAAGAGCGATCTGATACGGCGCTGCTCTCAGGGTGCGGAGAACGCGCCGCCCGCGTACCTGTTCGAGGTCCTGATGGGTGGGCGCGAGGACGACGGGACGGAAGTGATCCCCGAGGCGCTGGTGTGTGTTGAGGATTTCATGACTTCGCCCGCGCTGACGGTGGAAGCAGATGCGTCCGTCGCGAGCGTGGCGAGGTTGATGTTCGACAAACGCGTGCACCGCGTGATTGTGACGGATGCGGAGCAGTTTCCGTTGGGAATCATCACGAGTTTGGATGTGTTGGGATGTGTGCAGCCGTAGTGGGGCGTGGGGCCCGCGGCGTGTGAGACAGGAACGGTTTGCAGTAGGAACTTC
>Ga0209175_10001770_pt1 | contig 10540 bp, 18 predicted proteins | sample JI91814C2DNA_FD_187506 | JGI IMG/M metagenome (GOLD analysis project Ga0209175, IMG submission 187506) | Wastewater effluent complex algal communities from Wisconsin, to seasonally profile nutrient transformation and Carbon sequestration -... | ecosystem: Engineered > WWTP > Effluent > Algae...
TTACCCCGATGGATTCGACAACGCCGCGCGCAAGTTCGGCTTCACCGCCGAGGAGGGCGCATGAGCTGGATCGAGGTTGAATCGAAGGGACGCAGGCGTGCACGTCCTGGTGAGGCCAGGGCGTGGGTCGAAGCGTTCCTTCTCGCACCAGAGCAGACTGATTCCTGCATCCCGGTCGATGCTCAGGTTGCAGAGATCCGCCGCCGTTACGCAGCCGGAGGAATCCGCCAGGACGACCTGGCTCGCGAGATGGGGGTCAGCCAGGTGCAGATCAGCCGAATCGTCAGAGGCGAGTCGTGGGAAGGAGACGGACAATGTGCCATGTGATTGATGACGCCTGGGAGGTGTACGCCTCGTGGTGGGGGATCGGCCAGTGCTCGGACTGCGGACGTACCGCCCGGGTGCTCTATGAGGAGACCGGACCGGCCGACTTCCAAGAACTCCGTGCAGCCGAGGAGTTCGTCTATGGGCTGATGCTCAACGACGGTGTGCCGGATCTGAGTCGCTCGATCGACGACCTGATCGACGACGGGCCCGCTGACTTCTACGAGCTGATCTACTTCGCCAAGCCGGAGATCGAGAGCACCATCCTCACCTGCGAGCACTGCCTCGAAGCACGCCGCTGGCTGGAGGAGTGGTGCCACTCGTGGATGTACGGGGACTACCGCTCCGACGTGATCGGCCACTGGTCCGAGATCGAGGTCGGGCGACACCTGCCCCTCGGTCGCCTCGTGGTGCTCGCAGACCGCAACTGGCGGGCCTCGCGCACGACGGTGGGCAAGTGGAGCGATCCGCAGCCCCTCGTGGCCGTGGAGACCGTCAGGCGGCTCGTGGACGAGTCCCTGGCGTGGCTGCGTGCCACCACCGGCCGTCAGTTCGCAGCATGAGGCACGATCTGGTGGTCTGCGACTGCCCCGAGATGGTGGTGTCGAACCAGTTCACTCCAGCCAAGGTGCCCGTCCTCGACGTCGACATCGACCAGCTCGACGTTGAAGCGAGCCCCCGAGAGGGACTCCATGGCTCGCGTAGTCGATCCATGAGACGATCGAGCTGTGAAGCGACTCATCCTCACCGCACTGGTCCCCTTGATGGTGGTCGGTACCACCATTTCGTGCACCAGGCCGCACCCTCCTCGGGATCCGATGGAGGTGTGGGCCTTCTGCGGGCCTGACCCCAGCTCTCTCAACGTCATGGCGCAGTTGCGCTCGCTGCGAGACGATGCGGGGATCGACGCAATCTTCGGTCACTGCTTCCCCCCTGACTGGTCGACCTACACTCCGGCCAACCCGGGGCAGCGCTACATGGACACGAGCGAGTACCTGAAGCTCGTACAGCAGGTCGAGGCGCTCGGTGGGCTGAAGGTCGTGGTGTATGACGCTCGTGTGTGGAGCGACGACCCGTCTGTTCGCCAGCAGGCCATCGACCTGTGGACTCCATACGCCGCGTTCATTCGGGCATGGGACATGGGGGACGAGTACGACCCGGACACCCCGGACTGGCAGGTGCTCGTGCACCGCTGGAACATCGTCGAGCAGTACGTCACCCCGGTCACCGGGGTCGGGCCGTACACCAACCACCTCGGCTCTGCTGGGGTGCTCGACCTGGCACTGATCGATATGCCGAGTCAGCGCAATCACCTGAGCTACGACGCCTACGACGTCCCCGCCTCGTTGGCGCTGGCCGAGCGCTACGCACCCCAGGCGTCGCATCTCATGTGCGCCGTGAATGGTCTGGATCACAACAACTTCCACCCGAGCGCCTGGAGCATCGAGGTGCAGATGCAGGACCACCGTGATGCGGGCTGCGATTCGATCTTGCTCTTCGGTGGCGTCACCCCGACCAACACGCCGGGGTTCACCACACCGAGCCTCGTGAATGCCAACGGTACGCCGACCCCATGGGCTGCCGCCGTCGCTCGTGGTGCGCTGTGAAGAACCGACGCCAGGCCACGCTCGATGTGCTTGTGGTCATGCAGGACGCATTCGAGTTCATCAGGAAGGGAACTGACCACCATGGCCATCGAACTCGGAGCGCTCGAACCGCTCGTACAGAAGGCGATCCTCGACTCGCTCACCGACGAGGCGAGGGAGAAGCTGATCGCCGATGCGATCTCCTACCTCGTCACCCCTGCGAAGACGGAGAGCTGGCGGTCGAACCCGACGACTTCGCCGTTGCAGGACATCTTCTCCCAGGCCCTCACGGCGGTCGTCCGGCAGATCGCCACCGAGGTGGTCACCACCGATCCTCGCTTCGACACGGCCGTGCGCTCGCTCGTCGGCCAGTTCATCACTGCGCTGCCGGACGAGGAGTGGGAGACCACGCTCATGGAGGCGGCGGCGACGGCGGTCATCAAGAAGCTGAAGGAGTCGAAGGACTGATGATCCGCTATCACCTCCACTGGCTCTGGCTGCGCCTGAACCCGAAGCGGGGCAAGCGGTGTGGTGACCTCGACTGCCTCTGCGACACCTGCACCACGCCGGACTGTCCCTGTGCCAGCGAGAAGGGCTGATGTACCATCTGGCCATGACGGATGCCACCCCGAAGCCCCTGTACAGCTACACCAACGTGGAGATCGTGCGGGTGGTCGACGGTGACACCATCGAGGCCATCATCGACCTCGGCTTCGAGGTGCTGATGAAGATGCCGCTGCGCATCTACGGGCTCAACACCCCCGAGCGTGGGCAGCCCGGGTACGCCGAGGCGACGGCGGCCATGAAGCGCTTCCTCAAGATGAAACCATCTTCACGCAACCCGAACCCGACCTCTCGCGTCTCGGTGCACACGATCCAGTCGAGCGAGAAGTACGGGCGCTACCTCGCCGAGGTGTTCCTCGCCGACGGCTCCTCGCTGGCCGACAAGATGATCAAGGGCGGCTTCGGCGTGGCGTACTTCGGGGGCGCTCGAACGTAGGATTATTGCGGTTGTGTTACGGGGTGTGCTATGTTCTCTGCACCCCGACCAGGCGGTAAGGAGACCCCAACATGAAGACCCGTATCATCGGCGCGCTCATCCTGAGTGCACTCACCCTCTCGGCCACGGCGTGCGACACGCCCGAGGAGATCGAGCAGGGCATCCGGCAGGTGGAGGAGGTCCTCGGGATCGACATCCCCGAGGACCAGGAGGCGAAGATCATCACTGATCGACTCGCCCTCCTCGAAGCGCAGCGACAGGCCAATGCCCTCGCACCCGAGCACGACTATCTCGACCTGGAGACCCCGGCCAAGGTGATCTCCATCGTGGCCATGAGCCCGGAGTTCAACCTCGACCAGGCGTGGGTCGATCGGTACGTCCCGTGGATGATGAAGATCGTCCTGCGCGAGAGCGCCGGGTGCTACAACCTTCGGCGAGGTGGAGCCTTCGCTACCGCTTCGGGGGCGGGGTGTGTGCTGAAGTCTCCCGGCTTCGGCACGGACTCCGGCTACGGACAGGTGCTCATGGAGGTCCACCACAAGTGGTTGTGCTCCGAGCGAGCGCTGTGCACTCCGGCAGATGTGACGGCGACCCCGTGGAACTCCGCCGTGGCCTTCATCGCCCTCGTGCTGCGTTCGGGGCCGTCTGGGTGGTGCTACACCGCCCAGCTCCGGCGTGGAGCCATCTGCCGCTCCTGGCCTGGCTGACCTCGATTGGAGTAGAGTCGCTACTCGATGACTCGCCAGATCGTTGTTGCATCGCTGTACTCGTCCGAGGGAGCAACGTTCGGCACCTCTGAGGTCCAGTCCCTGACGATCACCGGCTCACCCACCGGAGGCACGTTCACGCTGACCTTCGGTGGGATGACCACCTCGGCGATTGCCCACAACGCTTCGGCAGGGACGGTGCAGACCGCTCTCCTGGCCCTTCCCTCGATCGACACGGCGGGGGTCTCATGCGGAGGTGGTCCACTCCCGGGGTCTCCGGTCTCGATCGCATTCGGAGGCAGACTGGCTCGTCAGAATGTCGCGACCATCACTTCGACGTCGAGTCTCACGGGCGGCACGTCCCCGGCGATCTCGATCACTACCACGACCCCTCCCGTCGAGGCCCCCGTTCTCGTGGGGACGATCAATGGCATCCCCTTCAGCATCGAGTCACTCCGTGATCTGCTGACCCCGGCAGGAACGATCAGGATGACGTCCAAGGCGACGGCTGATCCAGGGTGGCTCCTGATGAACCAGACGATCACGAACGGTCAGACGCTCTATCCAAACCTGTGGCTGGCAATCCCTGCGTCCTGGCAATCAGGTTCGAGCATCGTGCTTCCCAGCATGGTGGACAAGGCAGCGATGGGGGCGGGTACGACTTCGCTCGGAGCGACAGGCGGCGCGAACTCGCGAACGATCGCGAGTGGCAACCTCCCATTGCACACCCACACCTTCGCACATACCCACGGGCTCTCCACGGCTGCCGCCCACCGCCACGGCTACACGGGCGGCGCGGGCGGCAACGCCAACGGTGTGATGCTCACCGCTTCCGGCCCGAGCAGCTTCACCCTCGGCAACGGCGGCACCATTCAGGCGTATGGCACCTACGACTCCGAGATCGGAGACGGCGGCGCGCACTCCCACACGACCGACTCGCAGAGCGCCTCCACCACCAGCGATGGCGGCTTCGCCAACACGGCGCTCACCACGACACCGCTCCATCTCGCCGTCAACTTCCAGATCAAGGCTCACTGATGACTTCGACCACCGACTCTGTCGCCGAGTACTACGACGGGTTCCAGCACCTCGTCGAGAACAAGCTCGGGGAGATTCGCACCTTCACCGGCAAGCTCGTCTACCCGATGAACCTCAAGCCCGGGGACATCTGCATCGAGGACATCGCTCACGGACTCTCTCGGGTGTGCCGCTTCGCCGGGCACTGCGCAGGCTTCATGAGCGTGGCCGAGCACTCCGTCGCCGTGGCTCGCATCGTGATGACGACCGACCCGGACCATGCGCTCGAAGCGCTGCTCCACGATGGCAGCGAGGCGTACCTCGGCGATCTGCCGCGACCGATCAAGCACCTGCCGGAGATGGCCCCGTACCGCGAGGCAGAGGCACGAGCCGAGGCGGCCATCGCCGAGAAGTTCGGCCTCGTGCACCCGCTGCCGCAGTCGGTGAAGGACGCCGATCGCCAGCGCCTGTTCATCGAGTTCGAGAGCTTCCGGGACAACCCTGCCAAGGCCATGCCCCCCGATGTGAGCAAGGGTGGGTTCATCGCCGTCTACCATCAGCTCATCGCAGCTCGGAAACTTTCCTCCAAGAGAGCTTGACAGCGCCTTTCCGCTAGGGCAATATCGTGCCCATGGATCAGGCACAGATCACGGAGACCTTCGAGGCAACTCGGAAGCGTCTCATCGAAGAGGCCAACGAGCGCCACGCAGACCTTCCGCAGTACGAGGGTCACTGGGATGACTGGAAGCTCGGGCGGCTCCGCAAGGACATCCAGTGGCACGGCTACCCCGGCCCGGAGAACTGCTCCGGTCGCGCTGGGGACTTCGTCCTCGTGGATGTCCCCCGGCCCGGGATGATGAGCTACCTCGCTGGTGGCTCGTTCACCCATCGGGTGCACCTGCCCGACTCGGTCGTCGGCAACGGCCGCGGCCTCGACACGGCGATCTACAGGGACTGCCTGGAGGTGCTCGGATGAGCAACAAGCCGAAGTGCAAGTCCAAGGGCTTCGAGCCGAAGGTCTGGACGTCCAGGTACATCAGCACCCATCTCAGTCACAACGGAGGTCTCGGATGGGTCTCTGCCGTCATCGACTCCGGGCCTCATTCCGAGAAGGCTTCCGTGTTGATCCCGATCACTCCTGAGATGATCGAGGCGATCGCTGAACGGGGGCGATTCGCCACCTGATCTTCGTGGCGAGGTACGGCGCGGCATGGCTAGGCCGGGTAGGTCGAGTCGTGGCGATGCGTGGCAAGGCGAGGAAGCTGGTGGGGACGTCGAACTCCCCACCGGCACGATCCAGGGCGTGTCCGGGTGCGGTATGGCGATGTTGGGCCTGGCCGGGTCTGGCCTGGTAGGGCAAGGAAGCCGGTGGAGACCTCGAACTCTCCATCGGCACGATCATGGCGGGGTTAGGTCTGGCTAGGCGAGGCGAGGCAACGCAGGGGAAATAGGGCGATTGGCAAGGACTCGGGTTCGACCCCCGCAGCGCCCGCCGCACGCAATCAGGCGTGTCAGTAAACAGCCCAGGAGGGCAACCATCATGAAGAAGTTCCGTGCACACATCTCCGGCGTCCCCGGAGTCGCACTGCTCACCCACAACGAGCGGCTCGCCGATCCTCGCGATCCGATCGCTCGCCAGATGAAGTCGATCAGCTCGAAGCGGACGAAGACCGACGAGGACTTCGCCGAGCTGGCCAAGCTGGAGTTCGAGGGAGGTCTGTACCTCACCGACGACGGCAAGGTCGGCATTCCGGCGTGGAACGTGTTCCGCTCGTGGCAGGAGGGTGCCAAGGTCAACAAGCTCGGCCGTGCGGTCGAGCGTGGCGTGTTCATGTCCGGCGCGGACATCCTGCCGATCGAGTACAACGGCCCGTCGTCGCCGGTCGACATGTGGAACGCCGGTCACGTCGACTCGCGCTCGGTCAAGGTCGGCATGTCCAAGGTCACCCGGACCCGGCCGAGCTTCCGCAACTGGAGCCTCGTCGCCGACTTCACGGTCGACCTCGACGTGCTCCGCGAGGACGATCTGGGCATGATCGTGCGCAACGCCGGTCTCATGTCCGGGCTCGGCGACTACCGTCCCCGCTTCGGCCGCTACGAGGTGGAGCTGGAGGCCCTGTGACGTTCCTCCCGAACGAGAACTCGCGGGCATCGAAGCTCCTCGACTACGTCCGGGAGCAGATGCACGAGACCGGCGACCTCGTCACCTATGAGCAGCTCTGCGAGATCATCGACCTGCCGCTGGTGGGTCTCGATCGCAGGGACATCGTCTCGAAGCTCTCCGGGCTGATCGACGAGGTGAACAAGCGCCTGCACCGTGACGGGGACTGGCGACACCTGTACAACGTCGTCACCCAGGGCTACCGGATCTCGTCGATGGTCGACGTCCGCCAGGAGAACCTGAGCCGGATGCGTCAGGCCGAAGCGTCCCAGGTGCGTGCACTGCGTGTGGTCGAGAAGGGGATCCGTCACCCCGATGCAACGGTGGCCGAGCGTCGCCGTGCGTCGGATGCAGCGGCTGCCCAGGGAGCGCTCCTCGCGCTCTCGAAGAAGGAGCACCGCAAGGTCCGCGCTCTGTGGCCCCGGGAGGAGACGAGCCCTGTGTCCGATCCCTCCGAGGTCGACGACTGATCTTCATGGCTGGGTCCGGCATGGTTGGGCGGGGTGAGGTCCGGCATGGTGAGGTAAGGCCAGGTTAGGTGTGGCCTGGTAGGGCAGGGAAGTCTCGGAGAGGGTCGAACCTCTCCGAGACACTTTCGTGGTCGGGCCTGGCAAGGCAAGGTTCGGCGAGGTAGGGCACGGCCTGGCCTGGCCTGGTGAGGCTAGGCAAGGAAGCCCTCGGGAGGGTCGAACCTCCCGGGGGCACCATCCTGGCCTGGCACGGCGCGGTACGGCGCGGCGAGGTGAGGCATGGCGATGCGAGGCACCGCAGGGGAATACCAGCTCCCGGGAGAGTCAGATCTCCCGTGGGCACTCCAGGCTGGGTTCGGTGTGGCTGGGTGCGGTTCGGTGTGGTCAGGTCGGGCGCGGCAAGGCAAGGCGAGCAGCTCGGTGGAGGGTCGAACCTCCACCGAGTACGACCAGCTTCGGCTGGTTCATGGTGAGGTGCGGCACCGCACGGCAAGGCGGGGCGAGGTATGGCTAGGCGAGGCTAGGCACCGCAGGGGAATACCAGCCCGAGAGAGCGTCAGAACTCTTCCGGGCACGAATCATGGTGAGGTGCGGCAAGGCGAGACAAGGTGTGGTCTGGCTGGGTGCGGTAAAGGCTGGGCATGGCGAGGTGAGGAGCCCATCACGACGTCGAACTCGTGGTGGGCACGAATCAGGGCGCGGCAAGGCAAGGCTCGGCTAGGCGCGGCACGGCTGGGCAGGGCTCACTTGCAAGCTCGCTTGACAGTGACTAGGGTAGATAGGAATGGACGTCGTGCACTTCCCCACCTCGATCACCTCCACGACGCGTCGAGGAGACGCTCTGCTGGAGGTGACCACGAGGTGCGGGAAGAAGCTCAAGGTCGGACAGCCGAAGGGCAAGTCCCTGTTGGACGTGGGTCTCTCCGGGTGGCACTCGGAGATGACCTGTCCAGCGTGCAAGAATCCGAGCAACAAGGGAGGAGAAGAACATGGCTGAGATGTCAGAGACCGCTTTCGAGGTCTACCAGGACGGCAGCGGCGAGTGGCGCTGGCGACTGAAGGCAGGCAACCACGAGATCGTCGCATCGAGCGAGGGCTACGTCGACAAGGCCGGTGCCATCCGCGCCGTCGGCTCGATGAAGCGCTGGGTCGAGAACGCAGCGGTCGAGGAGATCATCGAGGAGGGCGGGGAGTGACCACGTCCGCCAAGGTGATCGCCGACGTCATCAACCCGAATGGGAACAGGCTCGTCATCATGGAGGCGACCTTCCATCGCTTCGTGCTGGCCGAGGTGAACACCCACCGTTCTCACTCACGCTCGTCGGCCTCCTCTCGGGCGATCCCGGTGGAGACGATGCTCGGCAAGGCTCGCAACTCACCTGCCTTCCCCATCCTGTGGACCAGGGAGCAGCCGGGGATGCAGGGTGGCGACGAGCTGCTCGGCTTCGATCGCAACGACGCCGAGGACCTCTTGAAGCGGATCTCCGACTTCACCATCGAGCAGATCGCCGCCTACATCGAGCGCCACCCGGACAAGTCGACCCGGCTCCACAAGAGCTTGCTCAACCGGCCGATGGAGTGGTTCCAGTACCACACGGTGATCATCGGTGCGACCGACGACGGGTGGGCCAACTTCTTCGCCCAGCGAGCGACTCGCTACAGCCCCCTCGCACAGCCCGAGCTGCGCGCCGTGGTGGACCTGATGCTGGAGGGCTACGAGACGAGCACCCCGCAGTTCCTGAACTACGGGCAGTGGGTCACGCCGTACATCCAGCCGGGTGAGGTCTTCCACACCGAGGAGATGCGCAAGGAGGTCAGCGCCGCACGGTGCGCTCGGGTGAGCTACCTCAACCACAACGGTGTGCGTGACGTCGGTGCCGACCTCGACCTCTTCGCCAAGCTGGCCGCGGCCGAGCCGATGCACGCAGCTCCGCTGGAGTTCGTGGCCACTCCGCTCACGCAGGCCATGAAGCCGCTCGGGAACTTCACCGGCTACCGGCAGTTCCGCCACATCGTCCAGGGGCTCGCATGACCATCACCTTCACCCCCGTCACCGCACACGAGGTGCAGGACCTGATCGGGGACACCGACGCCGTCTCGACGGTGTACTGGCACATCGACGATCCCGAGCAGGCCCCCGTGGTGGTCGATGTGCTCGGCAAGCGGATGCTCGTGCACCGCGTGTCGCTGCACATCGCCGAGGGCGAGCAGCGGGTGTACCTCGGTGGCTTCGCAGCCTCGAAGGTGTCGAACCGCAACGTGTCCGCCGACCCGTTCATCTCGATGATCGAGCTGGAGGATCACTGGGCCACGCTCGGTGAGCTGTGCGGCGGGGAGACGCCCCTCAGCTTCGTCCCGGTCGAGTCACCCTTCTACGGCGTGCTCGATCCCTCGGAGACTGCCCATGGATGACCTGTTCTCTCTCCTGGAGAGGGAGCTGAAGGATCCGATCCCCGACCGCTCGATCCGTGCGTTCTGGCGCAACGTGGTCCGGCCGAAGCTGGTGCCGAAGACGATCACCACGCACAACGGCGAGCTGCACTCGGTCCTGCGACGCCCCTGGGGGTGCTCGTGGGTGAAGGTGAACGAGAAGGAGTGGTGTCCGATCTGTGGCTCCATCTCCCCGGTCACCCTGCTCGACTTCTTCGGCAAGGTCCAGATCTGGAACCCGGCCAGCTCGATCGTTGAGTACCACCGGCTCATCGCTCAAGGAGAGATGGATCCATCTTCTCCCGTCGACATCTACGAGCCCATGGTCGGTACGGCATACGGCATGTACGGCTTCGACGTCGACAACGAGCCCGTCTCCTTCACGCTGGTGGCGAACTCGTTCCGGCACACGATCTCGATCCAGCACATCTACGACCTCGACCAGTACCGGATGTCCCGGTTCATCCAGCACATGAACCGGCTCTCGCCGGTCGTGCACTGGACGCTGTGTCGAGGCAACCACCTCCACTGGGCGCTGGCTGCGTACGCACCCGGCCTCGTGATGGAGTCCACCTTCGGTGAAGTCGTCGAGGATCCCGACGACGACGAAACCGATACCGATCCTGGCGAGCCCGGCCCGCCAGAATGAATACCCGAACCAACGAAGGAGAACACCCCAACATGTCTGACACCGTCGAGAACGTCGCGGCCGCCGAAGTCGTGAGCTTCGACCCCGAGGCCGTCTTCGCCCAGGCCCAGGCCCAGGTCGCCCAGATCCAGAAGCAGATCGAGCACCAGCAGGCGCTGAAGACCGCCGCCGACGCCAAGATCCGCGATCTGCGTGC
>Ga0209175_10001772_pt1 | contig 10537 bp, 6 predicted proteins | sample JI91814C2DNA_FD_187506 | JGI IMG/M metagenome (GOLD analysis project Ga0209175, IMG submission 187506) | Wastewater effluent complex algal communities from Wisconsin, to seasonally profile nutrient transformation and Carbon sequestration -... | ecosystem: Engineered > WWTP > Effluent > Algae...
CCCCCTCATCGCGATCGCTCGCGACTTCCGCCCCGGGCACGCCGATTTCGGTGCCGGCGTCGGAGACTCCCTCCCGGCGTCTGTCGGCAACATCGCCTCGAACCTCGACGCCAACGGCCGCCCGGCGTACGTGGGCGGTGGCAAGGTCATGACCGCTGGCGCTAAGGATGCCGCGGGCCGCTTCATCATGCCCGCGGCCGTGCAGGCTAAGCCCGTCACCGATTTCAACATCAATGGCGCGTCGGTCAGTTCGTCCCAGCCCATGGTTGCCAAGATCACCGTAGTCGGCGCGGCAATCGCGTCGGGTTCAACACCCTGCCCTGTCGCGATGCGTGTGAAGGTCGGCAATGCCTATCACGAACCTTTCGGCGCGTTTTCGAACAAGTCAGTCGCCAACGTCAACGACAATCGCAATCCTCGCAACGCCGTGCTTCCAGGCACCATCGCCGCGGGAACGTCGATCAGCATCGACGGGCAGACGTGGCTCCCGGGCAGCAACTCGACGTACATGACTGTGAACTCCGCCAACGGCGGCGCGCAGGTCAAGGCCCTCCGCAACGGCGACAACGTGCCGAACGTCACTGGCTTCGCCGGGCAGGTCTCCGCCAAGGCAATGCTCTCTCCGTACCTCGATGCGACCGGCAAGAAGGTCAAACTCAACGCAAACCAGGTGATCTACCTCTTCGAACTGGGCTCCACCAGCACCAGTTCCAGCGCCTTTGACATGCAAGACCTCGTCGTCCTCGTCGACCTCGCATCCGATCCCTCCTACTTCCAGGCACCCGCGCCCGTCGTCGTCACCGACGCCTGCGGCAACGTTGTCAACGACGCCGCCGCCACCTTTGGCGATGTCAACGGCGGTGGGATCATGTCCGCCGCGACCTTCTCGCAGTGGTTCAGCGACGTCCCCGGCGCCAACGCCAGTCAGCGCATCTTCCTCAGCATGACCAAGGGCTCCGACGGCGTCTACTCCTTCTCCACCTCCGACTTCACGCCCGTCGATGGCGAGTTGTACGGCAACCAGGGCGCCAGCCACAACCGTGGATTCACATGCTCCATCGACGCCGTCACGGGCTACAAGAAGTGCTCGGGCCAGTTCATCGAATACGCCGGCTCCGGTGACGCATGGCTCTTCATCAACGGAAAACTCGCCATGGACATGGGCGGCACGCACGCCGGTGGCAAGCAGATCGTCCTCCTCGATCGCCTCGGCCTCACCGACGGCTCCGAGGTCCGCGTCAACTTCTTCTACGCCCAGCGCACCAGCAACAACGCCACCTTCGGCCTTCGCACCAATATGGTCCTCTCCACCCCCAACAGCGTGGGCGTCCCAGGCGTCAGCGGCATGCTCGACTGATCCAAATCGCAGTCAACTCAGAACACGCCGGGCGGGCCTTCCCGCCCGGTTTTCATTTGGTCCGACCCGTTCCCTTGGAGGCGATTGACTTTGACCTTCCTACCCTCGATTCCTCTCTTTCCACGGAGCGACTAATGCCCCACGCCGACCCGTCCAGCGATTCCAGAGCCGTCCTCGAGGCCCTCTCCAACCAGTTCCCCACCTCCGAGAGCGCGATCGCCGAACTCGCCGCCCTCTCCGCCCAACTCTCGCTGCCCATGGGCGTCGTCCACGTCATTTCCGACGTCCACGGCGAGGACGAGAAACTCCGTCACGTCATCAACAACGCCTCGGGCGCGCTCCGCCAACTCGTCGACAAGATCGTCGGCGACCGCCTCCCTCCCGCCGAAAAAGCACGCTTCCTCGCCGTCCTGTACTACCCGCGCGAAGCCATCAACGCGTTCAGCAAAGCGATCGTGGAGCAAGGCGACAAGCACCGCGTCGAGTGGGTCTATTCCACCCTCACCCTCCAGTTCGAGATCGTCCGCGAGTTGCGAAAGACCTGCCGCCGCGTGCACTTCGAGCGTCTTCTTCCCTCCTGGTATCGCGAACTCTTCGTCGAACTCGGCAGCGGCCAGCGCCCTCTGTATATCAAGGAAATGATCGCCGCCCTCTCCAAGTTCGGGCGTGATTGGGGTGCCGTCCGCGCTGGCGCGCGCCTGGTCCGCAACCTCGCCTGCGAGGAACTGCTCGTCATCGGCGACCTGGGCGACCGTGGCCCGCGCATGGACCGCGTCTGCGAGACGCTCATGCGTCAGCCCAAGTGCAACCTCCTCTGGGGCAATCACGACATGCTCTGGCTTGGTGCCCACCTCGGGCATGAGCCTTCCATGCTCACCATGCTCCGCTTCTCGGCACGCTACCGCCAGGCGGCTCAACTCGAAGAGGGCTACGGCATCCTCACCACGCCCCTCGAGAAACTCGTGCGCGATGTCTATCACGACGACCCCGCGACGAAGTTCATCGCCAAGGGCACGGGCCTCCGCGATCCGCTCATGGTCGCGCGCATGCAGAAAGCAATCGCGATCATGCAGTTCAAGGCCGAGGGACGCATGCTCGAGAACCACCCGGAGTGGAACCTCGCCCATCGTCGCCTCCTCCACAAAGTCAAGTTCGAGAACGGCAAGGCCATCAGCGTCGAGATCGATGGTCCGAACGGCCCAGTCTCGCATCCGATGCTCGACCAGCACCTCCCCACTATCGATCCCAAAGATCCCTACGCATACTCACGCGAGGAACAAGAGTGCGTCGATCGCCTCCGCGAGTCCTGCACACGCTCCATGAAACTCCGCGAGCACATGCAATGGATGGTGCGCCACGGCGGCATGTGGACCCGGCGCAACGAGGTCCTCTTCTTCCACGCCTGCGTCCCCGTCGACAAGCAAGGCGAACCCCTCTCGCTCAACGTCGATGGCAAGAACGTCAGCGGGCGTGAACTCATGGACGCCCTCAACTCCGTCGTCCGCCGCGCGATGCGCAAGCGCTGGTTCGGCCTCGACCAGGACGCCGACTGGATCTGGTACATGTGGGGCGGGCCTATTTCGCCACTCTTCGGCAAGGACAAGATCGCCACCTTCGAGTCACACTTCATCGCAGACAAGGACGCGCAGAAGGAACACAAGAACCCCTACTTCGAACTCATGCACGATGCGAACTTCGTCAAGAAGATTGGCCGCCTCTTCGGCTGCGGCGACGATGTCCTCATCGTCAACGGGCACGTCCCCGTCAAGGTCGAGAAGGGTGAGCAGCCCCTCAAGAAGGGCGGCAACGCCATCACCATCGACGGCGCTTTCAGCGAGGCCTATGGCGATCGTGGCTACACGCTCGTCCTCAAGCCCGACAAGATCGAACTTGCCGAGCACTCACCCTTCGAAGGCGTGGACGCCACCATCGCGCACGGCGCGGACATCCTCCCAAAGATCGCGACGATCCGCACTTACGCCAAGAGCCGCACGATCGCGGACACCAACGAGGGCGACGCCGTCCGCCGACGCATCGCGGACCTTGAATCGCTGGTCCGTGCGTATCAGGAGGGGGCGGTCCGCGAAGGGGATTGACCGTCATATTTCTTGCGCGAAGGCCTTTCCAACGCCCCCAACCCGCATCGGGAGCGCCCAACTAGCCTTGTTGTGTTCTCTTCCATCCGGTACACTTACTCAGTCGAAACATCGATCGGGGGTGCCGCTTGGCGTCAACACGCAACATCGTCCTCATCGCAGTACTTGCAGGCTCCGTCGCTGCATCAACCACCCTCGCCCAGCAAACGACCATTCGCTTCGAAGTCTCCCCCGACTACGGCGATACGTGGCTCGACTCCATCAGGGTCATCCCCGGTCAACGCGTCGATGTCCGCATGCGCGTGGAACTCACAACGCCACCTGTCGGGCAGACCGTCCTTGGATTCTCTGGCGCAACTTGCGAGCCCACGCTCTCGAACTGGTACCCCGTCTATGGCGACACACGCAATCCGTTCTCTTTTGACGGCGCCAATGGTGTCGGGTGTCCCTGCACCGAGAGTGCGTACAACGGACGTCACGTCGTCGATGGGTTGGGCGTCACCGGGCGCATCTACCCCTTCGGCAGCGGAGGCCAGGGCGCGGCGAGCAGCAGCGGCCTCTTGACCTCGTTCAACGACCCCGGAAACCGCCTCAGATTCGCGGGCTCTCGGTGGCGAAGTGACAGCGCCGTCTCTCGGGGCGTCGCCCTCGCGCAGCAACCCATCACACTTGCCCCCTACTTCAACCCGTCACGCTTCGCAACCGTCTTCAAGTACGCTGTCACGATGGGGCGATCGACCGAAGAACGAACGATGATCGCTTCGGTCACACAGATCGCCGGCGGCCTCGTCAGGTGGTACCAAAACGCCAGCGGCACCAGCGTCCTCAACTCGAACAACATCGCGATCGTCCCCGCCACCGTCATCGTCGAAGCCCGCTGCCCAGCCGACATCTACGGCGGCTCCGTCCCAGACCCCAGCGGCCCCACAGGCCTCTTCATCAGCAACGTCCCCGACGGCAGCGTCACCATCGATGACCTCCTCTATTTCCTCACCAAGTTCGAGGAAGGTGCTTCGGACGCCAACGTCGACAACGGCTCGGGCCAAGGCATCCCCGACCAGGCTGTGACCATCGATGATCTGCTATTTTTCCTCGCCCACTTCGAGTCTGGCTGCTAATCCTGCAAACACACTGCAACCATCGTGCGAATGCCCTGCGAACAGCGCCGCAATTCCCTCAGAGTCCCCCAAGTTCGCCCAGAATCGCACTATCTACTTCGGCGATTGTTTGGCATACTGAAAGTGCACATTGACCGGCCATTTCCGCCGGACCAGCGCCTCCGCTCAGGATGAGCGACATGCGTGAACTGAGGCGTGGACTTCCCCGGCGGCGGGAGGTGACCCATGTTCGTCGCAGACATCCTTCGTCGCAAAGGCCCAGCGGTTCATTCCATCTCGCCGGATGCCACTGTCCTTGAAGCCGTGCAGGCGATGAACGAGCATCGCGTCGGCTGCCTCGTCGTCACGCAAGGCGGCGGCATGCGGGGCATCCTCACCGAGCGTGACCTCCTCACGCGCGTCCTCGCCGTCGAACTCGACCCGCGCGAGACGCTCGTCCGCGACGTGATGACGCGCGAGATCGTGGTCTGCACGCCCGATACGAGCATCGACGACCTTGCCTCCGCGATGCACGACAAGCGCATCCGCCACGTCCCCGTCAAGGACGAAACCGGCACGCTCTGCGGCCTCGTCTCCATCGGCGACGTCAACGCTCTGCACACCGATGAACTCGCGGCCACTGTCGAGTCACTTGAGATGTACATCGCGCGAGGCTGACTCTCTCCAGCCTTGTCAGAGGCCCGGGCGCAAGCCCGGGCGTCGCAGCGACCAGCCAAACGACAACGCTCTCGAACGTGGCGCACTCCCGCCAACGAACAAGGGCGAGCCGTTTGGCTCGCCCTTGTGTTAACCTCAGCGGAAAACACTTAGTCCGTGCGATTGCGTTGCAAACGGATCAAGATCGGCGCGATCAGCAGGATCAGCACTCCAGCAGCGATCGACGAGAACACGAAGAGGAGGAAGAAGTCCGCTTGGCCTCCAAACTTCCACGGGAGCGAGACCTTGCCCTCGATGATCGGATCCACGAGCGACCCGACCTTGCCCGCAGCCAATCCCGCGACAAACGAAGAGATGAACCAGATCCCCATGAGACTGGACACGTACTTCTTGGGCGCAGTCTTGGACACATAGGACAGCCCCGTGGGTGAAAGAATGATCTCGCCCACGGTGTGCAGGAAGTAGCAGCCGCAGATGTAAAACATGCCGACCTTCGAGACGCCCGTGTTCAGTTTCTGAGCCGCGAAGAACATCACCACGTAGCCCAAGCCCACGAAAATCAACCCGGTGCCGATTTTGAATGGCTGCCCAAACGACTTCTTCTTTCTCACCAGCGACGCCCAGAAGAGTCCCGCAATCGGCGCGAAGATGATGATGAGCAGCGGATTCACCGACTGGAACTGCGGCGTGGGCACCTTGTCCCAGATGAAGCCCAGACGCCGATCGGTCAGCTCTTCTGTAAACGTCGTCAGCGAAGAACCCGCCTGCTCAAAGGACAACCAGAAGATCGCGTTGAACAACATGTAGACGAAGATGGTTGCAACAGGTCCACGATCCCCAGGTTCTTGTTTCCAAATGAAGTGCGCCGCGTAAGCGATCGACCCGACGATCAATGTGCCGAACACGAGTGGATTGCCAACCAACTTGTCAACCTGACCCAGAATGCCTAGTTGATAGAGATATGCGACGCCCGCCGCAAGCACCAACCCGACCGGCAGAAACATCCACGCCTTGTTCCGATGGGGTGAGTTCGTTTCGCCGATCCCAGCAAGGAACATCGGGCGGCAGAGCACATAAAACACCAACCCCAGGATCATACCGACGGCCGCCGCTCCAAAGCCATAGTGCCAGCCGTACGCAACCGCCAATCCGCCACACACAAGGTTGCAGAGGAACGAACCCAGGTTGATGCCCATGTAGAAGATGCTGAATGCCGACTCGCGCCGCGGATCGCCCGGCGGGTACAACTGCCCCACCATCACCGACACACTCGGCTTGAAATGCCCAGTGCCAATGGTGATTGTCGCTAGCCCGAACACGAACACCGTCATGCCGCTCGCGTCGAGCGCCATCTTCCCAAAGCCCGAAATGCTCAGGGCGATGTGGCCCAAGGTAATCAGCAATGCCCCGACAATCATTGATCGGTGCGTGCCAATGAGCTTGTCCGCGAGCAGCCCGCCCAGGATTGGCAGGAGGTACGCCATCCCCGTGTACCAGCCATAGAGCGTGTTCGCGTCCTTCTTCGTCCACGAACGCCCGCTATCGACGCGATTGACGTCAATGGTGATTTCGTACGGATCATCTGCTTGATCGCGGACAGCCTCGGGAGTGATCTTGGTGGAGACCACGCTGGTGCCATCATTCACCTTGAAATAAATCTTGTAGTTCGGATCGTCCGCCTCGCGCACGGCCGTTTCGACAGCCGCCATGTCGACGGGCTTGCCATCGTTCTTCGACTGTGCTTCAGCCTCAGTCTTCGCATCCTCAAGCCTCTTGGCCTGCTCTTCGGCGGTATAAGGCCGCAAGAGTTTGAGACCGAGCGCCACCTTTCGATCCGAGTTGTTGGTCACCCGGAAATGCAGTGGATCACCGTCAGGTCGCTCGCCATGCTTCACCGCAAACGTCGGAGCCGCGAGCCCGCCTTGCGCTGGCTCCCAGATGAACTTTCCCGGACGCTTCGGATCGGGCTGCTTCGCCAGTCGCGTAAACGTGAGCATTCCCTGTTTGGTATCCACATCAACAACTGACGGCGGGATTGCACCATCTCCGACCACGACCCTCAGGGGAACGTCGATGACCGTCTTGGGCATCTCGACCTTCTTCTCTTCTTCCTCCTTGGTGGGTACATGGCTCTGCGTGATGCGCAACGTGTTCTCGTACGTGCTCCGCTCGACCTGGTGGGCGGCGAGCGCGCCCGTGAGGTAAAGCACTAACAGCCCGCGCATCCCGTAGTAACTGAATCGCTCCCACATCTCAACGAGGAATAGCAGCGACAGACCCACCGGATGTCCCAAGAACGTTTTCTGGCTCAGCATTGGGTCCTGCACAGGGGCTGAGTTGTCGGACGGAAAAGAGTTCGCCATGAATCCTCCAAAGGTCCGTCGGCCTAAAGCACCGCCGGGCCCCCAGCATAATCGATCCTTCGCCCCTCCGCGCTGGATTCTTCTCCCGTCCAAACCCCATCCCTACCCTCCTCCCATGCCCGCCCGCATCATCGATGGCGTCCAACTCGCCCAAAACTTCCGCATTCAGATTGCCCAGCGCGTGAAGGCCGCCAACGCCAAGGGTCGCCCCGTCCGCCTCGACGCGGTCCTCGTGGGCGACACCGACAACGCCGCCCGCGTGTACGCCACAAACCAGGCAAAGACCTGCGAAGCGATGGGCATCGAGTACCGCCTCCACGAACTCCACGCGGGCGCGTCCTACGACGACATCGCAGGCCGCGTCCTCCTTCTCAACACCGAGGACAAAGTCACCGCGATCATGGTCCACCTCCCCATGCCCGAAGGTGTGGATCCCTATCGCATCCAGCGCCTTATCGCGCCCGAGAAGGACGTCGAGGGCGTCAACCCCGCGAACATCGGCAACGTCGTCTATGGCCGCAGCAGCCTCGCGCCATGCACGGGCCTCGCCGTCGTCAAGATGGTCGAGTCGATCATGCCCGAGTTCGATCCGGAATGGAAATCGCCAGCCCCCATGCTCCGCGGCAAGGTCTGCGTCGTCGTCGGCGCGGGCGACACCGTCGGCAAGCCCATCGCCGTCCTCCTCATGCGCCAAGAAGGCACGATCATTTCGTGCAATAAGTTCACGCCGAATCTCATCGAACTCACCCGCAGAGCCGACATCCTCGTCGCTGCGGCGGGCGTTCCGAACCTCATCACCGCCGACATGGTCAAGCCCGGTGCCGCCGTCATCGACGTCGGCGTCAACCGCGTCAAAGACGCGACCGGCAAGAACAAGACCGTCGGCGACGTCGCCTTCGACGAAGTCTCCAAGATCGCAGGCTGGCTCAGCCCCGTTCCCGGCGGCGTCGGCCCCGTCACCGTCTCCATGCTCCTGCTCAACGTCGTCGAAGCGGCGGAGCGGTAGTCCCACCCGACATCAACCGACACTCCTCTCAAGCCTCTCCTCGATGCCTCGATGCCGCATCCCCCGTGCCTTCTTCCGCATCACCTCCGCTTCCCATCCCCGCCCCCTCTTCCCTATCCTCCCGCCCTTCCAGAAACCCGCACATTCACGCTCGGAGCCCGTCCATGCCCGCCAAGGTCACCCTCGCCGCCGACACCAACCAAGCCCTCGGCATCGCCCAGTTCGCCATCGACTTCATGTCCGACGGCTCCAACGGCGGCAAGCCCGACGCTTCCGTCCTCGAACGCGCCAACCAGTTCCACACCGACGCCGTCCTCTGCGGCATCTCCGCCATCTCCCTCGGCTGCAACGCTCCCAACCTCCTCCGCCGCGAAGCCCTCGAATACGCCACGCCCACCAGCGGATTTGGTTCCATGGGCGGCGTCTCATGGGCCAAGGGCGCAGTCCGCAGCGGCGTCCCCATCTTCGGCAGCAGCGTCAACGTTCAGGTCGAGAAGGCCATCGTCGCCAACGCCTCCGCCGTCCGCGAGTGGGACAGCAACGGCACGAACTTCGGTTACTCCGAAGAACGCTCCCACCATCGCGCGGGCGAGTTCGGGCACAACGACTTCTGCTCCGTCGCCACCGCCGCCGCACAACTCCGCGGCCGCGACGGCATGTTCGCCCTCAAGGGCATGATCCTCTTGGACGAAATCCGCGGCCGCCTCGCCGAGGTCTTCTCCTTGAAGTCATACAAGATCGACCACGTCGTCCACGGCGCGATCGGTTCCGCAGCGACCTTCGGCGCGATGATGGGCGCGACCGCCGAACAGATCGAATCCGCGATCGGCATGGTCGTCGCGCACTACATCCCTTTCCGCGCCATCCGCGCCGGCAAGCAACTTTCCGACAGCAAGGGCGCCTCCGCCGCGATCAGCACCGAGGTCGCGATCCTCTCCGTCAAGCGTTCCATGGCCGGCTTCATGGGGCCGCGCGACATCTTCCGCAATCCCGAAGCGATCTTCCGCCTCTTCGAAGGCCCGGGCCAACTCTTCAAGAAAACCCACTCGATGGGCACCGGCATCCCGGAAACCAAGGGCGATAGCAAGGCCTACGCCAGCCCCTTCGATCTCGTTCTCACGCGTGAGGGCTCTGACTTCACGATCATGGGCATGCACTTCAAACTGGGCCTGTACGAGCACCAGTCTGCCGGCGCTCTGCAGGGCCTCATCAACATCGTGAGCCGCCATCCGCACCTGCTCGATGATCAGTCGGGCGACAACATCGCCGCGATCAAAGTCCGCGCGTACGAGCCCGCCTTCGGCATCATCGGCGACCCCGCCAAGCGCGATCCCAAGACGCGCCAGTCCGCCGACCACTCCATGCTCTTCCTCGCCTGCACAATGCTCCGCAAGGCCCTCGAACTCCACGCCGCCAAGAAGGGCGCGAAACTCGGCTGGAAGGAACTCATGCTCCTCCCCGCCGGCTTCGACGCCAAGGCCCTCCACGATCCGCTCACCCGCGCCCTCATGGAGAAGATGTCCTTCGAGCACGGCGGGGCCGAGTACGACGCCAAGTACCCCGACGGTATTCCCACCTCCATTATCTTCACCGATGATCAAGGCCAGTCCTTCGACAGCGGCCTCGTCATGTACCCCGGCGGCCACGCCCGCAACGACCGAGGCCCCGACAAGGTCAATCTCCAGGACATCCTCGATCACAAGTGGCAGTCGCTCGGTGCTCTTGCCTCCGAGAATCCGAAAGCCATTCTCAAGCAGATCGGCGCGCTCGAGAAGAAGTCTGCCACGGATGTCGCGAGCCTCTACGACTTCGCCATGAAGCCCGCCACCGGCGCGTTCGATTGAGATCGTCGCGCTTGAGAATTCGATTCGAATAGGAAGCCCCACAACCTCTGCATGACTTCAACACCCACTCCGCCACTGCGCCTCAAGATGAGGCGT
>Ga0209175_10001778_pt1 | contig 10495 bp, 6 predicted proteins | sample JI91814C2DNA_FD_187506 | JGI IMG/M metagenome (GOLD analysis project Ga0209175, IMG submission 187506) | Wastewater effluent complex algal communities from Wisconsin, to seasonally profile nutrient transformation and Carbon sequestration -... | ecosystem: Engineered > WWTP > Effluent > Algae...
CCTCGACCGGATCTACTTCTCCGACCCCTTGGCGCTCACGTGGGGTGCGGCGACGAACTACATCGACATCGGCCACACCGACACCGTCATCGAGGCGTTGGTGACCACCGCCGACGAACTGCTCGTGACCTGCCAGCAGCAGACGCTCGAACCATCGGTGCAAGGCGTGATTCGTGGACCAAAGACATTCGTGCTCAGCGGCATCTGCACGCCGTTCGCGCCCCACGCCAGCGTTCCATCGGGCAGCACCTTGTGAGCAGTGACCAATGTCGTTCCCGAACTGTTGTCATCAAAGGCCACGTAAGCGTTGCCCGATGCGTCGACTTCCATGTCAAACACGAACGTGCCCGTGTTCGTCCGGTTCGCCAACTGGATCGGTGTCCCGAACGCCGCCACGCCCGTTGATTGCAGTCGCTGGATGAACGGCTTGTACCCGCCGCCCGCCCCGTTGTCCATGTACGCGATCCACGCCCCGCCATCAATTGTGGGCCTGAACACGGGCACGCCCTGATCGCCCGCGCCTCCAGCCACGACCAACGGGCTGCCGGGGTCGCTCGACCATTGGGCAGCGGCAACGCCCGCACCCGCCATGATCACCAACGCCGCAACGCCACAACGCCAATTCGATCCTCGGTTCATACTTCGTCCTTCCCTTGGTGAGCCGCTGGAACCCTATTGGGACCCCGCGCGCCCTTTCCCCCACAAGCCGCTCGCATGTTGCACAACCACCCCGCTGGACCCTCATTGCCATTCGCAACCGACCACCCAAACAGGGAACTGTTCTCATTCTGCTTCGAAAAACGAAATGCTCCGAATCCTCTTGATCGCGTCCTGGCATTCCCAAGATGGCGCGGCGGTCCCTGTTTTCTCGCACTGGACGGGTCAAAGAAAATCGGATACAACGGGACGTCCGATGCGCAACACGCACCTGTTCTGAGAACAATCTACTTGCTCTCAACCCGTTCGTCAAGCATAATGGAGAAGCAATCTTCATTTTCGAGGGGAATCGCATGCTCGAATCAACCATCGCCTCGGCGGACCTCCGAACGTGGGGGGGGATCTCGGACGGACCAACGGCTGCTCCGCCGCTGACCGACGCCGAACGGGCCGAGGCCGAACAGGTCGCACGCCGACTCCACTCTGAACTTCGTGGTGCGATCAACTCTCTTCCCGATGACGATCGCGGCGCCAGCGCCATGGCCCGAGCCCTCCAACTCGATCGAGCCACCTGCCAGCGCATCGTCGGCACCGTGACACGCACCGACGCCGACGCCGCTTCGCTCATCAATCTGCCGGGAGTGCTCGGCCTGCGCCAGTTCGTTGAAGCCGTCGGCAAGCGCAAGAACGCGAACGCCGAGCAACTCTCCGCTTGCTCAGCCGCCGTGGACAAGTTCGAGAGACTCCTCGAAGTTCTCGGCGGCAGCCAGCGCCGCCTCCGCGAACGTGTCCTCGCCACCGATGCCGCCCGCCAGCATGGGCGCGAACAACGGACGTATGTCGGCGCCGACGATCCCAAGGCCCGCGAGACGCTCTTCCGTGCTGCGGCCCTCATCACCGGGCGCTGGTCGCAGACGTCTCTCGCGATGCGCATCATTCGCCCAACGCCCGGCAGCGCCAAACTTACAGAGGAGGTTGTCGTTCGCGGGCTCTTTGGTCACGTCGCCCGCCCAGAAGCCGTGCCCCTTGTTGTTGGCTTCAACAACCAGGTCGAGCCCGACAACTCGCCCGCATTCTCAACGCTTGACAGCAAGCCCGCCTCGGGCAACAACGCGCGCTCACTCCTCGAGTCGTTCTGTTCTTCGCCCCTGCCCAAGGTGACCTCCCGCAACGCAGGCAAGATGATCATGCAGGTCCTGGACCTCGCCGATCGCGAGTCTCCGTCGCCCATCGACATTGTCCTCGCGAATCGCGGCGCCAAACCGGAGGCACACCCCGCGACGCTCCGCCCAGCGATCGGCGAGATCTGGTCCCTCGTCACGTTCCCCGCTCGCCAGATGATCTTCGACGTCTACCTCCATCGCGACATCGCGCGCAAGTGCCTTCCGGCCCTCGAAGTCCACCTTTGGAACCCCGACATCCACCAGCAGGGCTCCAGCCGCTGGTCCACGCGCTTCCCCGGCGGGCCAAAACTCGAACTCCTGGGCCAGGGTCTTTCCAACTGCGCGACCGACGCCTACGCACGCCACAAGGACCTCACAAACCACGTCTTCACCAACGTGGGCTGGGACGCTGCAGAGTTCGTGGGCTACCGCTGCCAGGTCACGTTCCCCATCTGGCGCGCCGGCTACTGCATGGCGTTCGACTTCGCGGGCAATGAGATGTGAGTACGGTCGTGCTCCGAAGGCGGACGATTTCCAGGAGCGGCGACGATGCTCACCACCAGCCGCAATGACCGCCTTCCACTCGTTCTGCTCGCTATCACCCTCGCCCTCCTCATCTGGTCCGGCGTCCATCCATTCGAGTTCAAGACTTGGGCGCTCGAGGTCTTCCCCGCCATCTTCGCGATCGTCATCATCGGCGCGACGCACAAGCGCTTTCCGCTCACGCCGCTCGTCCTCATCCTCATTGCGATCCACTGCGCGATCCTCATCGTCGGCGGGCACTACACCTACGCACGCGTGCCCGTCGGCCTTTGGGCACAGGAAGCCTTCGACCTCTCGCGCAACCACTACGACCGCATGGCCCACTTCGTCCAAGGGTTCGTCCCCGCGATGATCGCACGCGAGATCCTCATCCGCCGCTCGCCGCTGCGCCCCGGAAAGTGGCTCTTCTTCCTCGTCGCGAGCGTGTGCCTCGCGATCAGCGCGGCGTATGAACTGCTCGAGTGGGCCGTCGCGGAGATTGATCACGCGGGGTCCCAGGATTTTCTGGGCACTCAGGGCGACGTTTGGGACACGCAAAAGGACATGGCCCTCTGCGGCGTCGGCGCAGTCGCCGCCCAGTTCGTCCTCAACTCCTTGCACAACAAGCAACTGCGCGCGAGAGGTTGGCTGGCGAACTGAGCACGGCCGATCCGAATTCTCGCCGCAATCTTTGCAGACCGAAAACGAGATCGAATACACCTGCCCCGCCGCAGATTCCGCGCATTGAGACAGGCCCGTCCTGTCCCTTCCGCATGAATCCTCGGCAGACGCCGCGGCGCGGCCGCTGCGCACCCACTCGCCCGCTAGGCGAAACTACCGAAACCCCCGTTCGCCACGCGCGATTCACGCTTCAAACGCCGATAAACGTAGAGGCAACCACACACACGAATGCCCCTCGCCGAAGCCTCGTCCATCTCCGCCCTCCTGATCGCCCTCGCGCCGACGCTCGCGCTCGTGCTCGCGGTCCTGATCCTCGCGCGCCGTCGCCTCGAGATGCAGCGCTTCGAGCAAAGCCACAAGTCGCGCAGCGAGGCCATCGAGTCCGGCAGCCACAAGGCACGCCTCCTCCATCCCGACATCGACCTCGCCAAGTGCATCGGCTGCGGTGCGTGCGTCCGCGCCTGCCCCGAGGAAGGGGTCCTCGACCTGCTCCATGGCCAGGCCGTCGTCGTCCATGGCGCGCGCTGCGTCGGGCACGGGCGCTGCGCCGAGGCCTGCCCCACCGGCGCGATCGCCCTCACCTTTGGCGATCTCAGCGACCGCGACGACCTCCCGGCGATCAACGAGGAGTTCGAGGCCGTCGGCGTGCCCAATCTTTTCATCGCGGGTGAACTCAGCGGGTTCTCCCTCGTGCGGACCGCCGTCTCGCATGGCACCGCCGTCGCAGACATCATTGCACGCCGTGTCGCCGCTGCACCCACTCCGCCCGCGCCGGGCGTCGTTGATCTCCTGATCGTGGGCGTGGGTCCGGCGGGCCTGGCGTGCGCGCTGCGAGCCACGGAAGAGGGCGTCAACTACCACGTCATCGAGCAGGCCGACCGCGTCGGCGGCACCGTCGCCGCCTACCCGCGCCGCAAGATGATCATGACGCAGCCGATCCAACTTCCGCTCCATGGCCGCCTCGCGCGCCTCGAGTATCAGAAGGAAGAACTCGTCGAACTCTGGGATGGACTCGTTGCCAAGAACTCCCTCTCCATCGAGACGGGCGTTCGCCTTATCGACGTCGTCAAGCGTGACGATGGACTCCTGATCGCCAACACCTCCGCCGGCCCGCGCGTCGCACGCCACATCGCCCTCTGCCTGGGCCGTCGTGGTTCACCGCGGAAACTCGGCATCCCGGGCGAGGAACTCACCAAGGTCGCCTTCAGCCTGATCGACGTCGATTCATACAACGGGCGCAACATCCTCGTCGTCGGTGGCGGCGACAGCGCCGCCGAGGCCGCGATCGGCCTCTGCGAGAACAAGAAGAACAACGTCACGCTCTGCTCGCGCGCGAAGGACTGGGTTCGCGTCAAAGCCAAGAACGAGGCCCGCATTCGCAAAGCCGTCGAGGCCGGGCACCTCACGCTCTTGATGGAGAGCAACACCAAGCGCATCACCGAGGACTCGGTAACGGTCCTCCGCGGCTCGGGACCAACCGCCGAAGAAGTCACGATCCCCAACGACGAAGTCTTCATCCTCGTTGGCGGCGATCCACCCTTTGACCTCCTCAAACGCGCGGGCGTCTCATTCGACCCGACCAAGCGTGTCACGCCCAACGTCATCGTCGATTCCACCGGGCCCCTCCTGTGGGCGACGGGCATGCTCCTCGTCGTCGCCGCCGCGATGATCGCCTGGGGCATTCTGCACTTTGGCTACTACGGCTCGTCCCACGCCCAGCGCACGCTTGAGAGCACGCACGTCCTCCTCCGCCCCGCCGGAAAGTTCGGCCTTGCGATGGGCCTGATCGCCGTCGCCCTCTTCTGCTGGAATCTCCTCTACCTCGTCCGCCGCAGTTTGAGATTCGGGCGGTTCTTCCCCGGCTCGCTGCGCTTCTGGATGGGTACGCACGTCTTCACCGGGCTCGCGAGTTTTCTCGCCGTCATCGTGCACGGGGGCTTTTCATACCGCGCGACGGTGGGGGGCTTTGCATTTATCAGCCTCGTGATCGTCCTGCTCGCGGGGCTTGTAGGAAGGTACTTCTACGCCGTCGTCCCCCGCGCCGCCAACGGCCGCGAGATCGACCTCGACGAACTCCGCGCCCGCATGGCGACCCTCGCCGCGACGTGGGACGCTTCTGCACGCGGGCTGGGCAAGGCCGTCCGCGACCGCGTCGAGACCCTCGTCCGTCAGGATCGCTGGCGCTCGCTCCTCGTCGCCCGCATCGTCGAACTCATCGCGGCCCACTTCCGCATCCGCCGTGCGCTCAACGACCTCCGCCACGATCGCGCCTTCGATGAGGTCCCCAAAGAAGAACGCGAGGAACTCCTGCAACTCGCGAAGCGTTCCTATCGCCTCACGCTCCAGATCACCCACTTCGAAGAGATCCGCGCCATCCTCAGCACCTGGCGCTTCATCCACCGCTGGCTCGCGATCCTGATGGTCGCGTTCGTCGTCATCCACATCGTGACTGCGCTGCGATACGCGCGCCTCGATTGGCCCGTGCCGCAGTCGTGGTTGCAAACGGAGGCGACGCCATGACGCGGCGCATCGTCTCCTACAGCATCGGCCTCTTCTGCCTCCTTGGCGTCGTCATCGTCGCATGGTGGGGGTTCAACCAGCGCTCCAGCCCCGGGCCGCTCCATCCATCCCACGCCAACGTCTCTGATCTCCGCGGCAATAACGGCTGCACCGCCTGCCACGGGTCGGGCGCCATCGCCCCCTCCAGCGCTCGGGCCGATTCCCTCGCCAACGCCTGCCTCGCCTGCCACGAACTCATTTCCAATCAAGTCGCCGCGAAACGTGGCATCCATGGAACGCTCGACGCTGCGGCGTTCAACCGCTGCGAAACATGCCACAAAGAGCACCTGGGCGACGCGCTCCCGCTCGTGCCCGAGGCAGCGTTCCGCGCCGTCGGCATCGTCGATCAGGATCTCTACGACCACGCGCACATCAAGACCGCCGACCATCCATGGTCGCTCCACGGCAAGCACGATCAACTGACATGCTCAGAGTGTCACCCCTCCGCCGACGCAACGAGCATCAGCAAGGGCGAACACCGATTCCTCGGCCGGACGCAGGTTTGCACCGAATGCCACGACGACGTCCATAAGGGAGAACTGGGAACGAACTGCGCGGAATGCCACGGCCAGGAGCGTCCGTTCAAAGAATCGCCCCTCTTCAAGCACCCCGACACATTCCCCTTGCGCTTCGGGCACGCGAATCGCGTGTGCAGCGATTGCCACGTGACGCCCAAAGTCTTCACGGGCCTGTCGCTGGAGTGTGCGTCGTGCCACACCGACGACTACGACAAGACCAAGAGCCCGCCACACGCGTCGACCGGCCTGTCAAAGAACTGCACCGAGTGTCACACGTCCACGACATGGCAGGGCACCACGTTCAAGCACCCAAACTCGTTCGCACTCCAAGGCGCACACTCGGCTCTCAAGTGCGCTTCATGCCACGCGCAAGGCGAGAAACAGAACCAGGTTCGTGCCCACGCTAAGAAGGCCTCGTGCACCGCGTGCCACACGTCGCCGCACGAGCCCCGCTTCGTGGACGCGGCGGTCGCCAAACTCCCGCCCGTTGCCGATGCCTGCCTCGCGTGCCACCACACGACCGACGTGCTCTGGAGCGACGCGATGCCGCGCCTTACGCCTGAACTCCACGCCTCGACAGGCTTCCCGCTCTTGAAGCCGCACGACACGCAGACCTGTGGCCAGTGCCATCCGGGCGTCGAGCCCGGGCACGTCCGGTCCATCGACGCGACGCTGTGGAACGTGCGCTTCCCGGGGCGATCGCAAGAGACCTGCGAGAAGTGCCATCAGGATCCGCACGCGGGCCAGTTCGTGTCCACGGCGTCCAAGGGCGCATGCACCGCGTGCCACGAGACCACACGATTCTTCCCCACAGCCTTTGGTGTCCAAGAGCACGCCGCCTGTGGCTTTGAACTCACGGGCTCGCACAAAGCCGTCGCGTGCGCCCTGTGCCACAAGGAAGAGAATGGCGTCCGCAAGTTCGTGGGCATCAGCCACGCCTGCGCCGACTGCCATGAGGACGTCCACAAGGGCGCGTTCGACAAGGAAGGCCGCCCGACCACGATCAATGGCCTCGCTGGCTGCGCCCGATGCCATTCCACAGAAGCGTTCCAGAAAGTCACGTGGTCTGCCGCCGATCACATGACATGGACCTGCGAGGCGCTCCTCGGTAAGCACGCGCAGGCAACGTGCAACCAGTGCCACCGCCGTGACGCACAGCCTGGCCAGCCGCTCGCGCCCATCGCCGCTGCACCCAAGGCGTGCGCCTCGTGCCACGAGGATCCGCACGCCGGCCAGTTCCGCATCGGAGCCGCCACTGATTGCGCCAAGTGCCACCAGAGCACCGAGCAGTTCAAGACGATTCGCTTCGATCACGACAAGGACTCAAAGTTCCCCCTCGACGCCGACCATCGCACACTCGCGTGCGCCGCGTGCCACAAGCCGCAGAACGTCGGCAATCTCAGCATCGTCCGCTACAAGCCTCTGGGCACGAAGTGTGCCGATTGCCACGATTCGCGAGGAACTCAACCAACTCGTCCCAACGCAGGAGGTGCGTCGCCATGAATCCCTCCGTGAACCTCCGCGTCCGACTCTCACTCTCTGCCGCAGGCATGCTTTGCGTCGCACCGGTTGCGCTCGCACGGACGCCCGACCAGTCATCCGCTCAAGCCACTGCACCAGCCACGGCCGCCAGCCCCGCTCAGGCGCCGTCAACCGTCGCCGCGCAAGTGATCTCAGTCTCGGGGTCCAGCGTCTTCATCAACGTCGGACGCAACGCCGGCATCGCGCCCGGTGCCCGCATCGTCTTCCTCCCGACCGATGGCCGGCGGATTGAGGCCACCATCGCCGACGCCACCGCCAGCAGCGCGCGAGCCGAACTGGCCGACCCCGATAATCTCCCCGCGATCGGCGACAAGGCACAGGTCGAGATCGAGCCCGCCAAGCCTGCGCCGGCCGCTGTCGAGGCATCATCCAAGCCCAAGCCACCTGAGCATCCGCCGTGGACACGCAAGGAAGGCGAGCGTGATCCCGACAAGCCGCTCCTCGCGCCGGCGTTCGGCACCGCGCCCGAGGATCGCCCGACCACTGTTCGAGGCCGCATCTTCTCCCTCTTCCGCACCACGCGCGACCTTGAGAACAGCACGACGTCCACGTACCTCCGCACCGGCACGTGGCTAGAAATCAGAAACCCCTTCAAGGACGGCGGGCGCATCCTCTTCGAGGCCGACGCCGACTATCGCAACTTCGACACGTCCAGTTCCAACGACTCCGAGACCAACGCCCGCATCAAACGATTCAGTTACGCCTGGGGCATCGACCAGCACGCGCCATTTCGGGGCGAGGTCGGCCGCTTCTATTCCTACTACCTCCCCGAGGTCGGCATCGTCGATGGCGGCGAACTCGCTGTGCGCTTCCAGGACGGCTGGAGCGTCGGCGGCGGCGCGGGCCTCTATCCAACCACGACCGACGATCTCATCAAGGGCGACGACTATGGATTCCACGCCTTCGCCGACTATCAGAGCGAAGCGAAGGAATCGTGGTTCCAGAGCACGCTGGGCTTCCAGCAGACCTTCCACGAGGGCGAGACCGATCGCTCGCTCGTGATCGGGCGCGTGAACGCGCGCCCCAACAAAGACCTCTCCGTCTTCGCGCTCGTGTTGCTTGATCTGTACGACTCGAGCGACATCGCGAAGAGTCAGGCCGCGGAGATCACGCAACTCACGCTGAGCACGAGTTATCTGCTCGATGAGAAGACCGGCGTGCAAGGCACCGCAACGCGCACCACCTGGCCCGAACTCAAGCGCGACGAGTTCGCCAACCTCCCGCCAGAACTGCTCAGCGATGGCTACGTCAACCGCGTCTCGGGAACCGTGTGGCGCAAGGTCGGCGATGATGTCCGCCTCTCCGCCCGCGCCCACTACTGGATGGACCAGGACCGCACAGGCATGGGAGGCGAGGCGAGCGCCGACTGGTCACCAAAGGGCGACGAACATCCATCCTACTACGCCTCGCTCTACTACGAAGACTCCTCCTACATCGAAGGCTTCGGCGTGCGACTGCAGGCTCGCCGCGACATGGGCCCCTTCCGAGCGTTCCTCGGCTACGACGCCTTCGCCTACACCACCAGCACGCTCTTCGGGAGTGACGGCGACTTCCTCCGTCACACGATTCGTGGAAGCCTCGGCTGGGGCAAGGGCCCGTGGTCCTGCGATACCGAACTTGGTTACACCCTTGGCGACAGCGAAGAATCCTTGAGCCTCAGCGCGTACGTCCAGTACCGCTTTTAGCACGGGAACACCCATGAGAACCTCTCATCGCACACTCCTGATGCTCCTTGGCGTTGTCCTCCTGGTCGCCTGCGCCAACATCGTGCCGCGCGAGGGATGGAAGAAGTCCTATGGCCCGGTCGTGCCGCATGACACTTTCCCCGCGGACTGTGCCCTCTGCCACGAGGGCGGCTCATGGAGCAAGATCAAGGCGGACTTCAAGTACGATCACCTCAAGGAAACCGGTGTCGCCCTCAACGGTGCGCACGACACCACGCAGTGCCTCCTCTGCCACAACGATCGCGGGCCCGTGAAGCAGTTCGCCGATCGCGGCTGTCGCGGCTGCCATGAAGACGTCCACAAGGGTCGCTTGGGCGTCCAGTGCATCGACTGCCACAGCGAGATCAACTGGAAGCCCGTCGAGCAGATCGCACAGCACATGCGCACACGCTTCCCGCTCGTGGGCGCGCACGCTTCGACGGACTGCACCGCATGCCACGCCCGCGCGAGCGAGGGCGTCTTCGCGGGAGCCGTCAACTCGTGCGAAGGGTGCCACTCGCAGGACTCGGCCCGTTCAACGACGATCAATCATGCCGCCCTGGGCTTGACGGACCGCTGCGACCGCTGCCACAACGCCGTCGCGTGGCTGCCCGCGGGTTTCAGCCACCCCGAAACGTTCCCCTTGTCCGGCGGCCACGCGACACCCTCGTGTACGTCCTGCCACACGACGCCCGGCGTCTTTACGGGGCTGTCCGTTGCCTGCGCCTCGTGCCACCAGACGGACTTCCAGCAGACGGCGGACCCCAACCACACGAACGCGGGATTCTCGACCAACTGCACCCAGTGCCACACGATCAACACCTGGCAGGGCGCGACGTTCCAGCACACGCAGGCATTCCCCCTGACCAACGCGCACGCGGGCCGCGGCTGCGCCGAGTGCCACACCACGCCGGGGGTCTATTCGGGCCAATCCTCGGCATGCTCCGCCTGCCACCTCGATGACTTCCAGCGCACGACCGCCCCCAACCACGTCACGGGCGGGTTCAGCACCAACTGCACCGATTGCCACAACACCGCGCGCTGGTTTGGTGCGACGTTCACGCACCCATCCAGTTTCCCGCTGACCAATGGCCACGCGAACCAGGCGTGCAACGTTTGCCATACGACGCCGGGCGTGTACACGGGCCAA
>Ga0209175_10001781_pt1 | contig 10480 bp, 7 predicted proteins | sample JI91814C2DNA_FD_187506 | JGI IMG/M metagenome (GOLD analysis project Ga0209175, IMG submission 187506) | Wastewater effluent complex algal communities from Wisconsin, to seasonally profile nutrient transformation and Carbon sequestration -... | ecosystem: Engineered > WWTP > Effluent > Algae...
AGAACGCGTATTGCTGAACGGAGCATTGAATACAGCAACGCCTTTTTTTGTGGCTTCTTTTAAGTCGATCTGGTTCGTGCCGATGCAGAAGGCACCTATGCTCATTAAGCGGTTGGCATTTTCAAGAACCTTTTTGGTGACCTGTGTTTTAGAACGGATGCCGAGAACGTTTACATTTTTTATTTTTTCACAGAGCTCATCTTCTGTCATCGCGGCTGCGTAAGTTTCTACATTGAAACCTTCGGCTTTCATAAGTTGAACAGCAACCGGGTGAACATTCTCCAGCAACAGTACATTAATCCTGTTTTTAGGATAGGAGATAACGGTATTCAGCTTGTTCAGGTATAAAAACTCGTCAAGGCTTGGTGCAATGTGATCGGCTTTGCTCAGCACGTTTTCACGCCCCACATTTTCAGTAAAAGCATAAAACTTGTTCGCCAGGCCAGAGTGCTTAATCTCGTAATCTGTATAGCCATCACCGATTACATACACGTCACCATCCAGCTTAAGACGCTTCAACTGCTCTACTTTCCCGTTATTCGCGGAGAGTGGATTCTCCCGATCAAACCCGGTAACATTACCCTGAGCATCAAATTCAAACCGGTTTGCCAGGATGTTCTCAGGCTTAACGCCATACTCTGTTACAATAGGATCAATGAACGCATGAAATCCATTGGAGATGATGTAAATATTATCGGCATACTTTTGAAAGAACTCTTTATTGCGCTTAAAGGATTCTGATACAAGCTCTTTTAGCACGGTAACAAGTTCTGTTAAATGTCTTCTGTTAGGGGAGAGGATTGCCACTCGCTTTTCCAGCGATTCACGAAAGGATAAAGACCCATCCATGCCTTGATTAGTGATCGATTTGATCTCTGCTACTTTTTTATTACGGTCCGGATCATCTTTCAGGGAAATCTCGGCCAGCACATCGAAAGCCTCTACCTTGGTAAAGGTGCTGTCGAAATCGATTACGAAGTACTTATTCAGTTTCATGTGAATAACAAATGTAATTTGGATTTATGAGTTACGCGCTACACAGCAGTTTTTAATTCTTCCTAACATCCGGTAGCAAAAAAAATACCCTGACGATGCAGGGTATTCAAGTTTTGACTTTTGAAAGTTATTTCTTCCGCTTCATTACTTTTTCCACTGCGGCTACAATGTTTTCAGGCGACAAGCCGTATTTCTTCAACAAGTCAGTTGGCTTACCACTTTCTCCGAATGAATCGTTCACCGCCACCATTTCCAGCGGAGCAGGGTTAAACCTTGACAGCACTTGTGCCACGCTATCTCCAAGGCCACCGTTAATCTGATGTTCTTCACATGTTACAGCACAGCCCGTTTTCTTAACTGACTGAAGAATAGCATCAACATCCAGGGGTTTAATGGTATGTATATTAATCAGCTCAACGCTAATCCCCTTCTCAGCAAGTTTAGCCTCTGCTTCAATCGCCTGCCAAACCATGTGTCCGTTTGCAAAGATCGTTACGTCTTTGCCGTCAATCATCTTATCGGCTTTGCCGATGGTGAAGGGTCTTCCTTCAGTAAAGATCGGCCATACCGGACGACCAAATCGTAAGTAAGCCGGGCCAACGTGGCTCCCTAATGCGATAGTTGCTGCTTTTGTTTGCGCATAATCGCAGGGAACAATTACTGTCATCTCGGGAAGCATCTTCATCATTCCAACATCTTCGAGAATCTGGTGCGTAGCGCCATCTTCACCCAATGTTAATCCTGCGTGTGATGCACAAATCTTTACATTCTTTCCTGAGTACGCTACGGATTGACGAATCTGATCGTACACGCGGCCTGTTGAAAAGTTTGCAAACGTGCCGGTGAACGGAATTTTGCCACCAATGGTCATACCCGCTGCGAGGCCAATCATGTTAGCTTCCGCGATACCGGTTTGAAAGAAGCGGTCAGGGAATTCTTTTTTAAAAGCATCCATCTTGAGCGAACCGGTGAGGTCAGCGCAAAGCGCGACAACATTCGAGTTTTGCTTGCCAAGTTCGTGCAAGCCTGCGCCAAATCCCGAACGTGTATCTTTTTTATCAGTGAATGTGAGTTTTGTCATGGAGGCTTATTGTTTCTATCCGTGAAAGTTTGTTAAAGACTTGTTAATCGGTTAACCATTCATCAGAATCTTCAAACTTCTATGCAGTGTGTTCCGTACAGATGTGCATGAGATTGGATGCTGTTAATCGAAGATTTCTTATCTGGTTTTTAATCGGTTTACTAATTGCATTAATTCCGTGGATCGTGCTTGCGCAAGGTTTATAACATCACCCATCAAGGGTTAGTAATCTTCACTGCATTCCAGTTGCGCCAACGCTCTGCTTAATTCCTCATCATTCGGTGCTACTCCGTGCCACTTGTGTGATCCCACCATGTAATCAACACCTGAACCCATATCAGTTTTCATAAGATTCATTACAGGCTTTCCTTTCTTAGCAAGGGCTTTCGCATGCTCTAAACCGTTGATCACTTCTTTCAGGTCATTGCCATTGAATTCCTGAACTTCCCAACCAAAGGCTATCCATTTTGCTTTAAGATCCTTCAGATCCAGAATTTCTTTTACCGGGCCGTCAATCTGCTGACCATTATAATCGATTGTGGCAATCAGGTTATCAACTTTATTGTGCGCGGCATACATGGCCGCTTCCCACACCTGACCTTCCTGCTGCTCGCCATCGCCCATCAGGCAGAAGACAAAGCGATCATCGCCATTCAATTTTTTGGCTTGCGCTGCACCAGCCGCAACGGACAATCCCTGGCCCAGCGAACCGGATGCTATACGAATTCCGGGAAGTTTTTCGTGCGTGGCAGGATGACCCTGCAATCTTGAATTAAGTTTACGGAAGGTTGCGAGCTCTTTAACATCAAAGTAACCTGCGCGGGCAAGTGTTGAATACCATACAGGAGAAATATGTCCGTTAGAAACGAAGAAAAGATCTTCACCTTTTCCGTCCATCTTAAAAGACGGATCGTGTTTCAGGATATGAAAGTAGAGCGCCACAAAATATTCGGTGCAGCCAAGCGATCCACCGGGGTGGCCCGACTGGCAGCCGTGAACCATTCGTACAATATCTCTTCGGATTTGGGTTGCGAGCTTCTTAAGCTTGTCAAGATCAGGTTGTGCCATGCAAAAATTTTGGCGAATATCTGTCTTTTCCAAAGAAAGAAAAACAGTTACTTTTCATTTATAATTTTACCTAACCATGAGAAAAACCCCGCTGCTGTTCATCGCTCTACTGCTGACGTTTCAGTTGGTGGCGCAACCCGATCTTAAAAAGCTCGATGCCTACTTTGCTAAAGCGCTGAAAGACTGGGAAGTACCTGGCATGAGCGTAGCAATAGTTAAAGATGGTAAAGTGATTTTCAGTCAGGGCTATGGTGTCAAAGAGGCAGGCAAACCGGATAAAACCGATGGTCATACACTCTACGCAATTGCATCGAACTCAAAGGCCTTCACGACTGCAGCCATTGCCATGATGGTAAAGGAAGGCAAGCTTTCATTGGATGATAAGGTCCGCAAATTCCTTCCGTATTTTGAGCTCTACGACCCCTATGTTTCCCAAGATGTAACGGTTCGCGATCTGCTCTGTCACAGGGTGGGCTTCGAAACGTTTAGCGGAGACGCGATCTGGTATCTTTCTGATAACCTGAGCGCAGAGCAAATTATCAGACGGGCAAAATATCTTCCGCAGTCATACAACTTCAGGGCGGGATATGGATACTCCAACATCATGTACATCACGGCAGGTGAGGTGATGAAAACAGTTGCAGGCAAACCGTGGGGGAATATTATTCAGGACAGGATTTTTAATCCGTTGGGAATGAGCCGTTCGGTTACATCGAGCAAGTACATTGGACAGAAGGGAAACTTTGCTTCACCGCATGCTTTTACGGAGAACAAACATGTTCCGATTCCATGGGAAGACTGGGAAGCGATTGCCGCTACGGGCGGAATTGTTTCAAGTGTTGAAGACATGTCGAAGTGGATGATCTTTAATCTTAATAATGGGATCTGGGGTAAGGACACCTTATTAACACCTCAATTGCGCAATACCCTCTGGACTCCGCATAATGTATTCACGGTTAACAATGCAGATGAAAACTTCGATACACACTTTCGCGGATATGGTTTAGGCTGGGACCTTGCGGATTACAAGGGTAAAATGCGTGTGGGGCACACAGGAGGTTACTCTGGAATGCTTTCTATTGTAGCGATGATACCGGATGAAAAGCTGGGAGTTGTTGTTTTAACGAACGGAATGAAAGGCGGGCTAATGACTTCCGTTGTGAACTATACACTCGATGCTTTCTTAAAAGCTAAAGAACGCGACTATTCGGCAGAATATTTAGCGAACACAAAACGTTATATCGCAAACGACTCACGGATTCCTGACCGTATCAAAGCTCACGTGGAAGGAACCAAGCCCTCTGTTCCAACGGATAAGTACGTGGGAACTTACTATGCGGATATCTACGGAAATATTACCGTAACCAATGAAGGAGATAAGCTTAGGATATCATTTGAGCATTCCAAAAAATTTAATGCGACACTCGAGCACTGGCACTACGATGTCTGGAAAATCAAGTGGGACAATGCGGCTGAGCTTTCGTGGTTTCAGTTTGGTACAGTAAAGTTTAACGTAGACAATAACCTGAATGTAAAAGCACTGGAGTTTGATGTCCCGAATGATGATATCTGGTTTTACGAACTAAAACCGGTTAAGGTCAAATAGCTTGAAAAGAAAGAATTTATAATTTCTTAATTTGGAGGAAAATGCATGGTAATGGGTAGGAAGCGTATTCTTTGTTCAATTTTAGTTCTGGTATTTCCTTCATTGCTTCTGGCGCAATCCGAAACTTCTTCCGTACCTGTCTCAATTTATGAAATTGCTTTTGACAGTGCACTTTCGAAGCTAAGTCCGTCTCTGGCCGTATATACAGGAAGAGAATATTATCCCTATTTTGTAAAGAAAACCGGCATGTACGCAGCAACGGCTCTTACAACTGCCCAAACCCGGCCGGGTGAACATCCATTCTTTTTAACCGATGAATTCAGACCAGAGACAATCGTTTTTGAGGGTGTTGTTTATCCGTCTATTAATCTGTCGTTTGATATTTGCAGAAGTGAGGTTGTTGTACTTACACCACAGCGCAAAGCTATTGTTCTGCCAGAAGGGAAAGTTCAAAAATTCAACTACGCAGGGCATAAATTCAGGGCACTTACGGGCGTGGACGGGATTAAAAACGATTTTTATGAAATTCTTTATTGGTCGGACAGTACCGTGCTCTGCGCAAAAAGGAGAAAGAATCAAACCGAGTTGTGGCATATGATCACTGATTACTATGTAATCCTGAACGGTCAGGCTTATCCCGTCAGTTCTGTGAGTACCAAAAGTGTAGGTGTTAAAGCAAGCCTGTTAAAAATTTTTTCTGACAGGGAAGAACAGATGCGGAGCTTTATTCGTCAAAACAGGCTCAAATTTTCAAAAGCAAAAAAAGAGCAAAGCCTGATTAAAGTCATCGAATATTATGCATCCCTGAAAACTCAATAACTGTGAACCGTCTTTCTTTTTTAAATTTTTCAACCATCGGAATCAGAATATTAACTGTGCTATTGGTTTGTTGCGCAAACCTGGCCGTAGGCCAGAACAATGAGCTGGCGGACGTGTTGAAGAAATTCAATACGTATAGCCGTGATAACCTGCACGAAAAGGTGTTTATCCATACGGATAAGGAGACATACCTCGCTAACGAAATTATCTGGATTAAGGCTTACAGCATCAATGAAATGCTGCATACACCCATGGCGTTAAGCAAAGTTGTTAACATCGAATTGATAGATGCAACACACGCGGCAGCGCTTCAAGCAAAAATTGAGTTGACAAAAGGCAAAGGTATAGGTTCGATTGACATTTCGAGACTTGCAACTGGTACGTATCGGTTGAGGGCCTATACACGCTGGATGATGAATGATAACGAAAGTTATTTTTTCGAAAAGAATATAACCGTTATTAATGCCCAGGGTGTTCCTGTAGAAATGAAAGCCATTGAACGCCCGGTTGTAAAGGTTGAATTTTATCCCGAAGGCGGAAACCTTGTGGAAGGGCTGACGAGCACCGTTGGGTTCAGAATCACAGATGTTTATGGCAAGGGGTTACAGGCAAGCGGTGTTGTTGTTGATCAGAATAATGCTACAGTCGCAACCTTTGAACCGTTAACCTTTGGCTTGGGAAAGTTTAGATTCTCACCGCAAAAGGGATTTCAATACAATGCTATTGTTACGGCTAATGGTGAATCAATAAAGTATACCCTTCCGGAAATTGCTTCAGCAGGATATGTAATGGAAGTAACCGGGAATGAAAAACTCTCGATAACGGTATCGCGGAACAATCCTGCCATTGAATCTGACTATGTGATGTTGCTTGCCCATACACGTCAGCAGGTAAAATCAGTCTTGGTGGCTTTCTTTAAAGAAAACAAAGCCGTGTTTACAATCGATAAAAATAAATTAGGAGACGGAATTTCACACATTACACTTTTTGATCGCTTGAAAAATCCGATCGCTGAACGATTGGTGTTTAAGAAACCTGAAAATCAATTGCTTATTGAAAGCAGGCCGCAGGCATACCAATTTTCTTCCCGTGAGGAAGTAAAAGTCAGTATCAATACCCGCGATAACAAATCTGTGCCTGTTGCTGCAAATATGTCATTTTCAATGTACGCGGTTGATTCATTGCAGCAGACACCACAGGCGATGGGCATTCTGAGCTATGCGTATCTGGTTTCTGATCTTGGTGGCAAAATTGAACAACCAGATTTTTATTTTGCAACGAGTGATTCGCTTACCGCAAAGGCAACTGACAACCTGATGCTTACACACGGTTGGAGGAGGTTTGACTGGAAAAAAATAATCAATAATACTACACCCAGCATAACGTATTCACCGGAATACGAGGGGCAAATCATAACGGGTATCGCCCGCGATGAAGCGAGTGGGGCATTGGCCGATAGTGCGAAGGTATTCCTTTCAATGGCAGGTATTAATCCGGTTTTCCGCGTGGTTAAGACTGATCAAAAAGGGAACTTTCAGTTTGCTGTTAATGATTTGTACGGCACAAATCCTGTTATTTTTCAGGCGAGCGGATACAGCGTACAGCTAAATGACCCGTTTGATGCACGGCATAATACTCTTCCCCTGCAGAACTTTGCTCCGGAGAAGTCAACTGAACAAACCCTGGTGATGAACAATATTCACACACAGGTTGAACGGACGTTTCAAAACCCTAATAATTTTTTACGCGATACACCTGATACGGTAAGATTTTATGGAAAACCAAGTATATCCTACCTCCTTGATGATTATGTTAGGTTCCCGACTTTGGCGGACGTTTTTCGTGAATACGTTCCGGGCATTATTGTAAGACGAGCTGATAAAAAAGCGCTGCTTTATGTTTTGGATAAGGCCACAGAACTTTTCTTTCAACAGGAGCCATTAATTCTGCTGGATGGAATGCCGGTACTGGATACAGATATACTGCTGAATACAGATGCAACCACAGTGAAAAAGGTTAGTATCGTAAACCATAGATATTTCATAGGTTCCGTTGTGTATAATGGCATTGTTGATGTAAGCACCTATAGAGGAAACTTTGGCGGATTTGATATTGATCCCAAAGCCCTTGTGATTGATTATGAAGGACTGCAGCGAATGAGAACCTTTAACTCACCCGATTATTCCACTGCTCAACGCAAGGACAGCAGATTACCTGACTTCAGAAATGTGCTCTACTGGCAGCCTGATATTGAAACCGATGTAGATGGAAATCAGGTGATAAGCTTTTATACGTCCGATAAGAAGGGAAATTTTATCGGGGTGATCCATGGAATGACGAACGATGGACGTATGGGTTCAAAGACCTTTAGCATTACGGTTAAGTAACTGCCTTGGCTATTTCAGAATCTGCGCTGTATGATCTTTCGTTTTAACCTTTTTAATAACATCCGTGATAACGCCCTTCTCATCAATGAGGAAGGTGGTACGCAGCGTACCCATAAATTTTTTACCATACATTGATTTCTCTCCCCAGGTGCCATACTTATTGTGTACGCTTTTGTCGACATCCGCGAGTAACTGAAACGGTAGTTTTTCTTTTTTGATAAATTTCTGATGTTGCAGTTCTGTATTGGAACTAATGCCTAGAACTTCATAGCCCTGCTTGAGAAGTACTTTGTAATTGTCGCGCAAGTTGCAGGCTTCTTCCGTACAACCGGGCGTCTCATCATTTGGATAGAAGTACAAGACAATCTTCTTTCCTTTCAACGAGGAAAGCTTAACAGGTTTGCCGTCCTGGTTGTTAACGGTAAAGTCAGGAGCCTTGGTCCCTGGTTCAGGCATGTTGCTCATAATATTCGTTGCGTATAGATTTTCTTGTTGCCCGCATTGTCGGTAACCGTCAGCACAAAATCTCCTTTCAATGGTCCTTTAACTTGCTTTTCCGACATGATTGTATTTGACTTGGCATCATAATTCATCAGCAGCCATTGTCCGTTTAACGTAGCTTCAAATGAATTAATCCCTGATAGTTCATCTTTAATTTTGAAGCGCGCTGCCTGATTGTTCACATAAATTACCCGAATAGTAGGGGGTATCTTATCTCTTAGGATCGTAAAGTTCCCAAACTCGCGCGTTACAAAATTCAGGCTTCCGTTTACCCACTTTCCGCCTTCGTAACCAAAACCTTTTCCGATCATGCGGTATACTCCGATATTTTTATCCTTTGAGTATGTACGGGATGGTTTTAATGAAACGGAAATATTCCGGTTTAATGGGATTAAGGGACTTCCAACCGTAAATATTTCCAGGCTGTCAACCCTGACCAGATGATTGGCATTCAGATAAAGCGTATCAAACAATGAGCCTTTCGGAAGTTGAACATCAATTCGTTCACTGTAATATTTAAATTCTACTCCGGAAGGAACAGCAGCTTTAATGTTGGGAATCAACGTTTGCCCGCAAACATTTACCGAATCCGGAATCTCTTTTCGGAGATCAAACAGGTAAACGGATTTACCGGTATTGTAGTAATCCGGTAAAATCTCTTTCACACTTCCATTGATGTATGCCGTTGCCGGTACGCCCGCGCATGCTTTTGTAATAATGCTCAAGGTATTATCCTGGATATCATAAGCAGCCGGAACAGTTGCAGCTTCCAGCATCTTAACTTCTTTGATTTTGGAAACAGGTTTAAGTTTCAGGCTTACCCGACTGGTATTTCCATAGATGTCTTTAAGCACGATCAGTACATTCGAAATTTTTGTTGAATCGATCCGAATCTGACCATTGCCGGGAGATGCGTTATAAAATTCAAGCTTGTTTCCATCATCGATGTAAAGCTTGTAGAAACGATTGCCCTGACTTCGATGGGCTTTGTAGTCAATCAGGCTATAAATGCCGCGGGACTCTGCAAGATTCACTTCCTCAATCTTCTGGCTGAAGATGCGGACGCTGTCAACGAATACTTCAATGTAGTTTATCCCACACCGGAACCGGGCATTGTCAACCCGATCATATCCCAGGATTTCAATTCCAATATTTCCGGATGCAAGAATTGGAGTGTTCAGGGAGTATTTGTTCCCTGCACGGGTAGCATAAAATTCGTACCGTCCGAAACGATCATTTATCCGTGAATTAATGTCCAGTGTTTTAAGCGCGACCTTCTGAACTACAGGCGAAGTAACATCCCGGACTTCATTGAATTCAAAATTCAATGGATCAAGCGCAAACTCCTTGCGTTGAATGTTGAAGTGAAGATGCGGTCCACCTGATGAGCCAGTGTTTCCTGCATATGCGATGGTGTCACCCTGCTTTACCGGAAATATTCCGGGTGAAAATTCAAGATCGATGGTTGATTGCTTTTTGCGATAGCGTTCTTTTAAAACGTAATCGCCTACCGCACCTTTAAATTTTTCCAGGTGGCCATAGAGGGTCGTATTGCCATCGGGATGGGTGATGTACAACACGTTACCGTATCCGGAAGGGCTTACGCCAACACGCGAAATGTAACCGCTTTTGGAAGCGAGCACCGGCCAGCCTATTTCGTTGTTTGTCCGGATGTCGATGCCCGAATGAAAATGTGTGCTTCGTAATTCACCCATTGTGCCAGCAAGAGAGCTTGGAGATCCGGGTTTGATCGGAAAGATGTATCGTTCCTGGTCTCTTGGCTTAGCGGCAGGGATTGAATCTGTTTCGCTGAATTGTGCAGCAGCCGGATAAGCCGCCAGAAGGAATACAATTAAACGTACATCACTTAACTTCAAACTCCAATAACTTTTCATTTTCAATATACCCGGATAAAACGTTTCCAACCGACACTGCACTCACTCCCTTAGGCGTTCCGGTGAAGATGAGATCACCAGTACGCAACGTAAAAAATTTCGACAGGTAAGCGATGATGTATTCAAA
>Ga0209175_10001782_pt1 | contig 10476 bp, 21 predicted proteins | sample JI91814C2DNA_FD_187506 | JGI IMG/M metagenome (GOLD analysis project Ga0209175, IMG submission 187506) | Wastewater effluent complex algal communities from Wisconsin, to seasonally profile nutrient transformation and Carbon sequestration -... | ecosystem: Engineered > WWTP > Effluent > Algae...
CGAGCCTTCGATGGCTCGGTCTCCTACGTCTGCGCGATCTGCGCCGAGGTGATGGCCGCGGACACCCCGCAGCCGGCGACGGCAGGCGGGGTCGCATGACGGGCGCGCGTCTGACACCGGTGTCCGCCGGGCCGCTGCCGGATGCGGACCTCGACCGCGTGCGGAAGCTGCTGGCCAAGGCCGATTTCGGCGGCAGTGTGTGGCAGGCGTGGTCGCGCATCCTCGAGGCGCTCGAGCTGGCGAAGATCGCCCAGGACGCGGTCGCCGAGGCGGCGCATGTGGGAGGGCCCAGCTGATGACCCTGCGCGAACAGGCCTCGTTCGTCACCACGCAGCTCCTGATGCTGCGCGTGGCGCAGAAGCTCTCGGAGCTCCCGCTCGACGCGTTCCTCGCGCACCTCGACCGGTTGGAGCAGACGGGCGAGATCCGCGATGGGTCGATCGTCGGCAACGCGGTCGCGTTGTTCCCCGACTCGATGCGCGAGATCGCAACGACGCTCCTGGCGACCCGCGACGCGCTGGCCGCGCCGCTGGCCCGCGCCGGGAAGGCCGGCACCCTCAACCTGGAGGCGCTGGTCGAATGAGCGGCGAGGCGAAGACCACACAGTGGTTCACGGTGCCGGCGGGGACGCCGGCGAGCGAGTGCCGCGGCTGCAAGCAGACGGTGTACTGGATCATCACGGAGAGCGACCGCCGCATGCCGGTCAACTGCGACGTGCCGGGCGGGCTGCGGCCGGTGCGGTTTCTGGCGACGGGTGGCGCCACGGCGAAGGACAACGGTCGGGGAACGTCGCACTTCATCGACTGCCCGCAGGCGGACCGGTTCCGGAAGGGGAAGTCCTGATGCCAACGCAACTGCAGACCCGTGGCCCGGTGCAGATCCGGGAGTACGTCGCGGATCCCGCCGCACAGGGCGCCGCGCGGCGCGACCTGATCGACAAGGTGCGCGTGCACGAGAAGGGGCCCGATCTCCTGATCGAGCCGTACGCGAGCAACCTCCGGCTTGGCACCTTCGTCGTGCCGCGGGCGGTGGAAGACGAGATTATCGCGCGGCTCTTCGGCGAGGTGCCCGAGCGGCGCGTCGATCGGGCGGCCTTCCAGGTGGTGCTGCAGGGCTTCGAGGATGCGGTGTTGTCGAAGGACCCGGACCGCGTCATCCTCGCGTGGCGGCGGGCGTTCGAGGTGTTCGACACGATGGCGCGCGATCTGGCGTCGCTGGCCGCACTCCCGGAGCAGGGGAGGGGCGCCGCATGAGCCTCGAACAGCTGCAGCGATTCTGCTCGGACGATGAAGGACGACCTGTGTTGCGGGCGCCCTATTCGTTCGAGCACGCCGGCGAGATGTGGTCAGTCGGCACCGACGGGCTGCGCATGCTCGCTATTCGCGCGCGCCTCGTGGATCCACGCGCTGAGGCGCCGAACGCCGCGCACATCCTGACGATCGTCGACGGGTCGCGCGACATGGGCCTCGTCGACCTCGCGGCGCTCGCCGCCTTCGTCGGTGCGCCGCTGGAACCGCGGATCTGCACGGCGTGCAAGGCTGGTCGCGTGAAGTGCGACGCGTGCGACGGAGATGGCGAGGAAGAGTGCGAGTGTGAATGCGGTCACGAGCACGGGAAGCTGTGCTTCGCCTGTCGTGGCGCCGGTTACCTCACCTGCGTGCAGTGCGCCGGATGGCGGACGCCCGTTCGTCCCGACTGCCGGGTGCTGATCGGCGATGCGATGTTCGATCGCGCCCTCGTTGCCATTTGTCTCGTTGACGCAGAGCGCACGACGGGCACGGCATCGCTCGTCCAGTGCGGCGAGACTGGCATTTCTGCGTTAGTCGGCGACGGTTGGCGCCTCATCTTCATGCCGTTGCGTCAGGACTCCGCGGACTTGAAGGCGAAGATGCCGCGTTTCCCGCTCGCCTCGGAGTCGGTCGTCGCAATTCCCGATAGTGGGCGAGGCGCCGCGTGATGGGCATCGACACGCCGAACCGGAACCGCCGGATGCACCTCGTCGAGAAGAAGCCGCCGCGCCCCCTCGTCGAGCGCGGGCGTCTCATGTACGCCGAGGACATCCAGGCGCTGTACGGCCACCGGCCCGACGGCAAGCCGCGCCGGTCGCGCGCGTGGATTCACGAGCACTTCGCGCCCGAGGCGCGGCACAAGGACGGGCGCACCATCTACTGGTGGGAGATCGACGCCCTGGCGTGGTTCGACGCCCAACGGGAGCAGGCATCATGACGAACGAGCGAAAGACGTGTGCACACTGCGGCGGCGCGGGCGGGCGGGACTACCGCCTGACGATCGCGTGCGCGCGACGGGCGGGCATGCGTCTGATCGCGGGGGCGACGCACCTCCACGAGGCGTGCGCGCAGCTGGTGGTCGCGGCGCGGCGGGTGATCGGATGAGCGAGACGACGGTGACGGCAGAACAGGTGGTGCTTGATGCCTTCGCAGAGTACTGGCGTGCGAACTACTGCGACGACTGTGTGATCTCGTCGCGTGAGTGGCACCTACCGAAGCTGCAACGCGCGATCCGCCACGCATTGCGCCCCGTTCTCACCACCGAAGTGGTGCGACGCGAGAAGGCCGAGCAGGAGAACGAGAGACTGCGCGAGGCGGACAGGAACAGCCGAGCGGCGATCGGGCTGATCGCGCGAACCTACTGTGACGAGTGGGGCAATCCGATTCACGAGATGCCACAGATCGTGCAGCAGATCTCGGACATTCTGTGCATCGGAGTGAAGGACCTCGCTGCGTTCGACGAGGCTCGCGCTGCGATCGCTGCTAAGGAGGTCCGCGGCTGATGGTCCACCGCACGGGAGGCTGCCGCGGCAACGCCGTGATTGACATCCGGATCAAGGGATTCGGGCGCTTTCGCTGCTCCGCGCAGACGATCCGCGCCGGCGCCGTCGCGCGCCGGAAGGAGATCGCGCGCCTCCTGGGCGAGCTGGGCCAGTTCGACGTGCTGCGGGCCGTGCTCGCCGGCGAGCTGGCGTGGGGCCAGCTCGAGCACGCGCAGCGCCAGCAGCGGCTCGCCAGCGCGTCGCTCGCGGCTGATCTCAAGCTGAAGCGGAACCTCGCCCAGGCGATCGCCGAGACCCTCCCGCGCATGGGCCCCACCGAGACGACGCGCACGCGATACCGGGTCGCGCTCGTCGTCGGGCTCGCCCAGCTCGGGCTCGACACCGCCACCATGACCGTCGCGGACCTCAAGCGCGACGACTGGCGGGAGCGGCTGGCGGCATGGGAGTCGTCGCCGGCGACGCGGAACGGCGTGCGGACGGCGGTCTCCGCCTTTCTCTCGCGCTTCCTGGGCGACGTGTATCACCCCTTCCGGCGCGAGGTGCTGCACCGGGACCGGTGGCCGCGCCTGAAGGTGCCGCACCGCGTGAAGGGCTTCGCGGCAGCCGAGTTCTGGCCGCTCATGCGCCTCATCCCGGAGCGGCTGGTCCCGAGCTGTGTGGTGCTGGCCGCGAGCGGGATGCGGATCGGGGAGTACCTGCACGCGTCGATCCGCGCGGACGAGGAGCACCACGTGATCGAGACGACGGGGAAGACGGGCCCCAAGGTCTACGCCGTCGACCCCGAGGCGTGGGCGTACGTGCGCGCGGCGGTGCCGTGCCGGGCGTCGCGGATGACCAAGGTCCCGACGCGCCTGCAGAACGACCCGCGGTACAAGGCGATCTACCGGGCGGTGCGGCAGGCCGGCGCGCAGCTCGGGCTCACGATCTCCCCGCACGATCTCCGGCGGCTCTACGTGCGCCTGGGCGTTGACGCGAAGGGGCAGATCGCGACGCAGCACGCGGTCGGACACGAGACGCCGGCGATGACGGCGGAGTATGCCCGGGCGCAGTCGCAGGCCGACGTGGCATCGGCGGTCGCGCAGGGGTTGGGGCTGGTGGCGGCGCCGGACGTGTCCGGGAAGAAGTCCGGGAACATGGGGGCCGCTGACGGCCGCCGACGGACGCTGAAGCGTGGCCAAAGATAGGCCGAATCACGATGAAACCCGCTGACGGAGGACGAGGAATGACGGCTGGCACACTGCTTTTAATCCGTAGGTCCCGGGTTCGAGACCCGGCCGGGTCATGCAGTTACGACCCCTCCGCCGAGGGTGTCCGGGAAGAAGTCCGGGAAGGTGATCCGCGCGTGCGCCCCTTGGGCGTCCCCGGCGTCGCCGCCCAGGTGTTCGGGAGGGCCTCCTGATGGCCACTCCCGCCACCCGCGCGCTCGCGGAAGGGCGCATGGTCGCCGGCATGGTGCCAGAGTTCGAGGCCATCCGCCGGCACGAAGCGCGAGAGGCTGACCGCGCGAAGTCGCTCCCGAACGGCGCCCAGCTTCGCACGTGGCGCCAGCAGGAAGTCGACGCGATGGCCGAGCGGCGCGCGCTCCGGAAGCACAACCGCGAGCGCCGCGGCGTCACGTGGCTGAAGTGGACGATCGGCTGGGCGCCGAAGGAGAAGGAGGCGCCGGACGAGACGGCCCGGTTCGATACCGTGAAGCGGAAGAGCACGCACGCGCGTCGACGGAAAGTGCTCGCGTATTGGGGGGTCCCGAATACCGGTCGCCAGTGGGTGCGCTTTCGTAAGAGCTCCCGACGGGGCCTTGTGCCACGCGTCAGCGCGCACAAGCGGCGGGCCTGGTTGAAGAGGGCGCGTCGTCGGGTTCGGGAGCGTGCGTCATGAGCGACTCGACCGAGTTCACCGGCTGGGCCATCGTCGAGCTGTTCGGACACAAGAGGCTCGCGGGCCATGTCTCGTCACAGGTTGTGGCTGGCGGCTCCATGGTGCGCATCGACGTGCCGGAGACGCCTGCGGATAGCAAGCCGGCGACCCAACAGTACACGAAGCTGGTCGGCGTCGCGGCGATCTACGGCATCACGCCGGTCGCCGAAGATGTCGCGCGACGTGCCGCACGCGAGATCGAGCGATGGAATGACCCGCTGCCTGTGCAGCTGCCAGCACTCCCAGCTCCTGCAGCGAGCAACGCAACGGACGACCTGGAGGACGAGGAAGACGATCTATCGATCGAGATGCCCGTCGCGACTCTTGACTACAGCCACGACGACTTCGACGACGATGATGACGCGGACGGTGAAGGATGAGCCGCGGCCCCATTCCACGCCGTGCGATGACGCCGGACGAGCAGCTGATGGCGCGCGCGGTCGCCGCGCCCACGGTGCAGTACGTCGCCGGCAGTCGCGACCAGCGGTTCGCGCGCCGGATCGGCTTCGAGGCGAGCCGGGAGCTCGACGCCGCGGCCCCGCCGCTGATCAGCCAGAAAGAGTCGATGCGCCTGGTCGTGCTGTGCCTGCGCATGCGGCGCCAGCTCGACCCGCAGGCGATCGCCGTCGCGGAACGGCGCATCCTCGTCCCGCCGCGCCGTCTCGCCGCCCCGGTGGCGACGGCCATCCTCCTGCTCGCGATCGCCGCCGGCTGCAGCAACTGCTGGGCGGTGCCGGGCTGCAAGGCGCCGACGCCCGCTCCGGCGCCGAAGGACACGGTTAGACGATGACCAAGACTCGTCGTCAGTGGTTGGCGCGCGCACGTGGGGCGCAGACGTGCCCGATCCGCATCTGCCGGGGGCCGCTCATCGATGAGACGGACGGCACCGGCCGCGCCTCGCTTCGGTGTCTGCGCTGCGAGCGTCGGCTGGCGGGTATCTGCCGGGACTGCCCGGCTCCGGTTGAGGGATCGCTCGGGAAGGCGGTGCGCTGTGCGCGCTGTAAGGTCGTCGCGCGTCAGGTCGCGGCGCGACGGTCTGAGCTGCGGGATCGAGACGGACGGCGTCGGCGGGCGCGAGCACGCTACCGCGCTAACGCGGACCAGCGCGAGAAGAAGGCGATCTACAGCCGGGCGTGGCGCGCGCGGCACGAAGCGGATGTCGCGAAGCACAAACGGCGGGAGGCGCTGCGACAGAGCCCCTCGCGCCTGGAGTACTTCCGCGCCTACAACGCGAAGCGCCGCGAGCAAGCTCCTCGGGGACGCGGCCCATCACGGTTCGCGCCGCTGCTGACGGCGGCGTCGATGGAGTTCGATACCCCGACGACGCAAACGGCGCTCAAGATCAAGGCGAACGCGCACCAGTGGGCCAAGTACCACGGGCACCGGATCGCGACGCGCTTAGATTCGTTCGTGGGCCGAACGACCGTGTACATGGTGCAGCGAGCGCGCGCGTGACCCCCTACTACTCCGACGAGTACGTCACGCTGTACCACGGGGATTGTCGGGAGGTGCTGCCGGCGCTGAATGGCGTTGATCTGTTGCTCAGTGACCCGCCCTACGGTGTGTCGCTCAACACGTCGTACCGGACAGCACAGCGGGGCAACGCAACCAACGCGAACGACTACCCTCCGGTCTATGGCGATGACAAACCGTTTGACCCATCGCACCTCCTGAGCTTTCCCGGCGTCGTGCTGTGGGGCGCCAACTACTACGCGGACAAACTGCCCCCGCGTGGCTCATGGCTCGTATGGGACAAGCGTGATGGCGTTGGATTCAACGATCAGGCCGACGCCGAGCTGGCTTGGGTCGGTGGTGTGAGTGGCACCGTTCCGCGCCTATTCGCGCATCGTTGGAACGGCATGATTAAGGCGAGCGAGAAGGACTCACGCCGCGTCCACCCAACGCAGAAGCCCGTAGCCCTAATGGGGTGGTGTCTCTCGTTCTTCCCGTCCGCGCGGTTGGTGTGTGACCCCTACTTCGGCAGCGGGTCCACGTTGCGCGCGTGCAAGGATCGCGGAATCCAGTCCATCGGCATAGAGATCGAGGAGCGCTATTGCGAGATCGCCGCGCGCCGCCTGTCGCAAGGCGTGCTCGACTTCGGAGGTTCGGTGTGAGTACCAAAGGGCAGCACATGTGCGAGGCGTGCGGGGCCGGGACCCCGTCCCCCGCGTTCCTGGCCCGTGGGCGCCACCGCTGGGCCGTGTGCGACCGCTGCGAGGCCGCGATGCCGCAGCGCAGCACCCCGGTCTTCGGGGCCGAGCTGCGCGCGCTGGAGCCGCCCATGACCGCGCACGCGGGCTGGTGGGCCTACCGCCTCGCGTGCGACGAGCTGGGGTATACGTTGTACCACACCGAGACGCGCCACGAGCGCGACGCGCTGCACGTGCGCTGGAACCAGTGGCTCGGGGGGCTCATGCGGTTGCAGGAGGCGCGCGGGCTGCTGATCTACGCCTCGACGCACGAGGCGAGTGGGTTCCTGGAGGCGTGGGACCGTGCGCATCGCCCGGTGCGCGTCCCCGAGGCGCTGAGCGCGTGGCTCATCCAGCGGGCGCACGCGCGTGCCGCGTACTACCGCCGGCATCCAGAGCGCCCGCAGCCGATCTGTCGCACGTGCCAGGCGGTGATCCCATGGGCGCCGCCCGGGCGTCCGCCCGTCGAGTGCAACGCATGCGCCCCGGCGCACGTGGTGCGGCGCCGCCGGGCGGTGCTGGCTTCGTCGGCGTCCCTCGCGTCGCCGACGGGACTCGAGCCGCAGCAGCACGCGTGCTCGGGTCACTGCGGACGGATGCTCACGGGCACTCGGAAGAAGTGCGACGACTGCAAGGCGGCGTTTCGTCGGGACGCGCTGGCGAGGGTGGCATGATCACCACGAGCGAAGCGAAGGCCAGCGCGCCCACGAACGCCTGCCAGACCTGCCTCTGGTGGGACACCGACGCCCGACGCGTGACGCTCTCCGCGCCGTGCCGACTCACCCTCACCGTCCACCCGCCCGCCGACACGTGCGCCCAGCACGCGCCGCATCGCGGGCCCCATGCGCTGGACCCTGTACTCTGGAGGATCGCCTGATGACCGTGTCCCGTCGCGCGATCGGCGTTGCCCTGCGTCGCTGGTGGGGGGAGCTTCTGTTTGCCCTCGCGTGGGTGGCGCTGCTGTTCATCGCCCAGGCGACCGCGCGCACCCCGCAGCTCTTCGCGGGTTCGCTGCTCGTCTGTGTCGTCCTGGGCGCGTTGCACGCGCTCGAGGGCGTGAAGCAGGCGCTCCGGGAGTCGGAGCGCGAGGTCGCCGCCGCGGTCGTGGAGGCGGTCCCGGTCCCCCGGGGCGCGTCGCCGCGGGTCGCCGAGGAGCTCGAGGCCTTCCGGTCGCGCATCGCGACTGCCATCCGCGCCCACGGCGCCCATCTCCGGGAGGCGCGCCATGGCTAGAGTGCAGACGCCGTGCACCGTCCCCGGCTGCAAGGGCGTCATGGAGACCGGGAAGCGCGACGGCGCGACCGTCGCCTGGTGTCGCGCGTGCGAGCGCCGGATCGCGCAGCTGCAGTCGCTGCGCGAGAAGCTCGAGGCCACGCCCGTGGCGTCCGGCCGTGGCGGCGAGGTGACGGATGCCGAGATCGTGAAGCTGGTGGCCGAACGGTGCTGCACCCTCACGGGCGCCGAGCAAAAGACGAAGCGCGGGGCGAACACGCTCCGCTACGCCATCCGGTCGAAGGCGCTGCCGTCGGCGCTGGTGGGGCGGCTGCACGTGATCCCGATCGGCGCCCTGATGGCGTGGTCGGCGTCCTATCAGCGGCGCCCCGTCAGCGAGCGCAGGAGCCGCGAGATCATCGCGTCGCTTCCGCGCTCGGCGGCGGAGGCGGTCACGCTCGAGGCGTGGGCCGCTCGGGCGAAGCGGAGTGAAAGCACCCTGTCCGCGTGGTCGCGCAAACCCCGCCCAGCGTTGCAGCGCACGCCGGCCCTGAACGCGAACGGGCGTCCCATCCTCACGTTCTGGTGGAAGGAGGCGTCCCGTGGATAACGCCCACATCATCGCAGTCGGCGTCCTCCTCCTAGTCATGGTCATCGCGTCGTACCTGCTCGGATGTGTCGACGGGAAGCGCACCGGGATCTGGGAGGAGCGGGCCGAGCACAACGCCATGATCGCGCGCGTGCGTGACGAGGAGGCGGAGTGGCACCGGCAGATGGTGCCGATCATCCGCGACGCCAGCTTCGCGCGCGCCGCCCAAGCGGTGGGGCTCTGGCCGCACCGGGTCAACAAGCGTGCCGCCTTGATGCGGCACCTCGAAGCACTCGCCACTGCACCGGAGCTAGGCGCCGCCACGCCGACCCCCGAGGCCACTGCCGTCGAGGCGTCGGAGGTGCTCGACACTCCGGCCCCCTCGGCTGCTCCGGTGCTCACCGTGCCCATTGGCGCCGATCACCCGCTCGGGTTCGAGTCGGGCGCTGAGGGGCGTATCGACCCCATGGAGGGCTTCCTCTGATGGCCGCGACCAAGACCCTCATCCAGCCCGACTTCTTCGGCAAGGCCGTCGCCTACGGGCGCGTCGTCGAGCCCGCGCCGCCCCCGCCCACGCGCCGCAAGGTGCACGAAACGCAGCGCGACGCGCACCGGGCGATCCTGCCCAAGGCCGAGGGGATGGACGCCCGCGTGCTCGCGGCTCTGGCTGCTGCCGGCCTCCAAGGGCTGACGCGCCAAGAGCTACACGACGCGACCGACATCAAGCTGCAGACCGTCTGTGGGTGCGTGGATCGCCTCCTGAAGGCGTCGCAGGCCTTCGAGCCGGTGATCGGCTTCGAGGACACGTCTCGCGCCCTCCACCTCAAGCGTGGGGGCGCCAAGGTCGTCGTCCACGTCTCCTTCCAGCATTCCATCGACTGGCGCGCCGCGCAGCCGGTCAGGACCACCGCCGCATGACCTCGATCAACCTGCACGCCATGCCCCTCAACTTCGACGAGTGGGCCAAGATCACGGCCGGCCTGACGGCCGCGCAGGAGGGGACGCTGCTCCGCGCCTCACGGGTTGCGTGGCAGGCCGGCCACCGGAACGCTCCCGCCGCGACCCTGCCCAACGACGACGCCGCGCTCGGCCGGATGCTGGGCGGTCGCGATCACCTGGACGTGGTCCGGAAGCTCTTCCAGCCCTCGCCGGACGACGCCTCTGTGCTCGTATGGCCTTGGCTCTCCAAGGCTTACGCCGAGGCCCTCGCGCGATACGAGAGGCGCAAGCTGGCGGGCGTCGAGAGCGGGCAGACCCGTCGGCGTCGGGCCAAGGAGGGGAAGCCGACCCCCGTCGCGCGTGAACATTGTTCGAACAATGCTCGAACAATGCGTGAACAACCAAAACCAAACCCCGTAGGGGTTGGTCTTTCAGACCAACCCCCTACCGGGGGGGCGTCGTCCGCCCCGGCCTTGGGAGGCCGGGCGACACCGCCCGACGAGCCGGCGCGATGCGCCGCCCAGGTGACGCTGGCGCAGTTCCAGGCGTTCCGCGAGACGCATCCGGCGGACGTCGCCGCGCTCGAGCAGCTCGTCGACGCGAAGATGGACGAGATCAACGCGGAGTGGCGCGTGCTTCCCCGCAGCTTCGGCCACCAGGTGCGCGAGGACCTGCTCCGGGAGCAGCTCGCGCGCCGCATCCTCGGCTCGGGAGGGACCCATGCGTAGCACACCCTGGGCGCGTCTCGCGCTCCTGCTCGTCGTCGTCGCCACGCTCGCCAGCTGCAAAGACGCCGGCGCCCCGGCCGCTCCCCAGACGCTCGAGAAGTACCACGGGCA
>Ga0209175_10001798_pt1 | contig 10410 bp, 7 predicted proteins | sample JI91814C2DNA_FD_187506 | JGI IMG/M metagenome (GOLD analysis project Ga0209175, IMG submission 187506) | Wastewater effluent complex algal communities from Wisconsin, to seasonally profile nutrient transformation and Carbon sequestration -... | ecosystem: Engineered > WWTP > Effluent > Algae...
ATAAACATCCAAAAACAACTCCTATACCTAAACCTGCTCCTCCAAGACCTGCAGATGCACTACCTGCTCCTATAAATCTAGCTGATGATAAAGAAGTTAAATTTAAACCTTCAATATGTTTGCTATAAATTACAATTAATTTTGAAAATTTTTCCATTTTATTAAACTTTAAAATTAAAAAAAAAAATATTAGTAAAACATATTGATAATTATTTTATTTAGAACTTTAGTTATTTTTTTTACGGATAAAGGGATTTGAACCCTTACAGTATATAACTACCACAAGGACCTAAATCTTGCGTGTCTACCAATTTCACCATATCCGTTTTATTTAATTTACGGCAGAGAAGGGATTTGAACCCTTAACAATGATTTTGAAGACCACTATTTTACCATTAAACTACTCTCTCTAGATTAATTAATTTTATTTATTTATTATGCAATTTACCTTTTAACTTAATTTGCTTTTTAATTTTTTTAGCTTTTTTTTTACGAGCTTTTATACTTAATTCTATACATCTTTTTTTATAAAAACGAAAAAACATAATAGTATTATTTTTAAATTTTCTTTTTTTTAATACATTTTGCATTCATGGATATTTTTTAAATCTTTTATTTTGAATAAAAGGTTTATATACTCTTCAATTTATTGCGTTATGGCCTTTTTCATATCTTAATTTTCAATTTATATTTTCTTCATAAAAATCCAAATCATTTTCTTCTATTTTTAAACTATTTATATTATCAAAAATACTTTTAAAATACATTTTAATAAATAATTTTGTAAATAAATACACACTTAAAAAATTATCATCATTTCCAGGTAAACCATAAAATACACCATATAAACCCATATTACTGTCCATTAATGTACTACAAGGTATATTTAAAACTACCGCTTCAAAAATACAAGATTTTGTTTCCTTTACATTAGACGCAAATACATAAGATGGTAGTAATGAATTATAACCTAAACCATAAAATTGTAAATAAAGTTTTTCATTATTTAAAAAAATTTCTCTTTGATTACTTAAAGCACCACCAATTCATTTATTATTAATATATCATAATTGTTTTACTTTTATATCTTTAAAATCTGTTCCTATTTTATAACCAATATTATTAGCTATTAATAATTTTTGACCTAATAAACATATATTATAAGATACATATAAAGCTTGCTTTAATATAAATAATGTATAATATAGATTAATTATATGAATTGAATTACGCAGTCCTAATAAAAAATAAGATAAACGATAATCACATTCCCATTTATAATGTCCCAAATGAACACCATTCTTTATAAACTGTTTTATAGTATAAAGCATTAAATAAATAAAAATAATAAAATATTATGAATTAATATTAATAAATAACTAGGATAACAAAAAAAAAATATATTTAAAAAAACTAAAAAAACTAAAAATAAAGTTTTTAACTCACCTAAATCAACTAAAAATAAAAATTTATTTTGAATTGATGAATACATCATTTTTATTAATCTTAAATAATATATAACACCTATACTACTAAAAATTATTAAAAATAAAGAAAAAAAATACATTTTTAATTCTATTATATTTAATAAAATAAATAATTTACTAAAAAAACCTATCATTGGAGGTATACCCATTGATGAAAATAAAAAAATAAAAAAAATTATTGAAATATATTTATTAGAATTAAATAATAATATAATTTCACCAATTTCTTTTAATTTTAATTTATTACTACGCGATCTAAAACTTAATAATAAAATTCATAAACCACTAGACATTATATTATACACTAATATATAAAAAATAACACTATACATACCTTCAATATTTATAGTTAACATCATACTTAATATGTAACCCATATTACTAATACTACTATAAGCAATTATCCTTTTTAATTTAGTTTGGTAAATTGCTCCAAATGTACCTACTACTATTGATAACATAGATAAAAACATAAAAAAAATATATAAATCTTTTAAATAAGTATAAACAAAAATAATATTTAAACGTAATAATAATGATAAAATGCTAATTTGAGGAACAACGGCAAAAAAAAAAGTAATATTTGTTGGAGATCCTTCATAAATATCTGAAACCCACATATGAAATGGCACTATACCAATTTTAAATAAAATACCACAATAAATAAAAATAAGACCGATAAAAGAGCTTTCATAATAATATAAATTGTAACCCTCCATATTATAATAATAAAATAATACTGTTAAATCTAAAAAATTAGTTAAACCAGTAAAACCATATAATAATGAAGAACCAAATAATAAAATACCTGAAGATAATGCACCTAATATAAAATATTTTAAACCAGCTTCTATTGAAAAATTTGAATAAAATTTTAAATTTGTCACAATATAAAAACATAAACTTTGTAACTCAATAGCTAAATACATTGTTATTAAATCATAACTTGAAATTATAGTTAATATACCTATTATCGATAATAGTAATAAAAAAATATATTCATATATTTTTATATTTTCATATTCACAATAATTTAAAGAAAATAATATACTAAAAAAACTTGTTAATAAAACGATGAATTTAAAAAAAAAAGATAAATTATCACAAATTATTTGATAATTTAATAAAATACCCTCGAAATGCATAGTAGTATAAGATAAAACTATCATTGCGAAAAATAAAATTAAAGAACCAAATAATTGCACCATATTTAAAATATTAAATTTATACCTTAAATTTAATATTTTCTCTTGTAATATAACACTAAAAAATAATAAGAATATTATATGTACTATAATATAAATTTCTGTACTTAATAAAAAATAACCGAACATGATTTTTAATAAAATTATTAATTGTTTATTGCTTTTTATAGGATTATTAATTTTTTTTTTTTTAATAATCCCTCTGGGGTGGGATTCGAACCCACGATATTTATTAAATATATCGACTTAGCAGATCGACGCTTTAAACCACTCAGCCACCCATTTTAATTAAATTTGTAAAAATTAAAAATTTTGTAAAAAAGATAAATTAAAATCTCAAGTTGTTGGAATATTTTTACGTGTAGGATATGAAATTAACATACATTTCATAATTAAACTACAAAATTCCAAATATTTAGGATAATTAAATAATATTTTATGGTTTCGTATTTTTCATTCTAAATTTTTTAAAAAAACTGGTATAACATCCTCTTCAAATGTAACAACATCATGTATATATAATTGATGATTTAAACTAATTGCTATTTTATCATTTACTTTTATTTTTCTACATTTTATATATTGACGCGCATCTCTTGGGCTTTTCACAAAATTTAAACGAAATAATAAAATATCTAAACGTGTTTCTAATAAAAAACAAATTTTTGTTTCAAAATCTAAACGTCTTGTATTTATTCTTTGTAAATATCGACGAAATTTTACTATAGTCATATCACCATAATATACTCTAAACCTTAATAATTGATGTAATCTTACGATATAATCTCTTGTATAATTAGGACGTTTTTTTTTCATAGACATCATTCTTGGATAATAAAATTTTAAATAAGGTTTTTTATATAAAAAAGTAATAAAACGTACTTTATATTTATATTTATTACAAAATATTTTAAACATTTTTTTAAAAAAACGTTTTCCATTTGTGCATGATGTTAAATAACCTCATGCACAAATGGAAAATTTATTCATAAATTTATATTTTAATGAACCTTTTTTTTTCATTTTATTATATTTTTTAAACTTAAATTTTTTAATTAAATAATATTTTAATTTAAGCGGAAAGAGTGGGATTCGAACCCACGACATCGTATAGATGATTGATTTTCAAGATCAACGCTTTAAACCACTCAGCCATCTTTTACTTAAATTTGGAGTAATAGGATTCGAACCTATGATCATGGTATCAAAAACCAACGCCTTACCACTTGGCTATACTCCTTGTTATAAATATTATATTTAATTTTTTAATTAATTATTAATTATTTTATTTTTATTATTTTCACGAATTTTTAGTACTTCTAAGCCAATATCTTGCAATAATCACACATATACACAAGCCTAAAATATCGTAATAATCTTCTACTATTTTTTAAGAAAATTTTTCAGAATTATTTTCCCACATTTATTTTTTCAGCGGTTATAACAATTGTATGTGGCTACTTGGCATTGCTAATTAGTTTAACAACCAATACACCATAGATACATATTAACTGATCCTCTCGTAATAAGTTAAACTTTCTTTAATTTTCTACTTTAACGGTAGATAGGAACCGAACTGTCTCGCGACGTTCTGAACCCAACTCATGTACCATTTTAATGGGCGAACAGCCCAACCCTTGAAACCTATTTCAGCTTCAGGATATGATAAGTCGACATCGAGGTGCCAAACAACCCCATCGATAAGAACTCTAAAGGGGAATTAGCCTGTTATCCCTGGCGTACCTTTTATCCGTTAAGCGATAACCTTTCCATTCAGAATTACCGGATCTCTATGACCGACTTTCGTCTCTGTTTGATTTGTTATTCTTACAGTTAAGCATTTTTAAGCCATTATACTTTATAATTAATTGTTAATTAATTATAAAACACCTTTGCACGCCTCCGTTACCTTTTAGGAGGCGACCGCCCCAGTCAAACTACCAATCATAAACTGTCTAATATTTATTATTATTATTAGTATAAAAACTATATATTAAATGGTATTTCACTGACGTCTATTCAATTAGCTTGCGCTAAGGAATACTTTAATATTTCTACTTATATTTAAACAAGAATGTTAAACTACACTAAATACTTTCAAAATATTTAAACGACTCCCATCTATTCTACATTTTATATTTTTTTTATACAACTAATGATTATAGTAAAGGTGCACAGGGTCTTTCCGTCTAGCCGTTAATATTCTGCATCTTCACAGAAATTTCAATTTCACTGAGACAATATTGGAGACAGTGAGGAAGTCGTTACACCATTCATGCAGGTCGGAACTTACCCGACAAGGAATTTCGCTACCTTAGGACCGTTATGGTTACAGCCGCCGTTTACTGGGATTTATATTCAAAACTTTTAATATTGAAATTAATATTTATATTAATAATAAGTTTATAGTGTTACCTCTAAACTTATTATTAATATAAATATTAATTAAAAATAATTTATAAAGGTAGTACTTTATAATATTACAATTTAAATTTATAAAACTTATTTATAAATTTACCAATACAATTATTTCTCCTTTTTATCTTACAGCACCGGGCAGGTGTCAGACCCTATACTTAGTAATTATACTTTGCAGAGTCCTGTGTTTTTGTTAAACAGTCGCTACCCCCTGTTTCGTGACACTTAAATAAACTTCTTATTTAAGCACTCTTTCTCCCGAAGTTACAGAGTTAATTTGCCGAGTTCCTTCAATATTGTTACCTCATACACCTTAGTATACTCTACCTATTCACCTGTGTCGGTTTTAGTACGGTCATTTCAAAATGTAGCTATTTCTTGAAATTCTTTATATTATATCTACAATCTAATAAAGGTTTACGATATTAAATATTTCAAAATTTGTCACTTCATTTGGCTTCTACAACTAAATATTAATAGTATTCCCATCAAAATTAGTGGACTACTTTATTTTTTTTTAGGGACCGGCTTACTCAATTTAGTTTATCTAAAAATTGAAAACTTTGAATTTTCGGTGATAATGTTAAGGCAATATATTTAAATATCCATTATTTTATGTTACTCATGTCAGTATTCTTGCTTCTGATTTTTTAAAATAATTTTTCAATTATTCTTTTATAAAAATTACAGAATATTCTGCTACCATATATATTTTATTTATAAATAATTTACAAAAGATATATATATATTTATAATTTCGGTATATATTTTAAACTCCCTACATTTATCGATTTTAATATAAATTTATTTAAAAATAAGTTTTTTTTCAGTGAGCTGTTACGCTTTCTTTAAAGGCCTGCTGCTTCTAAGCCAACCTCCTGATATAATTTATATTTTATTTCTTTACTACTTAAATATATTTAAAGACCTTAATTAATAATCTGGGCTGTTTCCCTTTCGAATAACAATCTTAACACTTTTATTCTGATTGTAAAAAATATTATTGTTAATATTCACAGTTTGTTTAGATTTGGTAAGGCCGACTAAGCCCCCCGCACCTACTCAGAGCTTTACCTTTAACAATATTTTAATTACACTTTACCTAAATAAATTTCGCAGAAAACCAGCTATCTCTAAGTTTGATTAGCCTTTCACCCCTAATCACAAGTCATCTTAGTATATTGCTACATACACAAGTTCGACCCTCAAAAAAGCTTTATCAGCTTCAATCAGTCTGCTCATAATTAGATCACTTAGTTTCGGGTTTAATTTTTTTAACTATACGCCTTTTACAACTTGCTTTCGCTATGCCTACATTTATTAACTTAAACTTGTTAAAAAAATTAACTCACTGACCCATTATACAAAAGGTACATCATCTTTATTTACTAAATCTGACTGCTCTATAAACATTCAATTTCAAGTTCTATTTCACTTACTTTCGCTCTTTTCACCTTTCCCTCACGGTACTTTTTTACACTATCGGTGAGTAAAAATTTTAGAATTAGAAGATGGTTCTCCCTTATTCAAACAAAATTTCACAGGTTTTGTTTTACTTTATTAATTTTATTATATAAATGTAACCTACAGGATTTTTACCTTGTTTTACGAATGGAATTTCACCGGTACTCTTAATTTTTCAATTAATTTACATAATAAATTTCTTTTTCATTTTCATTCACCACTACTCACGAAATCTTTATTAATTTTTTTCTTTAGCTACTAAGATGTTTCAATTCACTAAATTTATATTATAGTTTCCTTCAAGAAAGTTATTCATCGAAAACGAATTTAACTTCGTAACTCTTTCACTATTCTGCAATGATAACATTTCGTTTCTTTACGTCTTTTTTTTTACTCCCAAGGTATCCATTAAATGCTTTTTTTATAATATTAATTTTCTTTTAATTAGCATGTTTATACTAAAATATTTACTATTTTATTATACATATCATAAATTTACAATATTGCTATAACTAACATTATCATGATTAGTTATATATTCTATATTTGCTCCTCATTTATCAAATGAATATACTTTTAATGATATTGGCATAAAACCATGCTCTATTCCACATAATTCACTACACATACCAACATATAAACCTAATCTTGAAGCTATAACAGTTTTTAAATTAATTCTTCCCGGTATTGCATCTATTTTTAAACCTAATCCTGGAATAGCTCAGCTATGTGCTACATCATTTGATGTTATAAAAAATGATGTTTTTAAACCTACAGGTATAGTTACTAAATCAGTTGTTGATAATAAACGTACATGCTCTTTTGCTAAAATATGATTATCTATATCAGATAATAATAACATATTACTTACAGTTTTCATAATACCCATAGCAACATTTACTTCATAAGTTCAATATCATTGATTTCCAATAACATTTACAGTATGTATACTTGCTTTATTACTTATTTCATCATCAGCTATTAACGATAAAGATGGAAATATTAATTCTAAAATTATTACTATTGGAATAAAAGTTCATATAACCTCTAATGATAAATTATGAACTTGATTTAGTATATTTTTTACATTATTACTATATGCTTTTATTACTAAAAATTCATTATAATTTGAAGTACTTGCTCATTTACTTATTACTCTTCTATTTATACCCATAGTTTTTACATCTTTAGTTTTTCTTAATATTAAAATTTCTTCTCTTAAATAAGAAAGTCATTTATTCATTGGTATTACAAAATCACCTTTAAATAAACGAAAATATTCAGCATATCTATTATCAGTATATTCATATAACACAGTTGCAAAATATGCTAATATTACTAAAAATACCAATATTAAAAATATAAATACAAAATCATGCACAAATATAATATTTTGTAATGTATAATCTCTTATTCCACCCATTGTATTTATTTTTTATATTTAATTATTTTTATTTTTAAAGAACACATTATAAATTATATATTTATATTTAAATCATTTTATCTATCTATTTCACCAAAAACAATATCTTGAGTACCTATTATAGTTACTAAATCAGCAATTAAATGATTATTTGACATAAAATTTAAACTTTGTAAATGAGCAAATCCAGGAGCTCTTATATGACAACGATAAGGTTTATTAGTATTATTCGAAACTAAATAAACACCAAATTCACCTTTTGGAGCCTCCACAGCACAATATATTTGATTTTCTGGAATAACAATACCTTCTGTATATAATTTAAAATGATGAATTAAAGCTTCCATCGAATGTTTCATATAACCTCTCGAAGGTGGACAAATTTTATAATCATTTGTTTTAACTAAATTTAATAGAGGTTCTTTAAATTTTATTGATAATCTTTGTATAATTTCATTCATTATTTCATGACTTTCTCTCATTTCCATAATACGTATTAAATACCTATCATAACAATCACCATTAAAAGTTGTTGGAACACTAAAATTTACAGTATTATAACCATCATAACCCATTTGTTTTCTTAAATCTCATTCTATACCACAAGATCTAAGCATGACACCACTAAAACCATATTCAAATGCTTGTTTATAATTTACAACACCAACGTTTACTAATCGTTGTTTTCATATTCTATTATTTGTTAATAATTCTTCGATTTCACTTATTCTCGCTTCAAATTGATATAAAAATAAATATATATCATGTAATAAACCTTTTGGTAAATCTTGATTGACACCACCTGGTCTAAAATAAGCAGCATGCATTCTAGCACCTGATACTCTTTCATAAAATTCCATTAATTTTTCACGTTCTTCAAAACCTCATAAAAAAGGAGTCATAGCACCTACATCTAACGCATGTGTGGTTAATGCTAATAAATGATTTAAAATTCTTGTTATTTCCGAAAATAAAATTCTTATTAATTGACCTCTTTTTGGAACAACACATTTTAATAAACTTTCTATAGCTAAAGAATAACTATGTTCTTGTGCCATCATTGATACATAATCTAATCTATCAAAATAAGGTAAACCTTGTATATAATTTCTATATTCAATTAATTTTTCTGTTCCTCTATGTAATAAACCTATATGTGGGTCGGCTCTTATTATTGTTTCACCTTGTAATTCTAATACTAAACGTAACACTCCATGTGCTGCAGGATGTTGCGGACCAAAATTCATATAAAAATGCTTTATTTTATTTAACATTTTTATTTTATTTGATTTCAAGGACTTAAAAAATCAAAACTTCTAAAATCTTGGCTTAATTCTACAGGTTCATAAACTAAATGTTTATAATCATTATTATATCTTAATTCTACGTAACCTGTTTGAGGAAAATCTTTACGTAAAGGAAAACCTTCAAAACCATAATCTGTTAAAATTCTACGTAAATCTGAATGATTTTTAAAAAATATCCCAAACATATCTCATATTTCACGTTCATATCAATTAGCACTTTTAAATATTTTAATTACAGAATTTACAGGTGTAAATTCATTAACATGAACCTTTACATGCATACGTGCTCAATATTTTACAGATAATAAATTATAATTTATTTCAAAACGATTTTCATATTTTTGCATATTATCAATACCACAAATATCCATTAATAATTTAAATTGACTATTTATATTATATTTTAAAAAAAATAAAACTTTTTCAATATCTTGATTATTTTTTAAATATAAATTATATTCACCTTTTTTTAATTGTACTTTTTTTATATATTTACCTAACATTAATATAATATAATATATAAAATATCAATTTATATCATTATAATTCTTTAATAAATATGTTTTTCTTATTTTCATATAAGAACTTCTTGGTGAAAATTTTAAAAATGATCTTAACCATTTAGCAAATGACATTTTCTAATATCAATCTAATGCTCCTTTTTTTCATTCATATACAAAACCTATAGTTAAAATAAATAAAAATATTATCATAGATACTACACCTTCAAGATTTAATTCATCTAAACATAAAGATCATGGAAATAAATAAGCAATTTCTAAATCAAAAATAATAAATAATATAGCTACTAAATAAAATTTTACATCAAACCTACTTCTTGTATCTTCAAAAGGTTGAAAACCACACTCATATGATGAAATTTTTTCTCAATTATAATTTTTTGATTTTATTATATAAGACGCACCTAAAATTACTAATGCTAAAACTACACATACTATAAACATTATAAAAATTTTATAATACTCTATCATTTTTAATTTTATTTTATATTTAATATAAATACTAATAATTGGTTTAAATTTTTTAATTTATTGATATTTTTTTTTATATCTAAAAAATTATTTTTTTTTATCTTTTATTTCAAA
>Ga0209175_10001814_pt1 | contig 10362 bp, 13 predicted proteins | sample JI91814C2DNA_FD_187506 | JGI IMG/M metagenome (GOLD analysis project Ga0209175, IMG submission 187506) | Wastewater effluent complex algal communities from Wisconsin, to seasonally profile nutrient transformation and Carbon sequestration -... | ecosystem: Engineered > WWTP > Effluent > Algae...
GGAGCGCTCAGCCGTAAGCGGTCATTCGGCTGCGCCTGTGACTTTCTTCGCCTGACCGGCTGCTATGCGCCAGTAAGCAGCCAGTGGGCGCAGAATGGCGTCGGTCGGCAGCCGGCCACAACCTGCCGGTCGAGGTGGTCATCCAATTTGAATAGCCAGGGCGTTCCCCGACGCGGCTGGATGTCCGGAATTCGGCAAGCAACTTGATGCCTGCACTGTCTCGACCCAGCCAGGAACGGACGGTGGAGAGCTCTGCCGAAAGCAGCGATTGACGCGGCCTAGGTGTATGCTTTCGACCTAGCCGGCGAAGAGCAGCTTTTCACGATATTCTTGTACTCGCTAAAATCAGCGCACATAGGGCGCAGAGCCTGCTGCGGTAAGGCTTTCACAATTTCGAGCGACGTCGAGTCAGGGAGCCGGCGCCGGAGTTATGCAGAAAGACTGTCGCCATTTATCGAAAATCTATGAAGACATTTTCCGATCTATGTAAAGGGCTATACCAGCCAATGCTTGACAAAGCGTCGAAAGACCTTGGCCGCGACATTGGAGAAATAGAGGCTAAATATTCAGCGCGACGCTTTCGGTTTCCACCTGGGGCAATGTACTCAGAAATCTGGGAGCGTTATATCGCCGACATATCGGTTCGAGTGGAAATAATTTTCGAAGCCTGTTGCCAAGCCTACAAATCAAGCTCCCCAAGACCCCAAGCGGAAGAGTTCTTCAATGAGTTCGTCAGTGCTGAAACGCTCGAGAGAGGCTGCATAGCAGCGACCGCAGAACACCGTTTTTCTGACTTCAATCGTAGATTCAAAATTCGTTCCTTTGAGATGAGCCTAGAACGATACACGAGTAAATTGGCTTTGGAGGGTAGCCGTGTGGCAACGTACTATTCTTCAAAAGCAACAGCATTTATCAGCAAGTCGTTATTAGAAGAACCTTGCAGCCAAGAACCAAATAGTCTTCCAAACACCTGGTATCAGAGACCAATTGGGCAGATTGGTATAGGCGTACTTATAGTTGTATTTGGCGTCTTGACTGTATTTTTAATAAAAAAGCATACGGGTCTTGCACTTTAAGCCTGTTACTTCGAAACCACGCGGCCGGCCCGCCTAAACCGGTCGTTACGCCGCTGCCTCGCGCATAGATCCAACATTCCTGAATGTCCACTTTCTCAGTCGGCGTATGACCGCAATGGGTCGTCAGCACTCAGTGATGAATGGCCACTTCCGGGAAGCGAAAGTTGACTTACCGCTTTCCGGTGACGAAGTCGGCGAGAGGTCGGTCGCATCACGACCCATTGCGGTCTTTCGTTTATCGCGGGCAGAAAGGCGGATTGCAGAAGACAGCGGCCGCTCCTGTCGACAGGTCGTACGCAGGTCGTACGCAAGTCGTCGGCTAAAACCGACGCTGAAGAACCGAGCGCGCTTGGAGAATCGCAAGTTGTTGGACAGAGGAGCGCTTTCAGGGAAGCAGCGTTTGTCATTCTTACGTTCCTTCCACACCTCTACTCGATCCATGACGGCAAGAGTCTGGATGCGCTAAACCCGTTGCCCCCCAGCCACTACCCCCACATCAGCCTTCGTGCTATCTTTCTAAGTTTGACTAGGGTGGCTGAACTATTGGGACTGATTCTAGGTGGCGCCCAAATAACGAAGATAGCGAAAAGCTAGCGAACGAGGGCTAGATCATTGACAGCATACTTAGCGTCGTTAGATGCAAAGCTAGCGACAATTGATATTTTCAAAAGACAGGGGCGAGAAAAGCGCGAAGAACTAGCGGATGCAATATATATGTGCGCCTTACGTTCCGGTCTTTCTATTGACGAGGTTATTCCGATCGTTAGGACTCCAATTGGACTCGACGAGTCATTCTTTATTCAAAAAGAAGGCAACATATTTTCCTTTGTGCCTAAGAAATACCTCGCTTTCGCTAAGAGACTCTTCATTAAAAGAGCTGGTGGAGGCACGCCAAACGCAGCAATGGGAAAGGCAGAACTGTTCTTGTTGCTCTTAAGCGACAAAACTAATAAGCCAGCTAAAGGAGATATTTCGTTCTGCAACAGAAATATCGAGATCAAAACCAACGGTGGGAAATTTGGGCTAGGCAACGGAGATGTCGCCAATGCAAAAGTCGTTGAATTCTGCAATAGAGAAGGAATCGAACTCCGTAAGGCAACAGTTGGGAAGGTTGCGAAAGGAAAGCTGGTATTTGATCCAACGATGAAAACGGACCGGGATAGAGTTGGGAAAAGGTTGCCGGATGTTTTGGCCATATGGTGGGAAGCACTCTCAGGATCGCAAATGAGTAATGCGACTTGGCCTAGGGTGCGTAAGGCTTTTCTTCAGAACGTCGCCGATGTAAACCTGACCAACACCAATATGGAGTTAATGGTATTTGAAACAGACGGCGAATTCCGACACTTCAAGAACTCGACTGAATTCGTAAAGTATTACAACAACGAAAGAACTCGATTCGAGTGTCGAGGCTATCAGAAGAATCCGTTTTCTATCTATCTACGTGTATTTCAGAGGATTTGAATCGTCATCGCTGTCGCTTTGATTGTTCGTTTCAATTGGTCTTTAACGACACAGGATGTAAGTTTATATGGTTATCGCAACATTTACTGGAGATCGGAGTGATTCCTAAAGAGTTGATCGCCATTCAAGATTTTCTTTCTAACCGATCTATGCCGCTGTCCAGACCATTCCGAGACGGACGCAACAACGCGTTAGTAAACGAACGTGAGATCATCGATTCCATAGCGGAGAATTTTGCAATTGAACGCGCACGGGGGCGGCATTGGTATCACTTCGCCATAGACAGGGGGGGCGACAAAATACCTGTAAGTCTCAAAGTAACATCTACTTCCACAGCGGATAATATTCAGTGCAAACTTGGAATGTACTATGCCCTTACTGGAATTTGGCCGTCCTTTGCCAATGAAATCAATTGGGAAGATTATTTTACCCGTCTGAAGCAGGATATCGGCAGAAAGAAGGATAAAGATTATTATATTTTAGTCGTCAATAAAGAAGATTATAAGGATGTATTTTGTACAAGCCTAAAGCAGTTACAAACGCTTGTAGCGAATGGTAATAACTTGCCATTTCAATGCAACTGGGGAAACAATCGGGCGCTTCAATAAGGGACACATGATGCAGCAGTTAGATTTCTTCTTGGAAGGTTCTACGACTCAATCAAACTTCGAGCAAATATCCTCGAAGGATTCGAAAATCACCTCGCCGACCTTTTATGACGTAGAGACTCTTGGTCAGGTATTCACGCCCTCTAGTGTCGTGAACGCCATGTTGGCGTTACGTAAAAACGATGGTCGTGTATTGGAGCCTTCGTGTGGTGACGGCGCATTCTCGAGTTGTTTGCCGGGCTGCGTCGCGATTGAGATTGATAATGCCCACGCTCCAGAAGGTAGTCTGAACATAGATTTCTTTGCCTTTTCTGAGTCAGAACAATTCGACACAATTATTGGCAACCCTCCTTACGTTAGATATCAAGATATTCGACCGGAAACCAAGACTTTAATAAAGTCTAATATTTTTGATCTTCGTTCAAATCTGTATCTGTTCTTCATTGAAAAATCAATTCGCCATCTGAGAGATGGAGGTGAATTGATATTCATCACTCCGCGCGACTTCATGAAAACTACATCCAGCGTGCGGCTGAACAAATGGCTTTACGCTCACGGTACGATCACGCACGCAATCGAACTTGGAGATGCCAAAGTTTTTTCAACCGCGGTTCCAAATTGCCTAATCTGGCGGTATGAAAAGGGCTGTATCGACCGGCCGGTGAGGTATTTGGAGATAGGTAACAAAGACAACTTAGACTTATGCTTGGGATCACCCCAATGGGAAGATAGGGTATTTCTCGAAACAGCGGGACATCTGATGTTTTCTCGGGACCTTCATGCCTTACACATGAGCGATGTGGCAAGCGTGAAAGTTGGGGCCGTGTCTGGGGCCGACGAAATCTATGCTGACGAGAAATTAGGTAATTTGGAGTTCGTCTGTTCTGGGACTATCAAAACTGGAAGGACAAGGCGAATGATATGGGTCGGAAAAAGAGACGGGCCTCCTGATAGCCTTCTTCCCCACAAGCAACGCCTTATATCACGAGGAATAAGGCCATTTGACGAAACTAATTGGTGGCAATGGGGGCGTGGATATCCGATTTCTGATGCGCCGCGCGTCTATGTAAACGGAAAGACGCGGCAATCAAAGCCCTTCTTTCTACACGATTGCAAGAACTTTGACGGAGCGATACTCGCGATTTTTCCCCATAACCACAATGTCGACCTGAAATTGTTTTGTGAGGCACTGAACGAGATTAAATGGGACCAAATGGGGTTCGTGTGTGATGGTCGTTTTTTGTTTTCTCAACGAAGCTTAGAAAATGCCCCTATCCCAGAGGTGTTCCAACAATTTGTGCCTTAGTTTGGCAATAGGGCACGATTAGAGTGGAGTTGGATGCGCTGGAGGCCAGTCTCCGAGGCTTAGGCAAGTCTATGCAAGCGTAGCCTGTTCGGCGGTTATTAAAGTAGAGCAGTCTTCAGAATGGCTGCTTTGTGGCATTCACGAAGGTCTGCTCCTGGCCGGTAGCTTGAGGTCGCCAATGGCCGCTTCGGAGCATTCCAGTTCCCAGAATCTGGATTTGGCTGACTGGCCGGTTTGGAGAAACCTGATCGGCCGCTCAGGGTCGATTGCCGTCACCAAACCACGAAAGCTCAGTGGCCGCTCCCAAACCACAAGCGGCCAGCCAGACCAGGTGCTGCTGAGGCCGAGCGCCAAAGGCCGGATCTGACCGAGAGCAGTCGTTCAGATTCCTCAGGCCACTGGCAGCGATCGACCCCAAGCCGTCGATCAGCTTTCTCCAAACCGGCCAGTCAGCCAAGTCCAGATTCTGCGAACTGGACTGCTCCGAAGCGGCCATTGGCGACCTCAACCTACCGGCCATGAGGAGTCATTGGCGCCGCTCCTCCAAACCGGCCGTTGAACGAGCTCAACCAACCGAAAGCGGCCGCTGATCAGGGCGCACTCGATTTTCTGCCTGTCGCTTCGTAGGGCAGCAAGAGCCGTCACTGACAGCCTTACCAATGTGACGGATTGAGAGCCGCTGTCAGCCCCAATCTGCCATTCAAATGGGTAGAAGTCGATTCCGATGGCAGGCGGGACCCGGCCAGAAACAGCCCGCGCGCGATGGCGCCAGAAAGCTGCCGTTAAGCTGGCCTTGGTGTATGCTGGAGGCCTAAATATAGACGCACCCCTTGACACGTTTTTATACGCTAAGCAACTGCACACACGTGACGACACCCCTCTCCAAAAAAGCTGTCAGTGCAACGAACGGCGACGAGATAGCGAAGTAAGGGGGCGGCCGCTGACCGCAAGTGGCCCCGAAGGCACTGACGTGAAGTACATGACATAAATCAATCACGAGGAGGGGCTTGAGATGGGGCATGCGCTGAAGTTCTGCAGCAAGACTGCTCCCGATAACGAAGTTGGCTGAGCAATGGAAGAGAGATGAAAAAACCGCGTTGGCTGGACAAGGACAAGGAGCCGTGGTGTATGTTCTGCGGCGCTCATGCCGGTGACGTCAGTGACGCAGGTGAGCAACCGGGAATCAACCGGGCGACTGCCGTGTACTACTGCGGCACGTGTGACTACATGTACTGCTCGATCTGCTCCTGCCGGAACGAGTCCTGTACGGAGGATGAAGCAGAGTGCGTTCGGTGCGACAGCATCATGAAAAGAATCAGTCAAAAAGGCGTCGGAGGCTAGCTTCCCGGGCGCGTCCATGCCTCACCTCAACGCGAAAACGCTGAACGTCCGCTTTTCAAGACCTTCGCGGGCAATAGTCGGTGACTGCCATCTAACCAAGCTGAAGTGGAACGGCCGGAATGTGAGGATACTGGCCGGCCGCGCCATGTACCGTCAACGGCCGCTCTGTCTTCAAACCTGCCGCTAAGGTGCCCACATCGCCTTGGGCTGACGAGCGGCTGCTTCCGGCACGTCGGTCTTTGTGACGAACGACCGCTCTGAGAGAGCTCGACTGGCAGGGATGGGTCGCTATGCAAAGATTTGCATAGCGACCCACAGCCGACCTTCGTCTTGCCCGGGAGCAGTCGTTCAACGCAGAGCTTCCCGGCGCTGCAAGGCCTTGTCGCGCAGCGTCAGGCGACCAAAATGGAGCGAGCCTGAGCGCCGCGTTAGGGGCCTTCTGGCGCGGACAGATTGAATGCATGTTCTATGAGGCAACCACTGTCGATGCCAAATTGAATGACGGCTGGGAATGAGACATTGTTCCGCAGATGTTCTGCAATCTGAACCCTGTGATTTTTGTGGTAGGTCATTGCGAAGTCGTCAAAATTTACGATGATAAATACTAACCCATTCTCCCCCTTGGCTTGAATTTGTTGTTGGCCATTCTTAACGGCGTGATCAAGCTTCTTGAAAAAAGTGGGATGCAAACTTAAGTACCTGGACGAATCTCGGAATTTCACATCGTGCCGGGCACGAAGTTCCACATCCGATGGTGCGATTGTCTTTACGTCGCAGTAGAGTTGCTTGCCGAAATGACGGAACTCAATGTCGGGACACTTTTGGCCTTTCTTTGGACTTGTTGGCTCTGGCATTATAGAAACCGCCGTGAAGCCACGACTGACAAGCCATTTGTAGGCAAATGCATCGTTGAGCTGATCAAAGAATGGTCCTTTGCCCTGGCGGGCGCGGGTTTCGTGCGCATGCCGGAGCGCTTTATCGGAAAGGCTTTTCCAAGAGAGAGCGTCAAGTTCCGCAAATGCACGTTCGTAGGCGTTGTAATAGTTTCGCTTAAGTGGAGAGATGGCGAGACTAGCTTCAAACTGGTCGAAGAAGCTGTCACTCGGATGTCTCTCCCGGAACAAGCGAACGAGCTGACTAACGCGATCCATTTGAAGGCGACTAACGCCCGTCTTCAGCCGCGGGCTTGATAGCGGGACGCGGTGGTAAGGGCGTCGGCTGGAAGGTATGGTTCGATTTACTCCGCGACAATGCGCACACCCTTAATGGTCCGCAAACCGAGTGCCGCCAACAAGCGCACAAAAACTTGAGAATAAACAGCGTTGGCGACCGCGAGTGCCTGCTCTCCGTCCGGCGCTGTGGCCTGTTCGCCGCGATGTACAATGGCGTTTCTCAGCTTTTGCAGTGCCGCAATTTCCTCAAGCAAAGGTTTTGGCGCCCCTTCGCGACGCACCGAGGTTAGCTCAATGTCTGCCAAGTGCTTAAATAGCCCTGAAAGTAGCTTTTTATATCGCTCCATGCCGCCATTCTGATCTGTAACTATATCGACGATTAGAGTGGCCAACGATTCCACGTGTATCAGGCCGAAAACGACCGGACGTAGAAGGGCTGCCTTGAGAAACTGCTCAACTGATGTGGCTGCGAATACGACGCAAGCAGACGCGTGACCGTGCTCAAGCAGTGCGCTAGCCTCCTTGAAAGATAAAGCGCCTTTCACCGCGACATCTGGGTTTTGCAGGTAATATGACTGAAGACGCTCTGAGGTGAATTCCTCTATGGCTTGTGCGCGGTGCTCCGGATACAACTCCCGGTACATGGCCTCGTACCCCTCGTCCAACATTGCGTCATGGAGTGTGTAGCTCATCGTGAAAAGTAGATCCAACTTTGTTTTATGGCGACGGGTTTGCTCCGCAACATCGGAGCCTGCTCCGGAAATCAACGTCGCTCGGAACGCTGGAAGTGTTACCGCAGCAGGATCTGTGCCCTCTGTGTGTTGATTCTGTTGAGGACAAGAAATCCTGAAAAGCGGCTCTTCGCAGGCTAGGTCGGTAGCATACACCCAGGCTACTTCAATGGCCGCTTTCGGCAAACTTCTCCACCGTCTCTTAATCGCCGACTCCGGCCTGTCATCGTCGAATCGAGGCTAGTGGCCGCTCTCAGGAATTCCCATCGGCGGCAGCCGACCCATAGCCGACCACCGGCGCGAAGGAAAGCAGACGTTCAACGTTTGACATGAGGGGCACTTAGAGGCCGTAGGCCGGAAAGCGTCCCCTCGATGGAAGGATTAGGCGTCACGGAAGTAAGCAACGAGCCCCTCTTCGAATGCGGAGAAGAAGAGAGGCATGGTGAGCCTCGTGTGCACCGGCTTCTTCTGGCCGAAATGATACGTTGAACCAGATAGCTTCAGAACCAGTTCGGCTTCGTGAACGAACTTGCTCCGAGTGGTGTACAGGAACTCGGCAAGCTTCTTGATGTTCGCCACGGGCTGGCGCTCGATCTCGACTGCGCTGCACAGTTCGGCTTGTCTACCGGCAGACAAGCGGCTGAAGAAGCTCACGCACCTGCGAATTGAGCCGTACGTTGACTTGTACTGGTCGTGGAGCGCATTCAGAGCGGCAGGGTCAGGAATCGGGAAGGCGTTCCTAGGCTTCGCCTGTAGCCAGGAGTGAAAGTCTTGGTACGATTCGTCCGACAGCGACTCGATGATCGCGAAGATGCCAACGGCCTTATAGGAGTTGCTGAAGTAGTCAATGATCGGATTGCAGTCCGGAGCAGTGACAACCCAGTCACCTTGCTTGACCATGTAGTAGTAGAACGACGCAGCACGGAGAAATTGATTCTTTCGCTCCGGTGTCTCGATCCCTTCGTAGAACGCCTGCAAGTCTTCCGGCGAAAGAAACTGATTGGCCAACGCGATCTTGGCCACTGGAAGGTACGAAGTCTCGTTACGAACGTAGCGATAGTCAGCGATCATTGTGTGTGACACCTAACGTGCTAATTCAGCGTCCGCCAAAATGCGCAGTTTTTTGTCCGGACCGCCCCCGGTGGAACGTAAGGGTTTGGATTTCATTTCGCACTCTTGATGTAGGCGTTTAGTTGCATGACAGCCTCTCTCGCATTTGCGATGAGCAGCTTGTATTTCGCACTCGCCTGTTGGAGGAGAGATAGCTCCTCCCTCGAGTTGGGCGTTGGCATTGCGGCAAGTTGTGACAATAAGGAGGCACGTGATGAGAAGGTCTGGTTCAGGGTCAGGAAGGCGGGCTCCAAGACAAAGGAGCCGTTCTCGGCCTGTACATCGGCCACTAACTCCCGAACAGAAACAAGCGTGGCTTCAATATTGCGGATCACTTTTTCCCAGTCATCTTTAGTGGGATGACGTTCAGCAAGATATTGATCGAGGCTTTCCACAACTTGGATATTCTGAGTGACGATCAGATTGGTGGTTCTACGGCTCAGGTCTAACAAGCGATCACGTTCTCTTGTTGCTGCGACATAATTGTACGAGTCTTTTCCTGCGACCACCAAATCCTTGAAGCCAGCAGTTAGCTTTGATATTGCCTCTCCTGCAGCGCCAATCGCATTCACGAGATCCGTAAGGATTGCAATCCTCGCAGCCGCGCCCGCCTGCGCACGGGAAATGAGAGGCGATAGCAGAAGCGAGAGCAAGAAAAAACGTCTATGCACGAAATACCCCCTTGAATGACGCCAAACTTGTAAGTTAACGTCCTGACGATAACCATCGTGGGAAGCTATGTTGGCAATAGGGGGCTGACCCCTATTACCCCTATTACCTCAACGTAGAGGTGAGAGGCGAGGAGCGAGCGGAAACGCCGCTTGCGGCGCGTCCTTCTCGACCGTGATGTTAGACGGCATTCTTGCTGCCGAACAGGATTCTGAGTATCCGCTTATGCGCAGGCCCTGGTAATTGCGGATGGAGTTGAGACCAACGCCTTTGGTCAAATTTCCCAATCGCGTTGACGACTTGGCCTGAATTATTGACAGGCTGTTCATCTCCAAGAACTTTCCCCATACGATTGGCTACGAGGCGAAAACTGTCGAGAATTTGCTCTTGATCGAGTGCGCCATCGTTGTCGACCCTCATGCGCACATAGTCGATTCGAAGGATTTGCTTGGGCTTTCTGTTTTCTAGAGTGTAGATGACAGTCGCAACGTTAATTGCGCATCCAGCAAACCGTTGCAACGACGGTTTCTGTCTCAGATAGAAGTCGTTAAATGATCGCTGTGAGATTTGAATGATCGAGTTGTCTTCATCCACAACGAAAAAGCGGTAGCCCATATTCATGGCGAGGTTCCGGTGCTGTCTACTGTTCAAGCTCAGGGGCTCGGCGTTATTACGCAGCGTCCCTTGGAGCACAGTTTTAGCCATGTTTACGCTCCTTCTTCGTGAGCATTGTCTGAAGCTCTTCGATGCTGTAAGGCTCTCCCCCTGTGCCAATATGACCTGAGACACCTACCCCTGACAAATTAGAGTAGAAAGGTAGGTTCCCATCATGGCAAACGACACGAAGGATCTGATGAACGGACAAGCCGCACTGGCGATGGATGATGC
>Ga0209175_10001824_pt1 | contig 10327 bp, 3 predicted proteins | sample JI91814C2DNA_FD_187506 | JGI IMG/M metagenome (GOLD analysis project Ga0209175, IMG submission 187506) | Wastewater effluent complex algal communities from Wisconsin, to seasonally profile nutrient transformation and Carbon sequestration -... | ecosystem: Engineered > WWTP > Effluent > Algae...
TGTCGGGGCGTTAGCGCACAGAAGCGCGGCCTCGGGGGCGGATTTCAAACCCACCAGGTAACCGGCACCGCGTCTTTCTGGGCGCGCTCCAGCATTTCAAGCAGCGGCACCGCCCGCTGGTGAAAACTCACGCCATCCCCGGTTCCGCTGGCGGCGGGTGTGTCGTCGTCGGGTGCTGCGGCATGACGGGCCGAGTCTTCGGCGATGGCCTGCCGGATGCGGTCTATGGCTGCCGGAAGCTGGTCCACGGTGACGATGCCCTTGTCCTCATCCCGGTCCTTGCCGAGCACTTCGAGCATTTCCCGGGCGTTTTTCTCGAAGGTGATGAGGTCGCCGCTGGCGGCAGATTTGAAGACGATCAGCATGACGGACTTCCTTTCTTGATAGGCGGCCCATTGTCGCTACGGGCACGGGCCGGGTCTGTACGACAGCGCACATACGACGCGGCCCGCCGCCGGCCGGGGTTGTGTTCGGTGGCGCACCGACGGCGCGGGCGTCGAAGGCCACGATGGCCCTCGACAAGTGTGTGGCAAAAGCTGTCAGCCGTCCGGAACTCCGTGACGGCGGACGCGCCGGACGCCTTCCGTCATGGCCGACATGACGCTCAAGGCACCCCCGAATCACATGCCGGCGATTGGCCGGGAGGAGATGTTCATGAACGATTTCAAAGGAATGGTCGGCGGCGCCGACGCCCTGCTGACCGATGTGGCCCATTCCACGACGGAAAGCCTGGCCAGCGCCTGCACTGCGGTTGAAGACGCAATGGGCAATGCGCGGAGCCGTTTCGTCCAGGCCCGCGGCAAGGTCACCGGGCAGGTTCGCCAAACGGCAGACGTCACCGACCATTTTGTCCGGGAACACCCGTGGCAGGTGCTGGCCGGCGCGGCCGTGGTCGGCTTCGTGGCCGGCTTCCTGATCAACCGCCGCTGAAGCGCAGGCCTTCCGGTCGGGTTAGCGCAGCGTAACCCGACCAGACTTGTGGCGTGTCTTGTCGCCGGGGTCGGGCCTATGTGCGACAGCGCACCGACCCGCTGCAGCCCGCCCGTTAGGCTGCGTCGGTGCTTTTGCCAGGGTCATTTTTCCCGGTGGGCTGAAGGTCTGCCGGAAGGCGTCGCCGGCTCGGGCTCCGGTCCATCGTCAGCCGTTGCATGGCGATACTGCGTAAAGGTGTCCCATGGCGGTTTCTGCCCATCCATTGCAGCCTCTGGCTCTCGCTTCCGGGTGCCGCGAGGTGCCGCCCCGCTGCGCGGTGGCCCTCCCGTGAGCGTCCTGCCGATGGGCTATCGCGAGCTCAAGGCCGGCCTGCTCGGCCGGCTGGGGGGCATGTGGCCGCGTGAAGCCGTCGCCACGGAGCCGCCGCTGCGCGCCGAGTTGTTTGGCGCCGACCAGATGGCCCTGCACGGCAAGGTGCTGGCCGATTCCCATTGCCTTGCCCTTGGCCGAGTGGTGCCCGACCGCCTGCTGGCCCGGCTGGACGACAACGAGACCACGCTTTTCGACACGTGCAAGCTGCTTACCAGCGCGGTGGCCGACAATCGGCGCATCGTGCCGGCCGGCGAGTGGCTGCTCGACAATTTCTATCTCATCGAAGAGCAGATCCGCATGGCCCGCCGGCTCCTGCCCGAGGGCTACAGCCGCGAACTCCCGCGCCTGGACGGCGGCCCGGCAACGGCCGGACGGCCGCGGGTCTACGATATTGCCCTCGAGGCGGTGGCCCACGGGGATGGCCGCGTGGATGCGGAAAATCTCGCCCGCTTCGTGGCGGCCTACCAGGCCATCAGCCCCCTCGAACTGGGGGAGCTGTGGGCCATTCCCATCATGCTGCGGCTGGCCGTGATCGAGAACCTCCGGCGGGTTGGCGTGGGCGTCGCGGCCGGCTGGATCGAACGGGGGCTGGCCGATACCTGGGCCGACCTCATGACCGACGCCGTCGAGACCGATCCGGAGAGCCTGATCCTGGTGGTGGCCGACATGGTGCGCTCGGCGCCGCCGATGGGCGGTGCCTTTGTCGCCGAACTGGCGCGCCGCCTGCAGGGCCGGGGGCCGGCGCTGGCCTTGCCGCTGACCTGGGTCGAGCAGCGTCTGGCCCAGTCGGGCCAGACCATCGCTGGCCTGATCCAGTCGGAAAACCAGCAACAGGCGGCCGACCAGCTCTCCATCAGCAACAGCATCGGCAGCCTGCGCGTGCTCGGGGCCATGGACTGGCGGGATTTTGTCGAGAGCCTGAGCCTGGTCGAGCAGACGCTGCTGGAAGACCCCGGCGGTGTTTACGGCCGGATGGATTTTGCCACCCGCGACCACTATCGCCATGCCGTCGAGGACATCGCCAAGAAGGGCCGCCTGAACGAGCGCGAGGTGGCCCGCAAGGCGGTGGACTTCGCCCACGCGGCCTCCGCCGGAGGCCGGGCGGCCCACGTCGGCTACTTTCTCATCGCCGCGGGGCGGCCGGAGCTGGAGCGGGAGGCCCACGTGCGCGCCGGCTCCGCGGAGCGCCTCCGCCGGCTGGCCCGTCGCGTGCCGCTGCTGCTTTACCTGGGCGCCATCGCCCTGATCACGGCGCTGCTTGCCGGCGTGCTGCTGAACGAGGCCCTGGGTGCCGGCTGGCCGGCCTGGGCCGTGCTGCCGCTGGCGGTGCTGGCGATTCCGGTGGCCAGCCAGCTCGGGGTGGCGCTGACCAACTGGCTGGCCACGCTGCTGGTTACGCCGCGCCCCTTGCCGCGGATGGATTTTTCCGAGGGCATTCCGCCGCAATCGCGCACCCTGGTGGTGGTGCCGACCATGCTGAGCAGTGCAGCGGGGGTCGAAAGCCTGCTCGAAGCGCTGGAAGTGCGCTTTCTGGCGAACCGGGACGCGCACGTGCTGTTTGGCCTGCTTACCGATTTTCTCGACGCGGCCGAGGCGTCGCTGCCCGCGGATGACGCGCTGGTGGCGCTGGCCAGTGCCGGCGTCGAGGCGCTCAACAAGAGCTACGCCGCGGCCGGCCAGGACATCTTTTTCCTGTTCCACCGCCCGCGCAGCTGGAACCCGCAGGAGCATTGCTGGATGGGCGCCGAGAGAAAGCGCGGCAAGCTGGCCGAGCTGAACGCGCTGCTCCGCGGTGGCGCGGGCGACGGTTTTGCCACCATCGTCGGCGACACCGCGGCGCTCGCCGGCGTGAAATACGTGATCACCCTCGACACCGACACCGAGCTGCCGCGGGATGCGGCCCGGCAGTTCGTCGGCACCATGGCCCACCCGCTCAACCAGCCGGTGTACGACGAGCGGGCAGGGCGGGTCGTGGCCGGCTACGGCATCCTCCAGCCCCGCATCGGCATCAGCCTGCCGGGGGCCAGCCGCTCGCGCTACGCCCGCCTTTACGGCGGCGAGCCGGGCATCGACCCCTACACCCGCGCCGTGTCGGATGTGTACCAGGACGTGTTCGGCGAAGGCTCCTTCATCGGCAAGGGCATCTACGACGTGGAGGCCTTTGAGCGGGCGCTGGGCGGCCGTTTTCCCGACAACCGGATTCTCAGTCACGACCTGCTCGAAGGCTGCTACGCCCGCGCCGGCCTGCTCAGTGACGGCCTGCTGTACGAAGATTTTCCGGCCCGCTACCGCGTCGATGTGAGCCGCCGCTACCGCTGGATTCGCGGCGACTGGCAACTGGCCGCGTGGCTGCTGCGCAAGGAGCCCTGCGCCTGCGCGAACGGCCCCGACGGCACGGGCGGCACGGGTGTGCATCGGCAACGCAATCCGCTGTCGACCCTGTCCCAGTGGAAACTCGCGGACAACCTGCGGCGCAGCCTGGTGCCGGTGGCGCTGGTCGTGCTGCTGGCGCTGGGCTGGGCGCAACTAGTGCCGTCGTGGCGCTGGACCGCGCTGTTGATCGGCAGCGTGGTGCTGCCGGCCGTGTGTGCCGCCGTGCTCGACATGCTGAGAAAACCTGACGAAGTGCTGCTCGGGCAGCACCTGTCGGCGGTGCTGGATTCGGCCTTGCGCCGGGCGGCGCAGCTTGGCTTCGAATTCGCTTGCCTGCCCTACGAGGCGGCCTTCAGCCTGGATGCCATCGTCCGCACCCTGTGGCGGATGGGCGTGAGCCATCGCAGCCTGCTCGAATGGTGTCCGTCCAGCGAAGTCGAGCGGAAGCTTGGCGCACGCTCCCGCGACGGGCTCGTCGCCACCTTCATCCAGATGGGCGTCGGCCCGGCGCTGGCGCTGGGGCTGGGCCTCGGTCTGGCCGTGTGGGCGCCGTCCGCCCTGGTCGTGGCCGCGCCGGTGCTGCTGCTGTGGTGTGTTTCGCCGGCGCTGGCCTGGTGGATCAGCCAGCCGCTGGCTGCCCGCAAGGCGGCCCTGAGCGCCGGGCAGACGCTCTTCTTGCGGCGGATCGCGCGGCGCACTTGGTCCTACTTCGACACCTTCGTCGGCCCGGCCGACAACTGGCTGCCGCCCGACAACTTCCAGGAATACCGCGTCGCCGCGCTGGCCCACCGCACTTCGCCCACCAACATGGGCATGGCCCTGCTGGCCAATCTGGCGGCCTGGGATTTCGGCTACATTCTGGCCGGCCCGCTGATGGAGCGAACCGCCAACACCTTGCGCACCATGGACGGGCTGACCCGTTACCGGGGCCACTTTTACAACTGGTACGACACCCGGACCCTGCAGCCCTTGCCGCCGCTTTACGTTTCAACAGTGGACAGCGGCAACCTGGCCGGCCATCTGCTGACCCTGCGTGCCGGCCTGCTGGCCCTGGCCGACGAGCCCGTCGCTGCAACGCGGGTGTTCGCAGGCCTTGGCGATACCCTGGGCGTGCTCGCCGAGGCGCTCGAACTTGCGGCCGGCAGCTCCGTCGATACGCGGCTGTCGGCCTGCCGCACTGCGCTGGAGGCGGCCCGCCTGGCGCCGCCGGCCACCCTGCCGGCGCTGCATGCGAGGCTTGCCGCGCTGAGCGCGTGCGCCACCGATCTGCTGGCGGGGATCGAGGCCGGGCCGAAAGCCGGCGACGACACCGGACGCGAGGTTCTGCGCTGGGCGCAGGCGCTGCTCGAGCAGCTTCGCGGGGCACAGGACGAGCTTGAATACCTGGCGCCGTGGCTGCTGCTCCTTGAACCGCCCAGCGGCGTGGGCGGCGTGCCGGACCAGGTGGCCACCGAGGCCGGGCTGCCGACCCTGCGCAGCCTGGCAACGCTGAACGGTCCGCTGTGCGCCTTGATCCGGCGCCGCCTCGACGAAGAAACCACCACCGCCGAGCGCGCCTGGCTCGAGGACTTCATGCACCGCATGGCCGAAGGCGCTGCCCGCGCCCGCGACCGCCTCGCCGCCATCGAGGTGCTGGCCGGGCAGGCCGGTGCGCTGGCGATCATGGATTACGATTTCCTGTTCGACGCCTCCCGGCATCTCCTCTCCATCGGCTACAACGTGCAGGAGCGGCGCCTGGACGCCAGCTGCTACGACCTGCTGGCCTCGGAGGCGCGGCTGGCGAGCTTTGTCGGCATCGCCCAGGGCGCCTTGCCCAAGGAAAGCTGGTTCGCCCTTGGCCGCCTGCTTACCCGGGCCGGCGGCGAGCCGGTGCTGCTGTCGTGGAGCGGGTCGATGTTCGAGTACCTGATGCCGCAACTGGTGATGCCCACCTACGAGCGCACCCTGCTCGACCAGACCGCCAAGGCGGCGGTGGCCCGCCAGATCGAATACGGCCGCCAGCGCGGCGTGCCGTGGGGCATGTCCGAATCGGCCTACAACACCGTCGATGCCCAGCTCAACTACCAGTACCGCGCCTTCGGGGTGCCGGGCCTGGGCCTCAAGCGCGGGCTGGCCGAGGATCTGGTGGTGGCACCCTATGCGTCGGTGATGGCGCTGATGGTCGCCCCGGCGGCGGCCTGCGCCAACCTGCAGCGCCTGGCCGCCGAGGGCTTTGTCGACAAGTTCGGTTTCTTCGAAGCCATCGACTACACCCCCAGCCGCCAGCGCCGGGGGCAGGAGCGGGCCGTTGTGCGGGCCTTCATGGCCCACCACCAGGGCATGAGCCTGCTGGCCCTGGCCTGGCTGGTGCTGGATCGCCCGATGCAGCGCCGCTTCGAGTCCGAGCGCCTGTTCCAGGCCGTCATGCCCCTGCTCCAGGAGCGCATTCCACGTGCTTCGGGGCTGTTCTCCCATGCGGCCGAACTCTCGGAGCTGCATTCCCGGATCACGCCCCTCGAAACCCCGCTGCGCGCGTTCGATACCCCCGACACGCCCACGCCCGAAGTCCAGCTGCTCTCCAACGGCCGCTACCACGTGATGGTGACCAACGCCGGCGGCGGCTACAGCCGCTGGCGCGATCTGGCCGTGACCCGCTGGCAGGAGGACACCACCTGCGACAACCAGGGCGCCTTCTGCTACATCCGCGACGTGGACAGCGGGGCTTTCTGGAGCACCGCCCACCAGCCCACGCGCCGCCGGCCCGCGGCTTACGAGGCGATCCTCTCCGAAGGGCGGGCCGAGTTTCGCCGTCGCGATGCCATCGCAGGCGGCGGCGACATCGAAACCTATACCGAGATCGTCGTTTCGCCCGAGGACGACATCGAACTGCGCCGCGTCCGCCTGACCAACCGCTCGCCGCAGCGCCGGGAGATCGAAGTCACCAGCTACGCCGAAGTGGTGATTGCGCCGCCGGCTGCCGACGCGCTGCATCCGGCCTTCAGCAAGTTGTTCGTGACCACCGAGATTCTGCCCCGGCAGCACGCCATCCTGTGCATGCGCCGGCCGCGCGCCCCGGAGGAGCCGACACCGTGGATGCTGCACCTGATGACCGTGCATGGCGTGGAAGTGGGCGCCGTGTCCTGGGAGACGGATCGCGCGGCCTTCATCGGCCGCACGCGCAGCACCGCCGCACCCCGGGCGATGGACGTGGGCGTCGAGCTGTCCGGCCGCGACGGCCCGGTGCTCGACCCCATCGTTGCCATCCGCCAGCGCTTCTTCCTTGAACCCGAACAGTCGGTCACCGTCGATATCGTCACCGGCATGGCCGACAGCCGCGAACTGGCCCTGTGCCTGGTGGGCAAGTACCGGGACCGCCATCTCGCCGACCGGGTGTTCGACCTGGCCTGGACCCACTGCCAGGTGGAACTGCAGCAGATCAACGCCGTGGAAGCGGATGCCCAGCTCTACGCCCGGCTTGCCGGTGCCGTGCTGTACGCCAGCCCGGCCCTGCGCGTCGACGCGGCGCTCCTGATCCGCAACCGCCGCGGCCAGTCCGGCCTGTGGGGCTACAGCATCTCCGGCGACCTGCCGATCGTGCTCCTGCAGATCGGCGATGCGGCCAACATCGAACTCGTGCGCCAGCTCGTGCAGGCCCACGCCTACTGGCGCCTGAAGGGGCTGGCGGTGGATCTGGTGATCTGGAACGAGGATCACGCCGGCTACCGCCAGCGCCTGCAGGAACAGATCATCGATCTCGTCGCCTCGGGCAGCAGCGCCAGCCTGAGCGAGCAGCCGGGCGGCATCTTCCTGCGTCCGGTGGAACAGATTTCCGCCGAGGACAGGCTGCTGTTCCAGGCCGTCGCCCGCGCCGTGCTCAGCGACTGCCGGGGCACGCTCATGGAACAACTCGACCAGCGGGCCCGGGCCGAGCTGCGCATTCCATTGCTGGTGCCGGGCCGGTTCCGCTCCAGCCGCCGGCCGGAGGCGCCGGCGGCGGCGGTGGATGAGCGGATTCTCTCCAACGGACTGGGCGGCTTCAGCCCCGACGGGCGGGAGTACGTCATCACCCTCGCGCCCGGCCGCCACACGCCGGCGCCCTGGTCCAACGTGCTGGCCAACCCCCACTTCGGCACGCTGATTTCGGAAAGCGGCAGCGCCTACACCTGGGGCGAAAACGCCCACGAATTCCGGCTCACGCCGTGGCACAACGACCCGCTCGGCGACCCGGGCGGCGAGGCCCTCTACCTGCGCGACGAGGAGACCGGCCAGGTCTGGTCGCCCACGCCGCTGCCCGCCCTTGCCGCCGAAGCGGCCTGGGTCATCCGGCATGGCTTCGGCTACAGCGTTTTCGAAACACGGGTGGACGGCATTCATTCGGAGCTCACGGTGTTCGTGGCGCTGGATGCGGCGGTCAAGTTTTCGGTGCTCAAGCTGCGCAACGATTCCGGCCGCCCGCGGCGCCTGTCGGCCACCGCTTACGTGGAATGGGTGCTGGGCGATCTGCGCAACAAATCGGCCATGCACGTGACCACCGAGATCGATCCGGCGAGCGGCGCGCTGTTTGCCCGCAACGCCTACAGCATCGAGTTTTCGGAGCGCGTGGCTTTTCTCGATACCGACGAGGCCTCGCACAGCGTCACCGGCGACCGTGGCGAATTCATCGGTCGCAACGGCTCCCTTGCGAGTCCGGCGGCGCTGCAGCGCGAGCGCCTGTCCGGGCGGGTCGGCGGCGGGCTGGACCCCTGCGCCGCCATCCAGGCCGGCTTCGAACTGGGCGCCGGCCACGCGCGGGAGATCGTCTTCCGCCTCGGGGTTGGGCATGGCAGCGAGGACGCCAGCCGGCTGGCGGAGCGTTTTCGTGGCGCGGCCACGGCCCGCCAGGCCTTCGATGGCGTGCGTGCTTACTGGCGCCACACGCTTGGCGCAGTGCAGGTCCAGACCCCCGACCCGGCGGTGGACGTGATGGTCAATGGCTGGCTGATCTACCAGACCCTGGCCTGCCGGCTGTGGGCGCGGGGCGGCTACTACCAATCCGGCGGCGCCTTCGGTTTTCGCGACCAGTTGCAGGACGTGATGGCCCTGGTGCACGCCGAGCCGGCGCGGGTGCGCGCCCACCTGCTGCTCGCGGCGAGCCGCCAGTTCGTGGAGGGTGACGTGCAGCACTGGTGGCATCCGCCATCGGGCCGGGGCGTGCGCACCCGTTGCTCGGACGACTACCTGTGGCTGCCGCTGGCGGTGTGCCGTTACGTCAGCGTTACCGGCGACAGCGGCGTGCTGGACGAGTCCGCGGGTTTTCTCGACGGCCGCGCCGTGAGCCTCGGCGACGACTCCTACTACGATCTGCCCGGCGTGTCGGGCGAGGCGGCGGACATTTACCAGCACTGCGTGCGGGCCATCCGCCACGGCCTCAGCTTCGGCGTGCATGGCCTGCCGTTGATGGGTTCCGGCGACTGGAACGACGGCATGAACCGGGTCGGCATCGAGGGCAAGGGTGAGAGCGTGTGGCTGGGCTTCTTTCTGTATGCGGTGCTCGACCAGTTTGCCGGGCTGGCCGCGGCCCGCGGCGACGCCGTTTTTGCCGCGCTATGCCGGGACGAAGGCGTGCGCCTCAGAGGCAAGCTCGAAACCCACGGCTGGGACGGGGACGAAGGCAGCGAGCAGGGCGCCTGGTATCGCCGCGCCTACTTCGACGACGGCACGCCGCTGGGTTCCAGCGAAAATCCGGAATGCCGGATCGACTCGGTGCCGCAAAGCTGGGCGGTGCTCTCGGGGGCCGCCAGGGCGAAGCGGGCGCGCATGGCGATGCAGGCCGTGGACACCCACCTGGTGCGCCGGGCCGACGGGCTGATCCAGCTGCTCGACCCGCCCTTCGACACTTCCAGCCTGGTTCCCGGCTACATCCGCGGCTACCTGCCGGGTGTGCGTGAGAACGGCGGGCAATACACCCACGCCGCGGTGTGGGCTGCAATGGCCTTTGCCGAGCTGGGCGCGCCCGCGCGGGCCTGGGAACTGCTGTCGATGATCAACCCGGTGAATCACGCCCGCTCGGCCGAGGATGCCGCGCGCTACAAGCTGGAGCCCTATGTCGTCGCTGCCGACGTGTATGCCCGCCAGCCCCATGTCGGACGCGGCGGCTGGAGCTGGCACACCGGCGCCGCCGGCTGGATGTACCGCCTTACCGTCGAGTCGCTGCTGGGCCTGCACCGCGAGGGCGCCGTGCTGCGCCTCACCCCGCGCCTGCCGCCCGACTGGTCGGGCTGCTCGATCCAGTACCGCTACGGCGAGACGCAGTTCCACATCGAGGTGTCCCGCGCCGCGGCGGGCGAGGTGGCGAGCCTGAGCCTGGATGGCATGGCCCGGAGCGACGGATTGATCCCGCTGGCGGACGATGGCCACACCCATCGGGTGGCCCTGAGGCTGGAAGCATGACGCCCCGGCATCGGCGCTGAGCGGACGATCTTGCGCCGGTGGATGTTTGTCGGGCATCAGCCCAGCCCACCGGCGCGAGGCCATTCGCTGGGGGGAGCGCACATATGATGCGCGCAGGAGGTCGCCCATGAAGATCAACAGCAACACCACTCGCGCGGCGAAGCGGCCGTACAACCTGACCCTGAACGAGCGGACGGTCGTCGAGGCGCGCCAGTACACGGACAATCTGTCGGCGACCGTG
>Ga0209175_10001828_pt1 | contig 10314 bp, 9 predicted proteins | sample JI91814C2DNA_FD_187506 | JGI IMG/M metagenome (GOLD analysis project Ga0209175, IMG submission 187506) | Wastewater effluent complex algal communities from Wisconsin, to seasonally profile nutrient transformation and Carbon sequestration -... | ecosystem: Engineered > WWTP > Effluent > Algae...
TGGCAGATCAACGCTGCGACGGGCGTGTTCCCCTCCGGCAGTTCGGCCAATCCGACCCGTACCGCGACCAACACCGATCGCCGCCTCGAGATGCTCCTGAGCGATCTCGAAGTCTCGTCGGCGAGCGTCCGCTACTTCGGCGAAGCCCAGTACGTCAGCCCTGATGACGCAGCCGCTGGCAACAAGAACAACAACGCCTCGTACATCGAGTGCTCTGTTGCGGCGGGCACCGCAGCAACTGGATTTAACTTCAGTTTCCTCGACGCAACGGCAGGCACTGGTCCGAACAAAACGCAGCGGCAGAAGGCCGCGATTGAGGCGTGGCCCCTCTGCGAAGCAGGTGTGACCCTCACGACCGTGCTCGTTCCCAGCGACGGTAAGTTCATCGTCGGGTCCAAGGCCACCGACCTTGGCGGCGGTATCTGGCACTACGAGTACGCCGTCTACAACATGAACTCCGACCGCAACGGCGGTTCGTTCAGCGTCCCCGTCGCGCCGGGCGTCACCGTTACGAACATTGGCTTCCATGACGTGACCTATCGCAACGGTGATGCGACCGGCAACCTCGGCGCTGGCATGAGCAACACCATTAACTTCAGCAGCACTGACTGGGCCGCCACCGTGGCGTCCGGCGCGATCACCTGGACCACCGAGTCCGAAGGCACCAACAACCGCGCCAACGCGATCCGCTGGGGCACCACCTACAACTTCCGCTTCGATGCGAACGTCGCCCCGAACCTGACCGGCGAGGCCACTCTCGGCCTGTGGAAGGCCGGCTCGCCCGCTTCGATGCCTGCCGTTGCTCAGATCCCCGGCACGCCCGTGGCGAACTGCGCTGCCGATCTCGACAGCGATGGCACCTTCGGCAACGGCGGCACGCCCGACGGCGGCGTTGACATCAACGACCTCCTCTACTTCCTCACCGCGTTCGAGAACGGCAGCATCGCCGTCGATCTTGACAACGATGGCGACCCCGCCGTCGGCACTCCGGACGGTGGCGTTGACATCAACGACCTCCTCTTCTTCCTCGCCCACTTCGAGGGCGGCTGCTGATCCAACTGGTAGGTCAGTCCTTAACGCATCCAAAGCCGGCCCCGAGCGATCGGGGCCGGTTTGTTTTTGTGGGCGTCGTGCCAGCCCGGCTCAACCGGGCTCGCTTGGTCAATCGATGCCCTTCGTTAACGCTTGGACTTCAACCACCGCAGCAAATCAATGCTCGCCCATGTGTTCACGCAGCGGTCCTTCGGGCACCAGCCACGTCGAGCGGTCGCAACGCCGAAGCGGAGATTGTCATAGTCGCCCGCCTCGTGCACATCGCAATCGATCGCGATCAGGCACCCGGCGTCGACCGCCTGGCGGACGTGCGTGTCACGGAGGTCCAGACGCATCCAGTGTGCGTTGATCTCCATCGCGACGTTGTGCTCCTTCGCGGCTGCGAGCAACTTCGCGAGGTCCGGCTCCAGTCCCTTGCGCCGATTGATCAGGCGCCCGGTCGGGTGCCCCAGGATGTGCACCATGGGATGCGACACCGCCTTGATGAGGCGAGCCGTGGCCTTCTCCGGATCTTGTGACAACGCGGCGTGAGGGCTTGCGACGACCACGTCGAGTTTCGCGAGCGTCTCGTCGTCGTAGTCAAGCGTGCCGTCGGCGAGGATGTCCACCTCGCTTCCCGCGAGGATCGTGATTCCTTTGACCTTTCCGTTTGCGGCGTGGACCGCGTCGATATGCGCAAGCAGGCGGTCCTTCGAGAGCCCATTGGCCTGGACCGAACTCTTGCTGTGATCGGTTACCGCGATGGTGTGAAAACCTCGTTCCTTCGCGAGCGTGGCGAGTTCCTCGATGGAAAGCGCCCCATCGCTTGCGGTCGTGTGCGCGTGGAGTTCCGCCCGGATGTCCTCGAGCGCGACGACTTTGGGGGCAGCCGGGAGTTCAAGTTCGCCCCGATCCTCGCGCATTTCGGGCGGGATCCAGGGCAACGAGAGCGCGGCGTACACCTCCTCTTCGGTCTGGGATGCAATCAGCGGGGCGCCTCGCTCGTGGGGCGGGCGATCGTCGGTCGGTGCTTCGGCGCTCTCCCTTTTCTTCCCCTTGGCCTTGTGCTTCTCGGAGTCCTCGAACAGGCCCCACTCGCTCAATGTCCAACCCCGCTCGATTGCTCGCTGGCGGAGGCGGATGTTGTGCTCCTTGCTGCCCGTGAAGTACATCAGTCCCGAGCCCCACCGGTCCAGCGGCAGCACGCGCAGGTCCACCTGGATCGAAGGGCCCGCGTCCTCCTGCCCTTCCTTGCCTTCCAGTTTCCAGCGGCCGAAGTCACGCGGGAGCGAGACTCGCACCGACGACTTGCTCTCACCCGCAGCAATCACCTGCACGACGCCTTCGACGGTGCGGAATACCCCCGCCACGACGCCCGCGCTGGCCTCGTGCCCCGCCTTGAGTGCCACCAGGATGTCGATATCGCCGATCGTCTCTTTGCCCCGGCGCAGCGAACCCGCTACCTCGGCCCGGGCGACGTCCTTGCAGGCTCGCAACCGAGTCAGAAAGCGATCCGCCACTTCCTGCGCGCGCCCCAGCCAGAGCCGATCGCCCGCGGACTTGGCGATTGCCAGATTCTGCCGGATCTTCTCGACGCTCTTCTCGCCCATGCGGGGCAGTGCCGCGAGCGAGCCGTCGGCCATGGCGGCCTCCAGTTTCGCGATCGTGTCCACGTTGCCGACCTTCCAGATCGTGTGCACCGTCTTCGGACCGAGCCCCGGGATCTCCAGCATCGCCAGCACACCCTTAGGCACCTGAGCCAGCAACTCGTCGTGCTCGGCCACTCTGCCAGTCTCGCAAAACTCGATGATCTTGTCGGCGATCTTGGGGCCAATGCCCTTGATGGCTATCAGCGCCGCGCGGTCGTTGGCAAGAACCTTGACGTCGCCCGGTAGCGACGAAACCAATCTCGCGGCTCGTGAATGCGCGATGGCCCGGAATCCGTCCTCGCCCAAGACTTCCATCATGCGGGCGATGTTGTCGAGAACTTCGGCGACTTGGTCGTTGGCACCCATGCGCGATGCTAGCCGCGTGATCGAGATGGCGGCGGGGGATCAGCCCTGCTTCCGTCGCTGCTTGGCCGAGAGTTTGGAACCCCTGGCAACGGCGTAGGTTGTGTCCACGCGCTCGACGAAGCCGGCTTTCTCGACGGGCTTGCCCACAAGCGTGACGTCCGCTGGTTCGGGCTCCCGAGCGTTCGAGTGGGTGTCCTTTTCAAGCCCGTACGTCGCCACCACGCGTTTCTCGATGGCCGCAACTAAACCCTCGCGGTCGGCCTCGTCAACGATCATGAGGCAGGCGAGCCACCGGCGGGCGAGTTCCGGGCCGAGCGGGCGGAGCAGTTCAACGAGGAGCCGAACGTGGTCGTTTGGGGACAGCGTCGGCGATGGCAGCGGTTCGTTCTTTGGATCCGCGTGCAAGAGTGGGCGTCGCATCGTCGTCTCCCGGGCCCGGGGCCTCGATGCCTCGGATCGGGGGATTGTTGGCCCACTGCCCGCTCGGCGTCGGCAGGGGGGAGGAGTCGCCTCCCTGGGCTCGGTAATGCACTTCCAGCATCTGCACGAACGATTCGAGACGCTCGACGCGGTCCATCAAACGCTCAAGGGTGTTCGACATCGCGGTCAGCAGTTCGGAGACTTTGGCTTCGCCCAACGCGTGCGAGCGGATCTCGCCTCGCCTCATCGGTCCCGACCCAACCAAGAGCCACTGCGCGTTGATCTCGAGTGCGTCGCACATCGCCGCGAGGAACTCTGCGCTCGGCGATTGGCCCAGCATGTACCGGCGCACAGTTTCGTGGTTCGTGTTGGTGAGATCCCCCATTTGCCGGTAACTTCTGGTCCCGGCCGCGATCCGAAGGCGTTCGTGCAACGGCGTAAGTGCAGTGGTACTCATAGATGAGTCTAATCGACATTATGTACTTTGAGAATGCTGCTTTCGCAAATAGCACAAAAGTGAGTCAACATCGTCTCGAACCAAGGAATGATCCTCTATTTTGTGTCATTCGCGGGCGATTCGGCACACTACCCCACATCCGCGAGCCCCAGCCACTCGCCGTGCGTCTTCTTGACGCGTCGCAAAATCACAGAATTGTCGTCCCCAGCGAGCGAAGGGGATGCCGCGACCCACGTTCTGGCATCCCTTTGGGCCATGCGAAGCAGGTCCAAATCTGAGATCAGGCTCGCCACCTTGAACGCCGGGGCACCAGACTGTTTCGTGCCGAACACCTCGCCCGGGCCGCGGATTTCGAGGTCCTTTTCGGCGAGTGTAAAGCCATCAGCGACTGTTTCCATGACTTTGAGACGCGCCTCGCCCGTCTCACCCGCGGGCGTCGCGACGAGATAGCACACCGACTCTTTCGCCCCTCGTCCGACACGCCCACGCAACTGGTGCAACTGCGCCAGGCCAAATCGATCGGCCTGTTCGATCACCATCATCGTCGCATTCGCTACGTCCACGCCGACCTCAATCACCGTGGTCGCGACAAGCACCGATACTTCACCCTTTCGGAATCGGTCCATCACGCTCTCGCGGGCGGCCTTGGGCAATCGCCCATGCATCACGCCAATCGAAAGCCCACGTAGTGCTCCGTTCCCGAGTTCCTCTGCGAGCGACTCGATCCCCTTCAACGACTGGTCGTCGTGATCCTCAATGGTTGGAGCGACGACATACGCCTGCTCGCCCTGTGCCACGCGCTCTCGAACTTTGGCGTACACGGCATCGCGCGCGGGGTAGTCCGCCAGCAACGTCCGCACGGCTCGCCGACCCGGGGGCAAACCACGGATCGTCGAAATGTCCAGATCGCCAAAGAGCGTGAGCCCCAACGAGCGTGGGATTGGTGTCGCCGTCATCACGATCACGTGGGGCGTGGAGTTCTGCGACTCGGCTCCCGGCCCAGTGCCTCGCTCTCGCAACACGGCACGCTGCGACACGCCGAAGCGATGCTGCTCGTCGATCACGGCGACGGCGAGGTTCTTGAAAGTGACGCCTTCGGACAACAAAGCGTGTGTGCCAACGATCATGTCGATCGAGCCATCGGCGAGATGGGCGAGCATCGTGGATCGCTCGCCTTTGGGGGTTGCGCCCGTGAGCAGCGACAGGCGCACGCTCGAACCGGCGAGCACACGCGAGAGCGACGCAAAGTGCTGCTCGGCCAGAATCTCGGTCGGTGCCAGCAACAGAGCCTGATGCTTGTTGGCAACCGCGAGCAACATCGCGAACAACGCCACCAGCGTCTTGCCCGAACCAACATCGCCTTGGATCAGGCGGTTCGTGGGCGTGCCGCTTGTCAGATCGCGAACAAGATCGGCCACCGCCTCTTCCTGTCCTGCGGTCAACGTGAACGGGAAGCGTGCACGGATGTGCGCGTCGATCTGCGGCGAGTGCCTGAGCGCGGGGGCCTTGAGGGTGCTGCGCAGGTGCGCCCGCTTCATCTGCACGCCAAGTTGTAGGAGCAAGAACTCGTCGTACGCCAAGCGTCGGCGAGACGCCTTGACCTCGTCCTCGTTCGCCGGGCGATGCTGCATCCGATACGCCTCGGCCAGACTCGGAAACTCCCGCTCCTTGCGAAACGCCTCGGGCAAATGATCCTCGATCAAGGGCAGGGCTCGATCCAGAACCGCCTGCATCGCACGCTCGATCCGTGCCGACGACACGAACTCGTTCGCGGGATAGACGGGCCGCAGTCGCTCGCTCCGTGCGGCAGGCTCTGCGTCCCCCTCGATCGCCTCCAGATGCGGATTCACGATCTGCAGCGACGGGCCATACCGCGTCAACTTCCCCCGCACTCGAAATCGCATGCCCGGCTTCACCCGCTCACGAATGAAAGGCATGTTGAACCAGGTGAGTTCGATGCGACCCGTGTCGTCCATGAACACCGCTTCAAACTTCGCACGTTTGCCCTTCTGGCTAGCTCGAGTTGCCGTCACCTCGCCGCGTGCCGACACGACTTGCCCTGCAACGAGTTCATTGATCGTCGTCTCCGCGGCCTGAAACTCGTGCCGCATCGGCAGGTGCGCGACGAAACGCCCGAGATTCGTAAGGCCCAGCGTCTTGAGATCCTGCGCGGTCTTCGGGCCGACGCCGGGAATCTTGGCGAGGGGGGTGGAGAGGGAGATGGCCGAAGCGTCGGGCATGTGTTGATCGTTCAAAGTCACGTGCCAACCGGCGAGCCGCCCGATGGTTCCGATTGCGTTCGGGTCTCACCGCTGGGATCAATCTCCCTCAAATACCGCCACGAGTAAATCCCCGTATCGTGCCCGTCGCTGAACCTGATCTTGATCGCGTAGTTTCCGACGAGTTCCGCGTCGGTCGCGACGAGCGGGCCGCCCTTGCCCGTTCCCGCAGGCAGCACCGTCAATGGGTTCTTGTCCAGTTCCTCCCGCAACTGCTTCACGTCCGCCGAAGGGGACATCCGCCTGAGGTAGGGAATCGAGTAGTACGAGGTGCTTCCATCGCTCCACTCGATCGAGAGGCCGCGATCCTTCTTGAGGTCGATCTTTCGGGGCGTGTCCATGGCTGCTGGCGGGATCGTATCTACGCTTGGGCGACGAACCAGAAAGGAACCGAATGCACTTCGCCGACCGCCTCGCCGCCGCCATCGCCAAGACAGGCTCGCCCTCGTGCGTGGGCCTGGATCCGGTGCTGGAATCCCTGCCCACGGAGGTCCGGGCCCGTCACCACGAGCCGCTCGCGGCGATCGGCGAGTTCTGCCATGGCGTGCTGCAATCTGTTGCGGGTATCGTACCAGCCGTCAAGTTTCAGTCAGCGTGCTTCGAGCGCTACGGCTCTCGTGGCGTGGCTCTCCTCGAAGAACTCGCCGTCGAGGCCAACCGCCTTGGCCTCGTCATCGTCTACGACGCCAAGCGGGGCGACATCGGCACCACCAGCGCCCACTACGCCGCGTGCGCAAAGCGACTGGGCGCTCACTCGATCACCGTAAACGGTTATCTTGGCAAGTCAGGCTTGACGCCATTCCTTGATGCGGAACTTGGGCTCTTCATCCTCGTTCGCACGAGCAATCCTGACAGTGACGAGATTCAGGGCAACGCTCTCGCCGACGGCCGCACAGTGGGGGGCATGCTCGCGGACTTCGTAGCGGCGTTGGGCAAGGCGTCCGTGGCGACCTGCGGCCTCTCTAACGTCGGTGCGGTCGTGGGAGCCACCAAGTCGGGCGAGGCGGTCGCGCTTCGCAAACGCATGCCCGATCAGATTTTTCTCATCCCCGGTTACGGTGCTCAAGGCGGCACGGCTCAGGACATCCGCGATATGCGACGCGTGGGGCAGCCGCCGCACCTCGCCGGCGTGCTCGTGACGGCCAGCCGATCGGTGATCTACGCGAAACCTGCCTCTGGGCAATCGTGGAAAGACGCGATCACGGTTGGGGCGAAGCAACTGGCGAAAGAGATCGCCGAGGCATGTCGCTGACCGTTTGCGTGCGCCTTTACGAGCCCGAAGCGCAAGCGAGGCTCTTCCCTCTTTCTTCTTCTTCTTCTTCTTCTTCTTCTCACGCCCACGATGGGTCTTCGAATCGTGGTGCTTCCTGGTGGAAAGCCCCTCGCTCGCGCTTCGGGCTCGCAGATGCAAATGCTACCGCCATCAACGAGAAAGGGAGGAGCGGTTTGCACCACTCCTCCCCTCTGGTCAGGAACCACGAGAAAACTCAACGCCGACGGCGAGCCGCGAGCAGGCCTGCGATGCCCAGCACGCCCAAGGCACCGGGAGCGGGGGTGATGGCGGCACCGTCAACGTCAAGCGCGAAAGGCCCGGCCTGATTGGCGATGGTCTCATCGACAAGCACGCCGATCTGAATGCGAGACACATCAGAGAACGCGACCTGGAAGTTCGTCCCTTCGTAGATGAAGGGCGTCGCCTGCGTGATCGAAAGCGAGATCGGGGTCCAAGTGTTGGGCTGCACCACACCAGGAATCACGGCAACCGCACCTGGTCCGGCGGCCGGCGCAAAGCGAACGAAGAACGTGACGGGCGTCGCCACGTTGTGCCGAACTGACAGGGACAACTCGGAAACGCCAGCGGTTATCCAGTTCCCAAAGAACTCGTTGTTGCTGGAGGTGAAGTTGCTCTGGGCGCGGGCGAGGATGGGCTGGGCACCCGCGGCCTGCCCGGTGAAAGAGACGCCCGCATTCGAGGCGTAACCAGAGTTTGCGACGCCGCCGCTCGCGACGTGGCTCATCGCGGTGAAGGTTGACGCAGAACTCCAGTTGGCGCTGGACGCGTCAAAGGACTCCGAGAACGGATTGGTCACCGCGAGCGCACCGCTCGCACACACACCAACGGCAATCACAGGCACACACCAACGCATCTCTACCTCGTTCCTTCTCCCCCCGGAGAAGTGACCAACACAGGAAGCCCTTATCAAGCGAGCAAGGGCGTCGCCGACCCCTTGGGTTCAGCGCGCCCTTGCGCTACAGATTTGCGAATCGAACCGGCCGACTCAGCGGCGACGACGGGCAACAAGCAGCCCGCCCACACCCATCAGGGCCAAAGCGCCTGGGGTCGGGACGAAGTTGTGCTCAACGAGACTCAGTTGGGCGAGGTCCAGACCCGCGGTGTCCGTGGCGGCGAACGTGATCGTTTGCGTCACGCGGAAGGACGACGCGCCGTTCGAGAAGTTGATGTTGGTGAACACTGGTGGGGGGTTGCCTGCGCTAAAGCCCAACGCGTTGTTCGCGATGCTGCTGCCCGGGAGCGGAAGGGATTGGATCTGCGTCGCGACGTTGACCGAGCCGCTGCCCAAGGCCGCACCGAGGAGGCTCAGCACGCTGCCGGTGATCGGGCCAGAGTCGCTGGAGACGTCATAGGTGATAATGACGGGGGCGATGGGGTTGTACAGACCGGTGGGGTCGCCCGCGACGCCGGCGTTCGCGTTGAACGCGATGTCGATGTTGCTCGCGGACGTGGTGATCGTCGGCACGCCGACGAGGCCGGCGGGGCCGTTCACGGAGATGTTCGTGAACGTGAGAGCCGCGTTGGCGCTGGAAGCCGCGGCGAGAAGAGCGAGCACGGGGACGATGATCTTCATCGAGAACTCCTATCTGAACACATGGGCCAAGCGTCATTGGGTGGGGCGTTCCACCGTTCGAGCGACTGGGCAGCGGAACCGCGCTGGAAAGCGAGGTCCCGATGCTCCAATGTGCGCCATGTTGCGCAGAATGCCACCCATTTCCAAAGAAAAAGACCATCTCTTGCGAGATGGTCCTTGGAATAAACGGAAGGTGAGATAACAACGTGGGCCAGGATCGTGCCCAATAACGCTGTGCTCTCAGGCGCGACGACGGCGAGTCGCGACGAGGCCGCCCAAGCCCAAGAGGGCGAGTGCGCCCGGAGCGGGGACGAAACGCTGCTCGATGAGGCCGACCTGGGCGAGGTCAACCGGTGCCTGCGAATCGGGAGCGTACAAGAAGAGCGTCTTCTTCACCTTGAAGTTGCTCGAAGGCGTTGAGAACTGGATCGGCAGGCTCTGTGGCGGGGGATTGCTCGCGTTGATCGTGAGGTTCACCGATGCGAGGATCTGGCCCGTGACGTTGTCCTCAACGATCTCGTTGAAGATGATGATGCCAGAGCCGACCGTCGCGCCCAGGATGCTCGCGATGTCTGTCGTGATGGCACCCTCCGTCGAGAGCACGTTGAAGGTGATCACGATGTTGCCCGAGCGGACCGGTGCAACGGGGTCGCCCACGACGCCGCCAGGCGAGGTGAACGTGAAGTCAATGTCGTTCGCGCCCGTCGCCACAGCGTTGGGCGACGCGACCGAACCGGTCACACTGACGTTCGAGAAGATAATGGCCGCCGAAGCGGACGTCGCGGTCCCCGCGAGTGCCGCCACCACGAATGCAAGGCTCAGTGTCTTCTTCATAAATGCTCTCATTCCCTTCTCGTCACGGAAGTAGACATCCTGCGAACGCGCTACCTGCGCGCCGCTCCCGTGCGGTTGCTTCACCGTGTGTGTGCCTCCCCGACCACACAGGTCGGATCGGCCCTCTCAAACTCATCGAGTGCGCTCTCGCGCACCAGATTCTTCATTCTCCCAAATACACCATGAACTGCGGAATGCAACCTATCCGCGCGGAATTTCGACTCGTCAACCAGTTTCCTGGTCGTGGTGTGTCTTGAGCCGAACCCACAGCACCAACGAGACCTTGTTCTTCCGCGCCGGGAATCCCAACGCGGCCTCACAAGCCGTCGGCCTTGCGTTGTCGAGCCCAACATGCGAGCGCCCTCGCAAGCCAGACAGAGCAGGGGACCAGCCCACTCTCCAAACGAACG
>Ga0209175_10001829_pt1 | contig 10314 bp, 8 predicted proteins | sample JI91814C2DNA_FD_187506 | JGI IMG/M metagenome (GOLD analysis project Ga0209175, IMG submission 187506) | Wastewater effluent complex algal communities from Wisconsin, to seasonally profile nutrient transformation and Carbon sequestration -... | ecosystem: Engineered > WWTP > Effluent > Algae...
GATTAACTTCTTCTTACATGAAGCTGAGCAAAAAGGTTACAGAGAAATTCAGCCACCCATTGTTGTGAATGAGGCATCAGGCTATGGAACAGGCCAGCTTCCGGATAAAGAAGGGCAGATGTATTTTATTGGTGAGGATGGCTTGTACCTTATCCCGACAGCAGAGGTTCCGATTACAAACCTGTACCGCGATGTTATGGTCAACGAAGCGGATCTTCCGATAAAAAATGCAGGGTATACTCCGTGTTTCCGAAGAGAAGCAGGAAGTTGGGGTGCTCATGTGCGCGGATTGAACCGGCTGCATCAATTTGATAAAGTTGAGATTGTACAGATCACAAAAGCTGAGGATTCTTACGCAACACTGGAAGACATGAGCCTTCACGTACAAGGTCTTCTTGAAAAACTGGAACTTCCCTATAGAAAGCTTTTACTATGTGGTGGCGACATGGGCTTTAACGCTGCTATGACGTACGACATGGAAGTATTTTCAGCTGCACAGCAACGTTGGCTTGAGGTTAGCTCCGTAAGTAATTTTGAAACCTTCCAGGCAAACCGGTTGAAGCTTCGGTATAAAAACAAGGATGGTAAAGTTCAGTTGTTGCATACCCTAAACGGAAGCGCACTTGCGTTGCCGCGGATCGTAGCAGCGATTTTGGAGAACAACCAAACGAAGCATGGCATTAAGATACCCAACGTGCTTGTGCCGTTTACGGGTTTCGATCTGATTAGCTAGGCATTTCTTATTGCTTATAATGCCGACCCGTGCCGTTTGTAACAAACGTGCTGATCGGTTTTCTTTTTTCACCATCTTCGTATTCTAAATCCCCAGTATGAAAAAGTACCTTATACTCTCTTTTAGTATTGCCGGAATAGGCTTCTCATCCTGCAACAAGCCGAATGAGATTGCTTCTGCCGGTCAATATCCGGTCGCGAAAAAAGTTGATACGGTCGATACGTATTTTGGTGTTCAGGTTGCTGATCCTTACCGGTGGATGGAAAACGACACGGCTCAGGAGACGGCCGATTGGGTGAAGGCTGAGAATGATGTTACGTTCGGGTTTCTCGATAAAATTCCGTACCGCGATAAAATCAAGAAACGCTTAGAAGCACTCACGAATTATGAAAAACTCGGTTCACCGTTTGTAGAAGGTGACTATATCTATTTTTATAAAAATGACGGATTACAGAATCACTATGTGCTGTATCGAAAAAAAGGAGATGGTGGTACGCCCGAAGTCTTCCTGGACCCTAACACGTTCTCAACGGATGGAACTACGAAGCTTGCGGGAGTGTCGTTTTCAAAGGACGGTTCTCGGGTAGCCTACCAGATTTCGAAAGGCGGGGCCGATTGGTCGGAAGCAATTATTATTAACGCAGCGGATAAAGAGATGCTGGAGGATACGCTCAAAGACATTAAGTTCAGCGGCATCTCCTGGAAAGGAAACGAAGGCTATTACTTTAGCACGTATGAAAAACCAAAGGGCAGTCAGCTGTCAGCAAAAACTCAATATCATAAACTCTATTATCATGTGTTAGGCACACCACGCAATCAGGATAAAGTGATCTTTGGCGAAGGTGCAACGCAAGCCCGATATATTGGAGGCTATCTTACAGAAGACGAGCGTTTTCTCATAGTTTCAGCATCTAACACAGGCAGTGGTAACAAATTATATATCCAGGATTTAAAAGATCCAAAAGGAAAGTTAGTTGCGATCGTTGATAACTTCGACAGCCAGCAAGGTATTCTTACCAATGATGGGTCACGTTTATTCATTGAAACAAACCTGAATGCACCCAACAATCGGCTGGTGTCCGTTGACTTTTCAAAGCCAACCGTTGAAAACTGGAAAGATGTTATTCCGGAAACGGAAAATGTATTGAGCACGTCTTCGGGAGGCGGCTATCTTTTTGCAGACTATACGGTAGATGTTAAAACTGCCGTGAAACAATATGATATGAATGGAAAATTCATTCGTGATGTTGAATTGCCCGGTATTGGATCAGCAGGTGGATTTGGCGCGAAACGTGATGATACAGAACTCTATTATTCATTCACGTCATTCACGTACCCGTCAACTATATTTAAATATGATATGGCGTCCGGTAAGTCAACGTTGTACTATCAGCCTAACGTTGATTTTAAACCGGATGACTATGAAACCAAGCAGGTTTTTTATACCAGCAAAGACGGCACTAAAATTCCGATGTTTATTGTTCATAAAAAAGGATTGGAGCTTAACGGCAAGAATCCAACGTGGTTGTATGCGTATGGAGGATTTAATATCAGTCTGACGGCAGGTTTCAGTTCATCCCGGATTTTATGGCTTGAGAATGGTGGAATCTATGCACAACCCAACCTTCGCGGAGGTGGGGAATATGGTGAGAAGTGGCATCTGGCAGGAACAAAAATGAACAAGCAAAATGTGTTCGATGACTTCATTGCAGCGGGTGAATATTTGATTAAAGAAAAATATACCTCAAGTGAATACCTCGCGATCTCCGGTGGTTCTAACGGTGGGTTATTGGTGGGAGCAACCATGGCTCAACGTCCTGACCTGGCTAAAGTTGCGCTACCGGCTGTTGGGGTAATGGACATGCTTCGTTATCATACGTTTACAGCGGGTGCTGGCTGGGCATATGATTACGGAACAGCCGATGATTCAAAAGAAATGTTTGAGTATCTGAGAGCATATTCTCCGGTGCATGCGCTGCGGGATAGTGTTTCGTATCCGGCTACGATGGTAACTACCGCAGATCATGACGACCGGGTTGTTCCGGCCCATTCATTTAAGTTTGCAGCAACCCTTCAGGAAAAAAATGCCGGACCGAATCCTGTATTGATCCGCATTGATACAAAATCCGGGCACGGCTCATCGAATCTTACCAAAGCCATTGAATCACAAGCCGATCAATACGCGTTTACCTGGTATTCGATGGGTGTACTACCGCCTACTGCAAAAGATGATATGTAAAAATATTCCCCTCTTCGGAGGGGATTTTTGTTTTATCTTTCGGCCATGGCAATAACAATCCGCACAGGCGAAAAAAAAGATCTTCCGCGCGTTCTTGAGCTGATCAAGGAACTTGCCTTGTATGAAAAAGCTCCGCATGAAGTAATTAATACCGTTGCGCTCATGGAGAAAGACGGCTTTGGACCCAATCCAATTTATGGCCTTTTTGTAGCTGAAAATAAAAATGGAATCGTGGGTATTTCGGTTTACTACTGGCGGTATTCTACCTGGAAAGGTAAGCGTCTCTACCTGGAAGATATTGTTGTAACTGAAAAGGAACGCGGCAGCGGAATCGGGAAGCTGTTGTTCGACCGTACTATGCAACATGCGATTGATGAGCATTGTTCGGGCATGCTCTGGCAGGTACTTGACTGGAATGAGCCAGGAATCAATTTTTACCGGAAAAACTATAACCCTAAATTTGATAATGGGTGGCTAAACACCAGCCTTGAAATTGATGAAATCAAAAAACTGCTGGGAAAATAATTATTTAACCTCTTCCAGTAAGGTACGGAACGCCACATGCTTGTGATTAAACATTTGCCGCTGCCGCTCCACCAACTGAGGTGCGAAAACCTCTAAAAATTTAACGACATTATCCAGCGAGGATGAGAAAAACTGAATAGAGTACGAAATACTTCCGTCTTCGCTATCGTGAAGCACTTTGTACATTTTATACCCTGTAAAAAGTTGCGTGTTCAGCACAGCAGGGATGTAAGCCGTTGTGGCCCAGGCAAGCCATTCTTGCTCTACGCTTGCATCAATCCCTACAGTCTCATTAAACAAATACATGATTAAAGATAAGTTTTTTAGTTGGAAGCACTAACCAACCGGATTTCCACACGCCTGTTGAGCTGGCGATTTGCTTCCGAATTGTTATCGGCTACAAAATTTGAAGCTCCATAACCCATAGTTGACAGCCGGAAATCTTCAATGCCTCGTGTAACAAGCCATGTTTTTATGGATTCCGCCCTGGCTAATGAAAGTGTTTGATTGTGTTCAGCTTGTCCTACGTTATCCGTGAAGCCAGCGATTTCGATATGGGCATTGCTGTTTTCCAGAAATGATTTTAGCTGCTCCAGTTCAGGAAAGGATGCTTGCTTCAGGTCTGATCGATTTGTTTCGAATTGGACATTTTTAAACGTAATGACCTTGCTTTCTCCGGTAAGGAGCATATTAAAAATATTGTTCTTAAGTTTTTGCTGCTTTTCTTTCTCCAATCTTTTTACAAACAATTTCTCTACGCATGTGAAGTCTTCAGAAACCGCCTTAACGGAAACATTATCGATAAGATAATACGCGCCTTCGTTAATGTCCATTAGACTTTTGTAACGCTCTGTTGTTTTGGTAACACCTGCATCATGGAGCGAGAACAGGCCGAGTGTCAGGTAATGTTCTGTTCCTTCGGCTATGAAACAATCACATAGCTGTTGCCATCGATTGGTGTTATCAAATGTATGTTGATACGTGATCTGTTTTACACTTGAATTGTCGGAGGCAGCAGAATCGGAACTACTATACGCTGAGGTGGATGACAAAACTGCTTCAAACTTTTCCGTAAAAAATCCTGAGTTAATGGAGAGCATAACATCAAACGTGAGGCAATACCGCTGACCTTTTATAAGATCTTTTCTCAGCCTGGTCTGAAGCCGTTCCGAATAACTTTCTTTCCGGCTGTTATAAATCAGGATTCCGGCATACCCGGTGCTTTTAACTGTTTCGTCAAAATGACCTGGAACATCCTGGACGGTCCGGTTGTAGTTGTAATAATCTGCACTTGTACCACCTGGTGAAGTCCAGCCTGGTATGAGTTCTTCTATGGTGTTGTGACCATCGTTAACGATAAGCATCGGCTTGTACTTGTAAAGCTCGAAGTCGCCATTAACTATGTAGTTGGGTGTAGATTCTTCCGTAAGTGTATTCAATGTTTGAAGTTCGCCACGCACCGTTGCCACGCTTTGATACAGGGTGCTGTCACGATATATTTCCAGAACGGATGAAATGACTGTATCGTTCTTAAAAATTTCTTCATGATAAAGCTCGCCTTTCTGGTTGAAATATTGCCACGTACCTTCTCTTAGAATTTTAGTGTTGCACGATTCCGCGTTTGTATAATTCTCGATCCGACTAATGCCTCCGGTAGGGTAGTAGTAAATCCATTGACCAATCTTTATCTTTTCAAAGACATCAATATTCTTTTGCCGGGTTGAGCATTTTAAAAATTTGCCCTTGAATTTGAGTTTCTTGTTATCGTATCGTTCTTCGGCCCAGTAGGATTTTGAGAAAGAAGCGCGCTTAAAATCTCCGTTACGAAGCGTTACTTCGCGCGAAACTTTGTTTTGTGCATGAAGAATGGGAGAAAGGAAGCAAAAAATAAAGCCAAGTAAGCTAGCCCGCAGCATAGTCTGAAAGATACAAAAAGGTATCGTTCAGTTCACCACCTTTAGCAATAGTTCCGCGGTGTAAAATAGCATCCGGGTCATCAGTGAGAAATAACGGTAGGATTTTATCGATCAGGTCGCGACCGAATTCCTCGGAAGCGCTGCGCGGAAGCTCGCACGGCAGGTTATCAACAGCCATAACGGTAACAAGCTTATCATCGGAGAGTGGAGGCTCAATTGAATCTGTAGCGGGATTGTAATCATAGATCGGCTCAGCAATGGTGCTTGCTTTTTTTGTGCTGGGGATTGATCCTCCGATGTCGCACGTGATGTCGGCAATGACCTTGATTTTAAAATCAGGCGACCGCATATCTTCTTTGGCAAACAATACGGGGGCCTTCGGGTTCCAGAATGCACCAGCCATCAGGATATCGGCAACTCGGGTGAATTTTAAAAAATCAGATTGATAACGTTCCGGATATTTATGGAATTCTTCGCGGTTGAAATGCCCGCCCTCTTTACGAAGATGATAATCGCCACTGCCCAGCTGAACATAAACCGGTTCGTTGAACGTTTGTGTTAAAAAATCAGCCGGACTGACTTTTCGAATACCGGCAGTGTCTAAGGTTTCCATGGCACCTTTGCCCACGCGGCCAGCACCTGTAAGAATAATTTTTATCGGAGGCAGCGTTACTTTTCGCAGCTCAAGTTTCAGATCGTTTACGTCAAAACAGTCAAACGCCCTGCGAAGGTTAAATGTATTGTATCGTTTGCCGTAGGTCCATAAACCATTGAAAGCGCCAACAATTCCGGCAAACCGACCAAACGCTACAATTCGGTTCCCCAGTCGATCCGTCAGCGTTTCATAATCAATAAGCCGGATTTTCTTTTTCAGAATCTCCTGTAAGAGCTTTTTGTTGTAGGGTTGTTTTTTAATGGTGTGGGAAAAGAATAAATATGTTTTGTTCGCGACCAGTTGATCCACCGGAACTTCCTTGATGCCCATGAGCACATCGCAGTGTGAAACATCCTCCGCAACTTCAATATCAAGATTTTTGTACTCATCATCGTTGAAGCAACGCCACGTACTTTTTTGAACAACCACCTTCATATGCGGAAAGCGCTGCTCGATCTCTTCGGTTTGAACGGGAGTAAACGGAACGCGTTTATCGGGCGGATTTTTTCCTTCGCGAATAATGCCAATCTTTAATTTCATAGAACTGCTGCTGATTATTTTCTCTTCTTTTTCCCTTTAGGAGGTTCCGCAGCTTCATCCCGATCGAGGAGCTTTTTATCATCCACGTTCTTATTCAGGAATTCGTTGATTTTTTCGATGTTCATGTTGGAATTCAACTCACCAAACTGATTGATCGAAACTTCAAATCCCTGAAGATCTTTGTGAACACGGGGTTTCTTTTTCTTTGCCGGTTGTTTTGCCATCATAAGAAGGGTTAAGCAACTTTTACTTTTAACGTATCCAGCGCATATCCTATACGCCTGATAACTTCGTCTTTTCCTAAAATTTCCATGGTCATCATCAAATCCGGACCGGATGCATTTCCGGTAATGGATACGCGAAGCGCCTGCATGATCTTGCCAACGCCAATGCTTACAGAAGCAGCGGCACTTTCTAATACAACTTTTGCCGAGGCTGCATCAATAAATGTTGTTTTCGACAACGCCTCTTTATAAGCCGATAATACTTTAACGGCTTCATCATTCCACTTTTTGCTTACCACGCCCTCATCAAAGTGAACGGGGGCCTCAAAAAAGAACTTTCCCTGTTCCCAGATTTCCTGCGGAAATGTTACGCGCTCTTTCATAATCGAAACAATCTTCGCGGCATTTTCTTTCGATGTTACCTGCCCTGATTCTTTCAAAAGTTGTTCTGCCAGTTCTTCGTTTGATTCGGCCTTAACATACTGCTGGTTAAACCATTGTGCTTTCTGAATATCAAATTTTGCTCCGGCTTTATTGATTCGCTCAATCGAGAAAGCGTTGATCAACTCATTCATTGAGAAGATCTCTTGTTCCGTTCCCGGGTTCCATCCTAAGAATGCGAGGAAGTTGATAAGAGCCTCAGGTAAATAACCTGATTCTTTAAATCCTTTTGCAACTTCGTTAGTCGCGGGATCTTTCCAGGTTAACGGAAAAATCGGGAAGCCCATTTGATCGGCTGCACGTTTGCTGAGCTTGCCGTTCCCGTCAGGCTTTAACAATAGAGGAAGATGCGCGAACTGTGGCATCTCTTTTTCCCACCCTAAAAAACGGTACAACAAAACATGCAACGGAGCTGAGGGCAACCACTCTTCACCGCGGATCACGTGCGAGATCTTCATCAAATAATCATCCACCACGTTTGCCAAATGGTATGTTGGCATCCCGTCAGACTTCATTAACACCTTATCATCAATCTGTGATGAATCCACAGTAACTAACCCTCGTATTAAATCCGTTACCTGAATTTGTTCGTTAACCGGAACTTGTAACCGGATTACATACTGGGCCCCGGATGCAATAAGCTTATGTGATTCTTCTGCTGAAAGCGTGAGGGAGTTGCGCATCTTCAGACGGCTGTGCATGCCATATTGCTGGTTGTCACTTCCTGCTGATTTTAACTTCTCGCGCATGGCTTCGATCTCATCTTCTGTATCGAAGGCATAGTACGCATTACCATCATCAATCAGCTTTTGTGCGTATTGCTTGTAAATTTCTTTTCGTTCCGATTGACGGTAAGGAGCGTGAGGTCCGCCAACACCTACACCTTCATCTATTTTAATTCCGGCCCAAGCCAATGATTGTAAAATGTATTCTTCTGCGCCCGGCACATAGCGGCCCTGATCGGTGTCTTCAATGCGCAGGATCATAGTGCCGTTGGTCTGACGGGCAAGCAGATAATTGTAAAGGGCTGTCCGCACTCCGCCAATGTGTAAAGCGCCTGTTGGGCTGGGTGCAAATCGTACGCGAACGTCTCTCATTTCTGTAAGCAAAAATATCCTGTAAAGGTAAACGTTCGGGCCACATTTAACGGCCCCGCAATCGAACAAAACATTTAAAAATCGACCAGTATGCTGAAAAATTCAGTCAAAGTCCGAAAGGCTTTATACCTTTACGATCTGCTTATTAGAATTATCAATGACTGAAGAAAAAAGCCTGAACTTCCTGGAGGAAATTGTGGAGAAAGATCTTGCGGAAGGAAAATATAAAACCATCGTTACCCGTTTCCCGCCCGAGCCGAACGGCTATCTACACATGGGCCATGCAAAAAGCATTTGCCTGAACTTTGGGCTGGCGTTGAAATATGGCGGCAAAACCAATTTGCGTTTTGATGACACCAATCCGGTAACCGAAGAAACTGAATACGTTGACAGTATTAAGAATGATATAAAATGGCTCGGCTTTAGTTGGGCAGAGGAGCTTTATGCGTCCGACTATTTTGATCAGATGTATGCGTTCGCGGTATCCTTAATCAAAAAAGGACTTGCGTACGTTGATGATAGTACAAGCGAAGAAATTGCTAAGCAAAAAGGTACACCCACAACTCCGGGAACAAACAGTCCATTCCGCGGCCGAACCGTTGAAGAAAATCTCACCATGTTTGCCGACATGCGTGCCGGTAAATATAAGGATGGTGAAAAAGTATTGCGCGCCAAAGTTGATATGGCGCACCCGAACATGCACATGCGTGATCCACTGATGTATCGTATCAAGCATGCGCATCATCACCGTACGGGTGACAAATGGTGCATCTACCCGATGTATGATTTTGCACACGGCCAAAGCGATTCAATTGAAAACATTACCCACAGTATCTGCACGCTCGAATTTATTCCGCACCGGGCACTATACGACTGGTTTATTGAAAAGCTGGAGATCTATCCATCGCATCAGTATGAGTTTGCGCGATTGAACATGACGTACACCGTGATGAGCAAGCGTAAATTACTGCAACTGGTAAATGAAAAGCACGTGAGCGGCTGGGACGATCCACGGATGCCAACATTAAGCGGTGTTCGAAGAAGAGGTTATACACCTGCCAGTATTCGCGATTTTTGTGATCGTATCGGAATTGCCAAACGCGAAAACCTGATTGATGTTGGCTTGCTCGAGTTTTGTGTACGCGAAGATTTGAACAAAATTGCACAGCGCAGAATGGTGGTGTTTGATCCGATTAAGGTTGTGATCACGAACTATCCCGAAGGAAAAGTTGAAATGCTGGAAAGCGAGAACAATCCGGAAGATCCGAATGGTGGAACGCGTGAAGTTCCGTTCAGCCGCGAGATTCTGATTGAAGAGGAAGACTTTATGGAAGTTGCGCCTAAGAAATATTTCCGCCTCGCGCCAGGACAAATGGTTCGATTGAAAAGTGCTTATATCATCAAGTGCGATGAAGTCGTAAAAGATTCTTCCGGAAAATTTACTGAACTGCACTGCTCCTATATTCCGGAAAGCAAAAGTGGTTCAGACACTTCTGGTATTAACGTGAAAGGAACGTTGCACTGGGTTTGCGCGAAACATGCAGTGCCGGTCGAGGCACGTTTGTATGAAAGACTTTTTAAGGTAGAAGATGTTGGTGATGCGGAGGGTGATTTTAAAGATTACCTGAATCCTGAATCGCTAAAAATTCAAACGGTTTACGCTGAACCAGCGTTGGTTAATGGATCGAAAGAAGAACGCTACCAATTTTTGCGTAAAGGTTATTTTGCCGTAGACCCGGACTCCGCGAAAGATAAACCTGTGTTTAACCGGACGGTAACGTTAAGGGATATTTGGGCGAAGCAGAGTAAATAGTAGTTAGTAGATAGTATTTAGAAGTGGTCATTAATTCAAGTGTAACTTCTAAATACTAACTACTCAGTACTAACGACTATTTCACAGCAATACACGAAATCTCAATATTCACATCTTTGGGCAGGCGACTT
>Ga0209175_10001837_pt1 | contig 10296 bp, 10 predicted proteins | sample JI91814C2DNA_FD_187506 | JGI IMG/M metagenome (GOLD analysis project Ga0209175, IMG submission 187506) | Wastewater effluent complex algal communities from Wisconsin, to seasonally profile nutrient transformation and Carbon sequestration -... | ecosystem: Engineered > WWTP > Effluent > Algae...
GGACTTGAACCCGTAAGCCTTGCGGCGGCGGATCTTAATTCGGGGAAGGGGGACGGAAATTGTAGGAGAAAGCAGGAGAAAGATACATCGATGAAATCTGTTGTGTCCCAGGGCTCCAGCCCTACGGGACTGAAGAGTTTCCGGATTCTCCGGCGGGGGGCTGCCGAAAGCGCCGAATTGTAGCGCCAGCCTTCGTGAGTGTCCTACTTGAGTAAAACAGTAAGTTATACTAAAGTAGGATTTATGGTTGATGGGAGACTCGTATGCTTCAAACCCTGCGCAAGGCCGGTGGCTCGCTCGTAATGACAGTGCCCAAGGCGTTTATTGACCAGAATGGTCTGGGCGAAGGCTCCCAGGTGGAGCTTCATCTTTTGGGCAAGAAGATGACCGTGGAAGCGCCGACCCGTCCGCGTTACAAGCTGGCCGACCTGATGGCAGAAATGCCGCAAGGGCTGCCGCGCGTCGAAGGCTGGGATGAAATGCCCTCGGTTGGACTGGAGAGTGGCTGATGGCGTACCTGCCGAACCGTGGTGACATCGTGCATCTCGATTTCGACCCTTCTTCCGGTCGGGAGATGAAAGGCCCGTATTTCGGGCTGGTTCTCAGCGGCAAGATCTTCAACCAGCAAGGGCTGGCGATGATTTGCCCGATTTCGCAGGGAGCCGCTGCCGCGGCCCGCACATACGGGACTGTAGTCACGCTGGTCGGGGCTGGCACCGACACCCAGGGCGCAGTGCACTGCCACCAGTTGAAGTCGCTGGACTGGCGAGCGTGGAATGTACACCTCAAGGAAACGGTGCCGCAGTACATCGTAGATGAAGCCTTGGCCAGAATTGAAGCCATTCTGTTTGAGTAGAGACATTCCTGAAAGAAGCTCACCGTATTCATAACGGATGGAACGAATGAAATCGACCACCGCAGAAACCCGAAACCCCACACTCGGGTTGAAAGTACCCTGATCCGCGTTGTCGGTGTGTTATTGACCCGGCCATTAATAAACTTGTCGAAAGGCAGAGGCAGAGCCGGGTTGATAGCCGTTCTTTTTGCAGCGGCGTCGCCCACACACAAAATCATCCGTGACCATTCCTTGTCGCAAAGCAAACGGAACAGCCACCGCACGACCAAACAAAAAGCCCCGCAAGCGAAGATTGCAGGGCTTTATTTTTACAGTGTTTTTATGTGGTGCCCGGAACGGGACTTGAACCCGTAAGCCTTGCGGCGGCGGATTTTAAGTCCGCAGTGTTTACCGATTTCACCATCCGGGCCCGGAGGATTTACTTTTGCGGCTGCTCCGGCAGCGTGATGTTTACTTCAAGGATTTCGCAGTTGTCCTGCTTTTCAAGCTGGACCTTGATGTCGTCGGGGCCGACATTCACGTACTTGGAGATTACGGCGATCAGTTCGCGCTGCAGGTCGGGCAGGAAATCCGGTGTGCGGTTGGTGCCGCGCTCGTGGGCGATGATGAGCGACAGGCGCTCCTTGGCGACCGAGGCGGTCTTCTGCTTGCTACCGAAAAAGTAGGAAAGGAGCGACATCTTACTTGCCTCCGAAGAGGCGCTTCAGCAGGCCGGGCTTTTCGTAGGCGACGAAGCGCAGCGGGCGGTCTTCGTCGAGGAAGCGGGCAACCACGTCCAGGTAGGCGGTGGCCACGTCGCTGTCCTTGAGGTGGATCGCCGGGGTGCCCTGGTTGGAGGCCTGCAGCACGTCGTCGGATTCGGGGATGACGCCGATCAGCGGAATGCGCAGGAGTTCCTGCACGTCCTTGTAGGAGAGCATTTCGCCGTCTTCGACGCGCTTGGGCGAGTAGCGGGTGACCAGCAGGTGTTCCTTGACCGGTTCGCGGCCTTCGATGGCGCGGCGGCTCTTGCTTTGCAGGATGCCGAGGATGCGGTCGGAGTCACGCACCGAGGAGACTTCGGGGTTGGACACGACGATGGCTTCGTCGGCGAAGGTCAGGGCCATCACGGCGCCGCGCTCGATGCCGGCGGGGGAATCGCACAGGATGTAGTCGAAGCCCAGGTGTTCGAGATCCTTCAGCACCTTTTCGACGCCTTCTTCGGTCAGCGCATCCTTGTCGCGGGTTTGCGAGGCGGGAAGGATGAAGAGGTTGTCGCAGTGCTTGTCCTTGATCAGGGCCTGGTTGAGGTTGGCCTCGCCATTCACGACGTTGATGAGGTCGTAGACCACGCGGCGCTCGCAACCCATGATGAGGTCGAGGTTGCGCAGGCCCACGTCGAAGTCGATGACCGCGGTCTTGAAGCCGCGCAGTGCTAGGCCGGTGGAAATGCTCGCGCTGGTGGTGGTCTTGCCGACGCCACCCTTGCCTGACGTTATTACGATGACGCGTGCCACGATGTCCCCTTAAGTCGTTTGTGTGCCTGCTTCAGTCGTACTGAAGCGGCGTGATTTCGAGAGTATGGAGGTTGTCCGAGCCGGTCAGGCGGACCTGGGCGCCGCGTCCGGCGACGGTTTGCGGGATGCCGCGCTCGAAGGTGCGGTATACGCCGGCGATGGAGACCAGCTCGGGACCGAAATTGGTGCTGAAGATGCGTGCCGATGTGTCGCCGCGGGCGCCGGCCAGCGCGCGGCCGCGCAGCGGGCCGTAGCAGTGGATGCTGCCGTCGGCAATGATCTCGGAGCCGGGGCTCATGCCGGCCAGGAGGACCAGATCGCCGCCCTTGGCATAAACCTGCTGCCCTGAGCGCAGCGGCCGGTCGACGACCAGTGTGGGGGCGAGGCCGTTATCGGAAGGCGCTGCTGCGGGGGCTTGCGGTGCCGCTTCGACAGGGGTCGGGGACAGGGTGGGGGCAGGTGCAGGTGCAGGTGCGGGCGGCGGCGTGCGGGGCTGGGCTGCGGCCACCGGACGTTCGGCGGAAAAACTTTCGGCGCGAAGCACGGCAAGGCCGGCGCGGCGGGCGCCTTCCTGGAGGTGTTCGTCGAGGTTGCGCACGCCCACCGGCTGCAGCTGGTAGCGGCGCAGCAGGCTGAGCACGGCGGTCCAGTCCACCCGGTCGGGCGAATTGCCGAGCTGGGAAAAGTCGAGAATGGCGGGTTCGCCGGCGAAGAAATCGGGCATGCCGCCAAGCATCATGTGCAGGGCGTCGGCGAGGCGGACGGCGTCCGTTTCACGGACGTAGGCCGTCATGACTGCCAGGCTGGCGCCCTTGAACTCGATCAGTTTGCCCTGCAGGGATGCGTCGGCCATGAATTTGGGGTGCGGTATGCGCGGACTAAAACCCGTCAAGTCTACTTTTCAGCGAGGTTTCGGGCAAGTCCGCTGGTCAGTCAATGCAGAATGCGCGGCTCAGTGGGGTCGGCAGCCGGGTTTTCAGCCTCTTCGGCGAACACGGCGGCCAGGTCGTCGGCGGTGAGCCGGTATTCGTGGTTCGAAAGATCGTCGTGGATCAGGATTTCACCGTGTTCGGCGATCACCGCTTCGAGTTCGGCGCGGCCGAGGGTGCGCAGCATGCCGTGCACCTTGGCCCAGTCGAGGGGCCAGTGGTGGGTGACTTCGCGGGCCTCGAAGAGGCGCACGGTTTCCTGGTGGAACAGGCGCGTCAGGATGGCTTCCGGGGCGAGTTCGAGAAGCTCATCGGCTTGCAGCGTGGAGGCCAGGCGGGTGATGCGGTCCCAGCCGTCGGGGTCTTTCTTGTCGGCGTCGGGCAGCTTTTGCAGGAACAGGCAGGCCGATTTCGTGCCGGAGCAGGCGGTGTGCAGCGTGGCGGGCTGTTGCTCGGACTGGGTGAGGTAGTGCTCGAAGACTTCGCCGATGGTGTTGCCTTCGATCGGCACGTAGCTCTGGTAGGGCTGGCGCAGCTCGGGCATGTCGAGGCTCAGCAGCAACTGGCCGTCGCCGACCAGGTCGGTGATGCCGAGTTTGCCGGCGACATCCGCGGAGGCCTTGGCGTAGCCTCGCAGGTTGAGGGTTTCGGCGATGTCGACCACCAGCAGGCTGACCGGGCCGTGGCCCTGTAGTTGAATGGTGAGCCGGCCGGGCTGCTTGAGATTGCCGCCGATGACGCAGGCAACCGCGCACATTTCGCCGAGGAGATCGCGCACCACGGCGGGATAGTCGCGGTTTTCGAGGAGGGCCTGCCAGACCTCGTCGAGCTGGACGATGGCGCCGCGGATGTCGAGTTCGTCGAGCAGGAAACGCTGCACGTAGCTGGTGGAGTCGTTCATTCGGGAGTTCCTGCAGGGGCGTGGAGGCTGGCGTAGAGGGCGGGGTCAAAGCCGACCAGCAGCTGGCCGCGGGTGGTTTCGAGGACGGGGCGGCGGATCAGGCTGGGAAATTCCTGCATCAGCTGGACGGCCGCGGCCGCGGTGTCGATGGCCTGGCGTTCGGGCGGAAGCTTGCGCCAGGTGGTGCCGCGGGTATTCACCAGCGTCTTCCAGCCGACGGCCTCGCTCCAGGCGTGGAGCCGGGCGGCGTCGATGCCGGATTTTTTGTAGTCGTGGAAGCGGTAGGCGACGCCTTGCTGGTCGAGCCAGGCGAAGGCTTTTTTCATGGTGTCGCAGTTTTTGATGCCGTAGCAGGTGACGGCGTGGGGCGTGTCGGCGGAGGCGTCTTGCATGGTGCGTGGGCGGATCGGGTCCGGCTGGGGCGGCTACAAAGTTGGCTAGTTTAAGCGACAGCCGGGCCAGACCCAAGTTTCGCCCCGCGGGGCCGGTTCATGCAGCCTTCAGTAGCTCACTTCGTAACTTTCAATTGGGACACGACAGAAAGCTCCCCGCCAGAGACTTTGTCTTTGATGTTCGCGGTGATTTTGTAGTCACCGATAGGATCAGTCTTGTCAAAGCCTATGGTCATGCTGGCTTGGCCGAGTTGCAATAGTCGCTGCTGCAAAGGCTTGCCAGACCAGACAGGGCCTCCACCCGCTGGTATCTTTTTCCCATTCGTGTCTTCGAGAATGAACTCGGCAACTACGTCACAAGTACCACCGGCATTCGGTGCGCAACCATGAAAGATGAGAAGTGCAGAGACCGATGCACCAAGACGCACGGTGTTGGTCGTACTCAGTTTTGGTGGAGTCTTGGGCGAGTTCCATGTTTGGCGAAACTGACCTTCGTCCGCAGTAAGGACTATTTGAACGCCGAAGTCTCCGGCACTGCGCATGCTCTCGGTTTCCGGGATCGGTTTGCCAGTCGCATCAATCCATGTGCCATGAGCGGCAAACGGAAGAAGCGCGACGAGAAATGTCAAACACCATTTCATGAAAAAGACTCCAATAAAGCCAAAACAAGCGGGGAGCAGTTCGACTCAGTTTAACGGAGGCCGTCTTGATTGAAGCCCTCCGTTAAGCGCTGTTTTGCCATTGAATATGCTTTTTCGTAAGTGGCCACGCTGTCCGGGTGTTGGCCACTGTTCTCAAGTTCCGGCAGGCGCGCGTGCGCCCGCATGACAAGCGCAACGCGTTTGCCGACAGGGTTCAGGGATGTTTGATCGCACGAGGACCGAGACCCGCCGGCAGCGTCCGCTCATCGATTCTATGAACGGCGCTGCCGGCGGCCGCTGCGCGCGACTTACTTCTTGAGCACCTTCGCAAACGCGTTGGCGAGCGAGCCGGCCATTGCCGGTTCGCGCTGGGGCTTGGCGGCGGTGCCGCGTCCGCCGCCGCGGTTGTCGCGGGCATCGCGGGCGCCACCGCCCTGACCGGCGGCCTGGGGCTGGTCGCCCATGCGCATGGTGAGGGCGATGCGCTTGCGCGGCAGGTCGACTTCCACGACCTTGACCTTCACCACCTGGCCGGCCTTGACGATGCTGTGCGGGTCTTTGACGAAGCGCTCGGACAGCGCCGAGACGTGCACGAGGCCGTCCTGGTGCACGCCGATATCGACGAAGGCGCCGAAGTTGGTGACGTTGGTGACCACGCCTTCGAGGATCATGCCGACCTCGAGATCCTTCAATTGCTCGACGCCTTCCTTGAAGCTGGCGGTCTTGAACTCGGGGCGCGGGTCGCGGCCGGGCTTGTCGAGTTCCTTGAGGATGTCCTGCACGGTGGGCAGGCCGAAACGTTCGTCGGTGTAGCGTTCGGGCTTGAGCTGGCCGATGAGTTTTGCGTCGCCCATCACGTCGCGGGCGTCTTTCTGGATGTCGGCAAGGATGCGTTCGACCAGCGGGTAGGCTTCCGGGTGCACGGCCGAGGCGTCGAGCGGGTTGTGGCCGTTGGTGACGCGCAGGAAGCCGGCGGCCTGTTCAAAGGTTTTAGGCCCGAGGCGCGGCACGTCGAGCAGGGCGGCGCGGCTGGGGAAGGGGCCGTTGGCGTCGCGGTGGGCGACGATGTTGGCGGCCAGCGTGGGGTTGAGGCCGGAGATGCGGGTCAGCAGCGCGGTCGAGGCCATGTTCACGTCCACGCCGACGGCGTTCACGCAGTCTTCGACCACCGAATCCAGCGCGCGGGCGAGGCGGCTTTGATTGACGTCGTGCTGGTACTGGCCGACTCCGATGGATTTGGGGTCGATCTTGACCAGTTCGGCCAGCGGATCCTGCAGGCGGCGGGCGATGGAGACGGCGCCGCGCAGGGTGACGTCGAGATCGGGGAATTCCTTGGCGGCCAGTTCGGATGCGGAATACACCGAGGCGCCGGCTTCCGAGACGACGATCTTCGTCATGTGCAGCTCGGGGCGCAGCTTGATCAGGTCGGCGGCGAGCTTGTCGGTTTCGCGGCTGGCGGTGCCGTTGCCGATGGAAATCAGCGACACCTTGTGCTTTTCGCACAGCGTGGCGAGCAGGTGCAGGCTGCCATCCCAGTCGCGGCGGGGTTCGTGGGGGTAGATCACGCCGGTGTCGAGGAGCTTGCCGGTCTGGTCGACGACGGCGACTTTCACGCCGGTCCGCAGGCCCGGGTCGAGGCCCAGCGTGGCGCGCGGGCCGGCGGGGGCGGCGAGGAGCAGATCCTTGAGGTTGCGGCCGAAGACGCGGATGGCTTCTTCCTCGGCTTTTTCGCGCAGCTGGCCGAGGAGTTCGAGTTCGAGGTGCAGCGAAATCTTGACGCTCCAGGCCCAGCGCACGGTTTCGCGCAGCCAGGCGTCGGCCGGGCGGCCCTGGTCCTTGATGCTGAAGTGGCCGGCGATGCGTCCTTCGCAGGGGTTGGGGCCGGCCGGGCTGCCATCGGTGGGGTCGGAATCCAGCCCCAGCTGCAGGCGCAGGACGCCTTCGTTGCGGCCGCGGAACAGGGCCAGCGCCCGGTGCGAGGGCACGGTTTCGATGGCTTCGCGGAAGTCGAACCAGTCGCGAAACTTGGCGGCGGCGGGGTCGGCTTCCTTGTCGGCGATCACCGTCGAGGCGACGACGCCGTGATCCAGCAGGTAATCGCGCAGCTTGCCGATGAGTTCGGCGTCTTCGGCGAAGCGCTCCATCAAGATCTGGCGGGCGCCGTCGAGCACGGCCTTGGTGTCGGCAAAGCCGGCATCCGCGTTGATGTAGCGGGCGGCTTCGGTGTCGGGGGCGAGGCCCGGGTCGGCCAGCAGGGCCTCGGCCAGCGGCCCGATGCCGGCTTCGCGGGCGATCTGGGCCTTGGTGCGGCGCTTTTGCTTGAAGGGCAGGTAAAGGTCTTCGAGGCGCTGTTTGGTTTCGGCGTTTTCGATGGCGTCGCGGAGCGCCGGGTCGAGCTTGCCTTGTTCGTGGATGCTGGCAATCACGGCGGCACGGCGTTCTTCGAGTTCGCGCAGGTAGCCGAGGCGTTCCTCGAGATTGCGCAGCTGGGTGTCGTCGAGGGCGCCGGTGACTTCCTTGCGGTAGCGGGAAATAAAAGGCACCGTTGCGCCTTCGTCCAGAAGCTGGACCGCCGCAGAAACCTGGCGGGGCTGTACACCTAATTCGGCGGCAATGCGTTGTTCGATCGGCAGAAGCATGGACGGACCCGGTGCGCGAAAAGGGCGCATGGTGCAGAAACCCGGCCAACGCTGCAAGCCCGTTACCGGATGAGTTTCCGGTAAAATCCCACGATTCTTCGTGTCGCGGACGCTGCATCCTCCGCACACCTCACGCCAGGCCGCCCTTTGCGGCGTGCCGGCCCAGCAGGAGATCACACCGCATGAACCCCATATTCGCCGCGCTGACCGCGGTGGTGTTCGGTTTGTTGGTGCTTGGAGGCGACGCCTCCGCCGCACCGCAGCCGACCCACGCCACGCCAGCCCGCAAGGTGGCTCCAGCCGCCAAACCGGTTGCAAAACCGGCCCCCAAGCCCGCCCCGAAAGCCGCCGCCCCCAAGGCATCAAAGGTCTCGGCCAAGGCCTCCGAACCCAAAGCCGGCGCACGTTCCAGCGCGTCCAGGGCCGTCGTCGCCAAGGAGCGCGCTCCTAAGGCGGTCGCCGCCGAGCCCCGCGGCCGTGGCGTGAAGAACGTGGAGCCTGTGGCCAAGGCGTCCGCCAGGCCAGCTACCCGCGCCGAGCGGCGGGCCGCGGCCCGTGAAGCAGAGAGGGACGCAAAAAAGGAAGCGCGGCAGCAGAAGGCTGACCAGCCCGTGCGCAGCGCCGGCCGGGCCGTAAGGCCGCCAGAGGCGGAGAAGCTGCGCCCGCCGGTCGTCGAGCCGCCGCTTGCCGGTTCGGGCAAGTCGGGGCACGCCAGAAGAGGCGCCGGGCGCGAGGCGTTTGCGCCGATCGGGCGTGAGGCCTTCGTGCCCACGACGCCGCCCTTGCCACGAGAAGCGGCAGTGCGCCAGTTGCAGGCGCCGGCGCAGGTTTCCGCCCCGGCCCCGGTGACGCCGGTCGCCCGGCCCAATGTGGCGCGGCAGAGCGTTGTGCTGCCGCCGCCGCATAACGTGCCGGTGCCCCCGGCCGCGGCTGCCCAGCCTGCTCCGCTGCGCCCGACGGTCGAGTTGCCAAAACCCCAGGTCAGGCCGATGGCGGCTGCAACGTCCGAGATGTCGGCGGCGGAGGCCGCTGCGGCTGCTGCGGCGGCTGTGGCGGCTGTGGCCGTGCAGCCGGCGGCGGTTGCGGCTCCGGTGCCTGCACCCGTGGCGCCTCAACCGGCTCAACGGCTTGCACCGGCTCCGGCGGCGGTGCCCGTGCCCGTGCCGTCACAGGTGCAGCCGGCCGCGCCCGTGCAGCGTCAGGCGCGCGGCGTGGCGCGGGCTTATGCGATGGATGGCGCCAGCTTCTACCAGAGCGGGCGCAAGTTCCGGGTGCAGGGGCTCGATGCGCGGGATCCGGGCATGAGCTCGGAGCATGCCACCCAGCGGCTGCAGCGTGCCCTGGATGGCGGCAACCTGACCGTCGAACCGGTTGAAGTGGATGGAACCGGGCACACGATTGCCGTCGTGCGGGTCAATGGCCGCAACGTGGCTGATGCCGTGCGTGGGGTAGCTAACTGAGCGCGGCCTGATGTGCTCACGAAAATGAGCTGAAAGTCTTGTTCAGACTGCTGACGAACCCCCGGTTTTTTCGGGGGTTTTGTTTTTTTACGGGCGGGCTCGAACGCAGCCGGGGCTACTCGAAATGTTCGAGCATCAGCTGGATGCTCGACACGCCGTTGTATTCATTCACCGCCAGCCGGAAGGCTGCGTGGATGGTCTGGCCCGCCGGGTCGGCGTGGTTGAACTGGATCGCGTCGATGCGGGTGGCGCCCTTCTTCAGCTGCAGCTTGAGGTGCTTGTCCTTGAGGATGCGCTGGTTTTCGACCCGGAAGGTGTCGTCGAAGACCGGTGCGGCGAAGCCCTGGCCCCAGATTTCCCTCTCCAGCAGGCGGGCGGTTTCAAGGCTGTAGAGGCTGTCTTCGAGCGCGCCGTCGGTTTCCAGGCTGCGAGTCAGGTCGGCCGGGTCGATCAGGCTGTGCACCACAGTTTCGAAAATCTGCTCGAAGCGGGCGAGATCAACTTCGTTGATGGTCAGGCCGGCGGCCATGGCGTGGCCGCCGAATTTCAGGATCAGGCCGGGCGCCCGCTTGGTCACGAGGTCGAGGGCGTCGCGCAGGTGAAGGCCCGGAATCGAGCGGCCCGAGCCCTTGAGTTCGCCGTCGTTGCCGCGGGCAAAGGCGATGGTCGGGCGGTGGAATTTCTCCTTGATGCGCCCGGCGAGAATGCCGATGACGCCCTGGTGCCATTCGGGTTCGAACAGCGTGAGGCTGGCGCGGCTGCCCGGGTCGATGGTGTCGAGCCCGGCCATGGCTTCTTCCTGCATGCCCGCTTCGATGCTGCGGCGTTCGCGGTTGAGGGTGTCGAGCTCTTGGGCGATGTTGATGGCACGGCCCATGTCGTCGGTGATCAGGCATTCGATGCCCAGCGACATGTCGGCCAGGCGGCCGGCGGCATTGAGGCGCGGGCCGAGGGCGAAGCCCATGTCGAAGGTGGTGGCCCG
>Ga0209175_10001839_pt1 | contig 10295 bp, 6 predicted proteins | sample JI91814C2DNA_FD_187506 | JGI IMG/M metagenome (GOLD analysis project Ga0209175, IMG submission 187506) | Wastewater effluent complex algal communities from Wisconsin, to seasonally profile nutrient transformation and Carbon sequestration -... | ecosystem: Engineered > WWTP > Effluent > Algae...
GCCAGCTCAACCTCCAGGCCCAGCGCGTTCAGAAGCTCGGTCTCCACGTCCAGGCTCATCTCGTTGTCGTCGACCAGCAGCACCCGCGCGCCGGAAATCCCGGCAAGTTCGCGCGCCGGCCTGAGAGCGGCATGGCCTGCCCCCGCCGAATCCGGGCGCCCGGTACCGAGCAGGCGCATCACGGCATCAAACAGCACGGCCGCGCCGACCGGCTTGATCAACAGCTCATCGATGCCTAGTGCCTCGACCAGCCTTTTCAGCTCGTCGCAGCCATACGCGGTGACGATCGCCATTCGCGGTTCGGGTGCCAGCCCCAGCCGCCGGATCTCGCGAACAGTGGCGACGCCATCCATCTCCGGCATCAGCCAGTCGACCAGGAGCAGCTCGTAGGGTGTGCCGACAGCCGCGGCACGGGCCACCTCGGCCAGCGCGTCCCCGCCGGACGGCAACGCAGTGACGCTCAAGCCCATGCTGCGCAGCATCTCGTCGATCAGCTGACGCTCGCCGGCGTTGTCATCCACCACCAGCACACGGCGCCCGCGCACGCGCGGATCGGTGAGGATGCTGCCCGCCGGCCCGCCTCCGCGGCCCACGCGGGCCGTAAACCAGAACGTGGAGCCGGCGCCCGGCGTGCTGTCGACCCCGACCTCACCGCCCATCATGTGGGTCAGCCGCGCCGAAATGGCCAGCCCGAGCCCCGTTCCACCGTATTTTCGGGTGGTCGAGGTGTCGCCCTGCTGAAAACTCTTGAACAGCTCGGCGCGTTGCTCGGCGCTGATGCCGATACCGGTGTCACGCACCGAAAAATGCAGCAACAGCGCATCGTCCAGAGCGGTCAAAACCCTCACCTGAATCGCCACTTCACCCTTGTCGGTGAACTTGACGGCGTTATTGGCGTAATTGATCAGCACCTGCCCGATGCGCAGCGGGTCGCCGACGAGCATGTTCGGCACGTCGTCGGCCACATCGACAATCAGCTCCAGCCCCTTGCCGGCCATCCGATCGGCAATCAGGCCGGTGACGTTGTCGAGCACCCGGTCCAGCCCGAAATCGATATGTTCGAGCGCCATCTTGCCGGCCTCAATCTTCGAGAAATCCAGGATGTCGTTGATGACGCCCAGCAGGTGCTGGCCGGAGTGCTGGATCTTCAGCAGATATTCGCGTAGCCGCGGCGCCGGGTCGCTGCGCAGCGCCAGGTGGGCCATGCCGATCACGGCGTTCATCGGCGTGCGGATCTCATGGCTCATGTTGGCCAGAAAATCCGTCTTGGCCCGAGCCGCCGCCTCGGCGAGCTGGCGCGCCCTGGCCATTTCGGCAATCACGGCCCGTTCGGCGCTCACGTCCTCGAAAGTACTGGCGAAACCCTTGTCCATATTGTCGCGGTCGATCGCCTGCACCATTCTCCGGCACCACAAGCGGCTCCCGTCCTTGCGCACCATCTCCCGCTCTTCGCAGTAGAAGCCCTGCTGCCGCAGGCCAGCGCGGATTGCCTCACAGGCCTCGGTATAGCCCACGCCGTCACCGTAAAAGATGCGCATGGACTGGCCGGACAGTTCGCCCTGGCCGTAGCCGAACAGCCGCTCCATCGTGCGGTTGCAGCGCAGGATCACGCTCTCGCGTGTCAGCACGATGCCGACCGTGGCCGCATCCAGGATCGCCTGCGTCTCCTCATTGGCAAGGCGCAGCGAATCGCTCATCGCGGCCAGCTCGGCGGTGCGCTCGCCAACCCGGCGCTCCAGGTCATGGCGATAGCCGGCCAGCTCCTGCTCGGCCTTCTTCTGTTCCGTCAGGTCGGTCCAGACGATATGCATCAGCTTCTTGTCGCCGTCGCGAATCGCGGTCAGCAGCACCCTGGCGATAAAGTGCTCGCCGTCCGCGCGGATGTGTTCCCACTCGAAGGCGTTCGCGCCGTCTTCCCGCGCGATGCGGCTCACCTCGGCCTCCTTCGTCGCAGAAAGCTGACCGTCCGGCTGGTATTCGGGCGAAATGTCGGCCACTGAACGCCCGAGGAGCTGATCAAGGCTCTCCATGCGCAGCATCGCGAGCGAAGCCTTGTTCGCAGCAATGTAGCGCCCCTTCTCGATCAGCATGATGGCCTGGCGGGTTTCTTCAAACAGCCTGCGAAAGCGCTCTTCGCTGTCGCGCAACGCGTCTTCGGTCTGCTTGAGCCGGGTGATGTCGGCGAGGGTCACGCGCAGCACCGGCGCACCGTCGTCGGCCGTCTTGCGCAGGCAGTCGAGATGGGCGTGCAGCGCGCGCCCGTCGCCGCGGGCAAGCCGCAGATCGAGCGCCTGCCTATCTGTGCCGGCCTCCGCCTCGCCCCTCATCGCGCGCATGAAAAAGCGATGCCAGCCATCCCGGTACTCGTCGGCGACAAAGCGTGCAAAGCGCCGCTTGATCAGCGCCCCCCGCACCTCGCCGAGCAGCGTGGCACCGGCAAGATTGATTCCGGCAATAAAACCGTCGGCGTTCAGGGTGAGATAGCCGACCGGCGCAAACTCGTACAGATCGACATACCGATCGCGCGAAACCTCGAGCGCCGCCTGCGCCCTTCGCAGCTCCTCGTTCTGAATCTCCAGCTCGATCTGATGCACCTGCAATTCGTGCACAAGATCGGCCGCCGCCTGCTGCGACACGAGATCTCCCGCCGAGCTCCCGGCCAGACGCTCGGCAGCCTCGGCGAGGAGCGCCTGCGCTTTGCTCAAGCCCTTGTCGGCGTCTTCGGTGCTCACGGGGCCACCTGCATCGACAGCAATACCCATTGCGGCTCGCCCGTCTTGCCAATGAACCGCCGGGCATTCAGCAATGTTTTCTTATGGCCGATCACGGGAAAGTCATGTTCGACCGGATAGTCGGAAAACTCCTGCCCACCCGCCCAGGTGCTTTCCAGCAATCGACGCAATTCCAGCTTATTCCACTGACCATCGCCCAGGTCGTAAATCGGGCGCCCCACCGTCGCATTCGGCGCCCCCCGGAAGATGTCGTAAAAGGCTTGGCTGGCAAAAACCACCTTCAGGCTACTGTCGAGGACGATCAGCGGCTCGCGTATCGTCTCGACAATGCCATCGGCCAGCGTAAGCGCCTCCTGCACCGCAACGGACTTGAGGCGCAAAGTGATATCGGCAAACGTCATCAACACCCCGTCGATCACGTTATCCAGCGTGCGATAGGGCTGAATGCGCGCCAGCATCCAGGTGTCCTCGTCGAGGCAAATCTCTTGCTCGAAGGGCATCAGCGAATCGAGCACCCCGGCGGCGGCCTCCAGCAGGTCGACCTCATTCACCCGCGACTTGATATCGTTCAACGGCCGGCCGATATCCGATGCGGCCAGGCGATAGATACGCATGGCCTCGCGGGTAAAGCTGCGGATCGACAGGTGGCGATCGAGAAAAATAATGCCGACGCTGACGTTTTCCAGCAGATTCTTCATATCGTTCTGCATGCCGGAAAGCTGCTCGATCTTGGCCTGCAATTCGGCATTGACCGTAATAAGCTCCTCGTTGACCGACTGCAATTCCTCCTTGGAGGTTTCCAGTTCTTCATTGGTCGACTGCAGCTCTTCATTGGTCGATTGCATTTCCTCGTTGATCGACTTGAGTTCCTCCTGCGAGGCCTGCTGCTCTTCGATGGTGGTCTGGTAGCTTTCCCGTAAATAGGCGAGATCGCGCTCCAGCTCTTCGATCCGCCCTGGCTCGGCCTGCCTGGACGTGCGCCTGCGCGCCGGCCTGGCAGCGGCCGGAACCCGGTCCTGGAAGCTCACCAGCAGCAGGCCCGGGCGCCCTTCCGTAGCGGGCAGCAAGCGGACGCCGAGGCCAAACACCACGACACTCCCGTTGCTCTCAAGCTGCACCGGCCGCAAAATACTGCACCAGCACCCGGCGGGTCAGCTCGACGAAATTGGTTTCCCTCACTTTCCTGACGGCCTCACCCGGTATTTTTCCGCCCCCCTCCACAAGCCCGGCCGAACCCTGGGCCATGACGGCAGACACTGTTTTAAGGGACGGACTGGCACGATATAGCTTCCATTTACGGTTAATCGACGAAAACAGTTCGGTCTGGTTGCCGATACTTTCCGATGGCGACAGGAACAGCACCCCGCCGGGCTTGAGCGCGTAATGAAAAGCCACCAGAAGCCGGTTCTGCAACTCGGGCTCGAGATAAATCATCAGGTTGCGGCAACACAGCAGATCGAGCCGGGTAAAGGGCGGATCCTTGATGACGTTCTGGATCGCAAACACGATCATCTCGCGGATTTCCTTCTTGACCCGGTATCCGCCTTCTTCCCTCACAAAAAAACGCTGCAGCCGCTCACGGCTCACATCCTGGGCGATATTCAGCGGATAAAGTCCGGCACGGGCAACAGCAATGGCCTCATCAGCCAGATCGGTGCTGTAGATCTGGACCTTGAAAGTCTCGCGCGCCTCGTCCATCAATTCGCGCAACAGAATGGCAATTGAATAGGCTTCTTCGCCGGTGGCACAACCGGCCACCCAGACCCGAAAAACGAAATCGCCCGGTTTGCCTTTCAACAGCGCCGGCAGAATCTCCTTTTGCAGCACCACGAAGGCATCGGGGTCGCGGAAAAAGCTGGTCACGTTGATCATCAGCTCCTTGAACAGCAAACGCACCTCGGCCGGGTTTTCCTTCAGAAAGCGGATATACACATCGGCATCGTCGATCGTGTGCTGCGACATGCGACGCGCGATGCGGCGCCCCACCGTGCTCTTTTTGTAGAGCGAGAAATCGTGGCCGGTCAGCGTGCGCAATTGCATCAGGATGTGGCTCAAGCCGCCAGCCAGCGCGGGCTCCGGCGGCGTTTCGGGCGGCACGGCGAGGCGCCGGGCACAGGCCTGCAACGCGGCCGGCATCTTTTCGGCGGGAAGCACATGGGTGACATAGCCCGACTTGATGGCACTGGAGGGCATGCCGTCGTATTTGGCGCTGGAGGGCTCCTGGGCCAGCGTCACACCGCCCGCCCCGAAGACCGCGCGCAGGCCCAGCGTGCCATCGCTGCCGGTGCCCGAAAGAATGATTCCGACCGCGTTTTCCTGCTGGTCTTCCGCCAGCGAACGCAGGAAGAAATCCACCGGCATGCGCAGCCCGCGCGGCGCGGCGGGCGCAGTCAACTGCAGTTTCCGGTGGAGAATCGCCATGTCCCGGTTGGGCGGAATGACGTACACGTGATCGGGCTCGACCTCGAGCTGATCCACCGCCTCGAGCACCGGCATGGCAGTCGTGCGCTGAAGGATTTCGGTGAGCAGGCTGACATGCCCGGGATCGAGATGCGACACCAGCACGAAGGCCATCCCGCTGTCTGCCGGGCAGGCCCGGAAGAAGAGCTCGAACGCCTCCAGCCCACCGGCGGACGCGCCGATACCGACAATGCTCGGGCGGGCGTTCAAATCCTGTGCAACCGATTCTGCCGAGCCCGCCACCATTGCCGGGGATAAATGATCAAGCCTCTTCTTTTCGCTGCCCATCCGGACTCATCTCCCAAAACCTGGCGACGACTCATTTCTCCTGACACGGGAGCACGATCACGACTGCTGCAAGAAATTACATAATAGTATTGCGACACAAGGGGAAGTGTTATTTCACATCGTGCCAGCCCGAAATGGCCTCCGGCTTAAGGTCTATTGGCATTGCGGGAGTGCCCGCACCAACGCCGGCAATTAATTCATTTTCATAGGCGCTGTCAAAAAACCAATTCACCTCATGGGCTTGCAAAACAATCAATTCAAAAAAACAAATGCTCATGCCATTCCGTCCGTTCCAGGCACCCGAATCGCCCGTTCCCAAAAAATGTGATGACGCCCCCCTGCCGCACGCCATGGCAGGTCAAAATCGGCCAGATCTCGCCAGGCATGTCATTGCCCTTAAGCGGGGCTTGACTTTCAACACAAAGCCGTGCAATATCAAAAATCGGTGTTTCCTGCTGACCAGAGGGTCTAAGTTCAAGGGGCTCTTAATCCGTAGGTCGAGCGCCCCAAGCGCTCAAAGCCGACCAAGATTTCAGAGGCAAGGCCACCCGTTGAGGTGGCCTTGTTTGTTTCAGCCTGCCGGAGTTCGCTTCGGCAAGACGCAACACGACGCCTTTCATCTTCGTCTGCAACACTGATCGCAGACACCCTACCGCCGGCCCGCCGATCTCCGTGCCGACATTGAATCGCGACAGACCTTGAAGGTCGCCGCAAAACCTGGCCCACCAAGGCGGTGGCGGGCCATGGCCGGTACGCCCCACCACGGGACGCTTCCCGACCACCCACCAGGAGCCCCAATATGGCCAAAGAAGAACTCATCGAAATGAAGGGCAGCGTTACCGAAGTGCTGCCGGACGGTCGCTATCGCGTCACCCTCGAAAACGGTCACAACCTTATCGCCTACGCGGGCGGCAAGCTCAAGAAGAACCACATCCGCATCATCGCCGGCGACGAAGTGACGCTGGAAATGTCGGCCTACGATCTCTCGAAGGGCCGCATCACCTTCCGTCACCTCCCCCCCCGCACCGGTCACTCCTCGTCGCCCGCTCCGCGCCGTTACTGAGCCCCCGGGCAGGGCCATGCCCCGCCCGCCCCCTGTGGGGAACAAGAAAACCCGGGGCGACCCTGCGTTTTCTTGAGAGCGAAGCCTGGCTACACAAAAAAAGCCCTTACCGGAAACGGCAAGGGCTTTTTTGCTGGCGCGCAGCCGTTTCAAGCTTGAAAACGGCCAGCGACTGCCGGCAGCTCCGGGCCCCTTCCAGCGCGCCGCGCCAGAAAATTGCGTAAAAATGCATGGCAAACGCGCGAGGGGCCTTGCTGACGAGGCAACTGCTTGATACTATCCGCGCTCCTTTTTCGGGTTGTAGGACTCAAAGCCGCAAGGCCTCAGTCTAGGCCACACCCGAAAGGCCGGCAAGTCTTAATGCCGGCCAGGCAAAGGCGCTCATGTAGCTCAGTGGCAGAGCACTCCCTTGGTAAGGGAGAGGTCGGCAGTTCAATCCTGCCCATGAGCACCATCCTCCCCCGCTTTCGCAGCAGCTGTCTTTCCGCCCCTACCTGGGAGCGGCGATCCTGACGAACTTGAGGGTAAATTTGTCGCTCTCGCCGATGGCGAGATACTTCTCCCGGTCCACTTCCTTCATGCGCAGGCTCGGCGGCAGCGTCCACACGCCTTCCGGATAATCACGCGTGTCGCGCGGGTTGGCGGCCATTTCGCCGCGGGCCATCAGCTTGAAACCCACCTTCTCGATCAGCGCCACAACCTCGTCCTCGCGCAGATAGCCCGACTTGAGCTGCGCCGCCTGAGAGAGATCGCTGCGCCCGCGGTGATCGACCACGCCCAGCACGCCACCGGGCTTGAGCACGGCGTGGAATTCGCGGATGTGCTCCTCCACGTTGCCATCGACGATCCAGTTGTGCAGGTTGGAGAAGGTCAGGAGCAGATCCACCGACTCCGGCCGCAGGGTTTCGGCGAGGCCGGGGCTGTGGGCGATCGCCACCTTGCCGTACAAGGCCGGCGCCTTCGCGATCAGCCCCTCCACCACCTCGTGCTCGGCGCGCCCCGCCGCCGGATTGTGGGCGCCGGCATGCAGCGCGGCGATGTAGCGGCCCTTGTCGCGTAAATAAGGGGCGAGGATTTCGAACCACCACACGCCAACGCTCGGCCAGATCTCCACGACCGTCTGGTCGGCCTTGAGGCCGAAAAAGGCCAGCGTTTCCGCCGGCTTGCGGGCCTGATCGCGCTGACGGTTGCGTTCGCTGCGCTGGGGGCCGTCCATCCATTGCTGCAGGTCGGCATCGCCGGCTGCCGGAGCCGCCGTCATGTGCAGGGCGGCCACGAGCGGCAGCAGAATTTGCAGGACTGGGCGCATTTTTTCACCGTTTTTCAATCATAGGGGCCGCAATTATCCCCTGAGCGCACGCCTTGAGGCACACTGACACTCTATGTGCACAGTGTGCGCAGACTCATCAGCGAAGCTCGACGAGACTCGAATGCAGCCGGCAAATCTCCTTTCACGCATTTTTTCCCGGCTCACGGAACGACCGCTGCAAACCATCCGGCTGATGATCGTCGGCACCACCTTTCCGGCGCTGGCGATCGCCTGGTACGACACCCTGTCGGACATGCAGGCCAACGAACGCGACGCCGTGGAACGGATCCGGGTTCAGGCGCTGATCCAGGCGCGGGCGGCCGGAGAAACGGTGCAGGCGTCCATCGAACGTTTCGATTTTGCGCTGAAAACCGCGCGTCTCGCGGCACTGGAAAGCCCCGAGGCCATGGACAGGCAAGGCCAGCTCGCCATCGGGGCCATGCCCGCCGACCTCGTCCTGCAGCAGTTCCGCATCGACGCCGACGGCTACCTGGGCTATTCATCCCTCGGGCCGGCGCCGCGCAACTATCTGGGCGACCGGGATTACTTCCGGGAGCTGGCCGCCGACACCGGCGACACGCTGCTCATCACGCCCCCCGTGCTGGGCCGGCTGACCCACAAATGGAGCATCCAGATCGCCCGCGCGGTGCGACGCAACGGACGCTTCGAGGGCGTGATGTCGATCGCAGTGTCGCCGGAAGCCTGGACGGCGCAGCTGTCGCGCTTCGACAGCGGCCCCCACGACACCCTCACGCTGGTCACCGGTAAAGGCCAGGTGCTGCTGCGCACGCTCAATCCGGGGGCCAACTTCGGCAAGCAGGCGCCCCTGCAGCGCGAATACATCATCCGCCCCGACCTGCGCGAAGGGCACTACGTGGCCCATGCCTCGGTGGATGGCATCCTGCGCCTGTATGGCTGGACCCGCCTGCCCTCGGGGCTGGTCATGATGTCCGGCATCGCCCTCGACGACGCGCTGGCGCCGGTACGCAAGCAGAACGCCTGGACCCTGCAGCGTGCCACCGCCTCCAGCCTGATCCTGGCGCTCCTGATCGCCGGCCTGCTGGTCGCGCTGCAGCGCTATGAAGGCGTGGTCGGCCAGCTTGCCGAGCGCGAGGCACACCTGCGCAAGGTCCTCGACAACATGGCCGAAGGCATCGTGATCATCGATGCGAACAACTGCATCGTGAGCGCAAACCCGGCCTTCAGCTTCATTACGGGTTACGGGGAGGATGAGTTGCGCGGCCGCCCTGTCTCGACGCTGCCGGCCGGACACCCCGGCGAACTGAGCCTCGGCGAGCTTCTCGGACCACCGGCAGCGCGCCATCAGCAAGGAGATTTCGAAGGCCTGCGCCGGAACGGAGAGCCCTACACCGGCCACGCGGAGATCTCCGCGGTGCTCGACAGCAACGGCCAGGTCGCCCACCGGGTGGTGCTGATTTCCGACGTCACCGAGCGCCGCCGCCAGGAGGGCGCGATCTGGCACCAGGCCAACTTCGACAGCCTGACCGGCCTGCCCAACCGGGGGCTGATCAGCGACCGCCTCGAAAACATGCTCCACCACGCCAAGCGCCACCGCAGCGAAGTCGTCGTGCTGTTCATCGACCTCGACCGCTTCAAGCCGGTGAACGATACCTACGGGCACGATGTCGGCGATCTGCTCTTGCAGCAGGTTGCCGCGCGCCTGCAGAAGCTGTTTCGCGACGAAGACACCGTGGCCCGCCTTGGCGGCGACGAGTTCGTCGTGGCCATGCCCAGCCCGGCCGGCGCCTCCGCCGTCGAACCCGCCGCAGCCAAGGTCGTGGACAGCCTCGCCCAGCCCTTCGAGGTGGCCGGGCATGTTCTGGGAATCGGCAGCAGCGTCGGCGTGGCGCGCTTTCCCGCCGATGGCGACAGCGCCGAACAGCTCATCAACGCCGCCGACCACGCCATGTACCGGGCCAAGAACGCAGGCCGGGGGCGCTGGAGCGCATAGGCTGCGCCCGCCCGCTCCGCCAGTCGTAAATAACGCCCGCCTTGTGCCATAAGTCAAAAGAAAGCCTGTTTCATCATCCAGACCGGGGCGTAGCATTTCTCCATAGGCATCGTTCCGTGAGGAGAAAGCCATGTTTCGCCCTGTCCGTCACGGCCGGCAAACCGGCCTTGCCCGCAGCACACCGCTGCTTGCCCTCGCTCCCCTCGCCGCGCTCTTGCTGACGGCCTGCGGTGGAGGTGGAGACAGCGGTTCGGCGACGCCAGCCAGCGTGTCGTCCATGGCAAAAGCCGCGGCATTTTCCCCCGCCACCGAATGCTCGCCCTTCCAGACGCCCCCCGTGTTCTCGGGCCGCGTACAAGCCCCCGAAGCGGTGCTTGGCTTCGCCCTCGGCAGCCGTGAAGTCAGCACCGACGAAGCCAACATCTACCTCGATGCCCTCGACGCTTCCAGCCCCCGCGTCGTCACCGGCGT
>Ga0209175_10001842_pt1 | contig 10287 bp, 9 predicted proteins | sample JI91814C2DNA_FD_187506 | JGI IMG/M metagenome (GOLD analysis project Ga0209175, IMG submission 187506) | Wastewater effluent complex algal communities from Wisconsin, to seasonally profile nutrient transformation and Carbon sequestration -... | ecosystem: Engineered > WWTP > Effluent > Algae...
CGGGGCCTAGACAGAAAACGTGACCTGCCAATAGATGTATATTTCACATAAGCACTGCAGGTACAGTTTATGCCCTTCCTTATTGATCCCCGAAGCTACAACGGGTATGACCTATTCAAGAAGCTGGGTCGATCTGAGATTTGGCTTGAAGGCTACCGATGCGGCTTTGACGGAATCAAAGCTAGTACCGATTGCGAGCCTGAATTTTTAGATGGCCATGGAGTTGGAACGAGAGACAGAGCTAGAGACAAGAACCCACCTTGGCTAAAGAACGGCTTATCTCGACATGATGATTGGCGCTGATCACACAAGTAAGCGTAGGACTGAACCGCCGCATGTGCATGATCAGACGACAATGGCGGCGATTAGACATGCGGCTGAATCCGCTTCGCGGGTTCCGCCCTGCGCGGACTCATTCAAGAATTACGTCAACATTTCTCCACGCACGATCAGCGTCGGCGTCATCAACTCTTGATTCCAGAATCAATATTTGCGGCTCTGTATCCGCAGGCAAATAGTCTGATAATTCAACTGTTTTATTTGCCCCTGGAAAAGCGACTACATCTGTGACTATATAGTTCGGGACTTCACCAGATTCTGATCTTTTTTCGCTGACAGGTGACGATAAAGAAAAGGTGTACGAAAGCCGCTCGCCTGTTGTGTTGTCTATTTCTATCTGAAGAACCACCAAATCTCCTTTTCTGGTCGCAGACAGAACATGAAAGGTTGAGGAGAATGCTTCCGCATTCTTCTTGGTCATATTTGCTGATCCGGAAATCTCATTGGGTTTTAGAGAAAATTTGAGCGGCGTGTCGCTTTCCTCGGCAGCCATCGCCGGCTTAACGAATTCGGGCCATATTACCGTCTCTACAAATTTTCCAACGCCATAGCCGATCGGGAATATGAGCAAAAATAGAACTCCGAGAACAATTAGGGCCTGCTCTGTAGTTGCCTGAGCTTCCTGAATCGAACTCTTAACTGTTCCGACAGTTTCTTTCGAACTAACGCCCAGCACATGCTCTTTGCGGAACTCACCACCCTCGGCAATGAGTACAAGCGTTACGTCTTGCTTCGGCGCTAATCGGTCGATATTGAGAACGCCATCTTCCGATATATCTAGTCCAGCAGTACCAGAAGCGACAATCGTGTACGTGAATCCAGGAGCAAATTGAACCCTTACGCCTTCTTCAGTGCGGCGACCGCTGTTAATCACGGTCACCTCAATGGTTTTGGAAGACTTATTGCTACCTAGCTGAGAGTAGTCGAATAGTCGCGGCTGGACTAAATGCAAATTGCGCTTAAAGAATACAGACTTCGCACCCCATGCAAGAAGGAGCGGAACTACACCAATGAGAATTCCCAAAAAAAGGGACATTTAACGTCACCCACACTTCGAATACCCACAGTTCAAGCACGTAGCGCAGCCGTCCATGATGACGAGGGCCTTCGTGTTGCACTTGTGGCAGAGGGTGGCGCTGGGCGGGAAGCTGGTGCCGTCGCCGGTGACGGCGATGTCTTCGTGGGAGGCGGGTTCGACGGAGGATACGTGTAGAGCCTCGACCCCTCCCCGGCCCTCCCCTGCTGGCGCAAGGGAGGGGGAAGTGCCTATTTCAGAGTTTTTTTTTGCGCGGGTCTCGTAGGCCGCACGCTTCTCGGCCAAGATCGCGCGCTGGTGCGCGCTCATTTCCGGGTCGTGGATCAGGCCGATCGACTTCATGTGCTCTTCCACGATCGCGCCCAGCTCCGCCACCAGCGACGGCATGTACACGCCACCGGCCTTGAAGTAACCACCGCGCGGATCGAACACCGCCTTCATCTCGTCCACCAGGAAGGTCACGTCGCCGCCCTTGCGGAACACGGCGGACATGATGCGCGTCAACGCCACGATCCACTGGAAATGCTCCATGGACTTGGAATTCACGAAAATCTCGAACGGACGGCGCAGCTCGTGCTCCGTGCCCGCGTTCAACACGATGTCGTTGATGGTCACGTACATCGCGTGCTCCACCAACGGCGACTTGATCTTGTAGGTGCTGCCGATCAGCACTTCCGGGCGCTCGATGCGCTCGTGCATGTGGATGATGTCGGCCACCGGCAATTCCGCCTCGGCCTTGGCCCGGCTGATCGATTCACCCTGGACCACCGCGGCTTCGCGTGCCTTGTCTTCCGGCGTGAGGACGGTGTAGCCCTTGATTTTCTTGTCGATCTTGACGGACATGGAGCGGGTTCCTGAGTGTTCTGGTGTGTGGTGGAGGCTTGGTCGGTGGTTCGGCAGGGCGCTGAAGTGGCGGCCCTCACCCCAACCCCTCTCCCGGTGGGAGAGGGGCTATAGAGCGGCTTACTTTTTCTTGGCTTTCTTTGCGGCTTTCTTCGCAGGTGCTTTCTTAGCGACTTTCTTGGCCGGAGCCTTCTTCGCTACTTTCTTGGCGGCCTTCTTGGGGGCTGCCTTCTTGGCTACTTTCTTCGCGGCCTTCTTGGGCGCGGCCTTCTTCACCGTCTTCTTCACGGCTTTCTTCGGCGCGGCCTTCTTGGCGGCTTTCTTTGCGGTCTTCTTTGCTGCTGGCTTCTTGGCGACGGCCTTCTTGGCCGCGGCCTTCTTCGCCGGCTTCTTCTTGGCGGGCTTCTTGCCGGTGATCTTGCTGGTCAACGCGGCGGCTTCGGCCTTGGCGTTGGCACTGACGGCGCTCAACGACTTCTTGGCCTTGTCGGTGGTCTTCTTCACCGCGGTGGTCGCCTTCTTGGTGCGCTTGGCCACGGCCTTCTTGACCTTGGCGTAGTCGGCTTTCACCGTCTTCTGCGCTTTCTTGGCGGCTTTCTTCGCCTTGGCCACCGTGCTGCTGGCGGTGCTGGCGACGGCCTCGCCGAGTTCGACGGCTTTGTCTTTCACGCTTTCGGCGGCACCTGCAATCGTCGCCGTCACTCCGTTTCCATTGCTCATGTAGATGCCCTCCTGGGGCCGTGGGTTAGGTACGAGGGCGATGCTATACCGGTTGCTGGGGTGTGTGGAGTGAATGCGTGAATGGTGTGCGGTGCTTCTGCCCCTTCCCCCGCTTGCGGGGGAAGGTTGGGATGGGGGTACGGATCGCGCGATGCAGTGACTTGCGATTAGATTTGCGCGAGCGTCTGCCCCCATCTGCCCTTTGGGCATCTTCCCCCGCGAGCGGGGGAAGGGCTTGTTTTCCAAAGCTTAGAACTTGCCGTAATACCCTTCTTTCAGGGCATCGAACAGGTTGGCGGCGGTGTGCATTTCGCCGTCGTATTCAATCTGCTCGTTGCCCTTGACCTCGACCGTGCTGCCGTCTTCCAGCTCGAAGCGGTAGGTGGTGTTCTCAAGATCCGCTTCCTTCACCAGCACGCCCTGGAAGGCGGCGGGGTTGAAGCGGAACGTGGTGCAGCCCTTCAGGCCCTGCTCGTGCGCGTAGCGGTAGATGTCCTTGAACTGCTCGTACGGGTAGTCGGTGGGCACGTTGGCGGTCTTGGAGATGGAGCTGTCCACCCACTTCTGCGCCGCGGCCTGCACGTCCACGTGTTCCTTGGGGTTGATGTCGTCGGCGCTGATGAAATAGTCCGGCAGCTTGGCGGAGGCGTCTTCCGAGAACGGCATCGCGGCCTGGTTGACCAGGTGGCGGTAGGCCAGCAGCTCGTAGGAAAACACGTCGACCTTTTCCTTCGACTTCTTGCCTTCGCGGATGATGTTGCGGCTGTAATGGTGCGCGAACGAGGGCTCGATGCCGTTGCTGGCGTTGTTGGCCAGGGACAGGCTGATGGTGCCGGTGGGCGCGATGGAGCTGTGGTGGGTGAAGCGGCTGCCTACTTCGGCCAGTTCATCGACGAGGTCCGGGGCCACGCTGGCGATGCGCTGCATGTAGCGGCTGTACTTGGCGTGCAGCACCTTGCCTTCGATTTCCTGGCCGATGCGCCAGCCGTCCTTCGCCATTTCCGGGCGCTGGCGCAGCATGGCGGCGGTCACTTCGAAGCGCTCTTCCATGATCGGCGCGGCGCCTTTCTCTTTCGCCAGCGCCAGACCCATTTCCCAGCCGGCCACGGCCATGTCGCGGGCGATGGACTCGGTGAAGGCGCAGGATTCGGGGCTGCCGTACTTCATCTTCAACATGGTCAGGGTGGAACCCAGGCCCAGGAAGCCCATGCCGTGGCGGCGCTTGCGCATGATCTCGTCACGCTGCTGCTGCAGGGGCAGGCCGTTCACTTCCACCACGTTGTCGAGCATGCGGGTGAACACGCGCACGACTTCCTTGTATTCCTCCCAGTCGAATTCGGCCTGGTCGGTGAAGGGGTTGCGCACGAAGGTGGTCAGGTTGACCGAGCCCAGCAGGCAGGCGCCGTACGGCGGCAGCGGCTGCTCGCCGCAGGGGTTGGTGGCGCGGATGTTTTCGCACCACCAGTTGTTGTTCATCTCGTTGACGCGGTCGATCAGGATGAAACCCGGCTCGGCGTAGTCATACGTGGACACCATGATCATGTCCCACAGGTGGCGCGCGCGGATGTGGCCGTAGATCTTGCAGGCCACCAGGCCGTCGTCGCGGCTGACGTAGTTCTTGTGCGTGGGCCAGTCGCGCCAGATGACTTCGGATTCGTCGTCCAGGTTGATTTCGCCCTGTTCCTTGGCGTTGACCGGGAACACCATCGGCCAGTCGGCGTCCTTGGCCACGGCGTCCATGAAGCCGTCGGTGATCAACAGCGACAGGTTGAACTGGCGCAGGCGGCCGTCTTCGCGCTTGGCGCGGATGAAGTCCTTCACATCGGGATGCGAGACGTCGAAGGTGCCCATCTGCGCGCCGCGGCGGCCACCGGCCGAGGACACGGTGAAGCACATCTTGTCGTAGATATCCATGAACGACATGGGGCCGGAGGTGTACGCGCCGGCGCCGGCGACGAACGCGCCGCGCGGACGCAGGGTGCTGAATTCATAGCCGATGCCGCAGCCGGCCTTGAGGGTCAGGCCGGCTTCGTGGACCTTGTCCAGGATGCCGTCCATCGAGTCTTCGATGGTGCCGGACACGGTGCAGTTGATGGTGCTGGTGGCAGGCTTGTGCTGCAGCGCGCCGGCGTTGCTGGTGATGCGGCCGGCGGGAATGGCCCCGCGGCGCAGCGCCCAGGCGAAGCGTTCGCCCCAGTAGGCGCGCTTCTCGGCGGTGGGTTCGGCATCGGCCAGCGCGCGCGCGACGCGCTGGTAGGTGGCGTCGATGTCTTCGTCGATCGCCTCGCCCTGCTTGGTCTTCAGGCGGTACTTCTTGTCCCAGATGTCTTGCGAGGCCGGCTGCATGGGAACCAGGGATCCTGCAGCTTCGTCTTGTTTGATCGCCTCGAGGCGCACCGTGCTCATTGTGTGTTGCTCTCCCGGTTTGTTGCTTGTCAGTGGTTGTTATGTGCCCGGACGGTCATGCCGCCTGGTGCGTGTGCAGCCCGATGGGCAGGCGCTGGACGACGACGGGACGCACGCCGGCAAAAAACACGCCACGTGACCGGTCCGGAAGTGTGATCCAGGGCCTGTAAACCCACTGTCATCCTTGTTTTCATGCGCTTTCCCAAAACGCCGGATTCCCAAGAAAAACCCTACTGCTTGGGCCTGTTTCGCACAAGACCGCTATATCTAGTGGCTGGTGCGAAGGCTGCAAACTACGCCGGCCGAACCGGGCTGTCAACGGAAAAAAGGTCCAATCGCCAACAATCGGCTGACTCGCCCTGTTCATCTTTCGCGGGGAGGCCGGGACGACTTCATTGGCGGTTTAAGCGATGCCAAGCACACTGGTCCTGTTCATATAAGTGATGGGTGCGGCGGGTGGGCAGTAGGCCACGCCGGCCTTCCATCGCTTGCCCCCGGACCTTCCCCCCGTACTCGCCCCAGAGCCACCCATGCGCCCGCTCCCGACCCTGCTTGCCCTGACCGTTGCCGCCGCCTTCGGTGGCTTTGCCGCCACCGGCCTGCGGGCCGTGTTCGATACGCCCGCCGAAGCGGCACCCGCCGGTGCCGCTGCCCCGACCCTGGTGCCGGCGCTGGGGGCGCTGCCGGTGGCCGTGGACGGCCAGACGCTGCCCTCGCTGGCGCCGATGCTGCAGAAAGTCATGCCGGCCGTGGTGAGCGTCAACACCAAGCAGGTGGTGCGCGTGCGCAGCCCGTTCGCGGACGACCCGTTCTTCCGCCGCATGTTCCCGCAGATCCCCAAGGAAAAGATCAACCAGTCGCTGGGCTCGGGGGTGATCATCGACGCCGCCAAGGGCTACGTGCTGACCAACCACCACGTGATCGAGAACGCCGACGACGTGTCGGTGACCCTGGCCGACGGGCGCACGCTGAAGGCCGAGTTCCTGGGCTCGGACGCAGACACCGATGTGGCCCTGATCCGTATTCCCGCCGACAAGTTGTCGGCGATCCCGCTGGCCGACAGCGGCGCCTTGAACGTGGGTGATTTCGTGGTGGCCATCGGCAACCCGTTCGGCCTGAGCCAGACGGTGACTTCGGGCATCGTCTCGGCGGTGGGCCGCAGCGGCATCCGCGGGCTGGGCCTGCAGAACTTCATCCAGACCGACGCCTCGATCAACCCCGGCAATTCCGGCGGCGCGCTGGTCAACCTGCAGGGCCAGCTGGTCGGCATCAACACCGCCAGCCTCAACCCGCAGGGCAGCATGGCCGGCAACATCGGCCTGGGCCTGGCCATTCCTTCGAACCTGGCGCGCGACGTGGTGGACCAGTTGCTGAAGAACGACGGCGTGGTGATCCGCGGCACCCTGGGCCTGGAATCGCAGACCCTGACCCCGGAACTGGCCAGCGGCCTGGGCCTGCCCGACATGCGCGGCGCCGTGGTGACGCGGATCTATGCGGGTTCCGGCGCGGCCGCGGCCGGGCTGAAAACGGGCGACGTGATCGTGGCCGCCAACGGCCAGCGCATCGACAGCGCCGACGCCCTGCACAACTACGAAGGCCTGCAGCCGGTCGGCAGCACGCTGGCGCTGGACGTGCGCCGCGACGGCAAGGCCATGACCGTGCGCGCGGCGTTGAAGGAACAGGCCAGGTCGGTGGCCGGCGCGGCGCTGGATGCGCGCCTGGCCGGCGCCACCTTCGCCGAATTGCCGGAGGCACTGCGCAGTTCGGGCCTGGACGGCGTGCTGGTGAAGGACGTGGCGCGCGGCAGCCGTGCGGCGCAGAATCGGTTGCAACCCGGCGACGTGGTGCTGGAAGCGACCACCGGCAAGTTCGACGACCTGGCCGGTTTCCAGGCCAGCTTCGCCAGCAAGCCCGAGGTGCTGGTGCTGCAGGTCATGCGCGGCAACGCGCGCGGCAACCTGCAGGTGCAGTGAGCGGCGCGGGCAATCGTGCAGCGTCGTTCGCACACTGACGGGCTCTTAATGACGACCTGTTATAGATAGCGCTCTGAAAAGGCGCGTCCTGCCTTTCCCACGAAGGAGATGACGATGAACACCCCGACTGCTACCGATGCCGTGAAGAGCAATTTGAGCGAAGCCGGTTCGCACCTGAAGTCCGCCGCCAGCGCGGCCGGCGAAGCACTCAAGGGCGCTGCCGGTTCCGCCGGCGACGAATTGAAACTGGGCAAGGCCAACGTCACCGCCGAGCTGGCCGACAGCGCGCTGTCTGGGCTGGCCGCGGCCGAACACGGCGGTGCCGCCGCCAAGGAACAGGTGGATGCGCTGATGGACAAGGGCCGCGACCTGATCGACAGCGCCGCCGACCTGATCCGCGAACGTCCGCTGGCGTCGTTCGGCGTGGCCTTCGCCGCGGGCTGGATCATCGCCAAGCTGGCGCGCAGTGGCGGCGGCGACAAGTAAGCCGCCCGCGTGAGTGAACCCCGCGACCGCGGCGAGCATGCTGGCGACGGCAGCGCTGGCGACGGCAGTGCAGCGCCCGACCTGGGCGAAGCGATCCGCGAGGTCGGTGCCGCCGCGCGCGCCGGGCTGAGCGAAGCCGGCAACGCGGCGAAAGCCTTCCGCACGCTGGTGGCGGCCGATGTGTCGCTGGCGCGTAGCGCGTTCGGCCGGGCGATGGCGCTGACCGGGGTGGCGATCGTGTTCGGCGCCTCGTGCTGGTTGTTGTTGATGGCTGCGCTGATCGTGTTCCTGAGTCGCCAGCTGGGTTTGCCGCTGGGTGCTGCGCTGCTGATCGGCGCACTGCTGAGCGGCGCCGTGACGGTGTGGGCGGCGTGGCAAGCGGACCGTTACTTCGACCACACCCGCATGCAGGCCACGCGCCGCCAGCTGGCGCGCCTGGGCATCGGCGAACTGGCGGACTTCACCCCGGATCCCGGTTCGCCGGAGTCCACCCGCGAACGCACCGAGAACGCGCCGCCCAGCGATTCCGACGGCAAGCCACCACACGGCGACGTGGGCGTGCGGGTGACGCCGCCATGAAAGAGCCGAACCAGAACGTCACCTTCGAACAATTGATCGCCAAGGTGAAGCGCGCCGAGGACGTGTTGGAAGCGCGCGAGCGCGGCGTGGCCACCAGCTACCAGCACCTCAGGCAGGTCTGGCGCCAAGGCTGGACGCCGCTGCGCATCATCAGCGCGGGCCTGGTGGCCGGCTTCGTGTCCGGTCGCGCCGAACCGCTGCGCGCGCTGAGTGGCGCACGCATGCTGCAGATGGTCAGCGCGGTGTCGGGCTTGTTCGCGACGGCGCAGGCGACGGTCGCCGCGCAGCAGGCCGGGGACGCCGCGGACAGCGCGGAGCAGGTCGCTGAAAACGCAGGCGTGGCCACCGCACCCCATACGCAACCCGACCCCATCGCGCCGCGCCCTGCCGAGGCCGCGACCGAGATGTCGGAACACTGAACTTCCCACACACGTGGGAGCGGCGTCCCGCCGCGAGCGCTTGCTTCTGTTCCAACCATGCCTTCATGCAGTGGCCCGAGTGAGGAGCTCGCGCCGGGACGACGCTCCCACAGGTTTGCTGGCTGTCGTGGTTTCCTGTTTGTCTCCGTAATCCCTTTCTTGCACGAGCCCGGCCTTTGAGCATTCCCTCCAGCGATCCCGTAGCCCCCGACGCCAGCGCCGAGCCCGCCCCTGGCCCACGCCGCCCGCGCGCCTCCACCGCATTGCTCGTGCTGGCCTCGCTGGCCGTCGGCTACACGCTGTGGGCCGCGCAGGGCCTGCTACTGCCGATCCTGCTGGGCATGTTCTTCGCGCTGGTGGGCAACCCCATCATCCGCATGTTGCGGCGCGTGCACGTACCGCGCTTCCTCGCCGCCTTGCTGGTGGTGGCGGGCGGCCTGTCGGCTGCGATCGCGTTGGGCACCCAACTGGTGGAACCGGCCAGCGACTGGATCCGCGAAGTGCCCAAGGAACTGCGCCAGCTCACCCCCAAGCTGCGGCAGATGGCCAAGCCGATGCAGGACGCGAACCTCGCCGCGCAGAACATCGCGCGCGCCGCCGGCGGTGAAACCGCCAAGCGGGTGGAAGTGGTGCGCACCCAGGTGGACGATCCGTACAAGGCCTTGACCACCACGCCGCGCATGCTGGCCTCGGTGCTGGCGGTGGTGCTGCTGACCCTGTTCTTCATGGTCTACGGCGAGAACCTGCAGCGCAATGCGATTGCCCTGTTGCCCGGGCGGCAGCAGAAGAAATTCACCGTGGAGCTGATGCAGTCGATCGAGCATGAGATCTCGCGCTACGTGTTGACCATCAGCATCATCAACGTGCTGATGGGCCTGTTGTTCGCCGGCATCCTGTTCGCGCTGGAGATGCCCCTGCCCGAGGCCCTGATGTGGGGCACGGTGGTGGCGGTGCTCAACTTCGCGCCGTACGTGGGCCCGCTGATCGGCATGGGCCTGATGCTGCTGATGGGCTTCGTGACCTTCAAAGACCCGTGGATGTCGGTGCTGCCGGCATTGATCTACCTGGTGCTGCACACGCTGGAAGGCCAGTTCATCACCCCCATCGTGCTGGGCCGGCGCATGGCGCTGTCGCCCTTGATCCTGATCCTGGCCCTGATGGTATTCGGCTGGCTATGGGGCATCGCCGGCCTGCTGCTGGCCGTGCCGCTACTGGTCTGCGTGAAGCTGGTGCTGGCAAGGGTGGAAGGTTTGGAAGGGTGGGCGCGGCTGTTGGAGTGAGGGGCTTTGGTTCTTGGTTCTTGGTTCTTGGTTCTTGGTTCTTGGTTCCTGGTTCTTGGTTCTTGGTTCTTGGTTGTTGATTCTTGGTTGTTGATTCTTGGTTGTTGATTCTTGGTTGTTGATTCTTGGTTGTTGGTTGTGGGTTTTCGCTCTTGCCCTTGCTTCGCCCCCTTTGACAAAGGGGGCTACGGGGGATTTGCTCTTGC
>Ga0209175_10001850_pt1 | contig 10225 bp, 10 predicted proteins | sample JI91814C2DNA_FD_187506 | JGI IMG/M metagenome (GOLD analysis project Ga0209175, IMG submission 187506) | Wastewater effluent complex algal communities from Wisconsin, to seasonally profile nutrient transformation and Carbon sequestration -... | ecosystem: Engineered > WWTP > Effluent > Algae...
AGTACTTCGATGGCCTCGGCTACAACTACTTCCACAGCCCCATCATCACCGCCAGCGATGCGGAGGGCGCGGGTGAGATGTTCCGCGTGAGCACGCTGGATGCGAAGAACCCGCCGCTGAACGAGGCCGGTGAAGTGGACTTCAAGGAGGACTTCTTCGGTGCCGAAAGCCGCCTCACTGTGAGCGGTCAGCTGCAAGCCGAACTCTCCGCACTAGCCCTGGGCAAGGTCTACACCTTCGGCCCCACCTTCCGCGCGGAGAACAGCAACACCGCGCGCCACCTGGCCGAGTTCTGGATGATCGAGCCCGAGTGTGCGTTCATGGACCTACACGGCGACATGGACCTCGCGGAAGGCCTGTGCAAGCACCTCATCGCCCGCGTGCTGCGCAACAGCATGGACGACCTGCAGTTCCTCGATGCGCGCTTGAAGGAGGAGGAAGCCACCAAGCCGAAGGAGCAACGCGCCGAGATGGGCCTCATCGACCGCCTGAACTTCGTGCTGGAGAACCCCTTCGAACGCATCACTTACACCGACGCGATCGAGATCCTGCTCCGTAGCAAACCACACCAGAAAGGGCAGTTCCAGTTCCCGGTGGAATGGGGCATCGACCTGCAGAGCGAGCACGAGCGCTATTTGGTGGAGAAACACTTCAAGAAGCCGGTCATCGTCACGGGATATCCCGGAAAGATCAAGGCCTTCTACATGCGCACCAACGCGCCCGGCGACTTCGGCTACAGCGACAAGGGCACGACAGTGGCCGCCATGGACGTGCTCTTCCCCGGCATCGGCGAGATCATCGGCGGCAGCCAGCGCGAGGAGCGCCTGGATGTGCTGGAGGCGCGCATGATGGAGATGCACGTGCCCGCTCAAGAGCTCTGGTGGTACCTGGACACACGCCGCTTCGGCACGGTGCCGCACGCGGGCTTTGGGCTGGGGCTGGAGCGCTTTGTGCTGTTCGTAACGGGAATGGGGAATATCCGCGATGTCATTCCATTCCCAAGGACACCAAAGTCAGCAGAGTTCTAAGGGCATGGGGAATCCGCCGTACGGCGGTTGGTCCCCTTCCCGCGGAACCCGAAGAGTGCGGAACTCCGATCCGCTTCGGCGATCTTCGCAGGGTGTCCACCACCATCACACCGCCCCGCTTCTGGCCTTGGGCCATCGCATTTCTCGTCACCCGCGCGGGCGATATCTGGAGCACAAGCATCTGGATGCTCCAGCCCGGAGGGGAACAAGGTGAGATGAACCCGCTCTCCAGCGTGCTGGGGTTCACCTTTTGGCCGTTGTTGGCTTCCAACGTGTTGCTGACCGTCGCAATGCTCTATGGACATTGGTGGTACTGCCGCACCTATGCCGTGCGATCGGTCCAGGGAGCCCCGAAGAACCGCTGGCAGTTCCTCTCGCTCGTGCATTACGCTCGCCCCGACCACGAACGCTACCTGGCCTTTCGGAGTGGACGAGAGCCGAAGCTCTACTATGCGCAACTCGTGCACTGCACGTTACAGGCGGTCGCTGTGGTTAGTGTACTGGTGATCCTCCACAACCTTGGCCAGTTCCACAGCTGGGCGATCCAGGATACCATCCGGGAGGTGTTCATTCGACCGATGTATGTGATCTACAGTGTCGGGTTCTTCCTTCTCTGCTTCTTCTACGCACACATGGCAGGCAGGGAGTTCCGGACCTGGCAATACGCTCACATCGGCCGGAAATGAACACTTCACCACCTCGACGCGTTCGTCATCCACTTCCGTCACTCTTCACGCTACTTGCCCCGCTCACACATGAAGATCTATCACCTCGGCAATTGCGGCACCTGCCAGCGCATCCTCAGCGAGATCCCGAAGATCAAGCGTTTCGAACAGCAGGAGATCAAGTCACAACCGATCACTGCGGCACAACTGGACGAGATGAAGAATATGGCTGGTAGTTACGAGGCGCTCTTCAGCAAGGTCGCCTTGAAATACAGAAGTCTGGGGTTGAACACGATGAAGTTGAGCGAAAAGGACTACCGCAAGTACATCCTTCAGGAATACACGTTCCTGAAACGACCCGTGATCATCATTGGCGAGCGGATCTTCATCGGTAATGCGCCGAAGAATGTGGCGGCGATGGTGGAGGCGGCGGGGTGATCAGTAAGGTACCAAGGAGTATCCACTGTGGCATTCATTTCACACTGTGGGGGATGGATCACCCAACCGGTCGTTGATGTGGGCCAAGAAATGCCCGATGAACGGGATCCTTCGGGATCGGCGCGCTCTGTGTTGGGGTTCGGATGAACCAATACATCCCACACCATGAGCGCAACAACGGACAAGCTGAAAGGCAACTGGAACCAGATCAAAGGCAAACTGAAGGAGAAGTATGCCGACCTCACGGACAACGACCTGTTGTATGTGGAGGGCAAGGAGGACCAACTCATCGGTCGCCTGCAAGAGAAGCTCGGGCAGAGCAAGGAGCAAGTGAATTCCCTGCTGGAGGGTTTCGGCAAGCGGGAGGAGCCTCATAAGGCTTGACCTTTCGCTTAGCGATCAGGAAGCCCGGGCCGTAAGGTCCGGGTTTCTTGTTGGTGGCGATCTTGCGGATCACACTGGTTCGATGGAATTGCCACTTCCAACGGTCGAACGCCCTACTTCAACAGATCCAGCACCTCCTCGCGCATGGCCGCGTAGTCCGGATCGTCGCGCTCATGACGCTCCAACAGCTCCAATGCGGTCCGAATGGCCGCCTCACCTGTCGTGGCATCGGTCGGCAGTACCAATTCACCGTACCATGCATGGAACGCGTAGTATTCGGGGTACAACTGCAGTGCTCGTTCCAGGATGGCCTTGACCTGTTCGGTGTGACCGCTGTTGCCGAGCCGCGATGCCAGACCATTGATCTCGTCGAGATTCCATGGGATCGATCCACCGAGGAAGCGATGGGAAGCCTCGACCGCTCGCAACAGATCCTGAGCAGCCGGAGGTGTGTCCAGGATCCGGTACTCATCGTCCACGGGGGCCAGCGAGTCGCGCAACGCATACGGCTTGAACAGGGTCGCCAAGAGGTCTGGGAACGCTATGATCGGCACGGCGGTGTGTCCGGCCGCGGGATACGCGCGAAACAGGAACCGGCCTTCGGTCCGCTCATGTGATGCGGCCGGCACAGCAGGGACCAGGGTGGCATGGTGCCCACCGTCCTTGAGGCGCTCAGCACCACCAACGGCGACCAGCACCCGTTGATCCAACCGCTCCACCAGTCGATCCACCACCAACGGAACGGACCGCTTCACCTGGTGCAATGGCGATAGGGCGATGACCGCATCGAAGGCATCTGTTGCCCTCAGGTATGCGTAGAGCGCGAAGCTGGCAGTGAACGAATGACCGACCAATACCGTGATCTCCCCGGGATGGTACGACCGTAACAACGGAGGTAGTTCCTGGGTGAGCATTTCCAGCAAGGGCATACCCGGTTGGTCGATGCTGTCCGGCGCACACTCCTGCACCCGGTCCTCATGGGGCACGGTGACCACGATGGCCTGCGGCACCTCATGGGTGTATTGCAGGAAGCGGATATCGTTCAACAACGGATCGATGAACCAATCGTGCTGGCCATCCAGAAGAATGATGACCGGCATACCCACCTCGGCACTTGCATAGTGGTGGAACTCAGGCACGTGGACCACCACCGTTCGCTCCGTACCGAAGGCGGCGGAATGGAAGCGTAAGGTGTCTCCTTCGGCCACACCGATAGTAGGGGTCGCCAAGACCACCATCGCCACTAGAATGCTCCGCATGCAACAAAGATCAACACCTGGGCGATGAGCCTGCGCACGGGCACCCCTATTTTTACCCCCGCGATGCTCAAACAAGGCCTTTTCCAGAAACTCCAGCAGAAGCTATCTCCTCAGCAGATCCAATTGATGAAACTGCTGCAGGTGCCCACCGTGGAACTGGAGCAACGCATCAAGCAGGAGATCGAGGAGAACCCCGCCTTGGAAGAGGGTGACGAAACGCACGACGACGATGTACCCACCGAGGAGCAAGCCATTGCAGAAAGCTCCGAGATGGAAGGCAATGAGGAGAACGAGCGCGATGATTTCGACCTGAGCGACTATTTCCAGGACGATGACACGCCGGATTACAAGTTGAGCGTGAAGAACAGCGGTCCGGACGAGGAGGACCGCGAGATGCCCCTGGCAGGCGGCACCACGTTCCAGGACAGCATGAAGGCACAGCTCGCTTTGCGCGATATCGATGAGCGTACCGAACTGCTCGCAGAGAACCTGATCGGCAACCTGGATGAAGATGGTTACCTGCGGCGCGAGCTCGACGCCATCGTGAACGACATGGCCTTCACCCAGAACGTGATGTGCACCAAGGAGGAACTCCAAGGCGCGTTGCACGAACTCCAGTCACTGGACCCTGCCGGAGTCGGTGCACGCGACCTGCGTGAATGCTTGCTCCTGCAAGTGCGCCGCCGTCCGCACAGCCTGGAACAGCGCGTGGCAGAGGCCATCCTTGACAAGCATTTCGAGGCTTTCAGCAAGAAGCACTACGACCGCATCCTCGACCGCTTGGAGATCGATGAGGAAGCCTTGAAAGAGGCGATCGATCTGATCGTGCACTTGAACCCCAAGCCGGGCAACACGGTACGTGAGACCGACAAACCGGTACAGGAGATCATTCCCGATTTCACGGTGATGGCCATCGACGGCCAACTGGAACTTTCGCTCAACAGTCGCAATGCACCGGAGCTCCGCGTCAGTCGCAACTACCGCGATATGATGCAGGAATATGCGCGTAACAAGAAGGACAAGGACGCCAAGGAGGCCCTCCAGTTCATCAAGCAGAAACTGGACAATGCCAAGTGGTTCATCGATGCCATCAAGCAGCGGCAGAACACCCTGCTGATGACCATGGAGTGCATCATGGAGTACCAACGCGAGTTCTTCCTCACCGGCGATGAGACCAAGCTGAAGCCGATGATCCTGAAGGACATCGCTGAGCGCGTCGGATTGGACATCAGCACCATCAGTCGGGTGGCCAGCAGCAAATACGTCCAGACCAACTACGGGACCTTCCTGTTGAAGTTCTTCTTCAGCGAAAGCCTGAGCACCGATAGTGGCGAGGAGGTGAGCACACGTGAGGTGAAGAAGATCCTGAAGGATGCCATCGAGGCAGAGGACAAACACAAGCCCCTCACCGATGATGAGCTGACCGCACTGCTCAAGGAGAAGGGCTACAACATCGCACGCCGCACCGTGGCCAAGTACCGTGAGCAGCTCAATCTGCCCGTGGCCCGTCTACGCAAGGAACTCTAGGTCCATCCCGTGCGCACCGCGGCCCGCTTCCTATCCGTAGTACTTCATCCGGTGTTCATGCCCACCTACATCGTGTGGGCCATGCTCACCGTGGACCCCGGACTCGCCTACTTCATCCATCCGGACCGCCGCATGATCCCGTTGTTCATGCTGGCACTCATGTCCGCCGCGTTCCCCTTGGCCAGTATCCAACTCCTGGTCCGCGCCCGCGTGATCGATTCACTGGAACTCCACCGGCGTGAAGACCGCTTCCTCCCCTACGGGATCACGTTCATCTATTACGTCATCTCGTGGTACCTGATGTTCCGCACGCCCCTCCACCCAGCGGTACCGGCCGTGATGGCGGGTGCCAGCGCAGCCTTGCTCTTCACTCTGATCATCACCCTGCAATGGAAGATCAGCGCACACATGGTGGGCATAGGCGGCATGTTGGGTGCCCTTGCCGCGATCAACAGTCTCCATGCGCTCGACCTTTTCCTCTTGGTTGCTTCGATCATTGTGCTCGCCGGAATGTTGGGCACGGCACGTCTGCTTTCCAGTGATCATACCCAAGGCCAGGTGATCGCGGGTGCCGTGCTTGGCGCCGGGGTCACCTATGCGAGCGTGACCATGCTTGTCTGAGCACGCGTGGGTATCGTGAAGATGATACCTTGTGACATGCTCCGACGTTCGCTTGAAGCACTGTTCGCCATCCTGCTGGCAACGGGCATCATCCACGCTCAGGCTCCCTACGCGGTGCCCTCGGACCCCTCTGTAGCCGCCAAACTGGAGCACTGGAAAGACCTCAAGTTCGGCCTACTGATGCATTGGGGCCCCTATAGCCAATGGGGCGTGGTGGAGAGCTGGAGCATCTGCCCCGAGGATGAGGACTGGTGCCGCAGGAGGCCCGAGCACGGCGCCACCTACAACGAATATGTGAGTAACTACGAGGCGCTTCAGACCACCTTCAACCCAGTGAAGTTCGACCCGGCCAAATGGGCGCGCGCCGCGAAGGAGGCCGGTATGAAGTACATGGTCTTCACCACCAAGCACCACGACGGCTTCTGCATGTTCGACACGAGGACCACGGACTATCGGATCACTTCACCGAACACACCGTTCAACGATGACCCACGCGCGAACGTGACCAAGGAGATCTTCGATGCGTTCCGTGCTGAAGGCCTATGGACCGGCGCCTACTTCAGCAAGCCCGACTGGCATAGCCCCGATTACTGGTGGCCCTACTTTCCAGCCAAGGATCGAAGTGTGAACTACCTGCCCACCAAACATCCCGAGCGCTGGCAGGCTTTCAAGGACCATACGTACACGCAGATCGATGAACTGATGACCGGCTATGGACCGGTGGACATCCTCTGGCTCGATGGCGGATGGGTGCGTCCGCTGAACACCATCGACACGAGCGTGAGCTGGCAGAAGGCCATCACCATCGAACAGGACATCGACATGCCGCGCATCGCCGCGATGGCGCGGAAGCACCAGCCCGGCCTTCTCGTGGTGGACCGCACCGTGGGCGGCGAGTTCGAGAACTACGTAACGCCCGAAGGCCATGTGCCCGACGCGGACCTCGGCGTGCCGTGGGAGACCTGTATGCCCTTGGGCACGAGCTGGAGCTGGGTGCCGAACGAGCAATACAAGACCACCGACGAGATCATCCGCACGCTGGTGAGCGTGGTGTCGCGCGGGGGAAGCCTGTTGCTGAACGTTGCGCCGGGGCCTGATGGGCAACTGGACTCAACGGCGTATGTGCGCTTGAAGGAAGTGGGCGAGTGGTTGAAGGTGAACGGGGAGGCGGTGTATGGGACGCAGGCCAGTGCCCAACCAGCATTGTCCGGCGTTCTTGGGAGAACGCACACGAGGCGGATCGGCGAACGTTGGACCACCTACATCATCCTGGACCCGCGGGTGATCGGATCAGGCACCGTCACTGTGCCGCTCTCCGATTCGGCCTATGGTGAAAAGGTCTCGTGCCTTGGGTCATTCGGCAAGGTGCGTTACGCTCGGTCCCCTGAAGCACTCACGCTCCGGCTACCCGGCTCGGCCAAGAAGATCGACGTGCCTCCTCTGGTGGTGAAGGTGACGTACTTGCTGAGCGAGTTCTAGCGCCGCATGCTCCAGGCTAAGGATGTGCCTCGGGCGATGACCCTATGCTCCCTCAGGGTCTCCGCTTCGGGACCCTGGGGCCCGGCAGGCAAGGGTGCCCGGATACCTCTAACTTTGGTTCAAAGACCGCCAGACATGACCTACCTGATGGACCGTATCACCGTTGACCCCGCCTTGTGCGGAGGTCGTCCGTGCATTCGTGGCATGCGGATCCGGGTGAGCGATGTATTGGATCTTCTTGCATCGGGCCTGGACCGGAAGGAACTGCTGGATGAAATGCCGGATCTGGAAGAAGCCGACATTGATGCCTCGCTGAAGTTCGCCAGTTCCCGCCTTGACCATCCGATCCTCGCCGCGTGAAGGTCTGGCTTGATGCGCAGCTCTCGCCCGTGTTGGCCAATTGGATGAGGTCCACCTTCCAGTTGACCGCTTTTCCGATGCGGGATCTTGGTATGCTGAAAGGTTCTGATGAGCACATCTTCATGCGCGCCAAGAAAGAGGCCGATATCGTGATCACGAAGGACAAGGACTTCGTAGCGCTGCAGGAAAGGCTCGGTCCACCGCCGAAGGTTATCTGGATAACGATGGGCAACACGAGCAATGCCCGAATGAAGAGCGCGCTTCAGATGCGCTTTCCAGAGGCGTTGGATATGTTCGCGAAAGGCGAATCCTTGGTTGAGATCACTGGGTGAGCGGAGTGGGCTCAATACCCCCCCTCCCCCCGGTACAGCCTCACTGGTCCGTCCAACTTCACCTTCAGTACCGTCATCCACTGGTCGGCGGCTTCCTCTGGCACATCGATGAAGACCAGTCCCGGCACCTTGCTCCAGCTGATCTTGCCTACGACGCGGTGCTTGAGCTGGGTGTTCGTTCCCACCACTTCGGCCGAAACGATCTTGTTCACCAGCCCCTTGATCTCCACGCTGCCGCTCATGCCGTTGGCCAGGAAGAGATAAAGCGTGGTGCTATCCTGCGAAAGCGTCGTGGGCCCGAAGAAGTGGCCGTTGGGCAATCCGGCGCGCGTGCCGAAGATGGCTTCGCCGTGCTTCGCGTTCCACTGCCCGATCTCTTCCAAGCGCTTGACCTGTCCCAGTGGAATGGAGCCGTCCTCCTTCGGACCGATGTTCAGCAGCAGGTTGCCGCCGTGGCCGATCACATCCGCGAAGATGTGGATGAGGTCGTGCGTGCTTTTGTAGTTGGTATCCTGCGGTTGCCAGCCCCATTGATCGCCGATGGTCATGCACAGCTCCCATGCGGGTGTCTTCGGCGTTTCCACGGGGATGTTCTGCTCCGGCGTGGCATAGTCGCCGTAGCCTGCCAGCCGTCCGTTGATGATAGCCTTCGGGTTCCTTTCAAGGATCATCGCGCGCACGTTGGCCGCTTCCCATTCTTCCGCGCTGTGCTCCCAATCACCATCGAACCACCAGAGGTCGGGGTTCAGCCACCGGGACAGCTCATCGATCTGAGCACTGTTGTACCGGATAAAGTCCTTCCAACGGGCTTTGTCCACTTTCGGATCGTACCGGTCTTGGCCTTCCACATGCGCAGGATAGTCGGGATACGACCAGTCGATGAGTGAATAGTAGGCGCCGCATTTCAGCCCGCGCTCCCGAAGCGCTCCGAAGAGCGGCTGGATCAACTTCTGTTCCACCCGGTGGTTGTACACCGTGTTCAAGGCCACGAGCTGCGGCATATCGGGCATGGAATACCCGATACCGGTCGGCCACATCGCAACACCATCATGGTGCTTTGTGGTGATCACCGCATACTTCGCGCCGCTCTTCTGGATCAGTTCCGCCCAGGCCGCCGGATCGTACTTGCTCGCCGTGAAGCCGTCGAGTTGCTTCATGTAATCGGCATGGGTCATCTTCTTGTTGTAGAAGCTCCAACTCTCGTCCACGCCATCCACGCTATAGATACCCCAGTGGATGAAGATGCCCAGCTTGGCGTCTTGGAACCACTGCAGACGGTCAGCAGTGTCGTCCACGGCCGGAGGCTGCCCGTGCGCACGTACCACTGCGCATACCAACAGCATCACGAGCAGCGATCGCTTCATGCACCCAGCCGCTGCTGCCAGTTCCACGCATCGCGTAGCGCGTCCTTCAACCCGTAGGTACAGGTCCAGCCCAGCACGTCGCGGCTCTTGCTGGTCTCGGCATACACACTCTCCACATCGCCCGGTCTGCGTGGGCCGATGCTATGGTGAACCTTCACGCCCGTGGCCTCCTCGAAACCATGCACCACCTCCAGGACCGTGTTCCCTTCTCCCGTACCCAGGTTGAAGACCTCGCACACCGATCCCACCTTACCAGCCATCCAGTCCAAGGCCATCACATGTGCCCGCGCCAGGTCGACCACATGGATGTAGTCCCGCACACAACTACCGTCGCGCGTGGCGTAGTCCGCCCCATGTACGATGAGTTGCTTGCGTATTCCCGCTGCGGTCTGCGTCACGAATGGAACCAGGTTGTTCGGCACGCCCAATGGAAGCTCGCCGATGTGGCCTGAAGGATGTGCTCCGATGGGATTGAAATAGCGCAGCAGCACGGCTTGAAGCAAGGGATCGGCGTGGCACTGGTCACGTAACAACTGCTCACAGACCACCTTGGTGTATCCGTAAGGTGAATTGGCATTGCGGTCGGGGGATGATTCGGTCACCGGCAACTGCTCCGGTTGGCCATATACCGTACAACTGGAGGAGAATACCAGCCGCTTCACCCCATGTTCGGCCATCAGACCCAATAACACGGTCAACGAGCCGACGTTGTTGTGATAGTACTTCAACGGTTCCGACACACTCTCGCCCACCGCCTTGTATGCTGCG
>Ga0209175_10001852_pt1 | contig 10218 bp, 21 predicted proteins | sample JI91814C2DNA_FD_187506 | JGI IMG/M metagenome (GOLD analysis project Ga0209175, IMG submission 187506) | Wastewater effluent complex algal communities from Wisconsin, to seasonally profile nutrient transformation and Carbon sequestration -... | ecosystem: Engineered > WWTP > Effluent > Algae...
AAATATCCAGCACCTTTGAGTTCGATATGAATAATTTTGTTCATATCTTTATCTTCAGGCTCATACTTAATACGAACTTGCTTTAAGTTCAGTATGATTCTTGATACGTCCTCACTAATGCCTTCTATATAAGAAAACTCATGAGTGACTCCTTCGATTCGAATCGCAGAAATCGCAGAGCCTTCGATAGAAGACATCAAAGTTCTTCGTAAAGAATTTCCAAGCGTAGTTGCAAAACCTCTTTCAAAAGGTTCTGCAATAAACTTACCATAATTAGGAGTATTTACTTCTGTGTAATACTCTATCTTCTTTGGTCTTTTAAAACCTTTTAGTAAATTTTTATGAGACAAAGCTGTATCCTTCCGTTCTTATTTAGAGTATAACTCAACAATCACTTGCTCTTTAATTGGCATATCAACATGCTCTCTAGCAGGCAGACTTGCAATTTCGCCAGTGAACTTAGTGTAATCTGGAGAAACCCATGCTGGATGTCTGTTTAAAGACTGAGCTAATTTAATATTTTGGTCCATTAAATCTGTCTTAGATAATTTTTCCTTAAAAGAAATCGTATCCCCGACTTTGACTTGGTAAGATACAATATCAACCTTGTGATCATTTACTAATACATGACCATGACCAATAAAATTTCTAGACTGAGCTCTAGAAGATGCAAACCCCATTCTATAAAGAACATTATCTAATCTTCTTTCAAGAAGCTGCAACAGATTCTCACCTGTAATACCTTCCTGATGGTTGGCTTTTTCAAAGTAATCACGGAATTGTTTTTCAAGAACTCCATAGATTCTTTTTACTTTTTGTTTTTCACGAAGCTGAGTAGAATATTCTGAAATCTTTCCTTTCTTCTTTGGTGGAGGTCCGGGTGGATTTTTTCTGTCTTCAAAGCTACATTTATCTTTATTTAAGCATCTAGAGCCTTTCAAAAAAAGCTTTAAACCTTCTCTTCTACAAAGTTTGCAAACTGGTCCTGTATATCTTGCCATTTTATAATATCCTTATCAAACTCTTCTTCTTTTGCGCGGTCTACAACCGTTATGCGGAAGAGGAGTAATATCTTTTATGATTTTTATTGCGAGTCCTTTAGAAGCAAGAGAACGAATTGCAGATTCTCTTCCGATTCCAGGTCCCGATACTAATACGTCTACTTCTTTTAAGCCTGCTGCATCGATCGCTTTATCAGCAGCATTTCCCGCAGCGATTTGAGCCGCATAAGGAGTAGATTTTTTAGATCCTCTAAAACTCATAAGTCCAGAAGATGACCAGGATAATACGTTTCCTGCCATGTCAGTGATCGTAACAATCGTATTATTGAAAGAAGCTTGAATGTAAACTTTCCCGCGAGGAACGTTTTTCTTTTCTTTCTTTTTTACTTTTTTTACTTTCTTCTCTTTCTTATCTTTTTTATCTTTACTTTCTTTAGTTTCTTTTTCCATAAAAATTAATCCCGGCTCCCGCTGCTATTTAGTTACTTTCTTTTTGTTCGCAACGGTTTTCTTTCCACCTTTACGAGTTCTTGCATTTGTTTTTGTTCTTTGTCCGCGAACAGGAAGACCTTTTCTATGACGAAGACCACGATAACATCCGATATCCATTAACCGTTTGATGTTCAAGTTAATATCAGAGCGAAGATCCCCTTCTACTAAATAACCTTCTTCTTCAATCACTCTTCTGATTAAATTTTCTTGGTCATCATTGAGGTCTTTAACTTTAATATCTTCACTGATTTTAGCTTTCGCTAATATCTTTCTAGAAGAGGACTGGCCAATGCCATATACGTAAGTTAATCCAACTACTATTCTTTTATCTTTAGGAATATCAATCCCAGCAAATCTTGCCATACTCTATCTCTGCCTCTGTTTATGTTTAGGGTTGGTGCAAATTACGCGAATGATGTTTTTTCTACGAATAATCTTGCAATGCTCACAAATTTTTTTTACTGATGTTCTAACTTTCATAAATTTCCTACTTTTTACGATATGTTATTCTGCCCTTGGTTAAATCATACGGCGAAAGCTCGACTGTGACTTTATCCCCTGGCAGAATTCTAATATAATGCATTCTCATTTTTCCTGATATATGAGCCAATATTTTATGCCCGTTTTCAAGCTCAACTCGGAACATAGCATTTGGAAGTGGTTCCATTACTGTTCCATCGACTGTTATTGCTTCTTCTTTTGGCAATTTAACCTAATTCCTTTTTAATCATCTGAGTAATCTCATCTAACTTACCAGATCCATTGATTTCTTTCAGAAGATTATGATTTTTATAATAATCTAAAAGTGGAAACGTTTTGTTATTGTAATTTGTCAGACGATTTTTAATCGTCTCTTCGTTATCATCTGCACGACCTTCAATTTTGGCGCGCTCTAATAAACGAGCTAATAACTCGGAATCCGGAACCGCTAAGTTTACAACAGCATCCAATTTAAGACCCAATTCCTTGAGTAAAATATCCAATGCCTTCGCTTGCTCAATTGTTCTAGGAAATCCATCCAATAAAAAACCATGTTTACAATCGGGGTCTTTTAATCTATCTTTAATAATTTGAATCACGACTTCATCTGGAACTAAATCGCCGGCATCCATAAACTTTTTGGCACGGAGACCCGCTTCAGTAGAATTTTTTATGGAATCTCTTAAAATATCACCTGTCGATACCTGAGGAATACTGTATTCCTTGCAGACGATTTTAGCCTGTGTACCTTTTCCTGCACCCGGTGGACCCATAAAAATTAGTCGTTTCATCGTATTATCTACCTTTAACCTTAGTTTTTTTCATAAAGCCATCGTAATTTCTCATAAGCAACTGTGCTTCAATTTGCTTTAGAGTCTCAAGGGTTACCCCAACCATGATTAATAAAGATGTTCCACCAAATGTATATACTAAAGCACCGCCACCCGTGTTGTTTCCCAAGTCCAAAAATCTAATGATAATATAAGGAGACAAGGCAAGCATTGCTAGAAAAATGGAACCAGGTAGAGTAATTCTATTTAAAACCTTTTCGATATATACTTTTGTATCAGTTCCTGGACGAATACCTGGAACAAATCCACCATATTTTTTTAAGTTCTCAGCCAATTCTTGAGGATTGAATTGAATAGCGGTATAAAAGTATGCAAAGAAAATAATTAAACCAGTGTAACAAAAATAATAAAATATAGAGCGGTACCAGATAGTTGAGAATGGATTAAAGAAATCCAAAATTACTGCCCATCCTGCCCATTGACCACTATTTGAAGAAAGCCACTGAACAATTGTCTGAGGAAATAATATTAAACTAGAAGCAAAGATGATAGGCATTACGTTTGCCCCATTTACTTTAAATGGAATGCTTTGGCTCTTTGCCTGAACCATTCTTCTTCCAACCATTTGCTTCCCGTACTGTAGAGGAACTTTTCTAGTTCCTTGTGTTAAATAAATAGTAAAGTAAATAAGGAATATGAAAATAACAAACAAGATCAAGATTGGTAAAGGATCAGCTTTATCTGTTGTAAAGAGTTGTAAGAATGCCTCTGGCATACGTCCAATGATACCTGCAAAGATAATCAAGGAAATACCATTTCCAATCCCTTTTTCAGTGATTTGTTCTCCCATCCACATTAAAAGAATTGTTCCAGTAGTGATCGTTAAGATTCCCAGTGGAACAAAGAAACTTTGAACGTAAGGATTAATCAATCCAGGATAACGAGCTGGATTCACTCCAGTCCCAGTAGACCAGTTCTTTGCCATATAAATTACAGCTAAGCTTTGAACGACGCAAAGAATAATAGTACCAAATTTTGTATATTGGTTAATCTTCTTGCGGCCTTCTTCCCCTTCTTTCTGTAACTTCTGTAATTGAGGGATAAGCACCATAACAAGTTGCATAATAATGGAAGAAGATATATAAGGCATAATTCCCAAAGCAAAAATGGAGAACTTAAGCAAAGCCCCACCTGCAAATAAATCTACCATTCCCAAAAGTCCATCAGTGGAGTCAGAAGTAATTCCTGAAACTACCAAGCTATTAATTCCAGGAATAGTAACATGAGTTCCCATACGGAAGAGTAAGAGCATAAAGACCGTAAAAAGAATTTTTGCTCTTAACTCAGGGATTTTAAAAATATTTGTTATTACACTTAGCATATTTTAGTTCTTAGCAGTCTCCGGTTTAGCTTTCACTCTTGCAGTGAAAGTACCACCTTGCTTTTGTAATTTTTCAAGTGCCGATTTAGAGCAAGCATCAGCTACAATAGAAACAGAAGACTTTAAATCTCCAGTGCCTAATACTTTAATCAATCCCGCAGCATCCTTAATAAGACCTTTCTGCTCTAAAATTTCAGGCGTTACAGACCCAGAGAGATTATATCTAGTTAAATCACCAAGATTAACAGGTTGGAATACAACATGAAAAATATTAGTAAAACCTCTTTTAGGCATACGTCTGTGTAAAGGCATTTGACCACCTTCAAACCCTCTTCTCATGCTGGAAGCTCTTGCTTTTTGCCCCTTTTGTCCACGAGTAGAAGTTTTTCCCATTCCAGAGCCAGGACCTTGTCCAATTCTCTTGCGCTCTTTCTTTGCTCCTTTTGGTAAAGGAATTAAATTAGCAGTATTTGCATCTGCTTTTTTAGTTTTTCTAGCTGCACCAAAGGCAGTAGAAGGTTTTACACGATTGCTTTTTTTACTTTGATTAGACATAGATTACGCCTTTTCCACATTTACTAAATAGTTTACAGAGCGTAGCATCCCCATTATTGCTGGAGATTTGCTATGCACTTTCGAGCTACCAATTTTTCTTAAGCCAAGTGCTTTTAAAGTCTTGCGGTGCACTGGAATAGTTCCTATGGAACTTTTAACTTGAGTAATTTTAATTTTATCCATTTTAGATCTCTCCTTGACCAAAGAGTTTCTTTAAAGGTATTCCACGCTTCTTAGCAGCAATAACAGGAGTTTCTAATTTTTTAAGCGCTTCAAATGTTGCTTTCACAATATTCAAAGGGTTACCGGAACCATAAGACTTTGTAAGAATATCTTGCACTCCCGCTTTTTCTACTACTGAACGAACAGATTCTCCGGCAATAATTCCAGTTCCAGGAGAAGAAGGCTTAAGATAAACCCTTGCAGATTTAAATTTTCCAACTACTTCGTGAGGAATAGTATGACCGATTATATTGATTTTAAAAAGGTTCTTTTTTGCAGATTCTATAGATTTACGAATTGCATCTGGAACTTCATTTGCTTTTCCAAACCCAATTCCAATTCTATTTTTTGAATCACCTACAACAGTTAAAGCGTTGAAAGAAAATCTACGACCACCTTTTACGACTTTTGCTACGCGATCAATTTTTACAACTTTCTCGCTAAACTCTTTTGCTTCTTCGTCCATGTATGCCATTTAAAACTCCAATCCTTCTTTTCTTGCTGAATCCGCGAATGCAGCCAATTTACCATGGTAGATGATACCAGATCTATCTAACATTACTTTGCTTACACCTTTGCTCTTTGCTCTTTCAGCTATTAACTTTCCAAGCTCAGTTGCTGCTTGCTTGTTCTTTTTTGAATAGCCTTGCACCGGAAAACTCTTTTCAGAAGATACAGCGTAAGCAATTGTCTTGCCTGCGGTATCATCAATTACTTGAGCTATTAAATAACGATTTGTTTTGTTAAAAACTAAACGAGGTCTGTCCCCGTTTTGTTTTAACTTAAATCTTGCTCTTTCGATTCTTCTTTCTTGACCAGGTCTATGTTTTTGTTTATTAATCATTATTTCTTACCAGTTTTTCCAGCTTTACGCTTGATATACTCGTTAGCGTATTTAATTCCTTTCCCCTTATAAGGCTCAGGCTCTTTAAATCCACGAATATTTGCAGCAACTTGACCAACGAGTTGTCTATCTACACCAGTGATTTTAATTTTCAACTGATCAACTACATCAATCTTGATTCCTTGTGGCTCAGGAAACACAACCTCATGGGAGAATCCTAAATTCATCACTAAATTAGAACCTTTCTTTTGTGCTCTAAAACCAACTCCGAAGATTTCAAGGTTTTTCTCCCAACCAGTAGAAACACCTTTTACACAATTATTGAATAATGCTCTTACCAGTCCATGGAGTGCTATCGTTTGTTTTTCTTCGTTCGCACGAGCAAACTTAACAACGTTTCCATCTACACTCATTGTTATACCTTTGTATAAAGGAGTGCTTAAAGTTCCGAGTGGACCTTTTACTTCGATCTTATCTCCCGCTTGCTTAACTTCCGTTTTAACCGGGAGGGTTACTATATCTTTACCTACTCTAGACATACTCTTAAAGATATTTGCTGGATCCGATTAGGATACCTTGCAAATAACCTCTCCTCCAATTTTTAATTTCATAGCTTTCTTATTGCTCATAATCCCTTTGGAAGTAGAAATAATCGAAATACCAAGATTACTCTTTACAGGCTTAATATCTTCCGATTGGATATATACACGTCTACCAGGCTTAGAAACTCTTTCGATTTCACGTATAACTGGACGGCGAGTATCGTCATATTTCAAGGTAACAGTGTATTCAGGAATATTATTGACTTTTGTTTCCTGAAAGTCTGTGATAAAACCTTCTTCCTTCATGATGGCAAGGATTGAATTCTTAATCTTACTGCCAGAAACTTTGCAAACAGGGTGTTTAGCACTGCCTGCATTTCTGATTCTAGTAAGCATATCTGCTATTGGATCTGATAAACTCATATATATTTTTCCTTATTCTACCAAGATGACTTAGTCACACCTGGAATTTGAGCAGTACTAGCTAACTCACGAAAACAAATTCTACACATTCCGAATCTTCTTATAAAAGCACGAGGTCTACCGCATAGAGCACAACGATTGTATGTTCTAACTTTAAACTTTGGCTTTTTATTTTGCCGAGCTATAATGGAAGTTTTAGCCATAAAATTTTAAGTCTCCTACTTTTTTCTATAGGGCATTCCGAAACCAGCAAGTAGTTCGTATGCCTCTTCATCAGATTTTGTACTTGTTACCATGGTGATGTTCATACCATGCATACTGTGAACCTTATCGAATTGAATCTCTGGAAAGATGATTTGCTCTTTAATGCTCAGATTGTAGTTCCCACGACCATCAAAACCCTTTGGATTAACACCCTTGAAGTCCCGAACCCTCGGTAAAGCCACATTTATAAACCTGTCCAAAAATTCAAACATTTTTTCCCCACGAAGAGTAAGCATGCAACCAATATTCATCTTCTCTCTGAGTTTGAACCCAGCGATTGATTTCTTAGCAACAGTCTTAACTGCTCTTTGACCACTTATTGCAGCCAAAGTATCTAGTGCGGATTCTAATGCCTTCGGATTAGAGTGTCCTTCTCCCATTCCCACGTTCAATACGATCTTTTCGATCTTAGGAACCTGAGAAGGAGATTTGAAATTAAACTTTTTAAGTAATGCTGGTTTAATTTCTTCGTTGTATTTCTTTTTTAATCTTGATTGTTCCATGATTAACCTTTCGATTTAAGAGTTCTTTCTTTAGAACCATTCTTTACTTCAAAACCTACTCTTGCCCCTTTCTTCTTTTTAGAATCATAGAGCATTACGTTGGAAATATGAATCGAATTTTCGATTTCAATGATTCCACCTTGAGGGTTTTCTTGTGTTGGTCTAACGTATTTTTTTCTTTTATTAATACCACTTACAAAGATACGATCTTTTCTTTTATCAATAGAAAGGATTTTCCCTTTTTTTCCTTTATCTGCGCCACCGATGCAGATAACTTCATCGTCTTTTTTTAGTTTAATCTTCTTAAACTTCGTTGGCTCAGAGCCACGATAAGGTAATTTGTTTGCCATTTTATAATACCTCTGGTGCTAGAGAAATAATTTTCATAAACTTCTTGTCTCTAAGTTCACGAGCTACCGGTCCAAAAATACGAGTTCCTTTTGGATTTCCTTTTTCGTCGATAATAGCAACTGCATTATCATCGAAACGGATATAACTTCCATCTGGTCTTCTAATTTCTTTTCTGGTCCTAACAACTACAGCTCTTTGCACAGCTTTTGTATGAACTTTCTTTCCTATAGAATCTCTTAAACCGTATGCAGGCTGAGAGTCCTTTACTGCTACAATAATCTCATCACCGATTGTCGCATAACGTTTCTTAGATCCACCAAGAACCTTAACGCACTGAACTCTCTTTACTCCAGAGTTATCAGCTACCTGTAAAAATGTTTGCATTTGAATCATTTTATTTCGCTCTCTCTACAACTTTTAAAAGTGTGTGTCTTTTTTGTTTAGATAATGGACGAGTTTCCATTGCTACAATTACATCGCCTTCTTTACATTCCCCTTTTTCATCATGCACTTTAAGACGAGATGTCTTACGGGTAATCTTTTTGAACATAGGGTGATTTTGTCTAAACTCAATTTCCATAACAACAGTTTTAGCCATTTTAGTGCTAACTACTTTGCCGGTAACTGTTTTGCGTTTTTTTACTTCTACTTTTTCTTCCATAAGTTTTATCCTTATTTCTTAGCTGCCTTCGCAGCAGCTATTTCTCTTTCTCTTTTCACAGTCAGAAGTCTTGCAACTTTCTTACGCAAATTTCTAATTACCATTGGGTTCTCAAGGGAACGAGCCACTACATATTGAAAACGATGAGTTCTTAGTTCCTTTCTAGCTTCTGCAAGCTGTGTAGATATATCAGCATCTTTAATGTCTTTTAATTTTAACTTCATATCAAAGTCCTCTTCACAAATTCAGTATGAATGGGAAGTTTGTAAGAAGCAAGAGTTAAAGCCTTCTTAGCCGCTGCTTCATCAATACCACTCATTTCAAATAAAACTCTTCCTGGGCGAACTTCAGATACCCAGAATTCTGGATTTCCTTTTCCCTTACCCATTCTAGTCTCAGCTGGTTTTTTGGTAACCGGAGTATGAGGGAAAATCCTAATCCATAATTTTCCGCCTCTTTTTACTCTTCTATTGATAGATACACGGGCAGCTTCTATTTGTCTTGCTGTGATTCTTCCGGAGGTAATAGCCATTAGACCAAACTCTCCAAAGGAAACTTTATTGGCTACTTCATCTTTACCTTTCAGTCTGCCGATGTGCCACTTTCTATATTTTACTCTTTTAGGTGCTAACATAAGTTACCGGATCCTATTAATTAGTTCTACGTTTAACAGCGTATTTATCTTCTACTTCTTCATTGGAACTGGAGATATGATCTCCTGCATAAGTCCAAACTTTAATACCGATTTGACCAAAAGTTGTAAGAGCTTCTTTCATACCAAGATCAATCTTTGCGCGGAGAGTATGAAGAGGAATACGACCATCTTTGTAACTTTCAGTTCTTGCCATATCAGCCCCATTGAGTCGGCCAGAAATAGAAATCTTAATTCCTTCTACTCCACCTCTCATGGCTCTTCTGAGTTCTGCTTTCATTACTCTTCTGAAAGGCATACGTTGCTCAATTTGAGTTGCGATTGTCTCAGCGATTGCTTGTGCAACAGTCTCTGGTTTTTTTACTTCAATGATGTTGATATTTATTGGTTTATCTGACATAGGCTTGAGAAGAGTTTTCACGTTCTCAATGTTTTGTCCTTTTTGACCAATTACAACGCCTGGTTTTGCAGTATGTAGGTTAACGTTGATTTTTTCTGGAAATCTTTCGATAACAACTTTCACAAGCGAAGAATTCTTAAATTTAGTTTGTAGAAATTCTCTAATTTTAATATCTTCATGTAGATTCTTGGTATAGTCTTCTTTCGCAAACCAAATTGAATCCCAGGTTCTTGTAATACCGACCCTTAAGCCGACTGGATTAACTTTCTGTCCCATTCAATATCTTCCTATTAATTTGATAATACTACAGTGATATGGCTCAAACGCTTTCTGATTCTAGAAGCACGTCCACGAGCTCTTGCCTTAAAACGTTTCATGATCGGACCATCTTCTACATAGATTTTCTTGATGTAGACTTTGGTTAAATCAATCTTTGCATCGGCTACTACTGCATTAGCCGCCGCAGAGTTAACTACGTTTAGAATTTCATCTGCTACTCTTTTTTGAGTAAACTTAAGAATATCCACAGCTTCTGTATAATCATAGCCTCTTACTTCATTTGCTACTAATCTTGCTTTTCTAGCAGAAACTCTTACATATTTTGCTACAGCTTTAGCTTCCATTGGAGACTCCTATTTTTTAACCTTCTTATCGGG
>Ga0209175_10001859_pt1 | contig 10202 bp, 15 predicted proteins | sample JI91814C2DNA_FD_187506 | JGI IMG/M metagenome (GOLD analysis project Ga0209175, IMG submission 187506) | Wastewater effluent complex algal communities from Wisconsin, to seasonally profile nutrient transformation and Carbon sequestration -... | ecosystem: Engineered > WWTP > Effluent > Algae...
GGTTACACGCTCACCAGCGGGGCGGCGGCCACGTTCAATGGGCGAGCGGTTCGTCGGCGCTAAATTCTCGTAGGCCGTTGGCGTCAAAGATGATCACGCCGTAACCCGCTTTCCAGTCGGGTTCCCGAGCCGCCAGCTCCGCCACGCTCCACAGAGTTTTGGTTCCCGCCAAGCCGCCGAAGGTGATGCCTTCGGCTTCCTCTTTCGACAGCTCAATCGCTAACAGGTTCATGGGGATCAAGCTCAACGCTTGCTCCTCCGACCGTGCCAGGCAGAAGCCGATGCCATTCGAGCCATCGCGTGCCGTGAGCTTCCACACCACGGGCTGCTCGTCGGCTTTGGGCTCTACCATCACGACTCTGCGGGACTCCTCGAACGGCTTGAGCTCAGTGCCCGGCAGCACCATCGTCTCGTCAATCATCGGAAAGATCTCCGAGCTGGTGAACGCCTTTAGGTTTGTCCACTGCCCATTTGGCGCGACTAACGACGGATGTTCCTGTGGGCCGAAGCTGGCCGCCTGTTTGCCACCATTCGACGTCACAGTGACGCCCGCGTAGGGCTGGAATGCTGCCCAAGCTTCCTCGATTTGCTCTGCTTCGTCCGTGATCATGGCACTGAGGCAGCGCGCAATCATCCGCAGGATGCCGATCGGCAGATCGATGGCCAAATCCAGCACCACCCACGGGTAGCCAACCACCCCGCGCTGCACGACGTACTTGGCGATGCCCATGGCAAAGAACTCACGAATGAACACACCCATGGCCTCTTGCAGCTTGATCGGCACTTGAGCCTGTGGCAGCTCCCCAACCGGCACCTTCCGATCGCAGAAGGTCGAAACCTCTCGGCTGTGAAACATCACCACCCCGTTCGATTCAACCGGCACCAGCACCTTGGTGCCATCGATCGCACTGGCCAGCATCGCGGCGTTCTCGCTTACCTGAATGACGGCAGCTCCAGCATCCGCCATATCATCAGTAGTGAACTCGGGCAGAACAAACGTCAGGATCGTCACCTGTTCGTTTCGAGTGAGGTTTCCGCCGTGCGTAGCTGCCCACACGGTCGCGCAGCCGATCGCCTTTGCGGTGTTGGCGATCTCTTGTGGCGTGACCGGCCTGAAGTGCTGGCAATCCTTGACCTCGGACATTTCCTCGGTGGAGCAATGCAGAACCGGAAGCTTGTTCAGCAGCACCTCCGGCGGCGTGCCGATAAACGAGTCGCGCCGGTAATCGACTCGGTTCATGCACAGGTTACACAAGTTTCCGTCGCTCTTTAGACGGGTCGTACACGCTGGGCACATGCGGTTTCTAGGCTCGGCGGTATCGGACAGCATCTCGTAAGCCGCAAGGCAGGTCGGACAGATCACCCGCGCTTTCAATGACTTCTCGGCAGCCGATGCTTCTGCGTACATCGCTGTGATCTCCTCACGCATCACCACCAGTCGTCGGTCGGCCTGTACCTCGATTCCGCCAATGCGTTGCCGGAACAGCAGCTTGACCGATTCGGGAAAGTCGGTGTTCAGCAAGCACCATTGCAGATAACTCTTTGGTGCTGCGTTGATTGACTGGCCCGCGTGCTTTCCGAAGGCGAAGCGCACGATGGGATCGACGTCAGGCCGCCGGTCGACATATAGCACGCGGTCGTACAGCTCCCGCTCCAGGTCGTGAAACTCGGCGATCTTGGCCGCGATCTTTAGCGCCCATTCGACGGTGCGCGGAATGATGCCCATGCCCATTCCCCACAGGAACAGTCGCCCCGTGGCTCGACAGTCGGCGACTGCGGAGTGAGCGTTCACCAGCTCAATTCCTACCCGTTCGCACCAGTCTCCGAGCTTGTTGCCCTTGCCGTCCGCGCTCTTGCGGGCGCAGTACATCAGGTAATCGCAGACATCGATCATCGGCACGGGCGAGTATGTCTTGCCGACGCGCTGCCATTCGTGAGCGATAAACCCGTCATCGAAGCGCCGCCCGTTGTAGGTGACGGCAAACTGGCGGTTCGACAGCAGTCCTGTCCACTCATCAACGACATCGGCCAGCACGCTTGCGTCTGCGACCTTCTCATCGGAGATCCCGTGCAGCTCAGTAAGCTGCGGAGGGATCGGGATCTGCGGATTCAGCAGCGTCTCCCGGCTAAACACCTCCGTGTCGCCAGAGTATGCAACAAGCCCGATCTGGACGATCCGATCGTCCGTGGTCAGGCCGGTCGTCTCGATATCGTGGACAGCCCACGAGCAATCACTAATTCGCTTCATTCGTCGCTCCTGTTGGTTCCGTCGCTCTCGACGGATGGTTGACTTTGCGCCAGCGCCCGAGCCCGATCGAGTCGGTCCGTGTCTGCGGCGCAGTAAGTGACAATCGAGGCGAGCGAGTCAAAGCGCAGTCTCTGCGCTCCGACCAGCCCGCGCACCTCTCGCTCGCTGAGCCCGAGTAGGTGCGCCAGATGCGCGTAGCCATATGCGGCTAGCTTGACCGCGCCGGTCTTGGTTCCTCGTCGGATGCTCGGTGCATCCACGCAGAGACGAACGGACCGGCGTTCACGCTGGGGGGTCTGTTGCATTGCCAAAGCCTGTGGGGCTTTGCTGCCCCGGTCAAGGCGTGCTTGATGTCCTTGGGTGCTCGCTCTGCGTTTGCAGCGCCTTGTTTGGGCGTTTCTGCGGACGTGGAGCAACTACCACCCCATCCAGCGTGTCAGGGTCTGGGCGCGGGTTCGGCTCGAAATAGGCCCACGCGCTGACCGCAAGCAGCGTAAGCACCGCGCCGCAGATGGTCTTACCCAAAGAGTCCTTCGGCTTCCGTCGATTTCTCATCGCTTCCTCACGTATGCCCGCGTGTCTGCGGGCCAAAGGGTGATGCGCCCCACAGGGCTTCGATCGCCATGCGGGAAGAACTCCAGGCCGGCCAGCGCGTGGGCCGCAGAAGCAATCATCCGCAGCGCTGGTCGCGCACCCGCGCAGCGCCGTGGGCCATATCCAAACGCCAGCAGTTCGCTGCCTGGGTACAGCCGCTGCACTGCGTACGGCAGCAGCACCAGCAGCGTTTTCGGCTTGATAGAGGCCCCGCTTGGCAGAGTGGAAAACCCAACGCTTTGTCGCGGTAGGAACCAGATCGGCGGGTACAGCGCCAAGGTTCGTGCTGGGCTTTTGACGAGCTCGCCTGATTCCTGCTCGCGCAACAGGTGCCAGCACAGCGCAGCGGCCACCGTATCGCGACCAGCGGCCAGTGCGGTGCAGACCTCATCGTGTCGCTCTCGTAGCAACTCGCGCAGCTCCCCGCAGACGCGAGCAAAGGTGGATGGTCGAATCACTGAGTCGAGCGGCTTCGGAGTCAGCGAGGCCAGCATCTGCCGGACCATGCCGCCCATCGCAGTGTGAACACGAGGGAGCACTTGGGCCATCGTTGACTCGTCGATATCCCACAGCCGACCGATCACGTCGCCCGTGTATCCAAGGGCGATCGGTTCAAGGTCGAGCGGCTTCGACTTGACCACCTTGCTTTCGATAGCGACACGCATGCGATCGGAAGCCCATGCCAGCACGTCATCGGATAGGCCATCGGCCCGCCGCATAAACTCCACCCGAGCCGTCGACCATGCACCGCGTTCTTCCTCGGTGCTGGTCGGTAAGGTGATAAGCGACTTCTCCCCCAGCAGCGCCTCCACGGCCTTCCAAACCTCAGCGCTTTTGTCGAATGCACTGACGTCAGAAAGAATGTGCCGCATGTCCTCTGGGTCGTGGACCAGCAGCACCGGGCCGAGTTTCGTGGGACGCCGACTGCCGCTCTTGCGACAGCGCTCCGTTAGGATGTCAGGAAGATTCGTCTTCATTGCGTTCCCCTGTGGTTGCCTTCGGTGGTGCCTTCAGTTTCTTGATGGCCGGGCTACCTGCCCGCCACGCCTGGATAAGCACCCACTGAATGTTTCTATCGAGGCGCTTCGCTTCGGCGCGCACCTCGTCCGTGATTGACCTGGGAAGGTTCACCGTGGTCTGCGCCATGGCGGATTCCTTTCTGATTTGGCTTGCACTGCAAAAGCAATAAAGCGCGCTTTGTTTTTGCGCAAGCAATTTATTTTGTGATGCACATGTTTCGAGGCTGCAAAAATCGGCCGTACTTTGGTTCGCGGTGACACGAAACCGCTTTAGACGCAGCAAGGCGGGCCGCTTCCGTTCCCGCTGCTGCGGTGTTAGCCTCCGCACATGGCCATCAAACCTTTTGTCCCCACCACCATCGACCAATCACTCGCCAAGCGCACCGTCGGCTTTCTGCTGCCGGTGGTTCGCGATTGCGTGGGTCTTTACCTCGCGGCCAAACACGCGCACTGGATTGTGTCCGGTGAGCTATTCGGGCCGCTTCATGCCGCTTTTGACAGCATCGCGGATCTGGGCGACGGTCTGTCTGACACGTTCGCCGAGCGCATCGTTTCGCTTAATGGCATTCCCTCACGCGAGGTTGGTAACTTCACGGTGGGGCCGGACCGAGACGGCCTAGTGCTTGCTAAGCAACTGGTCGATGCGCTGCTGGGAACATCGCAGACGGTTGCGAGTGCTCAGCAGTCGTGCCTTGAAGCAAACGAGCAGGTATCGGCAAATCTGCTGATGGACGCGGCTGCCAAGCTGGACAAGGCGCGCTGGCAACTCTCGATGTACCTCGCCAGCCAGGCCGACGACTAAGCGGGAGAGTCGTCATCGCTGCGCAGAATGCCAAGCGCTTCTGCGGCAGCTCCCCCGATTCGCCGTGCCTTCTCGGGCTCCAGCTTCATGCACGGCAACTGCTTGATCCTGCCGTACTGCTTACACGGCAGCGGTCGAGCGTCGTAGATCGAGCAGCGGTTTTGCTCATCAACAAACGCGCAGCGCAGCTCGGAATCTGGCATCACGACAAGCGACACCGGCTTTGAACCGAACTCCGGTTTGGAGCGGCCACCGGGAAGCACGATCGCGCCCTTGGGCAAGCCGCCGTAGGCAATCTTTGCGACCGTCAATTCGTCCTCTGTAAACGGTGCAACGTGGCAGCACTGCGCGCCGCATCCTTCGCAGGGGAGTACCCGCAGTCTCTTGGCTCGTCGGCTCACTTGGCGATCTCCCAGGTGGTGCAGGCCATCGGCGACCACCACGCAAGCCCAAACTGGTTGTGATGATCGGGCAGCGCTTGGGTGTGCTGCACATCGATCCGGAGAATGATGCTCCGCCCATTTGTGAGCCGCGCCCACTCCTTTGCCGCTTCGAGCGTATCGAATCCGCGAACCGGGGGAAGAATCGCCCCGGTGTTCTGGTAGCGCTGTAGCTTCCGTGGTGTGGTGGCGTGATACAGCACGGTCGGTTGTGGCCCGCTGAGCGCAGCGCACACACGCTCTGACCAAGACATCATGGCTCGCCTCCCTTGGGCGGGGCGCATAGCGCTTGCAGCTTCCCGATCACCGTGTCGATCGGAATCGCATGGGCTTCGAGCATCGACAGCAGCACAAACAAAACATCAGCCGCTTCGTCCTCTGGCAGACCGCGCTTGCCGCGTAATGCCTCGATGAACTCCGAGGATTCCAGGTGCAGGTACGCGCCGCCGTTAGACCAGTCGCGGGCCCAGCCCTCGCGTCTGCACTTTTCGAGGGCCTGCGTTGCAAGTTGGCAAAGGTTTTCCATCACAGCACCGGGCATGCGCGCTGCGCAATCTCGCGGTTGAGTTCGACGAGCAGCTTGTCGATCTTGTTCAGCGCGTACCGCAGCATCCTGGTTTGTAGGTACCCGCAGACTTGCAGCATCGAGTCTGGCATGTCGCCGACTGCTCCAAGCAGGCCAGCAGCCATGCCAAGCCGAAACTGCGCATCGCCCAGCAGCTCCAGGTGCGAAGTCGCCACCGCTTCCCGCGTGTGCAGGTCGTCTTTCCGTCCGCTTCCGTGCAGTGCGGAAGCGATGAGCGTGCGTGCCAGCTCGATCTGCGACCGAGCGGTCATCGCAGCATCACCGGCCAGCGCAGCGTTGTGAGCGTCCTTGGCTGCCTTGCGCTGCACGCGATTGACCGAGCGGCGCACTGCGCACCGGCCAGCCGATGTCAGGACTGCAAAGTTCCCGTCTCTAAACTCGACGTGGGTGGGAAACAGCGCGGCGACCTCGCGCAAGGTGCGCAGCTCGTCGTCTGTCACCTGTGCGCCGTTGCGAATTGAGTGCAGTAGCAGGATCTGGTTCGTGGTTAGGGTTCGGTGTGTCTTTGTCATGTCGTTCACAGAAGGCTCATCTGTCCCTGTTGGACGGTTGCTGCTGACATAGCAGTCGGTGATGGTTCGGTGGATTCAACCAGCAGGAGCACCACGTCTTGCGACACTCCTGCGAAGGCCCGTTCAAAGCGTTGGTGAAAGCTGCACCGCAACTGCGGCAGCTCCGCCAGCAGCCCATCCTTGCTCTGCGCGCCAACCGGCAGCACTGCGACCAATCGCCCGCCTGGTCCAACTAGCCGCGCAGCGGCTTCTAGGTGCGCCCGCCATCGCCCTTGGTCAAAGGGAGGATTCATCACGATGCGGTCAAACCGGGTGCCGGTGAGGTAGTGCGCCTGGCTGTATGCGAGGAAGTCTTGGCAGACTGCGGTAAGCCCGCGCAGAGAGAGCACTTGAGCGCGCTGCGCAGACACTTCCACGCAGACCGTGTGCTTGGGCATTCTCGCTGCCAACGCTCCGAGTCCGGCCTGTGGCTCCAGACATCGGTGATGTTCGGCGATCTGCGCAAGCTGGATAGCCGCTTCTGCTACGCGATCTGGGGTCGGGTAGAACTGGTGTGCTCTCGTGTCTGAGATCGTTCCCTTCGCGCAGATCTGTTTGAGTACCGCCAGCACCGAATAATCAAAACGCCAGATGGTCCGAAGCCCAATCCTCTCGGGAATCCCGTCCAGCGCTTCGAGTACCGATTCGGCTTCGTCGGTAACTGCTTTGCCCAGATCTCGCGCTCGCTGTGCAAACTCCACGCAGTTGGCGATCGGCTCCTTGACCTTAGCGCCCCATCCCCTTGGGTCCATCTTCCAGTCGTAGGCTTGCTCAACGCCTGCAAGCGCTGAGATCACTTCAAAGGGAAGGGGTCGCTCTATCAGCGCAATGTTGCGGGCTTGACGGGGCGCACGTTGCCGAAACTGCGGAGGGATGGCCTGCGGGTAGAGCTTGGCCAGCAGCATGTTGAGCTTGTATGCAATATCGGGGTGGACCTCGATATGAGCAGTGCCCTTTTGGTACACCCGAATCTTCCACGAACCACCGTCGATTTCGTGCCAGTCCGCCCACTGGCCTTTGAGTGAACTCAGCAGCCGATCGGTAGCGTAGTGGTGCGGAGTTCCCCGCAGCATCAGCTTCCCAATCACACTGCGGAGGTCATGGATCAATCCTGTCGCTCGGGTGTTAAGCATCCCGATCTGGCAGTACACGTTTGCCAGGATCATCCGCTTCCAAAACCATTCGGGCCGGTTGGTAACGTGCTCTCCGCTGAGCCCTTGAAAGATTCCGTCGACCTTCTCAGCCAGAAACTTGGTGCGCTGCGCAAGCAGCTCCGCGAACGTGTCGCGAACCACTTGCTCTGTGAATGGCGGGCAGGTCTTTTCAGTGATGATGGTGTCCCATTCCCATCGTCTCTTCTCTGGCATCGCTTCGCGCAGATCGGTTAGGCCCATCGCCTGCTTCCACCAATACGCATCGAGCGCGGCCAGCGCCTTGGTGTCGGTGCAAAGCTCACTCCCTACCCCAAAGAACTGGAGCACATCGGATCGGGCATCCGTGACGAATCTGACCACCTCCTCGATTCGTCGTGCAGCGGCATCGCGTTGCGCTATCAGGGAAGCAATCGTGTCGTGAGACACAAGCCCAAATCCCACGAACGGGTCTTCGGAGTCATCGACCATTTCTTCGGTGGCCGTCATATCCGCTGCTCCAGCCACTCATCGAAGCGGTTGTGTTCATCGGGATCTCTGACGTGAAGCGTGGCGTGGCCGTTCCTCTTGTCCCAATCGCGCCACGCTTTCGATAGCCACAAGATGAAGCCCGCGCAGCGACCACCCGGCCACGCCTTTTCGTCGTGCTCTCGCATCGCTTCCGGCGTGAGTCCGTGGGCCTTTGCGTACAGCGTATATCGAACAGTAAACCCCGCCATCGTTACCCCCTACACGCACGCTTGGTGCGATCTGTGCCCGTTCGCTGCGCCTGTACCCGGTCGTATAGGTCGGCCAGCTCCCCGCGCTCCCTGCCTTCCTGTAGTAGTTGTTCGCGCAGCGGAGACTGTGCCTTCTGCACGCTCTGCGCGGGGCGGATGTAGAAATAGGGCCGGTAGTCTTTGTCGCGGAACAGGTCGAACTCCCTCCCTCCAGATGCCCAGTGTTTCCGAATGAGCTTGCGCAAGCTGCGCCACTCTGCCCGCGAAAGAGGGCTTGGGTTATTGCAGGCCCCGCAGGTGCCGCGCTGCGACTCCCCGATGTGAAGCCCGCATTCGTTGCAGTGCGGACCGGGAGTCCATCCCTGCCCCTCTGCTACGTGGGAAAGCTTCATCGTGTCGAGCGGCGTGAGGTTGCTACCGAGCGCCAGATACGACCGCGCCAAGCTCTGCCACTGCTTGCGCTGCGCCATGAATCGCAGGTGCGGCATGTGGTCGCAGATAATCCTGATCACGTATTTGGGAATCATTTGTGTCTCCTTGGCCCCCCCGAGCCGTTGACTACTGCTTGCGCGCTTGGCTAAGAGGCTTGGGCGTGAAGTGCAAGTCGAGTTCCCAGCCGCTCTCTGTCATCTCGGGAATCGACAAGTAACCCAGCTCGCCCCCGTCCCCAAACAAGTCGCGAAGTCCGAAAGCTTGATGCTGCTCGGCGGTTGCGTCGCGCTCGATGATGAGCGCCTCGCCGCTGCCGCCACCGAAGTACCGCAGCGACACGATGGGGTCTTTCTGCCCATTCGTCTCGTAGGGCTTGGGCATCGCGTCGAAGACAGCGGAGATTTCGGCGAGCTTTTTGACGAAGAACTCTGCTTCCTCACCGCGCAGAGCCGCTTTGATGACCGCAGCTTGTGCGGTGGGAAGCATTCCGTTGGTGGTGAGGGTTTCGAGAATCGTGAGGGATTTCTGCGTCGCGTTGTTCATGGGAATAGTCATAATGCGCGCACGTTCTGCGCGCAAGATACTTCGAACAAAAAGCGACTTTATCGAGGCGTATATTTTTGCAGGGCAAGCATGTAATCCGCCAACATGCGAGCGATTGCGGTATCGGTCAGCGTGCCCATGCTGAGGTCTGGGCGTCGTCCGTTGATGTGCTCTGCCAGGTCGATGACTGACCATTGCCCGCAGGTCGTCAAGCCCGATCGTACGCGAGCCGAGATCACCTTGTTGCAGGCATCCGCGAGGACATCATCGCGAGAATCGCCGCTCACCCAGAAGCCTCTCACACGTTTGTCTGGTTCCATCCGTAGCGCCTGCGGGAACTCGATGAACTTTTGAGTCTCGAATTGCGGCGCGCTACGTGGCCGCGCTCTTTTGTGTGTCGAGATCACCAGAGTCGCCGCGATTGGTCCCTCTGGTAGATTCAGCATGACGTCGTGTCTGGTTTCAGTGAGGGATGTAAACTTCTCCCGCCCATACAGCGTGTCGAGCAGGGACACGCATCCGCGCTTCCACCGGGCCTCGTCGTTTGACCAGCAGTTGGGGTCTTGGCCGATGTTCCAGCGCAGCGACAAGTCCTTCTTGTGCGGGAGCTTTTCGATGGTCGCCGATACGCTGTACGCGATCGTATAGCGGTACCGCTTCGACCGGATGTGCTGAATCAGCCGTTGTGGCATCGACCATGCGTTTTGACTGAGGTACACGGTCAGGCCGGGCACGCCCAGCGTGATGCCTAAGTCTGTCTCGCCGTCGGAATCAAACTCAATCCCTGCACGTAGCAGGTTATGGAAGTCACCAGGGTGCAGCGCAAGCCGGACTCCGTTGCCGGTGTTGTTGCTGCCGATGGTAACGCCGATCGTTCGATCGCGGTCTTGGCGGAGGTGAAGGAACAGGCCGTGTTTGTTGAGCAGGGTTTGGAGTGTCTTCATGCCGGGCGATTATGCAGGGTCTGTGCCAGCAGGGAGTCACTCGGAGAGGATAGAAGGGGCGATGGATGAGCTGCCCCTATTTGGGACAGAGGGCGTAGCGTTTTGCTACGAAATCAGGCTGCGCGAGGTGGGCTGCTGGTCAGCGGTGGGAATCGGGTCGGCTGTGTTCGTGG
>Ga0209175_10001860_pt1 | contig 10201 bp, 1 predicted proteins | sample JI91814C2DNA_FD_187506 | JGI IMG/M metagenome (GOLD analysis project Ga0209175, IMG submission 187506) | Wastewater effluent complex algal communities from Wisconsin, to seasonally profile nutrient transformation and Carbon sequestration -... | ecosystem: Engineered > WWTP > Effluent > Algae...
ACAATATTAGTACGAGCATTAAATCCCTGCACTTCTTCTTTCCATACCGCCCACAGCATGTCGCATGTCACCAGCCCGTTGGTGCCCCCGTTGTCGGTCAGCAGGTTGGCCATCATGGTATTCAACTGCCCCGGTAAAAAGTATTGCTTTGCATTGCTGTATTTGTTCTTGAAAAAGACATAGCTCAGGTTCGCTCCGTTTAGCCGCACAAAAGGTACGCCCAGGTCAATACCTTGCTGGGTCAACTGGGCTTCTGCATATTGCTCAAAGTCCTGCCCTCCCATTCTACAGGGGCTAACCGTAATGGTCTCATCGGGACATACGTCCAGTTTGGGTATAAATATGTAATCGGCACAACCCGTGGTGCCTGTACCCAACAGCACCATGTATTGATTGGTGTTAACATCATAGGTGGCCGTGGTGGCCGCCACCAGGCCGTCCAGGTAAGTGTACAGCCCTTGAAGGTTTTGGGTATTCACATATCCATTGATGGTGCCCAGGGCTGTGTTGAACTGGGTCTGGTAAAAGCTGCGCATCTGCGTCTCATGTTCATCGATGTATAACTTCTGGGTAAGGGGGTTGATGTTGTTGGTGCGTATGCTTTTCTCTAATACATAGTTCACTCCTCCCTGCAGGCCTGTTAACGTAAATGCGGCCGGATCCCACGACAGGGTGGCCTGCTCACTACACTCGCCCGCACGCATGGAATACGGAACCGGCAAACCGGGGTGAACATAATTAGGATCATCCTGCTTGTACAACTTAAATTCTATCACATAATCGCAGGTCTTGCATAACGAGCCGCCCCGCTGATACAACGTCTTCACTTCATCCAGAGAAATAGCCCTGCGGTAAAGTTGTATTTCATCATAGCCTGCTTGTGTATTGTAGCCTGACGGGATTTTACCAATCAGCAGGGGTAAGCCTTTATCATTCACTATCACATTGGCAGGAATGGTGGTAGTGCCTTGCTGCACTCCGTTCACATAAATCCGCAATTGAGTGCCAGCCCGCACACCTACTACATGATACCAGGTACTCAGTGCCAGGTTGGTGGTGGCGGCCACGCTGTACTGAACCGTCCCGCTCTCAATATAAAAGCCGGGTATATTATTACTGGAGGTGGTACCTAAAGTCAGCGACCATTCATTTGTACCCAATGCGCCTCCCGAATTCCATTTGCCCAAACCCACGGTATTGTCCCAGTTCACCGAATTGGCTGCCTTACGCACCCACATCGAGACCGTAAAATCACCAGCTCCAAAATCCAACTCCGGAGCATCGGCTACTTGTATAAAATCATCGCTACCATCAAAGTTATAAGCCAGCCCATTAAAGTTATCCACCATGGTTGCCGGCCCCCCATTTACTATCCCATCGTTGCCATTGCCGCTCTGATCTATGCCGTTGCCTTCTAATGGATAATAACCCGCCAATGTCTCGTCTGCTCCTCCTCCGCACAACTCTTTCATCTGCCCGGGGGTGATCTGATAATCTACCGTAATGTCAGTATTGATCGGAAACAACAGGGGCTTGCGGCTAACCACTGTATTGGCATTCACTTTTACACTGTTGGTCACTTCTTCAAATACTGCCCGTGTGGCCGTGGCCCGCGAAGCAAGGGCCGTCAGCGGGCCGGTGGTCGTATTCACTGATAATGCAGTGGCTATCACTTTGCCGTCTTTGGTCTGGTAACTCACGCTGCCCGTTCCGTTCGCATCCAGGGTGGTCACTTTCTGAACGCTCTTCGCATCGGGTGATTCTTTGCCAAACAGCATCACCAGCTCCGCTTCATTGGGGTTGGAATAAAAGGTCTTAACCGTTTTGCCTGCTACTTTCACCGCATGGGTAGCACCTACCCCTCCCTGTTCTTTTACCCGGCCTGTTCCATCTTCCAGATACACCGTGCGCGAATAGGGATATCCTTCCGCATTCGCTACTCCCCCATTGATACCATTGTCTGTGCCACTATAATAATTCCCTAAGTCACTAGCCAGAGGGACCACATAAGGATCGGTATCAAAATCAGCTTTCGTGTAGGGGTTCAATCCATTCTTCAACAAGCCACTCAGATAACCCAACTTACTTACACCAACAGCCGGTATCGGCAAACTCGACAGGGCATTGCGACCTGTAAAGTCCTGCATGGTTTGCGTGGCTACTATCTGATTGTCGCCCTGGATGCGGGTCTGCTGCTGGCTCACCTGCTGCAGACCGTTCGCATAGGTCAACTGCTCACTCACCCGGTTGCCTTCTGTAAAGGTGCGGCTGTAAATCCAGTTCTGACCTTCTTCCGGATGGGTGTAACTAAAGGTTCCTTCCGTTGACCAGGGACCATAGTTGGAAGGGTTGGTGATCCCTCCATCCAAACTCCCGATTGGACGAACTCTCCACCGGTAATTCCCCGTGCCTTCGGCCAGAGACACGCTTTGGCTGCTGGCTCCCTCAGTAAAAAGTTTCAGGGCTTTGTTCCAATCTACTGCTTCACTCCCATAGATGCGAAGCAACTGGTATTCATACATGAGTATATCACCACAGCCTCCGGTCCACGAAAAATTCTGCTCCCACTTGGTATTGTCAATGGTGGGGGTGGTTAAGCTTACGGCCGTGCCGGGGTTTACTTTATCTCTCTCTTCATAGCTGGTCACAAGTCTTATAAAATTCTCCGCCACTGCATCGCTGGCACTATAACTGTTGATCTTGATCTTGATGAACTTCAGGAGCTGGGGATTCAAGGCCAACTCTTTGCGAAACAACTGCTCGGGATTATTCGGGCTGGTGGAAAAGGGAATGGTCCAGCTCTGCTCCAGGCCTGGAAGGTCATAGTAGGCGGTGACAGTAGCACTGATACCAAACGTAAATGGACGCTCTCCTAAATTATACCGATCGCCCAAATCCAGTTTGGCACTGATCGTCACCGGACCATACTGCCCGATGCACCCTACATAATTATTGCTGTGCTTGTTCAGGTATAAATAGCCTTCCGCCAATGTACTCAGCTCGGCCTTGTTCATGGTCACACTCTGGTTCTGCAGGGCTGTACTCAGGATGGCAACCGGCACATTGAACGCGGGGCCTTCGCACCCATCACGTACCGCTTTTACCTGAAGGGTGTAATTCCCCGTGGCTGCCACATTCACCATTACTTCACGGCCTGCCACACCTGTGCCTGTCGTATTGTTTACTGTAACATTGGCCTGAGGCACCCAGGTAAAACTGGTGGCATCGGCACTGCCCTGCACCTGCAATCGAAATGCTTCATTCGCAAAACTTACTTTCAAGCCTGATACACTGGTGATGGAACTGGGCAATGGCTTTACTGTAACATTCTTTACCGTTGGCGCTACCGCCAAACATCCACTGCCATCGTTATAGCGTACGCTCACGCTTTGGGCTCCTGCTGTATTCCAGGTAACGGTAACACTATTACTGCTCGTTGTGCCGCCTGCTGTAATTGTACCTCCTCCGGAAACTACCCAAACATAGTTTGTCATTCCTACCTGGGTGGTGTATACATTCCCTGTACTGGTGGCACATACCGGATCGGGGGCGGTCGTAAACGTAGGAACCGGTGAGGGATTAATGGTAATGCTGGCGCTGCCCGTCATGGTTTGTACACATCCATTGGCAACGCTGGTGCCTACTACAGTATAACTTCCCGCTGTTGTCTGGTTACTCCAATTCAGCGCTGCGCCTGTTCCTGCCAGTGGGCTCCCGCTATTGGTGCCGTTGGCTTTCAACTGATAATTCACTCCGCTCTGAGAACCGCTCAGGGTAACACTTACTCCGCTGCCTCCGCTGCAATAAGATCCTCCGCCTCCTACTGTGTAAGTGGTGAGGGCAGGATAAACACTTACTACAGGGCTGCCGCTCATGGTCTGCACACAACCGGTAGCCGCATTGGTAGCTACTACCGTGTAGCTACCGCCAACGGTTTGATTAATCCAACTCAGCACTCCGCCCGTACCGGCCAATGGGATGCCGGTATTAGTCCCATTCAAACGCAATTGATAATTCACTCCTGACTGCGACCCGTTCAGCGTTATACCCGGACCGCTTCCTGTTGAACAGTAGGAACCTCCTCCGCCAACTGAATAAACTACCGGTAAAGGATTAACGGTTATGTTCTTTATCCCTGAATAATTAGTGGTACTTGTAGTACAGACTTCATGGCTGGGGTAAACCCACCAGCAATCATATACTAACTCCCATTGACAGTGGGGAATACGATCCGGCTCACAGATGTATTGCGATACATAGCCGCAATCCTGATAAGGGGGATCATTAACTGTTACACAGTTTGTCGTTGTCTGAGAATAGCTGGCTGATACTGAATTAGTACTATTAACGTACCATTGTATGTTAACACTCGATCCTACCGATGAACCTATTATAGTTCCTCCAACAACCGACCAGCTTAACGTGTACCCCGAAAAATTAGATGAACTGTAAGTAGACGTAACACCATTACAAACAGGACTCGGCCCAACTATCGTAATACTCTGAGCTTTGACCATCGATACGAGGGTCAACCAAAAAAATAAGATCATCAATAACCTTCTCATACCAATAGCCATCTCAGTCCTTTTAATTTGCATGAAATCTCAGTATTTATAGATAACTACCACTCCAATCATTGTTTACCATTCGATTCTTCTATTTACTACCTATTCCTATTTAGTTCAAAAGAGTCCAAAAGCGAATATCTTCTGGAAATGAAACTAGCCTAAGTGAAATAATATCTTACAGCAAGTAACCCATAAACAATCAGGCATGACAAAAAAAACAAAGCTGCGTGACACGCCACCTGAAGGAGCTTATTTTTGCCCCTAACTTTCGCTAAAGAATCACAAAACACTTTGATATAGATCACTTTAAACAGGAAGTAGTGCGCGATAGCTACAATGGTAAAAAAAATCGCAAACATCACAAAAACAGAGCCGTCCGTTATCCCTGAAGCGATGATCATTCAATTATTATTTTTTGTCCTTTATAGTTCCCATTGTAAATATCTGAGCTCTTATACTTAATATTATTTTTGTCTAAATATTTTTTCCAAAGATCGATGGCGTGGCTACCAAAATAGGTAAATTCTTTTTCGCCAGTTTTTAATCCAATGAATGATCGTAGTAAGAAGATGTTATCATTTTTATTTTGACCGTTTTGCTGCACAAATTCAAAAAAAGAAAGATCAGGATTGGAGTTTTTAATTTGCAATGATTTCACTCTGTTAAATACATTTTTCACATCATTTATATACATCATATACTCATATGGTCTATCACTAATGTTATCGGCTTTCTTTCCATGCTCAGGCCCTGCTTTTGCATGCTCAAAAGTTATATCCTCTCTAAAAACATATCTATATAAGTCACTATACCATGGCTCATTTCTCCCTGTCTTCCCGTACATTACCCTATCTCCATTTTCATCCAGATAACTATGGGCCCATGAGTCGCCAAGAGTATGTAAATACTCCAACTTTCCTGCAAATATTTGCCCCAGCGCCCTAAAATTGACAATCTTCTGATCTCCTCCGGTTAGTCCGTGCCAATCGCCCTGAAATTCTTCCTCAGCCCAAGTGCCAAGCCCCCCATCCTTGCCCCATGAAATACCCGTCCTATGTGGTGTTATTTCCATCGTATAATATTTATCTCCATGGACTTTATGATCAAAATACTCCGCTGCCTTGGCAATACTAAATGCAGTTTGCTTGTCCAATCCCATTACAATCCCGAGTGCATAAACAGTCCAGAAATGCCCGTCCTCTTCCCATTCACCGTTTGGATCCCTGAATTGCACTGGATTATTAAAACCAAACCGATATGGTGTCCAGCTTGATGTTTTAGCTTTTTGTGGATCTACTGAAAACCATCTACCTATTCCAGGACTATATATTCTTGATCCATAGTCATAGCTGGTGCTGCCCCACTCTCCGTTGCTGTCTTTCTCTTTGCCATTGAACCCATAGCGGTATTTGCCTGTGGCACTCCAGGTGCGGCCGGGCTGGTCCATACCAAAGGGATAGTAGTTGGAGGCACTCACTACTTTGCCTTCGTAAGCTCCCGGTACACCTGCCGTTACCACGCTTAGCTTCTGGTCGTTCACCACCGTGCGCACATTGCCAAGATGGTCTTTCAATTCATACTGTCGTGTATTGAGTAGTCTTGTGTACAACCCATCGGCCGAGGCCATCGCTCCCCCGCTCTCGCTCACCCGCACACTGAAGCTCTGACCCGCTGCACCACTGGATGTGTAACTGAACCCTGCCCCTAAGGTGAGCGTAACTCCCGTGCTCAGGAGATAGGTTGCTCCTTCATAAATGTTCTTTGCAGCATTGGACGTGATGCGCACTTCGCCCGGTTGTAATACCGGGGCTGTCGTGCTGGCATCAATCCGCACCGTCTTTGCATAGACGCCCAACCGGTCGCTGCCATACAAGTACATCTCCGTCAGGTTGGTTTCCGGTGTGGTACCACTCGCTTCTATCTTTTCATATACTCCAAGGGTGTTGCCGCTCGCATCGCGCACATAGTAGTTGGTCTTCGTCAGCCCTGCACTGTTCACCTGCTTCTTGGCTACCCTGTTCCCTTGTGCATCATACATAAACTCGGTGTAGGCTCCCGTAGGCACTCCGCCTGCCGTAGTCTTATCTACCCGCTTCACTTTGCCATACGGTGTCCAGCTGATCAGCGTCTGCTGTTGTACATCTCTGGTCAGGTTGCCGATGGGGTCATATACATAGTTGCCGATGTTTTGGTTCTCGATATCATCGCCAAAGGCATACACATAGGTAGAACTCCAGCCATCGGTAATGTGGCGAAGCCGATTGGTGTTTGGGTAATAATTGTAGGAGGTATTATCTATATAGGGTGTAGTAATGCCTCCATAGGTAATCTGGCTGGCTATGTTGCCCGTGGCATCGTAGGTAAACTGGTTGGTAAAATTACTTGTGGGGGCTACTGCCCAGGCGCTACCGTTAAAGGTCTGGTAGGACGCATTTATCAATCGGTTCAATTCATCGTATTGATACTGGTAGCCGCTCAACTGCTTATAGTTCAGGCTCGCATTCGCGTAGGCACTATTAATGCTGCCGGTGTAAAACATGTTACTCGTCCAGGCTGCTATGTTGCCGTTGTACAAATCCCGCGTGGCTGCCGGTAGCAGGGTGCTGGCCGTGGTGGTCTCCAGCGGTGAACTGGTGCGCTTATAGTCTCCGTTGAAATACGTGAGTGCCATACTAAAGGCATCGCGGCCTGTCACTGAGCCAGTGTCTCCATCACGGCCAGGGTCGTTGATCTTATCTTGTAGCGGGTGGTTGAGTGCCTTCAGCCAACCCTGAACCGTGTAAGTATAATCCATACCCTGCACCTGGTCTTCACCAATAGTGGTGCGCTTCAGCGGGCCATGTTTATAGTATTCATAATTCGCTTCCTGCTCCCACAGCTGTCCGTCTTTGCTGGTGTAAACTTTGGTGATGCGGTTGTTGGCATCATAATCATATTTGTGACTGAACTGGTCGGCTTTGCCGGGATTGTAGTCCACCTGCAGCACCTTGCCGCTGATCAAGTCATAATTGTACTTAATGCCTGTGGCCGGAAGGCCGGGGATCAACTGCACCAGCCACTCTACATTGCCGTGCGAATCATAACTGTAAACAGTATGGGTACGGTCGGTGAGGGTAGCATCCAGTCCGTCTTCGTCCAGGTAGGCATAGCTTACCCTGTTGCGCAGGTAGCGCTGGGCATAGCCCGCAGGCATCTGTGCAATATCAAATGCAGCCGTGTAGAATGTGCGGGTGATCTGACGCAGGTTGGCAGAAGGGTAAACGCTATTGTTGTTGCGGTTCAGCAGGGCATTGCTTTCACTATAACCGGTAGCCTCTCCCACTTCCATCACGCGCCCAAGGTTGTCGTACTTGGTATAAGAATAACTACCCTCTGCCGATTGCTTCTGTTTGGCATCGCGCGAGAAACGTAACTGACCTTTATCATTATAGATATACGTGGCATAGTAGCGCGAGGTGTTGAACTGGGTTTCGGTAGAGGTGCTTACCGGCCGTGCATAGTATGTGGTTTGATCGGCAGCGGACACCGTAGGGTCGGCATTCGCATCGGGGGTGTGCTCTCTGATCAGTTGCCCCAGACTATTATATTGATACTCCGTAAGCAGCGTGTGAGCCGGGAAAAGGTTTCTTGCTGACGCTAACGCTGTAGATGTGTTTACCGTAAGGAAGACTACGCCCCGGGGCGGAACGGTCTTCATCAGGTTGCCGGCCCGATCGTAATAATACAATGTGAAATGGTGCAGGCCGGTGCTATAGCTTACCGTCAGCTTATCATTGATCAGCGAGGGGTCGCTACACTTGATTGCATACTGCTCTCTGAAACTCTGAACATGGTTACTGATCAGCTGTTCTACTTGCTGGTTTATTGAATTCTGAACTACTCCGGCCGAAGCGTCCTTGCATTTCTCTTCCGCAGGCTGATACACTACATCGCTCAACTCCGGGGGTACTACTACTACATTCTCTCCCGTAGCTATAGGCGTAGTGAAACGAAAACAGACAACATGGCTAACACACTGACTTTTATTGACAAGAAATGTGGCACTAAACGGAGAAGTACTTAAAGTACCAGCTTTTGAAGAGGCGATAAAATACTCAACGTCCCTATCCATCTGAATACTCTGAACTTGCCAGTTTCCACTCACATCAGTTACAGTCGCTCCGATATATTTGATGATATCTTTGTTCTTATTGGATAAATAAATTTCAACCACACTACCCGGCTGGGCATTTCCATTTATTGTTACAAAATTTCCGTTCAAAGCATAACTAGCAAAGTATGGAGGATTAGAGGCTGGTGCTCCTGTATTTATTAGTCCTCTAAAGGTAGTTCCTATTAGGGATGAAAAAATCATCAAATTTTTAGAGATATTATTATTAGAGCCAACAGTAGCAATACCATTATTGCCACCAACAAATCTATTGTTCTTAATGGTAGAATTATTACCATCAAGAGTTATTACGCCTGAATATGCAATGTTGGATGAATAGAAAATATTTGCTTCGTTGATCAAATCACCCCCAATAACAATACTATTGGCACTATAAAAATTATTCCACCAATAAGCCCCACTACTCAGACAGCTAAAAACATTGCCTTTTATAAGGAGATTATTATTATGATCAAATGTCGTTGTGGTTAAGCTACTTGTTGTGCTGAAAATATTTCCAATAAACGAAAGGTTGTTTGCGTAGCTAGTTCCAAAGCCACTATTGCTCCCAAATCTAAAATCAAAACCCTTGAAAATTGAATTGTCTGCGCCAATTACAATTGAACCTGTGGTTGATGTTGAAGGCACAGCTATTCTAATCAAAACACTACCAGAAAAACCGGGTTGGGTAGTAGCATCAAAAGTTATATTATTACCCTCAATCCCTAAACCTTGCCTGATTGTAATGGTCTGCACTCCTGATCCCGGAATATTGAAATTAATTAAGATGCGATGGGCGGGATTTTGGAGGCTGTAGGCGTAAGCTTGTTCAGTAGCCCAGCGAAAACTTCCCAAATTTACGGGGGTGTCCAATAAATTATCCAGTGTATTGACGACAGTTATTACTTTTTCAAAATTTACCGGATTTGAAGGCGGCCCCCATAACGCACCAAATTGGAATCCCGCTGTTATATCAATTGGATTTAATGTCCCAGCTTCTGAAATCGTTTGCTCATCTAAGAAATCGAACGGCACACTACATGTTTGCCCTCCCTGTTTCACCTGTACTTCAAATTCATAGGTTAGTGCCTTTTCTATTTTGTCCCATTCGGCTGTAGTACCTACGGTGCCGTTTGCAAACTGTGTTAGCGAAGTATTGCAATAGTTATTAGCACAATTTTGAACAAGAGCAAGCACCATTTTGTCCAACTCACACTGGGAGTAATCATACACAGCAGGGTTCACGGTGATGTCGTAGGTGCCTTGCTTCTTGCCATTGATGGCGGTACTTATAGCATAATATTGAATTTTGGCTGTGGGGGTGGTGGTGATAATATTATTTATGAGTGCCTGGCGGAACTCTTCGGACCGGGCCTCACACGCCTCTCCACATTTGCTCTTAAGTTTTATAAGCCGGTTCTGCTTCTCGGCTTCTTTGTCAACCACAGTGAAGTTACCTGTCTTGCTCAGGCGGTAAAGCTGG